>UMKF01035060.1_pt1 | contig 35862 bp, 27 predicted proteins | sample 1966251 | NCBI WGS metagenome assembly UMKF01 (sample SAMEA4836171, study PRJEB28245) | human gut metagenome | biome: gut microbiome; material: fecal sample | place: Denmark | collected 2008
TTAAAATAAAACGGATTAAATCTTTTATTGAATTAGGGATTATTATATTTCTATTCCTTTTATCGCTGTACTTTATCGGATATTATATGTATGAGCAGAAAATGTATGATCATATTTTATGTAAAATATCCGGTTGGTTTTCAAATGAGAATAGCGGAGGAAGCAATGAAACGTTAAAAGGAAATGGAATAAATGAATTATTCGTCGGTTTTGGAGCATTGTTTACTTTTTTGGCTTTCTTTTGGCAGTATTTAGCAAATCGCAGGCAAGATGAAATTCATGAAAAGCAAAGTGCCAGTTATTCAGAAGAAAAAGCTCAGGCTTTTTTTATGCAATTAATAGGTATTTTACGTGAGAATACTTCTGCAATATGTATTGGTAATGGTATTTGTGATAAATACGCATTTCATTATATGTTTTATGAATTTACGTGTATTAGTGCGATTTTAAAGGATAAAGTTACTTCCATGAACGTTTGCATAGACGAGGGGCGCCTTTTGGCAATGTCGTATTCTGTGTTTGTAAATGGAGTCTATAAGATGGATGATCCGTCTAAAAGGATTATTGATCAAAATTCTTTAGTGAAGCGAACTGCGAAAGATTTAGAAATCCCATTGAATTTAATAAATGATGTGCTGGAAATATTATATAAATTGCAGGTAAATGCGACGGATGATGATTGTGAAAAATACTTTTTCCTTAATCGGTATAAAAAATATAGAGAAAATATTTTATTCTTTGATGGACATCGGTTGCGGCTCTCTCATATAACAAAAATGTTGATGGAGGTGATTAGGTATATTTGTTCAGAGAAATATCTTTGTAAGAATAAGGACTATTATTTCAGATTGGTTGGTTGCCAGATGTCAGATCATGAACTTTTTATATTTATACTTCATTATAAATATATGTACATAATGAAGGAGCAAGATGAGATTTCGTCTGAAATAAAAAACGGATTGGATGTAATGCTTCGTAATATGGATCAATATATGTTGTCTAAATTGGTTGATATGAACTTGTTAGATAATGATTTCCATTTAAAATAAAAAATGAACTATATCCATTCTTCTAGGTTGGATGAGGCTTCTACTGCATTTTCAATCTCATCAGGAAGAGCCGGAAAGAAATCAATGCCAGTCATACGTTCAACTTTATCAACGGTATTTACATAAAAGTTCAGTGGTTTGTTACCGGATGAGTTTTTATAAATAAACCCGATAGCTTTAGGATATTTACCCATGACTAGGATAACTTTGAAAAAGGCGTCTGGTACCACAACTTTATGTTTACCTATTGTCTTATGCTTTTTATTATACAGTATAGGGCCGCATACAATGTAAATCTTTCCCTCTTTTCGGGCCCATTCACGACACATTTCTTCCAATTCTTTCCAGTCTCCTCGGTTTAAATTATGGTTTTGGGGACAAATATTGGTCATATAGAAACTTTCAATCATGGCTTTCTTTTTCCATTTATTGTCCCCCGCAGGGCACATGTGACCTCTATCAATTCCTGCTCCTTTGTAATCATTGGTGGTGACAGCCTCTTCTTCAGATAAATCCGGATCGGGCAAAAAATCGTTTGTTCGGCTTTCCCGTTCTGTTAATCTGGATGGATTTAACTCCCAAGCTACCCAGTTAGGGATTTTATTTTGGGTATTATATGAGGTAGTGTATCCAGTTCTGTGAAGGATCTTTTCCGGTTTGTTAGTTAATGGCGCAGGAATTTCTAGTTGACAGAGTGTTTTACTCTTTGTAGAAACTGGCTGGGATGTTATTGTTTCTTGAAAATCTTTGTACGCTTCTTTGGGTAATAGATAAGCTATTATGATTGCACATATCACAACAACTAGAATATATAAATTGGAGTGTTTTTTATTTTTTCGTTTTGCCATGTTTCATTTAAATCATAAATTCAAAGCAAAGGTATATTTTTTAATTTATCAATGAATTAAAATTTTAATTTTCTTCTAAATTCCTACTAAAACTTTGTCGAAAATTTGTAAGCGTAAAAAATGAAAGAAAAATCAGTTAAACAAAATGTCGATTTATTTGCTTTTATAAAAATAGGTGTTATATTGTTTCGCTTTATATACGTTGTATGAAATGGATATTTAATAAATTTTTTTCCTCCAAACGAGCGTTTATGCAATATGTGCATAAGATTGGAAAGATAAGCATCATGAAAGGCGTTTGTTATAAACAATTTATGGTACCTTTACTTTTTATTGGAGTAGGGTTGCTTGGCGTAATTTTTAAAGACATTCATTTATATGTGGACATGAATATACGAAATTGGATTCTTTCCATAGGAGTAAGCCAAACATCCGTAGCCGATTATTTGCCGCATGTTCCGGTTATTGCCGTATATATTCTAGGATTTTGTGGAATAAGAGGTAAGCATAATTTGCGAGATAAAACGATAATTCTGCTTTTGTCTTATACGATTTCTATATTGATAGTACAGTCGCTTAAAAGCTTGTTTGGAATTATGCGCCCGGATGGTTCGTCATTTAATGCTTTCCCCTCGGGTCATACCGCTACGGCCTTTATGAGCGCTGAGTTTTTCAGGCTCGAATATAAAGATAAGTTTAAATTTATAAGTAGGTTGGGTTATGTAACAGCTTCCGTAACAGGTTTGTTAAGGATATATACTAATAGACATTGGCTTACGGATGTCATAGCCGGAACAGGGTTCGGTATATTAAGTACTCGTTTATCTTACCTCATCTTTTTGCAAGTGCAGCGAAACCGTAGTAGAAACAATATATCTTTAAAGGAAAAACACGGACGTAAAGAAAGGAGCTGATTATATAAGCATCGGAAAAGAGGAATAGAGTTGTCTGGAAGATTTTTAAGGAAGTTTCTTATAAAATAATTGCCTATATAGAAAAATGGGTGTGCAAATAATTTTTTTGCTCTCTTTTCTTTTTATTTCCCGAGAAAGTACTATCTTTGCATCCGCAAAAACAAAAATAGGTGTTTTCTTATTAGAAAAGATTCTGTTTTATAAAAGCCGAAATGGCTCAGTTGGTAGAGCAATTCATTCGTAATGAATAGGTCCCCGGTTCGAGTCCGGGTTTCGGCTCATAGAAAAGAAGAGGCGGTTACAAACAGATGTAATTGCCTCTTTTTAATAAAAACCTATTTTTGTATATTCTTTCATCATCCAATTAAAGTATATTTGTCATTTATTTGTAAGAGTGCTTAAGACGGTATTATGGAAACAGCGAATACCTGATTCCTTTTTAACTTCAGCGGAAGCAATGAGTCCTTTTTTACTCCGGACCAGTAAGGACTGCGAAACTTGAATTAATTATGTATTTATCTTCTTTATTTTGTGTTTTTATAAACTGAATATATTATCTTTGCACCGTTCTTAAAACAATTATATTATGTGTGGAATCGTAGGCTATATCGGTAAGAGAGATGCTTACCCTGTCCTCGTTAAAGGTCTTAAACGTTTGGAATATAGGGGTTATGACAGTGCGGGAATAGCGTTGATAAATGAAAATGGTGATTTAAATGTATATAAGACAAAGGGGCGGGTTTCTGATCTTGAAGCCTTTGTCGAGAAAAAAGATATTTCCGGAACTATTGGTATCGCCCATACTCGTTGGGCTACTCACGGAGAACCTTGTCAGGTTAATGCCCATCCTATTTGCTCTTCTTCTGAAAATTTAGCTCTCATTCATAACGGTATCATCGAAAATTACGCTGTTCTTAAAGAACGTTTGCAGCGGAAAGGATATATATTTAAAACAAGTACGGATACTGAAGTCCTGGTTCAATTAATCGAATATATACAAGTCTCCAATAAACTTGATTTGCTTACCGCTGTGCAGCTCGCTCTTCATGAGGTGATTGGCGCTTATGCTATAGCTGTACTTGATAAGCGAAACCCTGATATGATTATTGCGGCGCGCAAAAGTAGTCCGTTGGTGGTAGGCATTGGAGACTCTGAATTCTTTCTAGGATCGGATGCGTCGCCTATCATTGAGTTTACTGACCAGATGGTCTATTTGGAGGATGGTGAGATTGCAGTAATTCGCCGCAATAGTGAACTCGAAGTAGTAGATTTGGATAATGTTAAGATGAATCCGGAGGTACAAACTGTAGAGATGAATCTCGGACAGTTGGAGAAAGGCGGTTATCCTCATTTTATGTTGAAAGAGATTTTCGAACAGCCGGATTGTATTAACGATTGTATGCGCGGACGTATCAATGTAGAAGGTACCAACGTAGCTCTTTCGGCAGTAATCGACCACAAAGATAAATTGCTTAAAGCCAAACGTTTTATTATTGTTGCATGTGGAACTTCCTGGCATGCCGGATTGATTGGTAAACAGTTGATAGAAACATTTTGTCGTATACCTGTTGAAGTTGAATATGCTTCGGAGTTTCGTTACCGTAATCCTGTTATCTACGAAGATGATGTAGTAATTGCTATTTCTCAGTCAGGAGAGACCGCGGATACTTTGGCAGCTGTAGAATTAGCTAAGAATAAAGGAGCTTTTATTTATGGTATCTGTAATGCGGTGGGTTCATCTATAGCACGGAGTACCCATACCGGTTCGTATATACATGTCGGCCCGGAAATAGGTGTGGCATCTACTAAGGCATTTACAGGACAAGTAACAGTATTGACTATGCTTGCTTTGACATTGGCCAAGGAGAAGCATACTATCGAGGAGCAGACATTTTTGGATTTAGTTCAGGAATTGATTTTGATTCCTGCTAAAATGAAACTAGTGTTGGCCAAGAATCAAAAAATTGCGGAATTAGCACGTATCTTTACCTATGCGCATAACTTTATATATCTGGGACGCGGATATAATTATCCGGTGGCTTTGGAAGGAGCCTTAAAATTGAAAGAGATATCTTACATACACGCCGAAGGATATCCGGCGGCAGAGATGAAGCATGGTCCTATAGCTTTGATCGATGCGGAAATGCCGGTGGTGGTATTGGCGACGAAGAACGGAATGTATGAAAAGGTAGTCAGCAATATTCAGGAAATAAAGGCACGCAAAGGAAAAGTTATCGCATTAGTAACAGAAGGCGATGAAGAAATAGCTAGAATAGCGGATGATTGTATTGAATTGCCAAAAACTATGGAGTGTCTGGAACCGTTAATTGCTACTATCCCGCTTCAATTGCTTGCATACTATATAGCGGTATGCAAAGGAAAAGATGTGGATCAACCTCGAAATCTGGCTAAATCTGTTACGGTTGAATAGGAATGTTACAAGGTAAAAGAGAGTAAAATATATGGAACAGTTGAAACATGAATGCGGTGTGGTGATGATTCGTTTGTTGAAGCCGCTTGAATATTATCAGCAAAAATACGGCACATGGATGTATGGGCTCAACAAACTCTACCTGATGATGGAAAAACAACACAATCGGGGACAAGAGGGAGCCGGTTTGGCATGTGTCAAGTTAGAAGCGAATCCCGGAGAAGAATATATGTTCCGCGAGCGTGCGTTAGGTACTGGAGCTATTACGGAAATATTTGCTACTGTACAAAGCAGGTTTAAGGATTTGACTCCCGAGCAATTACATGACGCAGATTATGCTCAGCGCTTTTTGCCTTTTGCCGGAGAGGTTTATATGGGACATTTAAGATATTCGACCACTGGTAAGAGTGGTCTTTCTTATGTTCACCCGTTTTTAAGGCGTAATAACTGGAGGGCAAAGAATTTGGCTCTTTGCGGTAACTTTAATATGACGAATGTTGATGAAATCTTTGAGCAGATTACCGCCGAAGGACAGCATCCGCGTATCTATTCTGACACATACATCATGCTGGAACAGGTTGGGCATCGCCTCGATAGGGAAGTGGAACGTCTGTATCAACAATATAAAAAAGAGGGTTTGGAAGGCATGGATATAACCCATGCAATCGAAGATCATATAGATTTGTCCAACGTAATTCGTTCGTCAAGTAAAGATTGGGATGGAGGCTATGTTATATGTGGTCTTACGGGTAGTGGAGAATCTTTTGCCATGCGTGATCCGTGGGGTATCCGTCCGGCTTTCTGGTATATGGATGATGAAATTATGGTGTTGGCTTCAGAACGTCCGGTTATACAAACAGCTTTGAATGTACCGGTGAGTTCTGTTCATGAACTGTTGCCCGGACAGGCTGTTTTGATGAGTAAGGCAGGGAAAATGCGTTTGGTACAAATAAATAAAGCTAAAAATGTAAGGGCTTGTTCGTTCGAACGGATATATTTCAGCCGGGGTAGTGATGTGGATATCTATAAGGAAAGAAAAATATTGGGAGAGAAGCTGGTTGAACCTATCTTGAAAGCAATAGATTATGATGTTGAGCATACTGTCTTCTCCTTTATCCCGAATACGGCGGAAGTAGCTTTTTACGGGATGTTGGAGGGATTTGATAACTATCTCAATCAATTAAAAATAAAGGAAATTGAAGCTTTGGGACATAATCCCGACCATGAAGAGTTGGAAAAGATTCTTTCCATGCGTATTCGTAGTGAGAAAGTAGCCATTAAAGATATCAAGCTTCGTACCTTTATTGCCGAAGGTAATAGTCGGAACGATTTGGCGGCTCACGTGTATGATATAACTTACGGAAGTTTGGTGCCGTATGTGGATAATTTGGTGGTAATAGACGATAGTATTGTGCGGGGAACTACTTTGAAACAAAGTATTATTAAAATTCTGGATCGTTTGCATCCAAAGAAGATAGTGATTGTTTCTTCTTCTCCTCAGGTTCGCTATCCGGATTATTATGGTATCGATATGGCAAAGATGAGTGAATTCATAGCGTTTAAGGCTGCCATTGAACTATTGAGAGAACGCGATATGCGTGATGTTATCGAACGGGCTTATAAAAAATCGAAAGATCAGGTAGGCTTGCCTAAAGAGCAGATGGTAAACTATGTGAAAGAAATCTATGCTCCTTTCACTGATGAGGAAATCTCTGCCAAGATGGTAGAATTGCTTACTCCTAAGGGGACGCAGGCCAAAGTGGAGATCGTTTATCAAACTCGGGAAGGTTTGAAAGAAGCGTGTCCCAACCATTTGGGAGACTGGTATTTCAGTGGCGATTATCCCACTCCCGGAGGAGTAAAGCTAGTTAATCAAGCTTTTATAAATTATATAGAACAAGTATATCAATTCTAAGAAACAACAATATATCTGAAATGAGAAATGTAACACTAATCCTCGATGATGGAAGCCGTTTTCACGGAAAGTCATTTGGTTATGAGAAACCTGTTGCAGGCGAAGTCGTGTTTAATACGGCAATGATGGGTTATCCGGAGAGTCTTACCGATCCCTCCTATGCGGGGCAACTGATGACACTCACTTATCCGTTAGTAGGTAATTACGGAGTTCCTCCTTTTACCGTTGAACCGAATGGGTTGGCAACTTTAATGGAGAGCGAGAAAATTCATGCAGAGGCTATTATCGTTAGCGATTACAGCTACGAATACAGCCATTGGAATGCAGTAGAAAGTTTAGCGGATTGGTTAAAACGGGAAGAAGTACCCGGTGTTACCGGTATTGATACTCGTGAATTAACCAAAGTGCTTCGTGAACATGGAGTAATGATGGGTAAAATCGTTTTCGATGATGAGCCTGAAAATGCTCCCGAAGCTGTATATAGTGGAGTAAACTATGTAGATAAGGTTTCTTGCAAGGAGGTGATTCGTTACAATGAAGGAGAGGGAAAGAAGAAAGTCGTACTGATTGATTGTGGTGTGAAGACAAACATCATTCGTTGCTTGTTGAAGCGGGATGTGACTGTAATCCGTGTACCTTGGAATTATGATTTTACCGGATTGGAATATGATGGTCTGTTTATTTCCAATGGTCCAGGTGATCCCGATACCTGTGATGAGGCAGTACAAAATATTCGTAAGGCGATGAGTTTAACGGACAAACCTATTTTTGGCATTTGTATGGGTAACCAGTTGCTTTCTAAAGCCGGAGGAGCTAAAATCTACAAATTGAAATATGGACACCGTAGTCATAACCAGCCAGTGCGTATGGTGGGAACAAACAGATGTTTTATTACCAGCCAGAATCATGGATATGCTGTTGATAATAATACATTGGGTGCCGATTGGGAACCTCTCTTCATCAATATGAATGACGGTTCGAACGAGGGCATCAGGCATAAAACAAAACCTTGGTTCTCGGCACAGTTCCATCCGGAGGCTGCCAGTGGTCCTACGGATACCGAATTCTTGTTTGATGAATTTGTGAAGTTGCTCTAATTACCCTTAAAGACGAATCGAAATGAAAGAAAATATAAAGAAAGTACTGCTATTAGGTTCCGGAGCCTTGAAAATCGGTGAAGCCGGTGAATTTGACTATTCCGGTTCTCAAGCGTTGAAAGCGTTGAAAGAGGAAGGTATAGAAACCGTTTTAATTAATCCGAATATTGCTACGGTGCAGACCAGTGAGGGGGTTGCCGACCAAATTTACTTCTTGCCCGTGACTCCTTTTTTTGTGGAAAAGGTATTGGAAAAAGAAAAACCGGACGGCATATTGTTGGCATTCGGTGGCCAGACTGCTTTGAACTGTGGTGTAGCGCTTTATAAAGAAGGTATTCTTGAGAAATACAATGTGAAAGTACTTGGTACGCCGGTACAAGCTATTATCGATACGGAAGACCGAGAGCTTTTCGTGAAGAAGCTGGATGAAATTGACGTGAAGACTATCAAGAGCGAAGCCGTAGAAAATATAGAAGATGCTCGTCGGGCGGCCAAAGAACTGGGATATCCCGTTATTATTCGTGCAGCTTATGCGTTAGGAGGATTGGGCTCAGGTTTTTGTGATAATGAAGAAGAACTTGATCGTTTGGCTGAAAAAGCATTTTCATTCTCTCCGCAAGTATTGGTCGAAAAGAGTCTGAAAGGCTGGAAAGAGATTGAATATGAGGTGGTACGCGATCGATTCGACAATTGCATTACTGTTTGTAATATGGAGAATTTCGATCCCCTTGGTATTCATACCGGTGAAAGTATCGTGATTGCTCCTTCGCAAACCTTGACAAATAAAGAATATCATAAACTGCGTGAGTTAGCTATTCGTATTATCCGTCACATCGGTATTGTAGGAGAATGTAACGTGCAGTACGCATTCGATCCCGAATCGGAAGATTATAGGGTCATTGAGGTGAATGCCCGTCTAAGCCGTTCTTCTGCATTAGCATCTAAAGCTACGGGTTATCCTTTGGCTTTCGTTGCGGCAAAACTGGGATTAGGTTACGGTTTATTTGATTTGAAGAATTCTGTAACTAAAACTACTTCGGCATTTTTTGAACCGGCTTTGGATTACGTGGTTTGTAAGATTCCTCGTTGGGACTTGGGTAAGTTCCGTGGAGTAGACCGTGAGTTGGGTTCAAGTATGAAATCGGTTGGTGAGGTGATGGCTATCGGCCGTACATTTGAAGAAGCCATCCAGAAAGGCCTTCGTATGATAGGGCAGGGCATGCACGGCTTTGTAGGTAATAAAGAATTGGTGATTCCCGATGTGGACAAAGCGCTTCGAGAACCGACTGATAAACGTATCTTTGTAATTAGTAAGGCAATGCGTGCCGGATATACTATCGATCAGATTCACGAGCTGACGAAAATCGATAAATGGTTCCTTCAGAAATTGATGAATATAGTGCGTACCATGCATGCATTGGAGGACTGGGCTCCGAAGATAAGTGATGGAAAAATAGACAGTTTTACTGATTTCGAACTTCTTCGCAGGGCGAAGCGTGAAGGTTTCTCGGATTTCCAAATTGCTCGTGGGCTAGGTCTGGAACAGACTATGGATATGGAAGATGCTATTATGGCAGTGCGGAAGTATCGTAAATCGTTGGGTATTGTTCCGGTAGTAAAACAAATTGATACGCTGGCTGCCGAGTATCCGGCACAGACAAACTACTTATACCTTACTTATAATGGTATCGCAAACGATGTGAACTATCTGGGCGACCGCCGTTCCATTATCGTTCTCGGTTCAGGTGCATATCGTATCGGTTCATCGGTAGAGTTTGACTGGTGCGGTGTACAGGCGTTGAACACCATCCGTAAGGAAGGGTATCGTAGTGTAATGATTAACTATAATCCTGAAACGGTATCGACAGATTACGATATGTGCGATCGTCTCTACTTTGACGAACTGACGTTTGAAAGAGTTTTGGATATCATCGATTTGGAAAATCCACACGGCGTGATTGTATCTACGGGCGGACAAATTCCTAACAATTTGGCGATGCGTCTCGATCAGGAAAATGTGCATATTTTGGGAACCACGGCCAAGAGTATCGATAATGCCGAAGACCGTGAAAAATTCTCTGCCATGCTCGACCGTATCGGAGTGGATCAGCCTCGCTGGAGAGAGTTGACTTCGATGGATGATATCAACGAATTTATTTCAGAGGTTGGTTTCCCCGTTTTGGTTCGTCCCTCGTATGTTCTGTCAGGTGCTGCTATGAATGTATGTTCCAATCAAGATGAATTAGAGCGTTTCTTAAAATTAGCGGCGAATGTTTCTAAGAAGCATCCGGTAGTAGTTAGTAGCTTTATTGAGCATGCCAAAGAGGTGGAAATGGATGCGGTGGCAAAAGACGGTGAAATTATTGCTTATGCTATCAGCGAACATATTGAATATGCCGGTGTGCACTCCGGTGATGCAACCATTCAGTTCCCTCCTCAGAAGTTGTATGTGGAAACCGTGCGTCGTATCAAACGTATCTCCCGTCAAATTGCTAAAGAATTGAATATCTCCGGACCTTTTAACATTCAGTATTTAGCTCGTGAAAACGATATCAAGGTCATTGAATGTAATCTTCGTGCATCGCGCAGTTTCCCCTTTGTAAGTAAAGTGTTGAAAATTAACTTGATTGAGTTGGCAACGAAAGTCATGTTGGGACTTCCGGTAGAGAAACCCAACAAGAATCTGTTTGAGCTGGATTATGTGGGTATCAAAGCCTCTCAATTTTCCTTTAACCGTTTACAAAAAGCCGATCCTGTATTAGGTGTGGATATGGCTTCTACTGGTGAGGTTGGGTGTTTGGGTGATGATACATCATGTGCTATCTTAAAGGCTATGCTTTCTGTGGGACAACGTATTCCTAAAAAGAATATTCTCCTGTCTACCGGTACAGCCAAACAAAAGGCCGATATGTTAGGAGCAGCGCGTATGTTACAGCAGAAAGGTTATAAATTGTTTGCTACGGGCGGTACTTCCCGTTATCTGACAGAAAACGGGATAGAAAACACTTTGGTACATTGGCCGAGTGAAGATGCGCAGCCGCAGGCTTTGGATATGCTCCACCGGAAGGAAATCGATATGGTGGTGAACATTCCGAAGGATCTTTCTGCCGGCGAATTGGATAACGGATATAAAATCCGTCGTGCAGCTATCGACTTGAATATACCGTTGATAACCAATGCTCGTTTGGCAAGTGCATTCATTCAGGCTTTCTGTACTCTTGACGTTAATGATATTGCTATCAAAAGTTGGGCTGAGTACAAATAGCCTCCGCAACAGATAATATAAAATCTTATTGTAAAGAGTTTATTATAAATAAGAAAAGGCTGTCTCACAATAGAAAAATGAGGCAGCCTTATTTATGATTTCTAAGTTGAAATTATAAATATCCTCTTGTTTTAGCTCTACTATATTACCCTATGAGGTAAGAATAAGGGGATTTTTCTTAGAGGAGTTTCAATCTATAAGATTCTTATTTTTCAATTTTTATTTTGAGATATTCTTTATAATCCGTGTTTCGAAAGCCGGATGTTACAAGAAGTGAAAAAGAGTCATTGTTTATCGGTATAGTTATATTTTCATATGTAACCTGCGAGTTCGTAATAAAAAAGAATGATCGTCTATCGGTGTAGGCCGTGAAACTTCGGTATATCTCATCGGCTTTTTAAAGTAACGTCTTCGAAACGTGAATTAATTATCTTCATTTTTTAGTTTTCTGTTTTGTGATCCATTAAAATAGAGTGAATTGAATCTCTTTTTCCATCTACATGTTATGTCTTTGGCTAAGTTTTTGGATTTTCTTCTTATTATGATATGTTCGTTTCCATTTTCTTTGTATATTTCGAAGTTTTCCATCGTTTCGTTTTTTTATGAAATAGTAATAAGTAAGCAGTCATCATGTAGGCAAATAAAGAGACTGTTTTCTCACATTTGGATAGGAAAATAAATGATAAATTTATAGTAGATATTTTTAATGATAAGGGAAGTGGTATAATCGAAATCAAATCAAAATGTTTTATACCGTTCTTTTTATTTAGAAGATAAATCTGAATTAAATGCATAATTAATGAAATTAATAATTTAGTAGAATGAAAACACATGAAATGAACAACAATTTACAAAGTAGCTTTCAACAAGTTTCAACCTATTGTACATCCATGCTTAAAAAGAATCTTTCGCTATTTAAACACTATAGTTTCAAAGGTTTCTTGTTGTATTCCTGCTTTTTAGTACTGGGAGCTTGCGGTGATTCCGATACCATTACCCCACCTCCTCCCGAACCGGATACTCCCGAAGAAGAATTGCAAGAATTAAAAGCATTCCCCACGGCTGAAGGATTCGGTAAATATGCAACCGGAGGCCGTGGAGGTGAAGTGGTGATTGTAACTAACACGGAAGACAGCGGCGAAGGTTCTTTTCGATGGGCGTTACAACAATGCACTCAAAAGAAAGCCACTACTGTAGTGTTTGCTGTGTCCGGAAAAATTGAGCTAGAGTCGGAAATACGTTGTAAAGCTAAAAATTTCACCATTGCCGGGCAAACGGCTCCGGGTGATGGTATCTGTATTATTAAAAATGAAATAAATTTCGGAGGTTCCGAAAACTTCATTATTCGTCATATGCGTTTTCGGGTAGGGGATAAGGATGCGAATGGAAGACCACTGAATGCTTCCTGTCTTCGTGTGGAGAACGCTAATAATTTTATTATAGATCATTGTTCTTTCAGCTGGTCAAGTGAAGAAAACACAGACTTCATCGACAACCATTTGTCAACTGTTCAATGGTGTATCTCGAGCGAAGGGCTATTCTATTCTGTAAATCAAAAAGGTTCTCGTGCCTATGGGGGTGCATGGGGAGGAGCCTCATCTACTTACCATCACAACCTGTTTGCCCACTGTAACAGTCGTACGCCTTTGATGAATGGTGCCCGTGGAAAAGACCCCGGACAGGATATTGTAGTGTATATGGAATACATTAACAATGTAAATTATAATTGGGGAAGTCAGATGGCAACTTATGGAGGTATGGATGAGTCTCAAGATAAGGAGGGACATCACGGATGGTCTTGCAATTTTGTGAATAATTATTATAAACCGGGACCCGCTACGGTGGCTCGCGTCAAAGACCTGAAGTTTTTCCGTCAGTCAGACGCTCGTAAACCTGAAAGTGCTCCTTTAAAAGGTGTCTCTAAATGGTATTTTAGTGGGAATGTAATGGAGACCAATCCTGAACTGACTGCCGATAATTGGAAAGGGATTTATGCGGATGCCAACTATCCCTATACCCAGGCAGAAATGAAATCCACTTCGTTTATTGTCCCTACCGGCAAAGAAAACTATGAACAGTATTGGTTCGATTGGCAAAAATATACACTGTATGAAAACTATGACTCTGCCGAAGATGCTTTTAAGTCGGTTGTAGCTGAAAATAGCGGTGCAGGTGCTTTTCCAAGAGATGCTGTAGATGCGCGTATTGTGAAAGAAACAAGAGAGGGGAGTTGTACATATACTGGGAAGGGAGATGCTAAAAGTGGTCCTATCCCTGGAATTATTAATTCTCCTGATGAAACAGAGGGCTTTGCCGGTTTGACTTATAGAACTTCCGATACTATCAAGGATAATGATAAAGATGGCATGGATGATGAGTGGGAAAAAGAGGTTGGATTGGATCCTACTAATCCGGATGACCGTAACAAGACGACGGCATCAGGCTATACTGCTTTGGAAGTATATCTGAACAAACTGGTAAATGAAACTATATCGCACAACTTTAAAAAGTGATACTTTTTTCAGCAATAGAGAAGTGGAAATAAGTGTTAAGGTATAGGGTTCTTCGTTATTTTTTGTCCAATGTTCAATAGGATGTAGTGAAGTTGAGAAATAACCTTATTCGTTATATGTTGTACAGAAAAAACATTTTTAGGCAGGCGGAATGTAAAATTGAATGCTGTACAGAAGTTGACGAAGAACCAAGTATATTTAACTTGTTAAAATATGATTTGTGCAGATTAAGCAGGTGTTTCTTTACTTAAATCGATGTTTTATGTTTGAAAGGAAACATGGAATATTGGTACTTATTTTATTAATAAGGAAGAAATCCATTTATGTAAATTTTTCTTTGTATGGATGATGTTAGGTAATGAATTGTATCGAATAAACTTTACATATTGAAATTCTGGAATAAGAGGGAAATAAATCTCGGTTCATTTTCCTTTAAACGAGCGTTCATTTAGAGAGAAATGAACGCTCGTTTCGTCTCTAACGAACGTTCGTTTGTAAAAAGAGCCTTGCCTGTTGAATATAGTTATATTTACTGTATTTTTCTGTATGGTCATTTATGTTTACAATTGTTTTGACCGTACTAAGATGTATGTTATAATCGGTTATAATTTATCAGGTAAGAGTGGCAATTCGGGATAATTTGCTTACTTTTGCAACAAGTAAAAGTATCGAGGTGACATTAGATACTTTTCTATAACTACTTAAATCACATTGAAATATGTACATTGTAAAGAAACGGATAGAAATCTCCGCAGCTCACAGTTTGCGTCTTTCTTATCAAAGTAAGTGTGAGAATCTGCATGGTCACAATTGGATTATCACAATTTATTGCCGTTCGAAGGAACTGAATGAGGATGGCATGGTTATTGATTTTACCCATATAAAAGAGGTGGTTACATCTCGTCTCGATCATCAAAATTTGAATGAAGTATTGCCGTTTAATCCAACGGCAGAGAATATAGCTCGTTGGATATGCGATCAATTGGCTTTGTGTTATAAAGTGGAAGTTCAGGAATCGGAAAACAATATAGCCATTTATGAGAAAGATTAACGAGATATTTTACAGTTTGCAGGGAGAAGGGTACTATACGGGTACACCGGCTGTATTTGTACGTTTCTCCGGTTGTAATTTACGCTGTTCCTTTTGCGATACTCAACACGAAGACGGGGTAAGGATGAGCGACCAGGACATTCTGAACCAGGTTTGTCAATATCCTGCCGAAATGGTAGTGCTTACGGGAGGAGAACCGGGCTTATGGATTGATGATGAGCTTATTAAAAAACTTCATAAAGCAGGGAAGTATGTCTGTGTGGAAACTAACGGTACTCGTGTGTTGCCGGCTTCGGTAGACTGGGTGACATGTTCTCCGAAAGAAGGATGGGCAATCAATCTGAAACATATTGATGAGGTAAAAGTGGTCTATATTGGTCAGGATGTTACTGTGTATGAGTCATTGCCTGCCAAACATTATTTCCTGCAACCTTGTTCGTGCAGGAATACAGAGGAAGTGATTGCATATATAATGGAACATCGTAATTGGCGGTTAAGTTTGCAAACCCATAAGTTAGTGAATATTCGATAATAGCTTTCTATGTAGTTTTGTTTTCGTTATTATTCTCACCGTAAAAGAATGTTTTGCATAACTCATTTCTAACGAATTATTTTTTAGTTCAACAGTTGAGCGTGTAAGACACTTGTAGAGATTACCGAGAGGCTATTAAACAAGATAAGACCATCCTTTTTTTGAGATTCGTTCCCTGGGTTTTAGTTTAACTTAGAGGACGGATTATGTAAAAAAAGACGGTCTTATCTTTGTATATTGAAGAGTTGCTTGTAAAGCTTCCCTTCAGTAAATATGTTGAGAGAGAGGTTATTTCACTTCAATCTGGCGTGATGTTTTCGGTTTCTCTTCCGGATCCATTTTAGGTAATTCAATCTTCAATACTCCGTCGCAAACCTTTGCATCAATTTTATTCTTGTCCACATCATCAGGTAAAATTAATGTTTGCTGGAATTTTGTATAAGAGAATTCACGGCGTAAATAACGTTCTTCCTTTTTCTCACTCTCATTCCCTTCTTCCGTATTTTCCGTTTTCTTCTCCATAGAAATAACCAAGTCACTGTCTTCGTTGATGTGAATATTAAAATCATCTTTAGTCATACCCGGAGCGGCGACTTCCACCTTATATTCTTTATCAGTTTCAATTACATTGATAGCAGGAGCAGTTGCATTCGCTTTCACCATCCAATTATTATCAAAAAAGTCATTAAAAATACTTGGAACCCAATTCTGCGTTCTTCTAACTGGCATCATAGTTTAAATCTCCTATTTTTTTTTAGTTAAACAATATTGTTTTTTTGTCGAACGCAGAGATCGGAGATCCGGCTTGGAGAAACTTATCCGCTGTAACCGTAGTTTCACTTGCAAGATCGGTTTCAGAGCGGCCTTGCGCCTTGTGCTAGCCGTCTCATTTCCGGTCTCGGCGTTCATAACCATAATGCAAGGTTAGTGCTAAAAGTTTGGACACATGCGTATATTTGGAATCTTTTAATTTGCGTAAACCCTTTTAAAGGAAAATGTTGTGTTTATTGTAAACTATGTTTATTTCGTTTTTATCTTATATCTTTGAGATTCATTATATATTTTATTCCTTATTGCTCAGTCGAAACACAATACGGAACATTCCATTCTCATAGCGTGTGCTGCTGATGCGAAATGTTCCTATTTCCGAAGTATTTCCAACATGTGTGCCTAAACAGGGGCATGCGTCATACTCCCCAATGCGTATTATGCGTAATGTTTCGCTGGCATTTTGAGGTAGTTTACCTAAGTCATAGAGCTTTCGTGCTTCTTCTTGTGATATATATTCCATTGTAACGGGAAGATGTTGGGAAATGATTTCATTTACTTTCCGTTCCACTTCCATAATCTGTTCCGGTGAAGGGCAGGAGGGCAACGGATAGTCGAGTTTACTTTTTTTACGTTCAATATGGGTATGACGTGAACGTTCGCATCCGAACATCCGTACCATAGTTTGGTTTAAAATATGTTCCGCCGAATGAGCCGGTGGATACTCGTCTTTATTATGTGCGTTGAACTGGCTATTCTGTTCCATATGTTATTGTGTTTGATTTATTATTTCTGTGTAAAGGTATGGTTATATTTTGAAATGGGAAAGTATGCAATTATTTTATTTAGTATGATTGAGCCCGAAAGAACGGATGCTTATACTTGTTCTTTAGAATGTAATAAAGAGAAGTTTTTAAGAGAGTAAATTGAAAAGTCCCGTTAGTTCTTTTTACAGAACCGAACGGGACTTTTCATTCAATACTTATAATTAGTAATTCAAAAATACTTCAAGGAATCTTGCCTATTCGGCATAGCCTGAGTTTTGCTGAATCAAACCTCCGGAAATGCGTACCTCATGGGCTGGAATCGGTGCATTCCATCTGTTTTTGGCAACAGCTCCTAACGTTTTATCACCTAATAGGTTGTTAGTTCGTATCAAATCCCAACGTTGATGATTTTCGTATGCTAATTCACGATTACGTTCTTTCAATACAACTTTGATAAAATCTTCTACGCTGGCAAAGTCGTTTGTTTGGTATAGAGGCGGGCGATGAATCTCTGCAAATGCCCGTTGGTGTACATCGTTCAGTAATTGCACAGCCTCTGCCGATACTGTGTTATTTGTGCGTGCCAATGCTTCGGCACGGGTTAGTTTCATTTCAGCAAGGCGGATATAAATAACATCATTGTTTCCTCTAGTGTTGCTGGAATAGCTGCTGGAAGTACTGTTACTGTATTTTTTGCTTGTAATGTTGCTGGCATAATTGCTTTCGCTTCCTTGAAACAAGAGATAAATGGGATTATATGGGTCCGGGTTCTCATCGGTTGCAGGAATGGGCGTATGATAACCTCTCACATCATTCTCGTTGTAGTAGGTTTTCATACTTTCCGGTACATAGAATGCACGTTTTTCATAATAGTTATAAATACCGCTGGGATACCAGTCGACATCCAGACGGCTAGCCTCGAAAAATAATATTTCTCCACTGCGTGTTGTCGGTTCGGATGAAGAAGCTGTATCATCTTCCGATAAATTGAGTGGAAATAAAGTTTCATAGGCTGTGTTGTCGTTTGTAAACGTATATCCTGAAGTATTCAGTACCTCATTCGCATATTGTGCAGCAAGAGCTAGTTCATTCGTGTTATTGTTATAAGTTCCTTTATACAAATAAACCCGGCTCAGCAGGGCTTTAGATACTGTTTGGTTAGCCCGTACACGCAAAGCCGCATCAGGAACGGATTCGGAGAGATAGCTAATATTGTCCTTCAAGTCGGAAATGATTTGATTCCAGATTTCCGCATTGGTTGACCGGCTAACTACATCATCCGGATTATATCCTTCGTAGGGAGTTATGCGCAATACTAATCCTAATCCATTGTCATTACCTTGCAATGCTTGATCTCCGAATATCGCTAATAATTGCAAATAGGTGTAAGCACGGATAAATTTAGCTTCGGCGATGAATTGGTTCTTCTTTTCGGTGTCGAACTCTCCATATTCATTGATGCCGGCAATCACATTGTTAGCATAATCAATAGCATTATATCCGTTTATATATATCTTATATAACAGTCCTTCATGCTGATCGGTTGTATATTCGCTTGTTTCGATTGCCAGATAATCACTACTACTGCTTTGCGCTTTAATATTGTCTGTACCGGTGTCTCCGAATTGGAACGCGTAATATGTAGAAGGATAGTTATTTGATCCGGTAGGCGCGCCGGACAGAAAATTATTCAAACATACATAAGCTCCCGATAAAGCCGCTTCGCTTGTCTTTTCGTTTTTATATACGGTCTGGTCGACCATAGTGTTCTCGGGTGCATAATCCAGATTACAGCTTGTAATCAGTAATGCCGCCATAGATACTATACTTGTTAATCTTTTCATATGTCTATTCAATTATTGATTAAAAACTAGCTCTGATACCGAATTGATAACTTCGTGATGACGGCATGGTCAGGTGGTCGTATCCGGCATATGTAGCCGAAGAACCAAAAGCGCTGACTTCCGGGTCAAGTCCAGAATATCCTGTAAGGGTAAACAAGTTAGTTATGTTGGTATAAATACGCAAGCGGGTAAGAAACTTGGTCTTATTTAACCATTTTCTGGGTACATTATAGGCTATTTCAAGGTTTTTCAATCTCAGATACGAACTCTTCTCAAGGAAACGGGTAGACAAACCTACTGAGTAATCTGTTCTGCCGATAATAGAAGCATTATTTAATTTGGGGATATCGGTAACTTGTCCTTCTATCTGCCACATCGTCAAAATTTCCTTGCTGAGGTTGTTGGCTTTTTCACCGGTTGAATATTCAAGTAACTGAGCTTTTGTGCTATTCATCAACTTTCCACCATAAGAGAAGGTAAAGAGGAATCCCAGTTCCCAATCTTTATAAGTGAAATTATTAGTTAAACCTCCATATATCTTGGGCATACCTGTACCACAGGTTATACGGTTGGCAGTAGAGTTGGCTGCATTGGCTCCCGGTGGGGTGGTAGACAAGCTTCCATCGGAATATCTCCAAAGCGGATTACCTGTTTGCGGGTCAACTCCAGCCCATTCGTAAAGGTAGAATTGTGCTGCGGCTTTGCCTTCTTCATAATATTTGGCTTCACTGTTAATATTTTCCAATTGGTTTCCTTCAAAATTCAGCTTCAGTATTTTGTTGCTGTTATGGGAAAAGTTTAAAATACTTTGCCATTGAAAGTCACGGGTATGAATGTTTGTCGATACGATATTTACTTCAATACCCTGATTCTCCATGTCACCGATGTTTTGTTTTTGAGATACATATCCGGTATACCACGGAAGATTAGAATCGAACAACATATCTGTAGTTTTCTTGTAATAATAATCAAGTGTTATATCCAGACGGTTATTCAAGAGTGATAAGTCTAATCCTAAATCGTATGTAATGGTTTTTTCCCATTTTAAATCTGTGTTGCCCGGTTGTGACATAATAAGATAGTTGCTTCCTCCAAAATTAGTGTTACCTAAAGTATAAGTAGCTTGGGCTCCATAATAAGTATTGTTAGCATCTTTACTGTTCCATCCAATAGAACCACGTAATTTCATGTCATTGATCCAAGAGAAATTGTCGCGGATAAATTTCTCTTCAGACATTCTCCATCCCAAAGAGAAAGACGGAGTACTTAAATAACGGTTGTCTTTATTATAACGAGAAGAACCGTCGATACGATAGGTTATACCTGCCATATATTTTCGGTCGTATTGATAGTTTAAACGTGCAAATGCTGAAAACAAAGCCCATTCTTGACGGCCTGCCGACACAACACGTTTAGTTTGCGCCGCACCTACTCCCATTAACTCAGGGCTAAAGAAATCAGATCCGGCAACCGAATTGGCATATTCATTGGAGTATTCATAGCTTTGACCGATAACACCTTGAATAAAGTGCTTGTTTTGTAGAATTTTGTTAAAGTTAACAGTATTGTTCACTACAATTTTATAATTTTCTTTTGTTGTTTCGGTAGCTTGATTATCCGGTGTATTTACCTCTTTTGGAAGTTCTCCTTTGCGGATAGAAGATATCGAGTTAGCAATGTCCGTACCGATTTCGCTACGAAGCGTCAGCCAGTTGAATGGTTTATATTCCAGATATATATTGCCGATAATACGTGTGTCCCGTATAGATTCGTCGTTGATATATGCTTGGGCTACTGGGTTGTATGCTGAATAATCTCCCTTTGTATTGGGTGAGAATCCGTAATAATATTTACCATCTTCATCATAAATAGGTAAGTTCGGTGCGGCAATCAATGCCGAGCCGTATACGGAAGTCGCTGCTACAGATTGGTTGTCCAATTTAGCAATAGAGAAATTAAATCCCATTTTCCAGTCTTTATGGAGTTGGGTATTGAAATTAGCACGTGCAGTGTAACGTTGTAAATCGTTGTTGATAACATAAGATTCCTTATCATCATATGCCAGGCTAACGAAATAATCATTCTTATCCGTGCCTCCGGAAATGGAAGCCGATGTACTTTGACTTACAGCGGTACGGGTTACTGCCTTTAACCAGTCAGTATTGTGTCCTGTAGGATAATTGTCCATTGGATAATATGTGGAATAAATGGCTGCGTATTCGTTACCGTTCAACAAGTCAAGTTTTCCCATAGGATTGTCTAATGAAAGGGTATAGTTCACATTTACTTGAGTTCTTTCTCTGGAGCCTTTTTTGGTAGTAATTAAGATTACGCCGGCGGAACCTCTAGAACCATAAATAGCAGTCGAAAATGCATCCTTTAATATTTCAATAGATTCGATATCGTCAGGATTGATGCTTGCTAAGGGGTTTTGTTCGAAAGTGCCATTCATAATATCGGTACTGTAATCTAAAGAGCCTCCTCCAGGTCCTCCTCCCATACTGGTTGCCGCTATGGAACCCCCGCTTGTGCTGTTACTGTTTGCCGAACGGTCTGTACCATACATGGGTACACCATCAATAACATATAATGGATTGTTATCGCCGTTGATAGAACTCAGACCTCTGATGGTTAATAGATTGGCCGCGCCTAATGCTCCCGATGAGGTAGTTACGTATACGCCCGGAGCTTGTCCGGCCAACATTTGGTCGAATGAAAGAAACGGTTTGTCTTCTTTTAATTTAACGCTGGAGACAGATCCCGTCAAATCTCTTCGTTCTACAGTGCTGTAACCCACAACAATTAAATCGGCCATTTTTACGGCTTCCGTTTCTTTTAAAGTTATATTAATAATTCTTCTACCTGCAATTTTAATGGTTTGTTTATTATATCCTACGAATGAGAACGTTAAAGAAGCGTCCGCCGGAGCGTCAATCGAATATTTACCGTCAGCATCCGTATAGACAGCATTGTTTGTACCTTCCACATGCACGATGGCGGAAATTATCGGTTCTCCATATGTGTCAATAACTTGTCCTGTAATGTTTATTATAGTCCCCTTTTGCGCCAATGCTGGAAGGAGCGCTACCATAAACAAGAAAAATATAATTAAATTCTTTTTCATATATTTATTGTTTTAAAGGGGTTATTTAAGTTCAAGCATATAAGTATCAAATAAAGGAATGTCATTATCTCCGGCAGCGCCGTATGAACCGGATATGGTTGAATAGCCGCCAAAGATATAGCCATATCCATTAAAAATAGTGACGCTCGGGCAACGTCGAGCAACGTATTTTGCGCCAGTATTTACAGCTTCCCAGTTTATGCCGTCGGTAGAGCGATATACTTTATCGGAAACCACATGCATTCCGTTTTCGTCTAAATATTCTCCTCCTATCATATATGCCACATTTTCATTTGCTATGACTTTCATACCCCACATTTTACCGAAAGCAGCACTTTCGGCTTCTAAAATCCAGTTTTTTCCATCTGTGGAAGAATAGATGGATGATTGAACGTTGTTTGAGCCAATCCAATTGGTAAATCCTCCGATACTCCACATTTTTCCTTTAAAAACAAAAAATGCATCTTGTGCCCGTCGGTTTATATTCACTCCATCGTTAATGGTTACTTTTTTCCAATTAGTACCGTCTTCACACTCTAGATATTGGGTGTAATTCTGTAGCATTCCGAATCCGTAATACGAGCCTCCTTTTAAGTACATCTTTCCATTGAATGCAAGAGCGTCTACATTGGTTACTGCATAAGGTTTAAAATTATTCCATATAGGACTTCCGTCCCAACTTGTTCCCCATTCACCTTTCGTTCCAATCGTATCGCATTGGAACGTTTTTCCATCATCGGTTGAAAATGAACGCCAATAAGCTATGTTAGCCATACCCCAGTTCGTTTCCGGAGCATTTCCCCATTTGTCAGTACCTTTGATTCTTGCTCCTCCAAGAGCGTACAAACGATTGTTGTATACAACTAGTTTCGTTCCGCTTCCACCCACAGCTTGTAGTGCATCCGGTCCGTAATTTACTTCATTCCAAACAACTCCATCTTCAGAACTGAAGATTCTATAGTCGGCAGTAACTCCGTTAGTGGCAGAGGTAAAGCAGTATAGTTTGTCCTTGAAGGAAACCACATCGTAACTATATGTATTCGGATCCAATCCAACTTTACGCATATTAGTGGATTTAATCACTAAATGTTCATTTTCCGGCAGAGATGTTGCTTGCTCCACTTTTACGGTATAAACCCTACTTTGATTATCGCGGCGAACTTCTACTTGAAAAGGTTGAGTTGCATCTACAATGACACCCTTTTCTCCTATAACTTCTCCATTGTAATAAGCATTAATGTCACTCCCGAGTCCAAGGGTTGTTGTAGCTGTCATCGTAGCTTTTTTAAGATCTTCTTTGTTTACATCAAATGCTACTTTGTCATTTTCGTTGCTTAAAACCGAAGAATTGTAATTTCCCGTACAAAGATAATCTACCGTATTGTTATACGGTACGATACTTACAGATTTGATAGCTACTGCCGGATCATAATTCTCATCATCATCGCACGACCAAAATCCAATGGATAGCATTGTTATAATGCAGTAAATTAAATTTTTTCTCATTCTCTTTTTCTTATTTTATAGTTAATATTAAGAAAATAGTTTCTCTTTGAATGATATTGAAAGGTTTAGGTTATATGTTTTCTTAGGATTTATGATAGATACTTCTTTAATATGGATAAATAGTTTCCTGTTTATCGTTTTTATGAAAATTGAAAAATTAAGAATGAAGAAATTCGAAAGAGCGGATGTATGAGATGAATGGAATTCTTCATTCTTAATTCTTATTTCCGCCTGTATACACAGGGCTCAGTTATTACATGGCAGCACCCATACTCATGCCCATACCACCTATTGCTTTCGGAGCTTCGGCCTTTTTACCGCTCAACACATCGTTTACAGCGTCACGTACTTTTTCACCACGAAGATGTTTCTTATAGATTTTACCTTCTTTATCGAGAACAATAATGAAAGGAATGCCACTGAATTGGTAACTTTCCATAATTTCTTTGCCACCATTGGGAGCCAAAAGTTGTAACCACGGCATATTTTCTTCTTTTACAGCTTTTTCCCAATCCGCACGTTTGGCATCAATTGATACGCTTAAGAATGCTACGTCTTTGTTGTTTTTAAATTCTTCGTAGTATTGTTTCAAATGAGGAATCTCCGCACGGCACGGTCCGCACCAACTAGCCCAAAAGTCAATAACCAGCACTTTTCCTTTGAATTCTTTTAAACTATGCATCTTTCCTTTGGCATCGGGGAAAGAGAATTCAGGGGCAGGATTTCCTTCTTTCATGCGTTCGCGTTTCTCTTTATCAGCTTTCGCTTTAGTGCGATATTCACTAACGACAGAAGATCCCGGGTTACTTTTTTCCATAGTAGCAAGAGCTGTTTCAATCAATACGGCATCTTTGTCCGGATTTAAACTGCTGATAGCTGCAATCGCACTAGTCTGGTCAGCATAATGTTCAGCAATATAGCGCAGATGAGCCATCAAATTCTCCTGGTTCATATCATACAACTTCATAGCGAACTCTTGTTTTTGCTTCTCGTCAGTAATTGGTGACCGGTAAATGGCCTGCGATATAGCAATCATATTCTGATAATTTCGATAAGCCTCGTAGTTAATCAGATTCATCACTTCATTTTTCTTTCCGGCTTTGATATATACGTATGGAGGATTCTTGATTTTAATTTTAGCTGTATCCATACCACGGAAGTCTATCTCCATATTTTCATCTTCAACCCATACATTTACATCTTGCCAATGACCGCAATCCACGGAAACAGTTCCCGGTTTATCTACAGTTACGATCATTTTGTACGTATTGTCAGACGGATTTACAGTTGTTTCAGCAAGTATCTTTTTGTTGAAACCATCACGTTGGAAAGCTGTCATTTTAAAGTTGTCATCGATGAATTTCACTTTACCTTTAATTTCTACTGAGTGCTGGGCAAAGGCTGTCCCCATGCATGATGCAATTAGCGCTACGCTTAAAATTAGATTTTTCATAAATAGTGTGTGTTTAAATTATATATAAATAAGATACATCTTATTATAAACATACAAATATGCAAAAAATGTTGTCGAATGTGGATGTAAGATTTGTTAAATTAAACTAACCTATATTGATTTTAACGTATAAGGATGAATAAAAATTTAAATCTATATAGAAATATCTTATTGTTTCTGTCCGTTATTTTTAGTAAAGAACTAAGAATTGCTTAAAATCATGAAAAGCTATACTTCTTTTGTAGAAAAGGACATTTATTTTAAACATATCTTTAAATTAAGTATTTATTACGATATTTTCTTATATTTGTCGGACTAAGATGTTTTTAATTCTGAAAATTATGAATTTTGAAGAAAACACTTCTGAAGAATCCGTTCAGGGAATGAAGCAGGAAATAGCTCGTCTTCATAAAGAAAATGAATGGTTAAAAAAACAGTTGGAAGCTGTTCGGAAAGAATTGAAAGCTCCCCAAGGAGGGCTTTTCCGACAGAAGTATGCTATTCAGATTTTAGATTCTTTACCTGATATGTTAACAGTATTCGATAAAGAAGGATACGTGGTAGAGTTGGTTTCAAATGAAATAACCAATCATGTAGGGATGTCAGGTAATAAGATGACAGGGAAAAACATGAAAGAGATTATTCCTGAAGAGGCTTATTGTAAAGTCTTTGATAATTTACGGAAAGTGGTGCAGACGCATAAAAGTTCTATTGCGCATCATGAGTTATGGGTAGAAGGGGAGAAACACTATTTTGAAAATAGAGTCTTTCCATTGGACGAGAATTATGTGTTATGCCTTTGTCGGGATGTTACAAATGAAAGTACCTCTAAAAAGGAATTGGAATTAGCGAATCGACGTATGAGATTGGCAGAGGAGATTGCTATGTTGCGTCATTGGCACTATAATGTTACTACTGGTTATATTAGTTTATCTTCCTCTATTCCCTATATTGAAGAGGTGGAATCATTAAAATGGCAGCTCGAGGATTTTTTGAAAATTATTTATCCCGATGATCGGGAGATGGTTCGGTTGCTTTTTACGGGAAAGATGAATAATGAGTTTATTAAATATCGCTTGTTATGCAATGGTTCGGTACGCTACATGCAAACCAAAGCTATATCATCTCATACGCATACAGGGAAAAAAGTTGTGGAGGGATGTATGCAAGATATCACTTCACTGGTTCAAAGTTATCACCAATTGGAATTGTTGCGGAACGCTTTCAATAAACTGTCGGATAAAGTAGTGGCTTGCCGTTTGGATGCTTCGTTGATTTATGCAAATCAAAGTTTTAAGAAAGAATATTTGCCCGATCAGTTGGTAGAAAATTCTAAGATATCTGATATATCCGCTTTACGTTGTCCAGAACCGGAATGGAAAAGATTATTGGAAAGGATTGTTTCAAATGGCGGGCATATGAGTTATCAGTTTGTTTCGAAATATCCCGACCGGGAGTCTCGAAAAACTTATCAAGTGATGGCCGATATGATGGTAGACCGGATCTATGGAGATACCATATGGTTTATCATGCGTGATATCACTCCGTTGGTTAAGGCGAAAGATGAATTGATCGAAGCACGTATTCGTGCTGAGCAAGCGGATAAATTAAAAACTGCTTTTCTAGCTAACATGAGCCATGAAATTCGTACTCCCTTAAATGCTATTGTCGGTTTTTCTAATTTGATGACACTTGGAACTTCGGAAGAAGAACATCATTTATATGCTGATATTATAAACCGGAATACTAACATTCTGCTACAATTGATAAATGATATTCTCGATTTGGCTAAGATCGAAGCAGGCACTTTGGAATTTGTGGAAGAAGAGATAGATATATACGAAATTTGTCATAATATATATGAAATGCAAAAAGATAAGGTGCATGATGGAGTCTCTTTATACTTCGACAATATAAAAGAAGAGTTGCATGTGAAAAGAGATCCGAATCGTCTGTATCAAGTCATTAATAACTTAATCTCCAATGCTATAAAATTCACGGAAACAGGAGAGATTCGTTTCGGATATGTTCGTGAAAAAGAACATATTCTTTTTTATGTGAAAGATACAGGTCGGGGTATAGCTAAAGAACATATCCAGTCTGTATTTGAGCGTTTTGTCAAATTAAATTCTTTTATACAAGGTACAGGCTTAGGTTTACCTATCTGTAAAATGATAGTTGAGAAAATGGGTGGTGTTATCTATGTAGAGTCGGAAGAAGGAAAAGGAACTACTTTCTATTTTACTATTCCCGTATAGTTCTTAATAAAAACTCGCTTTCCAAATATTTTATATTTATGAAAAACATGCTATACTACCGACAAAATCCCTATGTAGAATATCTATCTAAATTTTGCTTCCATTATGTATATACTATTCTGCCAAGTACTTCATTTTGCAATAAGGAATTTGTCTATTCATATTCTTGGAATGGAAGATTAGCTATTACCAATTCCTTTTATAATGGTTTTCTAAAAGATAGGTAAGGTAAGAACATAAAAAAAGGGGTAACGCCTTACCCCAACCTTTGTTAACCTTAAATCTAATACTATGAAAAACACATTGCAAAGATACGCACTTTTCAGATACCTCCAAACTATTGTTTCTTAAAAATGTGTTTTATAACATTGTTTAAGATTTGTATCTAACAAAAGCCTTTTCTTTAACAACTGTTTTACGTGTATTTGTTATTCTTTTAACATAAATATAATATGGATGATGATTAAAGTTGAAAATCACTTTCTATTTGACTAACCATGGTCATGTGTTAGAGTAAGTTGGTGTTTTGGGTATCTTCTTTATTCATAATTATCTGAATACGGGCGGTGATAGTGATACTATGATGAATTGGGTCATATAGAATGCTTTCCATCTTTATTTCCTTATCTTTATTTTCTTTACTTAAAACCACTGCTGTCCCGTTAAAAGATTCACGTGCTACTGTCTGTAATTAATCATCTGTCGATTATAGGCATGTTTTGAATAAACGGATTTGAATTTATATTCTCTATGGAATTCGTTAGATAATAAATAATGTCGTTTGTATATTCACATCTTGCGATTGTATTTCAACGGAAAAAAGGGGGGTGTCAAAATTTAACGGGACACTAATGACTTAATACATTGAATAAAAAGATTATTTGCTTTTTTAGAATGGTAGATTATGATATTCTTCTTACCTTTGGCCGGCTAAATAATATATGTATATGGCATTTACAGCAACAAGAAAAGAATGGTGTAAACTTCATTCATTTTTTCGTCTTTTATCAGAAGGCTTTGTACGTGTGGGTACGCCTGATGGAAAGCCGGATGACGGATTATGCATTCCGATTGCACAAGTGCAGCGGGAGGAACATGATGGAACAAGGAAGTATATAATTGCGGGAGAGGATGTTTGTGTGTTGGGAGAATCTATCGAACGGCATTTTCTTCGTGAAGATTTTGGAACTGTATCGGAATTGATTGGGCAAGCTATAAAGTCTGATACGGGCAATGAGGTTGAATCTCCTGATGGGGTGGAAGAATTCCTGGATAAAGTGGGTATTTTCCATTTGGAGGCTCAGACGGATGACCGTACCGATTATTATATAGGATTTTGGGATCTAAAAGCTCCGCTTATAGGTTTTCGCGTCCACTCCCACATCGGAGGCATGAATATATTGTTGGATGGGGGACGGGCTGCTAATTTGAAGTTTGAGCAAGTCGGGGTAAAATTTGCTTCTCCTACAGTAAATAAAATCAATATGTTGGAAAGTGCCAATGAAGTGACCGATAGGATGCTGCTGATAGAAAGACTGGGCGGAGTGCTGAAATACAGTGATGTGGCGGATAAAGTTTTCCGTAGTAATCTTTCCATGATTGATTTACATTTTCCTCGTATGTTGGCAGAGATGGTTCGTACCATGCATCTTGACGGTATAACTCGTATCGATGAATTGACCGAACGGATAAAAGTAATCAATCCGTTGAAAATCAAGGATGAACTGATAAACAAACATCATTTTTATGAATTTAAGATGAAACAGTTTTTGATGGCTGTTGCTTTAGGGATGCGTCCGGCAAAGCTTTATAACGGAACGGATTCGGCTGTTTCCGGTTTGATAATTGTGGGTAGGGAAGGAGATGTTTGTATGTATCAGAAAGCTGATAAGGCCCTTTTTGAGGATTACCTCTATCATAATACTCGTTTACTAAAAGGCTCTGTAGAGAAAGATAAATATGGTTTCCTTGAACGAGAAAATGGAAATTATTATTTTAAATTGAATGTGAAGATAGGGCTAAAGAGGTAATTTATTTTGATTATATGTAAAAGAAGAAAAGCTTAATCTACGGTTCTTAAGAAAGGAAAAAACAAACAAAAACCACCATCCGGGAAAAACTTTTATTTAGCATATCCGGATGGTGGTTTTTGTTTTGAAACTTTCCTCACATTCTTCTTTAATATCGGTTGAAATGCAGAATCCTTTTCCGTTTAATACTTTGCAATAGCGTTGTATCTTAAGTAAGAATATCTGATATCCTTTTCAATCAAATTGAAGGGAACTATTAAAGGCTATCAATGTACTAGTTTTTCTTCATTTTCAGAATCTTTCCGTTCATGGCTCCCACTTCAATGTTTGCGGCACGGCTTGCAGAAAGAGATAATTTCTCTTTTACTCCTGTCAATAAATCGGTAGCTTCATACTCTTGCCCAATCGGTAATTTCAGATAATCGAAAGCATGTTGGGGAATATTAATACCCGCCCGTACCGGAACTTCATCGAAATTTACTACTACCATGATGATTTCATCTTCGTACTTGCGTAAAAAAGCATATTGTTTATGCTCATTAAAGCTCCAACTACCTCTGTTTACATACATGAGATCAAAAAATTCGCCTTCTGCAATGGCTTTTTCTTCTCTACATATATGTAACAGACGCATATAAAATTGTTGTAACTTTATTTCGTTATCATTCAATAATTGTCCGTCAAAGCTTCCTCCGTTTCTCCATCGTCTGACAGTATCCACACTCCAATAATCGAAAATAGTGGTACGTCCGTCGCGTCCGCTGAAACCTTCGCAATCCATGCCCCGCTCTCCTAATTCCTGACCAAAATATACCATAACCGGATTTGTGTTGATACAAGCCGATACAATCATGGCCGGAATTCCCTTTATACCGTTTCCGGCAAAGAAATCAGAAGCTATGCGTTGTTCGTCATGATTCTCCATAAAATTCAGCATGCGGTGTTGGATACCGTTCAAACGTTGCCAGCAAGAAGTGATTGCCGATGCTGAAGCGTTATTGCAAGTTATGGCACGTAATGTATCATACAGACCTACTTTATCATATAAATAATCAAACTGTCCTTTATTCAAGTAATTATAATACTCATTCGGATTATAAATTTCAGCAATAAAGATTATTCCCGGAAATTGTGCTTTTATCTGGGGAATCACCCATTCCCAAAATTCTACCGGTACCATTTCCGCCATATCGCAACGAAATCCGTCAATTCCTTTACCGGCCCAGAATAGCAGGATATCTTTCATCTTATTCCACGTGTCGGGTGTCGGTGAAAAGTGACAACTTCCGCCGTTGCGGTAATCTACTCCATAATTCAGCTTTATCGTCTCATACCAGTCGCAAATATTAGGCCACTGGTCAAATCGATTGTTTCCGGTAGCCTTAGCCGGATATTCAATATAAGGTTCGTCAGCTCCTTGCTGCAGATCAAAAGCGCCTTCCAATTTTGTTTGAGGAATGTAATAAAAATTATTCATCGGACTGAAAGCAACCTCTGTATTATCATTCTCACCTAAATCAGATACGCTTTCCGGCTTGGCTGTTGAGTGGTACTGGCGAGCTACATGGTTCGGAACAAAATCAATAATCATTTTTAGTCCGGCTTTGTGTGTCCGTTTTACCAGATTAGAGAATTCTTTCATCCGGTCGGGAACACTACTGGCCAAATCAGGATCTACATCATAATAGTCTTTGATAGCATACGGAGAGCCCGCTTTGCCCTTTACAATGGCAGGATGATCCGGACGTATATTGAAACGGCTGTAATTTGTCTGTGTAGCATGTGCTATGATTCCGGTATACCAGATATGCGTAGCGCCTAATTTGGTTATTTCATTTAGCGCTTTAACCGTAAAGTCCGCCATTTTACCGCATCCGTTCTCTTGGATGGTTCCGTTTTGTGCGGCAGGAATCTTAGCATTGCCGAACAGACGAGTGAATACCTGATAAATAATGATTTTCTCCATAACTTTAATTTAATTGAAAGATGAAAGTTGAAAATGATATATTTTATTGAGAACAATCCGGCTTTCGATTCTTACTTCGAATAAATTGTTAAACCTTTGAAAAATAGTTCGGAATGGAATATTTCATTTTCCACTCTCAATGAATGACTATGCGAACCGGGAGTTAAAGAATTAATACTTTAATTCCCGATTCGCATGAGTGTGAGTTTTGTAAGCTTTTATCTATAATGGGTAATCCTTACAAAAACCTAAGTTAATTAATTCCGTGAGCGTTTGCTGTAGAATCTATTTTCTTTATAAGGCCTTGTAACACAGCGCCCGGTCCACATTCTATAAATTCGTCAGCTCCGTCGGCAATCATGTTCTTTACGGTTTGAGTCCAGCGGACAGAAGCTGTTAATTGAGCCACCAGGTTAGCTTTTATTTCACTCGGGTCCGTATGAGGCAATGCATCTACATTCTGATATACGGGACATTTTGGAGTATGGAAATCGGTAGTCTGGATGGCAGCCTCTAATTCAATCTTTGCGGGATTCATCAGAGGAGAATGGAATGCGCCGCCGACTCTCAGCGGTAGAGCACGTTTAGCTCCGGCAGCTTTCATCATTTCGCACGCTTTCTGAATGCCTTCGATGCTACCTGAAATAACTATTTGTCCCGGACAATTGTAATTGGCAGCAACTACCACTTCGCCTTCATCAGATATCTGTTTGCATATTTCTTCCACCTTTTCGTCAGACAAAGCTATGATAGCCGCCATAATAGAAGGAACAGCCTCACATGCCTTCTGCATCGCCATGGCACGTGCATATACTAATTTCAAACCGTCTTCGAATGAAAGGGCATCGGCAGCAACCAATGCAGAGAATTCACCCAGCGAGTGGCCGGCGGTCATTTCCGGTTTGAAAGCATCCCCCATACAAAGTGCGGAAATCACTGAATGGAGGAACACCGCAGGTTGGGTAACTTTTGTCTGACACAGGTCCTCGTCTGTTCCTTCAAACATAATATCTGTGATGCGGTATCCTAAAATATCATTGGCTTTTTCAAATAGTTCTTTGGCTAGCGCCGAGTTCTCGTAGAGGTCTTTTCCCATTCCTACAAATTGTGCTCCCTGACCGGGAAATACGAATGCTTTCATACGTTATTCTTTTTATAATTAATGTTTTATTCCGGCTGCAAAGGTACAAAGTTTCATTTTTTCTCACAAGGAATAGACTTAATTTTCATAGGAACAGGAGAGAAGAAATGATTTAAAGGTCCGTGTCCTTCACCTATGTGCACATCCTTTCCATAGAAGATGCCGTTGGCTACATATTTTTTTGCGTCTTCCACAGCCTTTTCCATCGTATAGCCATGTGCCAGCAATGTAGCTATGGCGGACGATAGCGTGCACCCGGTTCCATGCGTATTGCAACTTTCGGTTTTGATACCCTTGTATAATACAGGATTCTTTTTATCGGCAAATTGAAGTACGTCCGTCATATCGTTCCCGCTTAAATGTCCGCCTTTTAATAGTACGGCTTTACTTCCGAAACAGAGCAAAGTTGCTGCCGCTTCTCTCATTTCATCCAAAGTGTCAATCTTTTTATTCAATAACACTTCAGCCTCCCTCAGATTGGGAGTAATCAGAGTCGATAAAGGCATTAATTCTGTTTTCAATACTTCAATAGCGGTATCCTCAATCAGTTTGCATCCGCTGGTTGAAACCATTACCGGATCGAATACCACCCATTGCGGCCGATATTTCCGTAGAGAATCTGCTATAACTTTAACAATCTCCACATCATTAATCATTCCTATTTTAATTGCGTCCGGGCAGATATCTTCCATCACGGCTTCAATTTGCCCTTTTACAAATTCCGGTGGTACCGGATGTATAGCCCGCACTCCGCAGGTGTTCTGAACCGTTATGGCCGTAATTGCGGTAGCTGCATAACCTCCCAATGCCGAAATGGTTTTCAGGTCGGCTTGAATGCCCGCTCCTCCGCTACAGTCGCTACCGGCAATACTGAGTATCGTAGCATATTTATCCATAGCTATTTAAATTTTTAAAGATTACTCTGCAAGAATAATGTAAACGAAGACATAATCTTCCTCCCTTTTCCGAGGGTTATGCCGGATTCGTGCTATTCCCACTTTTTGGAGGCAAAGATAGTGTAAATGGAAATAGAATCATCAAACTTATTCGGATGTTATGTCAAATACAGTCTATTTTTTCTTTTTCGGCAAAGACAACAAATAAACAAAAGAAATATTTGCAAGAAAGCGGTCTTATCTCTATTTTTGCTTCTAAATTATAAATGAATGTTAGAATGAAGAGAATCCTTGTTAGTGGAGGCGCAGGGTTTATAGGTTCCCATTTGTGTACTCGCTTGGTAAACGAAGGCAATGATGTTATTTGTCTCGATAACTATTATACGGGAAGTAAGGAAAATGTATGGCACCTGATAGGACGTCCTAATTTTGAATTGGTTCGTCATGACGTTATTAACCCGTATTGGGCCGAGGTGGATGAGATTTATAATCTGGCGTGTCCCGCTTCACCCATTCATTACCAGCATGATCCTATACAAACGACTAAAACGGCAGTGGTTGGTTCCATGAATTTATTAGGACTAGCCAAGCGTACCCACGCTAAAATTCTTCAGGCATCTACCAGCGAAGTGTATGGTGATCCCGCTATCCATCCTCAAACGGAGGACTATTGGGGAAATGTCAATTGCGTAGGGGTGCGCTCTTGTTATGATGAAGGAAAACGATGTGCCGAAACCTTGTTTATGGACTATTATCGGCGTCATGGAGTGCGCATTAAGATAATTCGTATTTTTAACACTTACGGGCCGCGCATGTTAGCTTACGATGGCCGGGTTGTCTCTAACTTCGTAGTGCAGGCTTTGAAAAATAAGGATATCACTATTTACGGAGACGGGCAACAGACCCGTAGTTTCCAGTATGTAGATGATTTGATTGAGGGAATGGTGCGTATGATGGCTACTGAAGATAGTTTTACCGGACCTGTGAACATTGGCAATCCGCGGGAGTTTACTATTCTTGAACTAGCCGAGTTGGTTATTAAAATAATCGGTTCCAAGTCGAAGATTATTTTCGAACCTTTGCCGCATGATGATCCCCGCCAGCGTAAGCCGGATATTACTTTGGCCCGTACCAAATTAGATTGGGAACCTAAGGTTCGGTTAGAAGAGGGACTCATTCCGATGATCGAATATTTTAAGACAATCATAGATAAAATCTAAATATAGATAGAAATATGCCAAATGAAGACTATATAATGGAGATCAACCGGTCGGATTACACGATTTTGATTGTTGATGATGTAATGTCGAATGTTCTCTTGTTGAAGGTTCTCCTCTCCAATGAGAAATTCAATATTATCACAGCCAATTGCGGACGCGTCGCTTTGGAAGAGACCAAAGCGAAGAAACCGGATTTGCTTTTACTCGATGTCATGATGCCTGATTTAAGTGGATTTGAGGTGGCTCAGGAATTAAAAAAAGATCCGGAGTTACGTGATATACCTATTATATTCCTTACCGCTTTGAACACTACCCAGGATATCGTTAAAGGTTTTCAGTGCGGAGCCAATGATTTTATTTCCAAACCCTTCAACAAGGAAGAACTGATTATCCGTGTCATGCACCAAATTTCACTGGTAGCGGCTAAACGGATTATTGTGGAGAAAACAAAAGAACTGGAGCGTACGATCAGCGGGCGCGACAAACTTTATTCCGTTATTGCGCACGACCTGCGTTCTCCTATGAGTTCCATCAAAATGGTACTGAACTTGTTGCTGGTAAGTCTGCCTAAGGATATGGTGGGAGAGGATACCTACCAGTTGCTTTCTATGGCCAATATGCAGACCGAAGAAGTATTTTCGTTGCTCGACAATCTGTTGAAATGGACCAAATCGCAAATCGGACGCATCAATGTCGTACATCAGAATTTCTCTACCAATGAATTTATATTGAGCGTTATCGATATATTCAATATGGTGGCTCAAATGAAGAATATAAAGATTGATTATGTGAAAGACGATTCCACCGCTAATTTGGAAATTTATGCCGATATTGATATGGCTAAAACCGTACTTCGTAATTTGTTGAGCAATGCTATCAAGTTCAGTAATGAGAATTCCACCATAAAAGTGTTTGTCACACAGAAGGAAGGAATGGCTTATGTTAATATACAAGATTCCGGTTGTGGTATCAGTGAAGAAGATCAGGCAAAATTATTCCATTCCGATACACACTTTACCAAATACGGTACGGCGAATGAAGAAGGTTCCGGTTTAGGTTTGCTTTTATGCAAAGACTTCGCTATGAAGAACGGAGGGGATTTGTTCGTACAGTCTGAGGTAGGAGTAGGTTCTACTTTCAGTTTTTCGCTTCCGTTGAAGAAGGATTGAATGTTTTAGTATATAATAATACAATAAAGAGAGGGTATTCTTTTGAAGCCCTCTCTTTATTGTAGGGATATTCAGTAAATGTCTTAAAAAATAAGATGTCATATG
>UMKF01042632.1_pt1 | contig 34680 bp, 12 predicted proteins | sample 1966251 | NCBI WGS metagenome assembly UMKF01 (sample SAMEA4836171, study PRJEB28245) | human gut metagenome | biome: gut microbiome; material: fecal sample | place: Denmark | collected 2008
CTATCCGGGCTATCTGGATGCCGATGCTACCATCGCTTTGGTAGGCAGGGTAAACGGCACACTGCAAGCTAATTTGTTTAATCCGGGCGAACGGGTAAAGAAAGGTCAGTTACTCTTTATTATTGAGCCCACCACTTACGAAGACGCCGTAGCACAAGCAGAAGCGTCTTTGAAAACCGCAGAGGCCTCGCTCGATTATGCCCGCAACAATTATGAACGGATGAAAGAAGCGATTAAAAGCGATGCGGTCAGCCGCATTCAGTTTTTGCAAGCAGAATCAAATGTAAAAGAAAGCGAAGCTGCCGTCAGTAATGCTCAGGCAGCGTTGCGAACCGCGCGTACCAATTTGGCATATTGTTATGTTAAATCACCCAGCGACGGACAAATCAGCCTAGCTGTATACTCTGTGGGAACTTATATTGCCGGAGCCGTATCGCCTGTAACTTTGGCAACCGTATACAAAGACGACAAAATGTATTCTTACTTTAACGTAGCGGACAATCAATGGCTGGCACAAAATCTTTCCGAAAAGCTTCTAAAGCCCAACCCGAAGGAAAGTTATTATGTAACCGTCCGTCTGGGAACCGATGGCAAACAAACGTGGAGAGCCAAGCTGGATTATTTATCGCCAAACATTACTCTCTCTACCGGAACATTGAAACTCCGTGCCGAACTGGACAATCCTAACGGTTTATTAAAAACAGGTTCATACATCAGCGTTACTTTGCCTTATGGAGAAGCCAAAAATGCCGTACTGGTAGACGATGCTTCTATCGGTACCGACCAATTGGGTAAATATCTATATGTTGTAAACGACTCCAATATTGTGAATTATCGTCCTATAGAGGTAGGACAACTGGTCGACGACACCTTACGGTTAGTGACCAAAGGGCTTGCACCCAATGAACGATATGTAACGGAAGCATTGTTGAAAGTACGGAATGGGATGCCGATTCGGCCGATTATGAAAGAAAGAAGGTAGGAAATAAAGAAAGCAAAAGAGGTAAAAGATATAAAAAGCGACAAAGGAAGCAAAGAAGATAAAGGAAGTAACGAGTATATATCAACCGATAAACCGGCTCGATAGATAAAGAATAATAGTTTTTACGATCATTCCTCATTCAACTCCTAAGCGAAACAATAACTCCTTTGACTCCTGACGAAAACAATAACTTCTTTAACTTCCGAGCAAAACACTAGCTTCTCGATACTTTAATAAATTACAAACTCTCAAAAAATAAATAGCTTATGTTTTCCAAATTCTTCATAGAACGTCCCATTTTCGCCACAGTGGTCTCGCTACTCCTTATCGTAGCGGGATTGGTGACTTTAAACATACTGCCTATTGCGCAATATCCCGAAATCACTCCGCCTACCGTACAAGTGAGCGCCGTATACCCCGGGGCAAATGCACAAACCATTGCGCAAACCGTAGGTATCCCCATCGAACAACAAGTGAACGGAGTAGAAGGCATGATGTATATGAGTTCCAACTCATCCGCTTCGGGTGCTTACTCCTTAACGGTAACATTCGAAGTAGGAACTGATATCGACATGGCTACCGTCATGGTGCAAAACCGTGTAAACGCTGTAATGGCCAGTCTGCCGGAAGCGGTAAAACAACAAGGAGTGACGGTGCAAAAGCAATCATCAAACATCGTTATGTTCCTCACCCTTACCGGAGATTCCATATACGACGGACTCTATCTATCCAACTTTGCCCAACTGAATCTGTCCGATCAGCTTAGTCGTGTTCCAGGTGTAGGTGCTGTTAACGTAATGGGTGCCGGAGACTATTCCATGCGAATCTGGCTCGACCCCGAAACCATGCGTATCCGTAATCTTACCCCACAAGAAGTATACGCCGCCATCTCGCAACAAAACATGCAAGTATCGGCCGGTTATGTGGGGCAACCTACCGGTAAAAGCGCCGATAACTCTTTCCAATACTCTTTAGATGTGCAAGGGCGTCTGAAGACTCCCGAAGAGTTCGGTAACATCGTATTGCGTACCGAAAGCGGCGGCCAGCTGCTCCGGTTAAAAGATGTAGCTCGCATCGATTTGGGAAGTGCTTCTTACGAAAGCGTCTCACGCTTACAAGGAAAAGAAGCGGCCGCTATAGCTATATACCAATTGCCCGGTTCCAACTCACTCGATGTATCCAAAGGAGTACGACAACGCATGAAAGAACTGTCCGAAAGTTTCCCCTCCGGCGTACAATATCACGTTACTCTGGATACCACCGATGTAGTACACAGTTCTATCAACGAAGTGCTAAGGACTTTCATAGAAGCCACTCTTCTGGTGATTCTCGTCATCTTTCTCTTCTTGCAAAACTGGCGCGCAGTACTCATCCCTTGTATCACCATTCCGGTATCCCTTATCGGTACACTGGCTGTTATGGCCATACTAAACTTCTCCATCAATACGCTTACCTTATTCGGACTGATTCTAGCCATAGCCATCGTTGTGGACGATGCCATTGTTGTAGTGGAAAACGCCACACGTCTACTCGATACAGGCAAATATGAACCGAAAGAAGCAGTGGAAAAAGCAATGGACGAAATCATCGGCCCGATTATCGGCGTAGTATTAGTGCTATTGGCAGTATTCATTCCTACCACTTTAATCAGCGGCATCTCAGGACAACTTTACAAACAGTTCGCTTTAACTATCGCCGCCTCTACGGTATTAAGCGGTTTCAACTCTCTGACATTGACTCCCGCATTGTGTGCGCTGTTTCTGAAACCCACCCCTGAGAAGAAGTCAAAAATATTCGTCTGGTTCGACAAATTTTATAATTCCATACAAAGGACCTACGACAAAGTAGTGGGAAAATTATTAATCCATCCGGTGTGGGCTATGCTTTCGTACGCCGCTATCACCGTGCTGGCCATTTTTCTGTTTATGAGAGAGCCATCCACTTTCATTCCAGCCGAGGACGACGGCTATTTCATTGTGGCAATACAACTTCCTCCTGCGGCTTCCCTGGAACGAACCGAGAATGTAGGGCTCCAAGTGGATACCATATTGAACAGTTATCCCGAAGTAAAAACCTACATGGGAATAAGTGGTTTCGGCATTATGAGCGGAGGAGCACAAAGCAATAGCGGAACCTACTTCGTTGTCCTGAAGGATTGGAAAGAGCGCAAAGGCAAGGAGCATTCGGCACAGGCTATAGTGGACCGCTTCAACCAAGAGGCATATGTCCGCATACAGCAAGCACAGGCTTTTGCTCTGGTTCCTCCTGCTATCCCCGGGCTAGGCAACACAGGCGGATTGCAGCTAGAGTTGGAAGACCGCCGCTCGTTGGGCACCGAAGAATTGCAGAAAGCCGTAGAAACCCTTTTGGCCTCTTACCGAGAAGAGCCTTCCATATCAGGGCTCACCAGCTCGTACGAAGCCGATGTTCCACAATATTTCCTCAATATCGACCGAAACAAAGTGCAAGTAATGGGACTTAACCTCAGTGATGTGTTTTCCACACTAGCTTACTATATGGGACAAGCTTATGTCAACGATTTCGTAGAATTCGGACGTATTTACCAAGTAAAACTTTCTGCCGGAGAGCAATCGCAAAAGCAAATCAGCGATGTGCTAAGACTAAGTGTCACCAATAACCAAGGCGATATGGTTCCATTCAGTAGTTTCGTACAATTGGAAGAACGGTTGGGCATGGACCAGATTAGTCGATACAATATGTATAATGCCGCCGCTATCACCTGCAATGTGGCACCCGGTTATAGTTCCGGACAAGCTATCGAAGGCATGTCAAGTTTGATAAAGAACAAATTAGGTAATGAATTCGGTTACGAATGGACGTCCGTAGCTTATCAAGAAGTCAACGCAGGAAGTTCCACTACCTTTATCCTCCTTATCGCCCTGCTGGTAGCCTACCTGGTACTTGCCGCCCAATACGAAAGTTGGACAAGCCCTATTGCCGCCGTCATGGGATTACCGGTTGCATTACTCGGCGCAGTGCTCGGTTGCTGGATAATGGGCATCCCTATCAGTATTTACACTCAAATCGGAATTGTGCTGTTAATAGCCCTTAGTGCCAAAAACGGTATTTTGATTGTGGAATTCGCCCGTGATTATCGCAAAGAAGGCAATTCCATACGTGATAGCGCATTCGAAGCCGGACACGTCCGTCTGCGTCCTATCTTAATGACATCTTTCGCATTTGTATTAGGAGTGATGCCGTTGCTTTTTGCCACTGGTGCCGGAGCCGGAAGCCGTGTTTCATTAGGAGCCGCCGTAGTATTCGGTATGGCTCTCAACACTCTATTGGCAACTGTTTACATTCCGAACTGGTACGAAGTAATGCAGAATCTTCAGGAGAGATATCTCTCAAAGAAGAAACTACCTCAAAAAATAGAACCTATAAAGTAAAATGCAAATGAGAATGAAAAGCATCCGATTTCAACTTTTAAAGAAATCTACTTTTTAGTAGATAGCTAACATCCTCTCCTCATATTATTGAATAAGCCATTTCCAAACTCAATATAGAGTAAAGAAATGGCTTTTCATATGCCTTAGTTATAATTTATAACTCTGTAGAACAGACTTTTATTCAGGCACACCTTTATTTTATTCAAAACAAGTGCAGCATCTAATACATGAATAAGGCGAACTAAAGGAGTATTTCCTCGTAACTAAACGCAGCTATTATAGAATAAAAATGTACAGCGTCAGTTAAGAAGATCTACTGCATCAAGTAAAAAGATGTACCATATAAAAAAGGAAGAAATAAGATATATGTATATTATTCATAAAGAAAAGCTCAAAAGCCACAGTGAAATATATAAATATACAAAATAAATGATTTTCAAATAAATAAAAGAGGTCGTGCCCTTCATATAGTTGGGTACGACCTCTCCGTATTACTTATTAGTTACTTTATCAAGTAACTGATATCCGGATTCTTTCAATCAGATTTCCTATTAATAACCGTTCGTTCCGTATTGGTCTGCATTCTCAATCTGATTCAAGAAATCATAAGAAATAGGACGTAACATATTTTTTTCGCTGAAAGATTTTGCAGCACGAGGATTACCTTTTTGCAATTGGTTTTTGAATACATTATAACCATGCCGTTTTAACAATGCCCAACGATTAAACTCACCAATCAATTCACGGGCATACTCATCTAAAACCACTTGCTCATTAGCAGTAGTAAGTTTCATATGAGCTTCATAATCTGCTGCATTACGGCAAGCACGCTTACGAAGATAATTTAACCAAGTTGCAGCCTGTCCTTCATTTTCTAACATAGCATTCGCTTCCGCAGCAATCAAATACACTTCGGCCATACGCATAATAAATACATCACCATTCTTTCTCTGCAAATTATTTTTACCTGCGCCATTCGAAACTGTTCCGCCAAAAGCACCGTCAAAATTCCAGTTCAGCTTAATAAGTCCCGGCCACAACTGATGGGTAGACGTACCATCAAACGAAGTCTCTTTATACTTGCCTTCGCTGTCAAACAAATCATCAATGTTAACACATACACAACGATATTCTGCCTTTTCTGCAGCTGACAATGGTTCTTTTGACAGATAAATGGCAATACGGTCTTCATCTTTTTGCAACGGATAAGGAATAACATAAAGATTTTTCGGTTCCTGCAAATCAGCTATATTTCCTGTATGATCACTATTCTTAGGCCACATCTTTCCCGGATATTGTCCCCATGTACCCGCTATATAATTATAGTCTGCATAAGGATAGATATATTGACCTACATACTGAGCACCAATACCATATTTATCACACATTTCCTGAGTAATTTTCACTCTTAAATTATCATAAGTAGTCCAACCTGCCTGAACACCAGATTCATTACCAAAAGCACACATAAACGTATTTTCCCAACGTTTGTCGTAATCTGCATTAAATAAATCTATCACATATTTTGATGGTGCCAAGATATTATTATTCACACGTCCTAAGAAATAATTGCCATTATCTTTTGTCAAATAAACATCATTTAATTTATAAGGATTACAGAACAAATAAGTAAAGATATTGGAACACGCTAAATTTGCAGAAGGTGACATTGTTGTACTTGGACCTGCAGCAATGAACAATGCCTCTTTATTATTCTTATTATTTGCCGAAGCCCAAACGTCTTCTACATCCTCATATAAATAAGCTCCATAAGTAGAAGCATTGTTAATCAAATCTTCTGCCACTTCTTTTGCTCGTTGCCAATAAGACACGCCATTTTCAGTTAATCCTTCCCCTGCACCCTGTGCATATACACGAGCTAACAAGCCAAGAGCTGTCTTTTTCGTCACACGAGCATAATCGCCGTTATAAGGTTCTTTGCCAAGATATTGGGAAGCCAGTGTCAAATCCGTCACCATCTGTCCGTAAAGAGCTTCATAACTACTGCGTTCTGGTCTTAACACCGCTCCATCCTGAGAACTGTTCAGAATCAAAGAGATTTCTCCGTAGTTAGATACCAACAAATAATAGTAATAAGCACGCAAACAACGGGCTTCTCCTTCAAGAATCCGAACATCCGCAGCATTGCCCCCTTCTACTCCACTTGCCACTTCAATAACAGAATTGCATGTATTGATTAATGAATAAGCTTGTTTAAAGAGCTTATTTGTATAATTCGTATTAGTGGTCAATCCTTCGTAATGAAACACTTCCGATCCCCATGTCTTATTATTAGCAGTTTGCCATAAATCCGTGCCTCCTTCTGCTACAGCAAAATAATCAATAGCAGAGAAAAGTTGTCCATACAATGGTTCATAGCAATAAGTTACCATACCTGACCAATAGGAGAAGTTCTTTGTTTGATCGCCTCCTGTACCTGCGCCCGGATTGTATTCGTCCAAACTACAAGCATTCAGCATTAAAGTAGCACCAAATAACCACGCTACTTTACTTAATATATTTTTTTTCATTTTATAATCTCAATTAATAGTTTATATAAAATTAGAATGACAAGTTCACACCAAATACCATCTGTTTTGTTAACGGATAGTTCAAACTACCATTCATTTCCGGATCATAATCTTTCAATAAATCACTTTTTGCCCATACAAACGGATTGGTAATAGTTGCATAGAAACGACATTTACTAATACCTGCTTTTTGCAATAAGTTTTTCGGCAAAGTGTATCCCAATGTAATATTTTTTATCTTAATGAACGAACCGTCCACATACTGTAATGCATAATAGCCTGTATAAGAGGTAATACTTCTATTTGCATTGATTGCTGGGAAATCATTTGACGGATTATTTTCTGTCCAATAATTGAAATACTCAGGGAAATTAGCTTTTCCGGTCGGATCGTAAGAACCTAACATTCCATATTTAATCATTTGTCCCCATCTTACATATGCAAAGACACTCAAATCAAAATTCTTATAATTAAAGGTATTTTGGAATCCAAGTGTCCAATCAGGAGAATTATGACCTAAAATTTGGTAATCCTTATCGCTATAAGAATATGGTTTTTCAACATTATAATACACCTTTTCCCCGGTTTCTTCATCTATTTTATAGAATACGCCATCCGATTCTTTATATAATCCCGGAACATTAATTTTCAAATCACCCGGTTCTTTGCCAAATACAGCAGCATCGGCCTCTTCGCCTTTTTGCCACACACCGTCTAACTTATAATTGTAGTAAGAATTAACAGCTTCCCCGATAGATAAGGCATAATCACCATTTGCTATATTATTAGCAACACCATCCGTTAAAGAAACAATCTTTTCTTTATTATAGTTGAATGTAATTGTAGAGTTCCACTTGAAATCTCTCGTATCTATATTGCGGGTATTCACTGCCAACTCAAAACCACGATTCTTTGTTTCACAAATATTCATGTTCATTTCATACTGTGTGCTTGCATTGTAACCGCCATTTACAATAGGAAGCTTACGACTCCAAATAACACCCTTAGTGGTAGTCATGTAATAATCGGCTGTTACATCGATACGGTTATTCAAGAACGCAGCATCAACACCAATATTCGTATTGTATGATTTCTCCCATCCTAACAGACGGTTCGTATAATTCTTGGAGAAGCGATAAATATTTGCGTTTGAGCCACTAAATGACATCGTTGAATATTCCAAATTAGACGCCGTAGTATAGGGATCGATTGAAGCCGTACCCGTTACACCGTAACCTAAACGAATCTTTAAGTTATCTATCCAATCTCTTGTACCTTCCATAAACTTCTCTTCGGAAATTCTCCAACCTGCCGATACTGCAGGGAATGTATCCCAACGGTTTCCGTCAGCCAAACGAGAAGAACCATCATGACGAACAGATGCAGAGAAGAGATATTTGCCCTTATAAGAATAGCTTAAACGACCAATCAAACCAAATCCTTTTGACATTTCATACTTAGAAGAGCCTGTAAAGAATTCAGGGTTCAATCCCATGTGATGCCATAAATAAGCATTATCTTTTATATTGGTTTCTTGTTGCAATGTTTCATCATTTTGATTATGATTCCAAGAAGTAACCCCTGTCACTGTGAAATCATGATCGTTGGCAATCTGGAAATTGTAAGTAATCACATTCTCCCATTTGTAATTGTAGTTACGTGTTTGCTTAATGGAAGCATATACGTTAGAAGAAGTCTCTCCACTCTCATTTCCTCCGCCATTGTAATATTGGTAAGAACCGAGACCTTCAAAATGATTGGTGCGAGAATAATTTAATGTGGCACCTATACGGGAAAGAATTGTCAGACCTTTTAGAGGTTTCAATTCAATATACGGATTGAAATATAATTTAAAGTTTTGGTTATTATCTCTATAATTACTCTTGTCATTTAACAATAAATTCACTTGAGTGTCAAACGGAGAAGGGTTAACATTAAGATTACCCTCTTCATCATAAATAGTACCAAGCGGATTACTGGTCAATGCATTGTCTAATTTCGCATAGGCTTTATTCTGATGAACATAAGACATTTGGGCATTCACACCTAAACTTAACCAATCTTTTACCTTATGGTCAATACGCATATTAGAAGAGTATACCTTGTAGTCATCATTTTCGTACTGTCCGTTTTCATCCGAGAAGTTCAACGAGAAATAAGCTTTGGTTTTCTCTGTACCTCCGGAAACAGAGATACTGTAGTTCTGAGTGATTCCGGTTTTCAACAATTCGTCAGCCCAGTCGATGTACTGCCCTTTCTGATGCATGGCATAAGATCCGTCACCCAATGCCAAGTCAAATAATGCCGAATCATCACCTGTATTACCGGCGGCACGCTGTGCAGCTACCACACCCTGCAAATAACTTTCTCCACTACGCATTTTTGGAGTGGTTGACCAACCGTTTATACCTAAATACGCATTGAAGTCAACTGTCGTTTTACCTTCTTTACCGCTCTTTGTAGTAATAATTACCACACCGTTTGCACCGGCAGCACCGTATACGGCAGTAGAAGATGCATCTTTCAGCACTTCTATAGACTCAATATCATTAGGATTCAAAGTTGAATAGTCACCGGGCATACCGTCGATAATAAAAGTCGGATCACCTTTTGCGGTAAACGAACGAGTACCACGTAACTGCATTTTTACTCCTGAACCGGCTTGTCCGGACTCCTTTGTGATATCCAAACCGGCAACACGTCCTTGCAACGCTTGCATTGGATTGGCACCCGGATTTAAAGTAATATCTTCGCTTTTCACAGATACAACAGAGCCCGTTAAATCACGTTTCTTCATTGTACCGTAACCGATAACCACCACCTCGTCAAGTAATTGGTTATCCGGTTTCAGTTTAATGTTCAACGGACCATTTCCAATGGCCATTTCTTGAGTCTTGTAACCGATGTAAGAGATTACCAGCGTTTTTGCCGATGCTGGAACATTGAGAGAGAAATTACCGTCGAAATCGGTAATTGTACCTGTAGTAGTACCTTTTACTACCACCGAAACACCAATCATGGGTTCGCCATTTTCATCGAGGATTGAACCTTGTACTGTCTTTTGCTGTTGTACGGATTGAGTGTCCTGTACTGAGTTCGCCGCAAAAGAAACAATTGGAGAAGATAGGCTAAAAAATGCCATTAAGCCCAATACAACAGGAGCAGTATGTAATACATTACCCCCCACGCCTTTTGAAAAGACGCAATTAGCTTGATCTTTTTTCATTTTTCGGGTTAACAAATTGTTATTAATAAGTATAGTCGCTTTATTTCAACGCAGCAAAACTATGTAAAAAACTTAAATCTTAAAACTTTTTTCCGTTTAATTTGTTTATATAAGCCAAAAAAAGTGCGTTTTTGACTGTTTTAAGTCTAAAACGCACCTTAATGAAGCCTATTTTAACAGGTTATTTTAACCTTATGTAAGGAAGTGGTTTATTTTATAAAACACTTGTTATTTGAATAAATCACCTTATTATACCCGATAGCACTAAGTCATTTATCCCTCAGCATAAACGGCATAAACGCTGTCAGACGCACTTTCAGGCATCCACCATGAATTACTTACCGAATACGTTGTAACCAATATGCTCCCACCTTATCAACTTTCAATGTATATATATCTGACATCTTGTGCTTCTTTGACAGTATAATTAATTCACCACTTTGTGGATGAATATATTTAACGGAATAAATACCAGCAGGTAAGGATATTTTTATTTCTTGTTTCTTATGGGCATATACAACAGTTCCGTTCTTGCCGGAGAGCATCTGGTAATCAGTATCATCTATGGTTACCGGAACCATTCCCGGTATGGCTTTGAGAAAGGCTTCGTCCGAGACATTTATCACCGGGCAAGAGCCTCCGGCCATCAACACCGCCCAACCGAAATCGGCATAGTTTTGAGCATAATACAAAACGGCTTTATCCGGATATTTAGAACGATATTCGCTTACTGCCTTGTAAACAGCGTCATAATTCAACACTCCGACCGGAACCTGACGGGCATGTTGGCGAGGAGACATATTCTTTCCGCCTTCAGGGGCATAAAGAGTACCGTCATCACGATAATGCCAAAAACGGATATCGATGAAATCGACCAATGCCGCACGTTTCGGATCGTTCAAAATGGCATCCTGCACATCTTTGGTAGTGCTTAACGCGATAAGGGGATCTTTACCGGTTTCTTGTTTCCACTCGGCAACACAGTCCAACCAGAATCGGACAAAATGCAACGGACCGGTATATTCCGCACTGATAAACTGAATCACATTCTTGTTATCGGCAAAGTTATCCAGACACCAGCGAATGTAATTGCGGTGCAAATCCCGGCGTACCGTATGGGTTACATCATAAAACATATCGGCTACGAAAACACGCTTATCTCCCGCAAAGTTTACAGGTTCAGGAAATCCGGTCCGGTTGATATTATTGACCGACCGCCAGGGACTGTCTACCCAATGGGCTCCGGCCTCGATGATATTATGCTGGAAATAGTTCTGATGAAATAGAAGCAAACCTTGCGTTTCTGCTTTGTCGGCGTATTCTTTCAGGCGTCCCCAATACCACGAATTCGGACGGGTAAGATCGTAAAGGCTCATACCTTCCCAAGCAGCACCTTGCCCGCTGCGTGCGAAAGGTTGGTCGAAGAAAGGAGCCCACACATCGCTGTTGCGGCGCCGGATGCGCTCGTGATCGTCGCGGCGGCGTTCATACCAAAGACCATAGGTATGGTTAATAATCAAGCTATGATTACGCTTCATTGAAACCAATACCGAATCGATGCGATCGGTCGTTCCGTTCACTTCCATCCCCGGAACAAAACGGGATATATGGGGCAAAGCTTTTCGTAACGCCTGATATCCCAAATTGACTCTCCAATAACGCATCTTCTGGGTGTCTCCTACTAACAAACGATGATCGGCCACCAAGCGTCCGTTCTCTATGCCGTAAGCCAATTTGGATAATGCCGGTTTCGAAATCTCCCTAAACTTGATATCGCGGATATTTTTTATCCCGTCCGAAGATACAGAAGCCGGAAATGGCGTCTGATTAATCCAGCAATCCATCGTCAGACGAGGTTCGTAGGCTTTCTTTGCCAGCTTCATGGCCTGTTCTACAGTGGGACTTGTGAGTCCATCGTCTATCATACGCGGCAAAAGGCGGGTTCGTTTCGAAACATCACGGTTCAGCCGCTCAGAAAGTTGGGTATGAAACAGACTACGCGGCCGCACATGATCGTTTGTCGCACCCCATTCTCCGTTCCCATAGAATTGTCCCCAACATCCATAGGCATAATTACGGGCATCGGTAGCGGGCGAATAACACTTTATTTCCGCCGCCGTACATTGCCAAAGCATGCTGTTGGCACTGTTCCATCCTAACCCGTTTTTATCTGCTTCCAGATTGGCAAGAACCAAATTGTGGCCGTCGATATTGACAAGGTCGAACAGCAAGCCGCATGCCCAAGAGCCTGTAGAGCCGCTGAAACTTTTCGATTCTTTCGAGTCGCATTGTACAAATGCATTAGGTCCGGCAGCAGCTTGTCCGGCAGAAAAATCATTGACACCCTGTTCGGAATAGCAGCGTTGGAACAAGGTATGCTGTCCTAAAGTATAAAAGGTACGCCGCCGGAAGCCAGCCACTTCGGAAGCCGGAGCCATAGCAATACAATCTTCCACCGTTATATTAGACGCCTGATATTGCACAGCCACTGCACTTCCGGCAAACTGCCTGAAAGTAATGTTCCTCACCCAGCAATTCTCGGCATTATCCATATATACACCGGTCCACGCATGGTTTTCATCCTTCGGATATTGCCTGTCATAATCGGATATCAGGGTAAGATTCTCTACTCCGCTATCGGCAATACGACCGTTCCATATGTAACGAAGCACTTTAGAAGAGGCATTGTTTTTATCAAGCGCCATACTTAAGGGAGCATTCAAAGTAATACGATTGCCGTTCATCTCTACAATAGAACGATCCCAAAGCAAGTCGGCATCTCCGGGTTCCCACTTCAGCGAATGACGTCCACCTCCAAAATAATCACAACCGATGGAAGCTATCCAATCGGCTTCCGAAGGGCGGTATATCCTTATTTTATCGCCCGTTTTCAACTGTCGGGCCGTAGAAACATCCAATGTCACACTATTCACAGGTACATAGTCCGAGGTAATATCCAACGTATCGAGTACCTGCAAATCATCCGTACCTTCTATATAGACCACAGACCCACGCTCGTAGCCGTGCTTCACCAACACCGTTCCGGCTTTGTCCTCTCCTCGAAGCACCACTCCCGAAGTCCGGATACGGAGAGGTTCATCGAGCCGATAAGTTCCCTTTTCGAGCAATACGGCTCCCCGGGAACCATCCGCATCGGGTTTCAAAGAAGATACATAATCAATGGCACGCTGAATGACGGGACTATTATCACCTTCGCCGGGCGATACACAAACGGCTACAGGTAAATCGGGGATATCCACGTTCGAATTCCGATATCCGCAGTACGAAAAGTCCAAAACACGATTTCCTTTCGCATCGTTGGCATATTCCAACTGGCTATGTTTCAGGTTCACAGGAAATGTCTGCGCATACGCTTCCGCCAGAGCCAAGCTCACGAAGCCTAAGCAAAGTGTGTGTAAAATAACATGTTTCATTTGTAATAGTATTAGATAAATTAAGTATAAATAGCTCCATATCCGTAATACCTCATCTGCCGGGAATGAAAGGGAACGTCGCTTCTTTCCGCAACTTTCATTTTGTTAGGAATAAGAAAGTAATGCTACCTTACAGGCTAATATCTTTATCAATTTCACTTTCTTAGTTCAGCCTCTATTAAGCAAAGTTCATTCCTAGACTCACACAAGCATTCATATGACTTTAAGTTCTCAACTTGCACTTAGTAGCAACACTTATCCCTAAGTTCGTAAAAGTGTTTCCCCACTTTAGCTTCTTAACCAAGTCTATATTAAGTCACATTCAGCCCTAAACTTGTAAAAGCATCCACATGAATTTAAGTCCCCAATCCACATATAGTAGCAACCTCTATTCTTAAATTCGTAAAAGCGTTTCCACCTCTTTAGTTTCCACTGTCCGTCCAACAGATGATAACGTCTTCTAAAATCTTTAGCTTCCTCCTCAATGTTCCAACCCACGAAATTTCAGTAAATAGACTATTGAGTTACATCTCTCCAAAGAAACAAAAATTCTTTCAAAACAAGCATGGTTTTCTGCATAAAATAATGCAAGCAACATTTTATTTGGAGTGGTAAATTTAGCACTTTCGATACCTATGTTTCTACATGCAACCATACAAACAACACAATAAGCTGAGGATTAATTCGCCGACAATCGAGCTAACGGTTCCCTACATATAAACATTAGCTGCATAATGTTCGGACGCTACACTATTTACATCACGAAATAGAACTCTATCCACTTGTGAAGTAAAGTTCGTTGTAAAGTAGAGCTGTCTACGTTGTGAGGTAAAGCTGTCCACGTCACAAGATAGAGCTGTCCACATTACGAGTGCACGGATAGCAAGATATTACATCTTATTAATAAGTCAGTTAGCACTCTTCACATTCTCCAGCTCTAAAGAAACAGATACCATAAAAAGGATTTCAATATTCTTTTTATGTAGCGTTCTTTCTCTTCATGAAAACCTGTAGACCTTTAAACAATTAGGATACAGAATATCATTCACAATATATTTCTTCATCTTTTTTAAAAGCAGGAAATAATTATTGACATCCAAGAGATTATTTTAAAACACAGCAACAAGAATACCCTATAAGATGTGTAGAATGGAAAAGTTTATAAACTAAGACGCTTATAGATAAAAAAAGACTATGAGCTAAATACTATATAACAATCCCCTTATTTTACCTTTTTGTTCATAAGACAAGGTTAAAATAAGGGGATTATTATATTTGAAAGGTACATCACAATTAGATGCAAAAATAAGACGACCTTCTTCAAATAAGGTCGCTATTCTATTTGAAACAGTTAACTGATCGTATCCACATTATTACCAAGATTACGATAGTCGACTTTCTCTCTCGGATTGGTTCCGTTGAGATACTCTTCCACATTCGTATAGCCGTCTCCGTCAGAATCGAGCGCACCATCAGCCGGGTTCTTCGGGTCTAAGTTATAGCGTTTCTCCCATTCATCAGGCATACCATCACCATCGGTATCAACCGGAACTTCCGATGGCTTATAAGTCAACACCGGATAACCGCCCACTTCGGCAATATCCTTGATAATACCTGTTTCGGTCAAGGTCTTTCCGGTACGAACCATTTCTGTCACCCGCGCATCTACGGCATCCCGTTTAGGTAAGGTAGCACCTGCTTTCGCCAATACGGATTCAAATGCATCTTCGGCTGTCTGGAACGGCGCTACGGGCCATCCTTCGAACGGAGTATTCACACGAGCTAACTTTTCAGGACCACGCACTCCGCTCCAGTTATTATTTGTCACTTCCTGATTGCCGTGCATCACATTGCCGGCCACATACCATTTGCCCGGACGCTTGCCTACCTTCGCATACCAATCACCTGCAGCCCAAGCGCTGCCCGGCGAATACATATCTCGCGACTCGATACGAGCAAAAACCGCCCGCATATTTTCATTGGTTCCGGGTCCCGGCTTATAATAGTTGTTGATGACATTAATCAAAGATGTTTCATCACCTCCGTCCATCGTACGGTGACGCCAGTTAAAGATCACATTATTCCGGAAATCAAACGGACCCGACATACCTATCGACGGATTGCGCGCCGTGTTGCAAGCGAATAGGTTATGATGGAATGTAGACGGATTGCCACCCCATGTTCCGCCGAAAGCATGATTGCGGGCATTCAGCGCTTCGCTCGAGATAGTCCATTGAATAGTTATATATTGAGCGGGATCTTTAATTTGAGTAGTTCCATCGAGTGAAGGACGCATATGACGGTAAAGTGAAATGTTCTCATCCATACCCCAGCTTGTGGAACAGTGGTCGATAATGATATGGTGGAAAGGATTTCCGCCGATATTATCATCTCCCTGTCCGCCTACCGGCACACCGCGACGAACACGTACATGACGGACTATTACATTATAAGTATTGATATTAAGCGTACCCGCAATGCAAATACCGTCACCGGGAGCAGATTGTCCGGCAATGGTAATATCAGGATGGTTAATATTCAAATCACTTTCAGGCTTAATCGTTCCTGCAACACGGAACACCACGATACGCGGACCTTCGGCCTCGAGCGCCGCACGCAAACTACCCGGACCACTGTCGTTGAGATTGGTTACGGCTATCACCTTTCCACCTCTTCCGCCGGAAGTGAACATTCCTGCGCCCCATGCTCCCGGAAAAGCAGGAATAACCCTTTCGGGCAATCTTGGCGGATGCGGAGGCATCTGCCCCGGTTCCGGATGATTAATACTCTGTCCGCCTTGTTGTGCATACACCGTTACGGTGGAACACAACACTGCGAACAACAATAAACTCATGCGAATCATTCGACATGCTTTTTTCATACGTTTCTTATTAGTTTATTAGAATTAAAGAATTACCGTTTTCTATTCATAGACAGAACGTCTACTTTTTATTAGAGATGAAATAGGCAATAAGGTTTAATCCTGTCGGTTAAATTCATGGAATATATGCTTCATTATCATACCTTCGTGTTAGCATTACTAAAGTTAAACGACGGTAAGTAAGCGGAAATTATCCCTATACCAAACGCTGCCAGGCATGACATGCATGATGCACCCCCTCACTTGTGACATTATTACAAATGTCACAAACAGATTTCTTATCCTTTCCGATTTTCGAAGAAAGATGACGAGAGACTACCTGCCTGATCTTAAATGAGCGGGGTGCTCCGAATCCAAAGAAAGGATTCTTCTGCAGATATGGAAAGATTGGACAGACTTGTGCAATGTTGTTACTTATACCTACATAATGGGATTGCTCAAGTGTATGTAACTCCATTACTTAGGCATACGTAACAGAATTACCAAAAAACGTGCGTCTCCGAGCAAAAGCCAATCGGAAACGCACGCATCTTTTCTTTAATTTAACGATTTCGAGTTGCCGCTTACACCCTTAAGGCTTACGACAGTCATCCAAGAATTTACTTGATACGCTGCAACCAGTAAGCTCCGGCTTTCTCTGCGTTCAACGTATAAGCACCATCTACCTTCACCTTCTTTGTCAGAAGCGTCACCTGTCCGCTACGGGGCTGGATATATTTTACTTCATATACGCCGGCCGGTAACGAAAGCTCGATATTTCCTCCCTTTTGTGTATAGACCACTGCACCATTCTCTCCGGACAATAGCTGATAAGCGGCATTTTCCATCACCACAGGTTTCATCTGAGGCACAGCGGCAAGAAATCCCTTATCCGCAATGTTCAATACAGGGCAGGAACCTCCTCCCATCAATACCGCCCAACCCATATCGGGATAGTTCTGCGCATATAAGGTTACCGCTTTATCAGGATATTTAGTACGGTATTCACTCACCGCCTTGTAAGCTCCTTCGTAACCCATCCGGCCGGTTTTCATTTTACGGGCATGTTGACGGGGAGCGAGGTTTTTACCACCTTCGGGCGCATACACACTCCCGTCACTGCGGTAATGCCAATAGCGAATATCAATCAAATCGACTACCTCCGCGCGCTTCGGATCGTTCAGGATAGCGTCCTGTACATCTTTAGTAGTGCTCAATGCAATAATGGGATGTTTACCGGTTTCTTTCTCCCACTCGGCAATGCAATCGAGCCAGAACTCTACGAAATGTAACGGTCCCGTAAATTCTTCACTAATCAAGTGCACAACGTTGGTATTATCGGCAAAGTTGTCTAAACATTGACGGATATATTGACGATGGAGAGCACGGCGAACCGGATGATTCACATCATAGAACATATCGGCTACAAAAATACGCTTGTCTCCGGCAAAATTTACCGGTTCGGGGAAACCCGTATTATTGATATTGTTTGTGGTACGCCACGGGCTATCCACCCAATGTGCACCGGCTTCAATAATATTATGCTGGAAATAGTTTTGATGGAACAAGAGCAAGCCTTCGGTTTCGGCTTTATCGGCAAACTCTTTCAAACGTCCCCAATACCAAGTGTTTGGACGAGTAAGGTCATATTTGCTCATTCCTTCCCAAGCCGTTCCCTGACCGCTACGAGCAAAAGGCTGTTCGTAAAAAGGCGCCCATACATCTCCGTCGCGGCGGCGGATACGTTCATGGTCATCGCGACGGCGATCATACCAAAGCCCGTAATTATGGTCGAGTACCAAAGAGTGGCGACGCTTCATGTTGACAATTACAGAATCGATGCGATCTGTCAGGCCTTCACCTTCCATATCGGGCACGAAACGGGTCACGTGATCAGTGGCTTTCGGCAATGCATTATACTTGATGCTTCCGCTCCACCAACGGATACTCTGACGGTTACCTGTTAACAAACAGTCATCGACTACCAAATACCCGTTCTTTATAACGTATTGTTTCTTTGGAGCCACCTTTTCAGGCATCTCCTTAAACTTGACATCGTTTATGTTCTTTACCTTTGCGGTAGAAACCGATGCGGTAAAAGGCGCTTGGTTAATCCATTTTTCCAATGTCAGAAGAGGTTTATAAGCTTCCTTGGCAAGTATCATCGCCTGCTCTACCGTAGGACTGCTGCTTGCATTGGTAGCACGAGGCATGACGCGAGACCGATCGGCAATATTCTGTTTCAACCGTTCTGCCAGTTGAGCATTGAAGAGGCTACGGGGAGATACATGATTATTCGATTCGCCCCAGATTCCGTCACCCGAGAATTGTGCCCAACATCCATAAGCATAATTCTTAGCATCTTCTGCCGGAGCATAACAATGAATCTCGGCCGCCGTACACTGCCAAAATGTACTGTTTGCCGTATTCCAGCCGGCACCATTCTTCGCTTGTCCCAGATCAGCAAAGACAAGATCATGCCCGTCAATATTCACAATATCGAACAGCAGACCGCAAGCCCAAGCACCTATAGAACCACTGAAACCTTTCGATTCTTTCGACTCGCACTGAACAAAAGCGTTCGGACCCGGAGCGGCCATACCAGCCGCAAAGTCGTTGATTCCCTCTTCCGAATAGCAACGTTGGAATAAGGTATGCTGACCTAATGTGTAGAACGTACGACGACGCATTCCGGCAATTTCAGAAACGGGATTTGTAGAAATGCAGTCTTCCACGGTTACATTCGAAGCATGATGCTGTACAATTACCGCACTTCCTGCAAACTGCTTGAAATCCACATTTCTCACCCAGCAGTTTTCGGCGTTATCTATCGAGACACCCGTCCACGCATGGTTTTCATCCATCGGATATTGTTTGTCGTAATCAGAAACCATCGTCAAGTTTTCTACACCGCAATCGGCAATACGCCCCGGCCAAGTATAAAGAAACACTTTGGATTGCGCATTTGCTTCATCCAACGCCATAGATAAAGGAGCATTCAATGTAATCATATTACCGTGAATAGACTCAATGGTACGATCCCAATTCAAATCGGCATCTCCCCTTTTCCAGCCTAACGCCCCGATTCCTCCGCCAAAGACATTGCACTTTAACGACTGTATCCACTCAGCTTCCGCCGGACGATAAACCATCACTCTGTCTCCCTTTTTAAAACGGGAAGCAGAAGAAACTTGCAGCATGGTTTCATTAACCGGTACATATTTAGAAACGATATTGAAAGTATCAGTTACTTTGTAATCGTTTTTTCCCTCAATATAAACTACTGCTCCACGATCATACCCCCTCTTTACCAATACGGTTCCCGTTTTGTCTGCTCCGCGCAACACGACCCCGGAAGTAGTGATATAAAGTCCGCGATCGAGGGTATACACACCTTTTTCAAGCAATACGGTACCTCGGAAACCATTCGCATCCGGCTTTAAAGATGATACATAATCGATAGCGCGTTGAATGCGCGCACTGTTATCCCCTTCTTCAGGAGAAACATAGACAGCAACAGGCACATTGGGAATGCCGACATTAGAGTTTTTATAACCACAATAAGAATAATCCAATATCCGGTTGCCTCTTGCATCCTTTTTATATTGGATATGTTCTCCCTTGGGATTTAAAGGAAAGGTTTGCGCGTTCAAGTGCGCAAACCCCAGAAGCATGAATCCCAAACTAACTGTTTTAAGATTTAAATTTCTCATCAGAATAGACTTTTACGTTTTGCCAAAGTATCATAGTTGTTCTTTACATCAGTCCAGTCGACTTTCTTAGTCGGGTCGATTCCATTGATATACTTTTCTATATTCGTATAACCGTCGCCGTTGCAATCTTTCACTGCATCCGACGGATCATTCGGATTCAAGCCATATTTAATTTCCCAAGCATCCGGCATACCGTCGCCATCCGAGTCCTTATACGATTTGCCTTTATATTCCGGCAATCCGCCTACCTGACGCGGATCGGTGATGATACCATTTTTATAGGAATCGGCCGGAAGACGACGTTTCACATACGGAGAAGAACTTGTAAATTTATCGGCATCTTTTACATAAATAGCTTTGCCTTTCTTCACAGTCTTCACTACGCGCGCATCTACCGCATCGCGTTTTGGGAAAGAAGCACCGGCATTATCTAATACAAAATCGTAGGCTTCTTTAGCATCCATAATGGTTGCATGAGCCATCGGGAAGGGCTTGTCCATACGGATATCCGCCATATGTTCTCCTACTCCTCCTTGATTGCCTATCTGTACACCGCCGGCCCAGTTGTCGTTCGTTACCTTCTCATTTCCCCAAACTACATTACCGTGTACATACGCTTTACCAAACTTATCTTTATTAGCCTTGTCTCGTCCGGATTCCAGCTTTACGATACGGTAGCGGATAGGTGCGTCCGGTTTATTGGTTTCAGTGATAGGTCCCGGTTTGAAGTTATTATTAATCAAATTCAAACGACTTGTGTTATCGCCTCCGTCTACCGAACGATTCCACCAGTTGTAAGTTATATTATTAATAAAATTGAAGTCTTCATTCATACCGATGGAACAGTTACGTGATATGTTTGACGCAAACAAGTTGCGGGCAAACAAACTATTGTGTCCGCCAATGGTCGCACCAAAAGCATGATTGTATAAATCGAGCGCTTCAGAGAAGATCGAGTTCTGAATGGTAATGTTGACCGTAGGAAGCTTCTCTCCCCTGCCAGTTTTCGGATCACGATTATATACATGGCGATAAACGGACATGTTTTCATCTAATCCCCAACATGCCGAAACATGGTCTATCATAATGTTTCCCACTGCATTGCCGCCTAACGCATCATCTCGGAAAGCTACGTCCTGTGCTCCACGACGAAAACGCATATGGCGAATCACCACATCGTGCGTATCAATAAGGAACGAAGCCCCTGTTACGCATACGCCATCACCTGGAGCTGTCTGTCCGGCTATAGTTATATAAGGAGCACGTACATTAATCGGAGAATTCAGACGGATAATACCGGAAACATTGAATACAACAATGCGTGCTCCACCGGTTTCACAGGCTTCACGCAACGTTCCCGGACCTCGGTCGGCCAAAGAAGTTACTACAATCACCTTGCCACCCCGTCCTCCGGGTGTATAAGCGCCACCTCCTTCGGCACCGGGGAAAGCAGGAATATTGACTTTAATCAAGTCCTCCGGCTTGGAAGCCCACGGCCGATACGGACGACCGTTTTCTTTTTCTTCCTTCTGTACAATAGGATAGGCTTTTTCCCAAGCCATATCCGATAGTCTGTCAATCTCAGCTTCCTGACGAGCCGCACGCGCTTTCACTGAATCGGGAATAGTCGGATACTGTGCAGCCAACGGCAATACACAGACCGATAAAATCATCATTGATACTAATTTTTTCATTTCTTTCTAATATTAGAGTTACTCTTTATTATTGATTCACGTTATATAAATTACACTCATTAAAAGGTGAAAGGAGAGGTCATTTTACTCTTACCAAAAGTTAGAAGAACTCGCCGCCTTATTTAGAAATTATCACTTCGTTTCGCTCTAGGAATTACAACTAGTGTGTAATGTAAACGTCCCAACAAAAGCATTTTTCTTTAACGGTAATTTCCGTCGGGGGAGTGCAACCTTTCCTGTATAAACAGTTAGCAAAACCATTGGCTTTAACTCCTAAGCCGGCTATCAGGATAATAACTCTACCAATTCCTTTACCTCTTCCAAATTTTCCGGTTAAAAGACCTCAGCAATTTATTGTATTCCAAATTCCTGTTGTTGCTTATCTACTTCTTCCAATAATTTGCGTTTTTCATCTTCCGACAACTGGGTAGAAGTCGCTTTCTTCGAAACGGGAATGACCTGCGCCGGACGATTTTCATCTATATAGCAGAAAGGTAATTTTGCCGGAACGCTTTCAAATTCAATCTCAGCAGGCGTCGGCGCATGAGTCCCTTCAAACTGTACACGGGCTTTCACTTTAATCTTCCCCGCTTTCTTAGTAGAACGAATCAATACTGGAGCTGATCCCCACTCTACCGGGCGAGGATTGGCATATATAGAACCGTCACCTATTATTTCTCCTTCTCCCTCTACTGTAAAGACTATATTTTCTTTAGCCAAACGGCGCACGTTACCACTATCATCCGTAACCTCAGCGACTACGACTATAAAGTCCGAACCATCCGCTACCAACGGTTTACTTTGCCAATCAACATATAAACGAAGTTTTGTAGAGCGACGAGAAGGCATCTTCTTGATCGTACAAACTACTTTACCGTCTACGATACCTTCGGCCAGCATATTTACTTTCTGCCAGTTCTTTTGGGTATAGCTGTAACCACGGGCTTCCCAAAAATCCCAAACATCTTCGAAAACCACCGGTGCGTTTGGCATACCTCCTTTACGATGGACTACCGGTTTTGTCCAAGATTTTGTTCCGTCATAGACTGACAGACGCACCGAATCACAATTGCTGAATACAACGACATCTTTATCCGAGAACTGTGTCATCTCGTGCATAATATATACCATCGGGCCGCTTTCTGCCAATGGATGATTCAAGTCAGAAGCCGTCTGACTGCGAAACATATAATAAGCATATTTCGGTTGGCGGAAACAGTCGAACAAACCACCCCAATACGGGTCGGGATGATACCCCCGCTGATGGTCGAACGGATGCCATTGCGTACCGCCGATAAACTTACCGGTGGTACGGTACAATCCATCATAGGTTTTAGCCAATGATAAAGCCTGAACCTTCATCGGACGCTCTCCCCAGCTGCGCGAAGCACGGTTGTCATTATTATGGGCGTACCAATCGTCCACATTTTCACCGAACTCACGAGTAAAAATACATTGTTCCGGCGCATCGGCTTTTTCGTCATCACCCGGCCAGCCATATACTACATCGTAGTTTTCTTTTACTCCTGCCGAATGGACATCCGCCGCTGCAACAGGGCGTCCGGGATAAGGATATTCGTCTTTAGTTATCTGCAACGCTTCCAAAGCAAAATCCTCTGGATAGCGGGTTTCATTCAATATAGGTTCCCACATCAACACGGAAGGATGATTCCGGTCGCGACGGATAATATCACGCGTATTCTGATGTACCCGTTCCGCAAACTCCGAATTTTTATTCCAGAACTGCCACCCCGGGGTAGCCACAATAACAAACAGTCCGAGTTCGTCGCAAGCATCCATAAAAGAAGGATCCTGCGGATAGTGAGCCACACGGATAATACGACACCCTGCATCACGCAAACGCTTTGCGTCACGCCATTGTTGAGAATTAGGCACTGCATTCCCTACATAAGCAAAGTCTTGATGGCGATTAGCACCAACCAACTGACCGAAAGGCTTCCCATTCAACCAGAATCCATCTTTTCCTTTGAATTCAAATTTACGAATTCCAATACGCGTGATTCCTCCGTCACAAACCTTGCGACCTTCCTTTACACGGGATTCCACTCTATATAAATAAGGAGTATCGGGAGACCATAATTGAGGATTCTTTACCACGATACGTTGGTTCGCCGTTTTTGTTTCGCCGGGAGCAACGGAAAGTCTCTCCGACACCTTCTTTATTAACAACCCCTTTGCATCTGTAAGGGTGGTTTCTACGATAATACTTTTTGCCTGCTTACCGCTATTCTTTACATCGGTATTCACAAAGACTTCTGCACTTCTGTCCGAAATATTATCAAAATGAACAAATACGCCGCCTCCGGCTACCTTTCCGGCTTCCACTGCATCGGTAATGGCAACAGAAGATTTGGCAATCATCCATACATCCCGATAAATGCCGCCATGATAAGCGAAATCCAATGTATATTGTGTCTTACCGGGAGGAAAGCTCTTATCGTCACTGTTATCTGCCATCACCGCTACCAGGCAAGAATCGCCCGCCTGCACACCTGCTTCGGTCAACGATACAGTTATAGGCAAATAACCACCCAAATGTTCTTTTACTAATTTACCGTTCACATAGAACTTCTGTTTGCCCATGATAGCTTCAAAATGAAGCACCAGTTCTTTACCTGCTGTTTCTTTCGGAGCTACAAAATGTTTGCGATACCAGGCTATACCTTGATAGTTACGACACCCGCTATCTTCTGCCGGCATCAGTTCAACCGTATGAGGAGTAGAAACCACCGCCCATGAAGAGTCGTCGAAATTTAAAGCGCCAGCGTTCGCTACATCTCCTTTATGAAAGCGCCATCCGGGATTAAAATCATATACATGGCGTCCGCTCTCCTGCAAAGGGATAAAACCGGCCACCGAAATCTCTTGACGTGAGTACTCTTCCGCAGTCATAAAACTCGGAAACAATAACAAAATCAGGATAGATAAAATGTTCTTCATACTATAATATTGGTATATACTTTTATATTCTTATTCAATTAGGCAGGTTCTCCTTATTTCTTTTTTTATTCCTTCCATTCGGGATTCACCACCACATCTTTCTTACGTTCTGCTGGAGTAACTTTTAACTTCACTACTTTACCATCTTTCAATTCGGCTTCCACAATCGTCTGCCGAGGAGCGTGGAGTTTGAAATTCACATTCCATTCTTTAGGCCATGCCGGAAATAACAGAATCCGATCGCCACTTGTCTGCATCAACATCTCCTGTAAACCTATCATACCGCTACCACCCCAATTGTGGTCGGGCGTCCAGTCGAAACCAGGTCCCCAAAAAGCCGGAAAACGATGCGGCCCATCAGAAAGTTTTTCCTTATTCAAACGGACAGCTTCATCAGTCAAACCCAAACAGGCAGCCCATATATTATCTTGTTTCCATCCTTTGGAAGAGCGAAACTTCAAGGCATCCGGATCATTATAATAAGTATTCAGCGCAACTTCTAACTTTTTCTTGTTCTCATCCGCCACACTATAGATGCGCCAGGGAAATACAGGATAAAGCTGGGGAGTTTCCACATTGTTAATACGCTCCCAAGTCTTGGCAGGTGCTATCATTTCCCTACCATTTAAGGTGCGAAAAGGAATTTCCGGTATACGCGCCAACATCTGTTTCCATTTCAACGTAACGGTATCTACATTTATCGACTGTATATCTCCGCTACATTTAACAGTAGCAGTAGCCTCTTCCTTCATCTCTATATACGTTTTCAGTACAGTCTGCAAGGCGGCAATCGTAGAAGAAGCGTTATTAGCCATCTTATACGTTTCACATCCTGAACCGGGAAATAAAATCAACTTCCCATCGCCATCAAGTTTCTTAGCGCCACGACGGGAAGCCAAGTATTGATAGTGTTCATCGAAAAAAGTCAAAGCACTTTCTATCAACGGCACATACCGAGCAATATCTTTTCCAGCATAACGGCGGGTTTCCAATATCATCTGGCAAAATTCCAGTACCGTATCCCACTCATATTCCAACCAAGCATTATATTCCACTCCTTTGTCGAACCATTCGGGTCGTTTACTACCATACTCCACCATGTTAGGCAAACCAAACAACTCTATTTGTTCGGAAAAACATCCTCCTGCATGGTTCCAATAAAAGCGACTACGAAGTTCTGCATTTTTCAACATCCGATTATAAAATTCAAACTGAGAGGGCATCATATCGAAATCTCCGCTCTTAAGCATAGGCCAATAAACCAAACGTTGGTTTTGTGCAGTCATCGTTCCTCCACCCCAGTTACGATAATCCGGAGTGAAAGTTTGATTCTCATCCACATAAACAGGATCAAAAGTAAACAACCCCCCGTTGAATTTGGTGGGTTCGGTGCCATAAGCGTTACAACCAAGCATATAACGGAACAAGGTGTAATTACGGGTTAAAGATGAAGGTTCCCCCTCCGCCGTAATAAAACTCCGCTGCCAGAAAGCATTCCACCAGTCACGCGATTTCTTCTTGTCTGTCTCTGTCCGGACAGAAGACTCCGTACGAGACAAACCTGCCTTCCACTGTTGTACATCCGGAGTTTGTTCCGTATGAAGCGCTATCATTATATGATGTTTCTTAGCAGGCTTAGATGAACGGAAATTCCACGAGCGATAGTCCGTTCCGGCATACTCTCCTTGCGAAGTACCGACATACTCTAAACGATCACCCCACATTCGTCCGCCAAATATCAAATTAGCCAAAGGATTCCACAATTGTTCTTTTACAGCATCCATCCCCTGTACAGAAACAGTGCGATCGAACACGGTTTGTTGGGGATTCCGGTGGTAGAACAAAAGAGCTCCATTCTCCACTTGAATAGAATCTTTAGAAGTAACCAATCCTTTTACCGACGACCATTTCAGAGAATTCTGACGTCCTTCTCCTTTCCGGAAAGGTCTGTCGGCATATCGCCAATTCTCATAAGACACCTCACAAACAACCGGTCTTTTATTCTCTGTTTCTACATGAATCACAGGACGATAAACATCGACCCATATATGAATCTTAGTACCGTTTAATTCCACTTCCATATAGCCGTCTTTCAACTTTAACGTCTGACGGAAAGGTGTGGCAACGGCTTCATCCAACTTCAAGCGCACACGTCCTTGTTTAAGCAATGTGTTGTGCTCGTCATAAGCTCCGCTCCGACTCATATAGAAAAGTAAATCTCCTTCCTCTACCCATACGTTCAACCCGATATCTCCACCACCACAAGGCATGGATTCCGAAGCGTTCCGGCTGGGAGCGGTCCATGTATAATCATCAGGCTGTCCCCATACCATAAGGGTTTCACAAAGACAAAAAAGAAGCAAGACTAACTGTTTATTCATTATAGTTACATTTTTATGATTCTTATTCAATTACCGTACAACTTCTAAAAGCATACCTCTTAACAAACTGAAACGCTCCTCTTGCTAAACGAACAAGATTTGAATTACCTATTTAATTATTTCATTCTTTCGACTTCAATAGGGCTTTTCAGCAACGTCTGATCAAAGCACTTCAATTCACCCGCAGACGCCTGACTTTCATTCTTTTATAGGTCTATTATCCGGCCAATCATCCGAACGGAAAGAAGATATAGGCAATCCGTCAACACTAAACAAGTCGCCCTCGGAATCATTTTCGAAAGCATAACGAACGGCCACCGGATGAGGAACCTTATCACTCTTCACATATACTTTGCTACGTTGAATCCAAGCCTTAGCAGGATAAAAAACTTTATCGGCTCCCGCTACTTTAAATTGAGAGGATTCGAAGCTATGTCTCCCACAAATCCACATGGGTGCTCTTTCAAAGCTCACAATCACCGTATCATTCTGGATTTCCATAGATTTGTAATAAGGACTGTCACCGATAATGCCTTCAATGCCATATGTTTTATTCAAGGCCAGCAATGCCAACCTCTCTCCCGGCGTACGTTTATCGTACGGATGAATACCTTCCTTAAAACCTACATCCATCAATACAGCCATTCCAGTATTGGGAACCATGTGTTCAACTTTTGCCTGTGCCTCACGCAAATATGCCGAATTAATAATTTCTTTTCCTTTTTCAGTGATGATCCCATAATCATACGGAGCTATCTGGCAATAATAGAAAGGAAAATCTCCTTGGTTCCATAACTGTCTCCAGCCTTTTATCATCGTCGAGAACATATCGGCATAAGTATGAGCACGATTCCAATTATCCTCTCCCTGATACCAAATAACTCCTCTCATTGTAAGACCGATTAACGGACTTAACATTCCATTGAATAAAACGGTTGGAGTTCGGTTCTTTGATTCTATTTTACCTTGAGCTTGAGGAATTTTTGCCACAGCCTCGGGAAAAGCTTTTAACATATCCCCGTTCATCCAAGCCTCACATGCAGATCCGCCCCATGCCGCTACAATCAGCCCGACAGGAACTTGCAAGGTTTCTTCCAACTGACGGCCAAAGAAATAAGCCGTAGCACTAAATTCGCGAACTGTTGCGGGATTTGCTTCTTGCCATTGTCCTGTAACATCTTTCACCGGTTCTGTAGATGAATTACGCTTTATGGTAAACAAACGTATATTGGAATTTTTGCTCTTCAATGCAGCCATATTAGCCCCTTCTACTGGCTGGTTTTTAAAACCTTTCATGGGCATTTCCATATTACTTTGTCCAGCGCAGAGCCACAATTCTCCCACCATCACATTCTTTAAAGTAAGCGGATTGCCATCACTGACAACAACTTCATACGGGCCTCCCGCCTCAGGAGTAGGGATACTTACTTCCCATTTACCAGAAGCATCCGCCTTCGTTGTATAACTCTTATGATTCCAACTCGGAGTTACAGTAACTTGCTTATTAGGTGTAGCAGTTCCCCATAAATTAGCATTAGTCTGTTGTTGCATCACCATATTATCGGCAAATACAGCCGGCATCTTCACTTCTGCATTTACATTCGAAATGATTGTACACGAAAAAAGCAACGCAATCATTCCACCTAGGTATTTTCTCTTCTTCATTATTATTTATGTCATTTGTTCCACTATACAAAACCAATATCCGGTTCCGGTTTATAATACCCTCTCTGAGCAAATAAAAGTTTTCTTACTTATTACTTCGTACCAGTTTAACCGGTCCTAACAGTCCGGCCGGCAGCAAATCCTTACTAGCCAGACGATATTTGCCGTTTGTCCATATACCGTTATAAGGCGCTTTCCCCTGATCGGCTCCATTCAAAGCGTTGGCCCATGAATTAGTCACTTCAATTTCGATTGTGTTATCTCCCTTCCGTAAAGCCTTAGTAATGTCCACCTCATAAGGTGCTGTCCACGCAATGCCACAATCCATACCGTTCACTTTTACCGAAGCTACATCACACAATGCGCCCAATTCCAACCATACTTTTTCGCCTTCCCTCTTAGACTGCGTATAAGGGAATGTTCCCGTATAGAACGCGGTGCCGGAATAATAACGAATCTGTTCGTCGTCCTCTTTACTCCAATCGAACAGTTCATTCCGTTTCAGTTCTTTTTTAACCGACTCAAAACGAACAGTCCATTCTTTCACCTGCAAATTCTCTTTTTTATTCCATACAAAAGTACCTCTTTCCACTTCTTTCGTAAGCTGGCGAAACACAATGAAAGTTGATTCACCTGCATTCAGTTTCATCGTTACTTCCGTTCTATTTCCATTCGCTTTCCAAGCAAAATTATCGGAAATCTCGCCCGTCATAGGGTTCCACCACTCTGGTAACATTCCTTTCATTCTGAAAGAAGCTACAAATTCACGAGGAGTATCTTGCTGATTAGAGATGAAATAAACATCCGTATTTTCCTGTTCATTCCGACGGTGTGTCCATGCAACATTTTCTGGCACTACCACATCTCGTTCCAGACCATAAGCCGAAAAATCTTCATCGGTATAAGGCAGTTGCGGTACTACTATGCCTGCCTGACGCAGAGCTTCGACTTTAGCCTTCACCTCATCACTCATTACATTATTCGGATTCATAGGACGCTCCAAAGGCATAACCAGCACCTTATACGAAGCTCCGCCCGGTAATACCATACGTCCGTCTTTTACTGTGGCAAGACGTAACAAAGCGTCTTTATTAAACGAATCATAAGCATAGCCACGTAGCGGATTCACCCAATCCTCAGGATTCGCCATATTGGCCGAATGTGTCACACCTACCGGCATAACCCTCAACGGTTGTCCCACATTAGCCAAACGAACTTTCTCGCTTCGCACCCTATTCTCTCCGTAGATACCTGGCAATGAAGAAACCAATCTATCCGGCAGTATCGCACGGCGAGGCATTTCTTCACCCGTAAACACAGCAATGTCCGTAACAGGCACACCGTATTGCAAGAGTGCCTGACAACGAGTAATATAATCAACCAAAGCTTTTCCACCATTCTTCCACCAAGTATTATCACGTTGGAAGAACAAGCCGATTCCGTCAAGCGTCATGCCCGGCTTTTTATCCATATAAGGATTATGCACGTACACATGGAAGAAAAGCTTATTAATGCCTAACGCATAATTTCTGTCCAATAAGGTTTTCAACATAGCCGGAGTTTCGTCCCAAGTGCCTCTTACTTCTGTAAAACCTTCCGCTTGAATAATATTCTTACCATAAATATGCGCTCCGCTAATCGCATCCAGCATATCATTCAACTTATCGTGAGTAGGGCTTCTCAACCAAAATTCGCCCATCGGCAGATCCACCATCTGATAATGAAGCAAACCGTCACTTACCATCGTAGGCGCTACACATTCTGCCGAGAACCGGCATCCGTATTCTTTAGCACTGTCCGCCAACACTTGGTAGAAAACATCTTTTACTAACTCGGCTATCGTTGTCCTAACATCACGCAATATTCGTTCCGATGTCTGGGCACTATCCAACGGAATACCTGCCAATAGAGGCAGATAGGGCATTAAATCATAGCCTCTTCTCTTCTTAAATTCCTCGGCAAAGTTATCGCTCCAGTTTTGACTTCCACATTCCCAACTATCGACATGCATATATTTCAATACCCGATGAGCTAAATCCGGTCCTACCTCAGTAAATACCTTTCCAAACCAATTATCAAATTGCTTACGCACCATCGGAGCACTGAATTTATTACACTCCAAACCTTTACCGCCACCTCCCGTAGCATTCGTATGTCCGGTAGCAGTATGTCCCATGCGAAGAATGCGCCATTGTCCTTTAGGCAACGTTGCCGTCAACTGACCATCACGCATCGAAGTGGTAAGATTCAATACGTCTTCTTTCTTTATGCAATCAGCTACCGGCACTTCTTCAACAGGAGTATCTTTTGCTACACGCCACACTAACCCGGCTTTACCTTCCCACTGATTCAAGCGAGGTTGGGAATGCAAAACAAGCTGTTTAATTTTCAGATTCGGCTTCCATTTAGCAGCATCCATATCTTCACTGCCCGGTTCGCTTCCTACCGGTGTCCAATAAAAACGGAAATAGCGCGCGGTAGTAGCAGGAATAGAATGTGTTGAATTCTCATCGGTATTCTGCCATCCCTGACGTGCCGGAGTTAGTTGTTTCACTGTATAGAATATCACACCGTCATTGCTAGCCATTACTTTCAAACGATGTGCCTGATAATTGTTACCATTCAACACAATTTCAACATTTCGGCAAGTAACAGGAGTTTCGTATTCATATTGAATCCAACAGGGTACGGAAGAACGAATCACACCCGATTCATCTATCGAAACTGATTTCTTTGCATCCGCTTCTTCTTTTATATTACCACAGGTGATTTTCGGCACTTGCGTAATTTCCTCTCCTCTCAAAGGCAATGCTAACAAAGCAATATCTTCATAATAGCCTTCAAAACTTTCGGGTACAGGCAATCTCAAGTTCTGTATTTTTCCTCCTGGAACAATCGTATCGCAAAAAACAACTTTCTGCATCGACTCCTCCGGGGTAATCCAAGGACCACCGGCTAAAGCAAACCCATCGCAAATATGCATGCCCAATTTCAAACCCAAACGGTCGGCCTCCTGCATGCTGTAACGAACCATTTCCCACCATTCCGGTGACAATTGTTCCGCTTTTCCCTGATACTGTTTCCCTTGCTCTACGGATTTGATTGGCATCAAATAGGCTCCTCCCAAACCAATTTGCTTCATTGCTTCCAAATCGGCTTTAATACCTTCCCGGCTTACGGCGCCGTACATCCAATACCAAAAAGTCCACGGTTTAGCCTCATCCGAAGGTTTGTCGAAAAGCTGTTGCAAAGATTTCCCACCCTGAGCTTGCGAATTGTCTGCAGAGAATAAAAAGGTACTTTGTTCTTTTTCCAACGAACCAACCTGCGGACAAAACGAACTTCCTGCGGAAAGCAAAAACGAAGTCTCTTCCGCTTCTAACGGTGAGTCTACGAAAGGCTGTTGCGTTTTCTGCGCCGGAGCTTGCAGTGAAAACACTGCAAGCCAGGTCCATGCAAATACCGCTTTAACTAATATATTATAATTCATTCGTCTTCTTATTCAAATCGTAAAACAATGCGGCCGGTTTGAGGTCCATCTACCCATTTAGCCTGCGAAGAAGGACCAATCAAATCGGTAGTATTCACTTTATTACGTACCGGAGGAATGACTTTCATTACGGAAATACCTGTTTTCGGCAACGTGTAAAGAATATGGTCGCGTCCGTCACGAGGCTCATATACGCCAATATAGCTTTCGGGTGTTTCATTCTGAATGCAAATAGTACCATCCTGTGTTCTCAGGTTCATCCATGAAACATTAGCAAAATAACCTTTAAATTCAGGATAAGTGAAACTCTCCGCCGGAATCGGGTCGTTGTAATCATTCTCCCATACTCCATACTGCGGACCGTGCAAACGATTCTGCCATACACGGTACGGACCATCACCAACCCACCGTTTACTTATTACTTTATCTTCTGGATAATCGAATTTTACTCCCATCAAATCAACTACACCACTAAAGTTGTAGGTAAAATCCAAAGCAGCCGAGCCATCCGGAGCAATTGTCCATTGAGCCTTGTCGAAACAGCCGAGTTTGTAATTGGCTGTTACCACAATAGAATTATCTTTCTCCTTTACATCTAATCCGACAAACTTGCCTACATCTTCAAATTCTTCATATTGTGTTTTCTTCTTTTCCGCATCTTTATCATCATGGTTATAGAACTGATCCATAGAACGATCGGCACGACGTGCACAGATAAAACGAGGACCGTCTTTCAAATCAATATTCTTACCATTTAAAGCAACACCTTTCAACTGACCGTCCTTTTTACAGAATGTATAGGTACGCCCGTTTGCCGTCACAGTCAGTTTTTGCTCATCCTGACGATAAGTCGGCTTGCCTCCCTGATAACTCTGAGGAATCCCCTTTTGCTGATAAGTCAACGGATAACTCCATGTAAACAACTCGTCACCATAAGTATCAATCACGGTTACCTGCAATGCATCCGCTCCGTCTTTTGCAAACGGAATCTTCACGGTTCCGGCGCTATGAGGAGCCACATCAGTCCCTTTCACTTCACCCTGAGCCAACACCTTCACACCACCGTTTTCATTGTATGCAGGGAATTGAACGCGTTTCCATACGAAACGGCAAGTATTCAGGTTAAGGAAGTCATAACGATTTTCTATCTGAAGCACTCCATCGAAATCCTTGTTTATATTCTTGTTCATAATTTGTACGGGGCACCAAACTTCCTTGATGGTCCAGTAACTCCCTTCTTTCTCATGGTGAGGACCTACGATACCATCGGCTCCATAATTACCGCAGTTGTCAATAAAGCCATTCATGTCCACCCGTTTTACTCCTTCATCGGCCAATACCCATAAGAAACCGCCGGCACAACGAGGATGTTTACGCATCATCTCCCAATAATCGTATAAACCGGCTCCATGTCCCCCATCATAAAGCCCATGCAAGAATTCGGTAGGCATAAAGATTTCCGGTTTGCGCATATAGTTCTGACTTTCGCCATACGAACGGTAGTGCATGGTTTCGAATCCGCCGAAGTTACCTTGCGGATGCAATACGGGACGCTTTTGCGGATCATATTTATGGAACTCATCGTTTAACTCATCATTCCAACCTTTTTCATTACCATTACTCCACCAAATGATACATGGATGATTTACATCCCGTTCCACCATTTCTTTTACCAACTTCTGTCCAACCACAGTTTCATGTTTGCCATGCCAGCCCGACAATTCATCCATTAAATAGAGTCCGAGCGAATCGCATGCTTCGTAGAATTCGGGATCTGCCGGATAGTGTGATAAACGCACGGCATTCATATTCATGCTTTTTATCAATAACACGTCCTCAATATTCTTTGCCTTACTCAAAGTACGACCACTTTCGGGACGGAAACTGTGGCGGTTGACACCACGGATATTTACACGCACTCCGTTAATATAAAGTCCGTCACTTTCTCTCACTTCAATAGTACGGAAACCAAACTTCTGATTTTCCTGATGAAGCACTCTTCCCGAAGCATCCGTCAACGTAAATTGAGCGTTGTACAAATTAGGTGTTTCAGCTGTCCACAACGCCGGATTATTCACTTTCAGACGTGCAACACACTGGTCACTGCCTGTGCGGACAGGAGTAGTGCCTTCAGCCACTTTCTTTCCCTTTTTATCGAACAAAACGGTTTTTACCGAAGCTCCTTCCACAGCCATATTCAGATAGCAATTCGCATTAAAAGTTCCATCAGCTTGAGCATCGATAGCCAAATGATGAATGTTTTGTGCCGGACGAGCCAACATAAATACCGGACGGAAGATACCTCCGAAATTCCAATAATCGGCACGACGCTC
>UMKF01043078.1_pt1 | contig 34086 bp, 28 predicted proteins | sample 1966251 | NCBI WGS metagenome assembly UMKF01 (sample SAMEA4836171, study PRJEB28245) | human gut metagenome | biome: gut microbiome; material: fecal sample | place: Denmark | collected 2008
TTGTAACGCAAGATTCCCAGCAAATATTTCAAGCTTTTAAAGAGAAATGGGGCACTATTTTAAAAGGGGATTTTGTCAGTTTCAGGGAATATACTATTATAAAAAAGAATGAAAAGAAAGTAGTTATTGCTAATATAGAAAAAGTAAATAAAGAAACTGCTTTACCGAACTTTAATTCTGGTATTGTGGTCGTTGACGATATAAACAAACAAAAAAAATTATTCCATTACACTTTCGGTCAAGGGAAAATAGGTGGTATCGTATTCTTTAATGATACGGTTCTTTGTCCCGAAGTAGGACAATGCTTAAAAATATTCTATTGTGTAATAAAAGATAGAAAGGGAGAAAAAAAATCCATCGTGCTTAATGCGGAAAAAACTACAGAAATGAACCCAAATGCATTAAAAACTATCCAAGGTCGCTTAGAATTAAAATATAAAGATGGTTCTTGGGATGGTTCTCCTGATTTCGCATTTATTGGCGATTACTATGTTCATCGCTCAGTTCTTTGTGAGTATAATATCACGGCTGACTGCAATGTTACCGCTGATGTTATATATGCTGGGCAAGGTAAATGGAAAGTGATAAAGATTTATCAATAAAAATTTTATTCGCAACTATATACTTTATTGTACCAACAATTGTGTATAATGACTGGTTGGACTTTAATGTACCAATCTGCTAAGTCGCAGATTGGCATTGTTAAATTCACATCAATCATTATTACATTTATTATTTTTATATATTTTCCGCTGCGCTAAACTGTAGACAAAAACTATCATATATAGAACCATTGATAACTAGGATACATATCAGATACTATTTATTTTACCAGTTAAGTAAATCATTTTCTGAATTTATTATATTCTTCACCCTCTCTAATTCACGGAAAGCATTATCATATGAAAGTGTGTAATCACGTGAAGTCATTTTATTGACAATTTCAAATACATCTATATTATTTATAGGATTATCGACTTCCATATTGACAGTATATGCCTCATCTTCCTTAAGAACAAAAAGCTTATCTTGTTCATGTTCAGGTGTACAATATGAAGCTAACTGGGGTTTTCTTTTGCTTAATAATTTGATAATTGACTGAGTGTTTCTTTTTTCGAAATAATGATTTAATATAATCAACTTTGGTGTTTTAAAATAGATATATGAAATATTTCCTATTTTTTTATGAGTACCTATCTTTGAACGATAATAGGCATGTCGCTCTGCTGATTTTTTATTTTGAGGAGACCTTATAAGGTTGTAATCTTTACATTTGGTTACAACTAATACATCTTCCCTACCATATGAATTTTCAATTCTTTTTTTTCTATATTCTAAAGGGATATCTGGAAATTTAGAAATATTACAACTGGCAAATTTGCAAAAGTCGTCTAATAACCAATATGTGATAGTAGAGTCAAAAGTATTAGGATCCAACTCATAATAGATATCCAATATGTTATAAAATCTCTTATTCTCATTTAGTTCAAAAATCTTTCGTAATATTTGAGTTCTACTTTCTTTAGAATCTATCCATATAAATTTTGCAGCAAAATAATCTTGAAGTGATTTATGAGACCAACGGTAATTATTACCTTCTTGCTTAAATATAGGCACAGTTTTCAATAGGTCTTTTAGAAAATCACTAGACTTGAATTTTAAATCTGGGATATGTTTTTTTGATTTGTCAATTATATTGATTATAAAATCTTTGTCATATTCTATAATATTCTCAATAGCAGTAAAGTAGCCAATATAGCGAAGCACTCTTTCAAAATCATCAATATGCAATTTACTATATTTATCTCTTTTTAAATATCCCTCTTTAGATAAATCATGTGTTTCAAAAAGGGCATCATACACCTGATGATAGAATTGACTTTTTTTCACAGGGATGTCCTTTTTATAGTCAAATGATTTATATAAAAGTGACACTAATAATGGATTAGTTAAATATTCCGATAAAGATTCAGAATGATTTTTTTCTAATAGTTTAATAAGTTCTTTACCTATTGGTTTATATGCATATTTATCATATCTATTTATTAAACTATATGCTTCTTCTTTTTTTAAAGATTTAATTCTAAATTTCTGAAAATCGCCAAATGAGGCTAAAGAGTCTTCAGCTCTAGAAGTAATTAAAAAGTAATTATTATTAGCTTTCTCTATAAAACCATGAAGTTCTTTTATTACAAAATCTCTATTTGTATTTGCTATTTCATCAAAGCCATCAAATAAAAAAATGAAATCACCTTCATTGATTATTTTTAATATTTCATCTTGACTAATATGTTTGCCAATAGGTGATAGTTGGCGTTGTATTTCTTGCAATATTTTATTCTTTGAATTTAATCGTCTCAATTCTATCAAAATTGGAATACCTACATTTTGCTCTACAATGGATAGGAATATTTTTTTTGAAATAGTCGTTTTTCCCATTCCGGCAGTATCCTCTATTATTATTCTATAATATTTAGAGATAAAGTTTTCAGGATATTTGTCAACAACAAACTCATTACATTCTCTATTTCCATAGATAAAGTTGTCAGTAACAGTCAATGGTTCGTATAATTCTTTAAACAACGTTTGTTTATTAGGAAAAACAAGGGTGTCAATAATTAGAAAATGTTCATATCTTTGAGTTAAGTACTCTTCAAAAATCCGCTCTATTTTATTACTGTTTTTTACATTTGAGAATTTAGATAATACTGCGGATATTTTAGGAAGTAGCAAATCTTTTATTAAGGGTAAAACAAAATTTGCAATTACCAAATCGCTTGATTCATTCATTGTGTTTATTTTATGTAATTATACATAAGTGCAAAAATAAACAAAAATAATATATTCCTTATATTTTGAATAACTAAAATATCATAGGTATATATTTATCTTAGGATTGAACATTTATTTCTATAAAGATAGGTGTTAAAGCCCACTCCTTTTGCCCGAAGCGAATCTTATATTTGATAAAACCTTAAATTAGGAGATGAATATTTTCTTATTTAGTGATCATATTCCAATTTACATTGAAAACTCAATTACTTGCTTTTTTCTGTAAAAGTTTTATAGATTGTTATTAACATTGATTTCTCTTTTTCTTTAATTGGAATGAAAATCTTGTTCTTGTAGCTTAAATTGTTCGCACACAGAACTATTCCCCATAGAGTTATGGCAATCAGTTGGTTCTGTTTGCTGACGATTGTAATTGAATAGTTTATCAAATCCTAATTCTACTTATTGGCATAAATTTATATGACCAAAACAATCTTTGATTATTTCGTTTTAGTGTTTTTTGATTGGTAAGTGGTAACTACTTTTTTGATTATAATTGTTTATAAAAGTCCTTTAATCTTTTATTATCCAAATAGAGTTTTACGAGACAAACATAAGCATGCCAGTTTCCCAGCATGCCCTACTAATATTTGATATAGAGTTCGAGTGTCTATGGCATAGTGCAAACACCATTGAGAGTTGCTGTAACTACTTTGCCCGACTCGTCTTTTATTTGAGCGGGTTCTGACCAATTGATACCGTCTGATGATAACAAATAATATCCATTTTTTCTAAGAGCCACAATACACCCATTGTCGTATAATAAGGATATTAAACTAGAAGTTCCAGGTTTTGCGAATCTTTGTTCAAATGTTATGATATCAGTAGATGTATAGATAACAGTATTAGAACCACAAATTATAAATTTGTCTTTAGCATAAATTATGGAATAAAAACTGTCGTATGAAATTCTTGTTAAAGAAGACCAACTAATTCCATTTTCTGATGTTGTTGCATATCCGTCTCCTATGGCAACAAATTTTCCATTTCCAAATGCTACAGACATTAATTGCGTCCCTGTATCTTCTCCTATTTTAATTGCAGAAGTCCAAGTCACGCCGTCAGTGGAAGTCGTTACATAACCATATTCTCTTCCACCATATTCATGATACCCCACAGCAACGAATTTTCCATTTCCAAATGTTATGGAACATAAGTCTCCATATAATGAGGGTATTGAAACTGGGGTTGCCCATTCTATACCATTCGTAGAATAGGTAACAAATGCTTTTTGCCCACTATATCCACTCCCCCCCACAGCAACAAACTTTCCGTTTGCATAGGTAATGGCATGCCAAACTTTCGAACCTACCTGTTTTGGGGTACTCCAATCAACACCATTAGTGGACATAGTTACATATCCCTTTTCTCCCACAGCTACATATTTTCCATTGCCATACGTAATGGCATTCCAGTTATTACTTCCTACTATCATGTTTGAATCTCCTATTTTTACATTAATAATATCATCTGTTGCCGGTGGTGTAGTAGGCTTTTCAGGTTTCTCGGGCTCATCTGGCTTTTCGGGTTTAACAGGTTCCTCCGGTTGTTCTGCGGGTGGTTTAATAGGTTCATAATCATTATTATCCTTTTCACACGCAATAAACAAAAAGGCGCATAGCACCACCATACAAAATACTTTTATTTGCATCATTTTTCTTTGAGTTATCCCGCAACCACTGGGATGAGATATCTTCAAGAAAGCGAGTTGCTCCTTTCAAAGGCACTTTCTTGTTTTTCTATTTACACTTGTGTTCTAATAATGTTACCAGCTTCGCCAACTACTATAATAGAAATAAGATTTTTTATATCTTCTTCCATTACGAGTTGATTACTCGAATAATTTCCAGCTACAGCTAACTTTACAGTTTCTATCTCACTCCTCGTCGGACATCGAGTCAGTTCCGAACTAAATGCACCCGCCTTGAGCGTGTTACAAAATGCTCTTGTTGCAATTTTACCCATAGGTTTCTCCTTTCTTTAATGATTAATATTTGATATATGTATTATAGACTTTTAGAGAAGAGTTTTGCCTTTTGGATAATCAAATGAGTAGATACAAGAAAAGGGCACAAACATACTCTTTCTCATTGATTGGTAAGGCTCTGGTAAGCCCGAAGTTCAAACAAGAAAAAGCAGTCTGCGCCCTCGATTGAGGGTGCAAACTATGCTTAGACTCATTATTTTGAACTTCATTTAAAATTTACCAGATTTTACCAAGTCAAATAATTGTCTGCAAGTTATGCAATATGTCTATTGAGAAATAATATCTGTTCTTATACCTCCTTTTTTAGTTAGTGCACAAAGTAAACAAAAAAGGTGGAAACAGACAAATATGCTTTAGACAAATCACAGACTACCTATATAATTGTTTCTTAATTTGATTCCCATACCCATTCCGGTTTCATTAACAATTCGCCATAGTACAACCGTTTCGTGAAACTTTGCAAGAAATCATTGAAACGCTCGCCATCTGTTTGTTTACGTGTGTTGTATCGGAATACAAACTCCTTGCAATACTTAGAAAGATGTTTTTTACTCGCAAGGTGATATATCCCTTTGATGCCACGCTTAATATGACTCCAAAATCCTTCTATTGAGTTTGTATGAAATCCGTTCAAAGCGTAAATATGTTGCTTGTGTGGAATAGTCTTATGCTCGTAATCTTTACCTAATGCGTTATATACATTTAGTTCATCTGTAATGATAGTAGAACCTTTACGCACACGTTCCTTTATAATCGGGTATAAAGTTGTTTTCTGAACATTAGGCACTACTTGTGCATAAACAAGACCGTCTGAAACCATGCCGAATATAGGTGTTTTTTCCTTGAGGCTACGACCTTGTGTTCCGTTACCATGACTTCTACTTTTACCACCCATATAGGTTTCGTCCATTTGAGTCATATCATCAAAAGTTGCATCATCATCCTTTATGTTATGACGGATGCGATGCAACATAAACCATGCTGTCTTTTGGGTAACATGGATATCACGTGATAACTGACAACTACTAATGCCTTTCTTGTGCGAAAGGAACAGAAAGATAGCATAGAACCACTTCTTTAACGGAAGATTAGAATCCTCAAACATTGTACCAATCCGAACAGTAAAACGTTCCCGACAATCTTTACACTTGTATAAACCTTTGAACTCTCCTTTTTGAGTCAGTTTATAGTGGTGCTTAGATATAGAGCCGCAATGCGGACAAACAGGCTCACCATGCCACCGCATATCTTCAAGATACAGTCTGCAATCCTCTTCGGTATGCAGAGTATCTATCATTTGAAGTAGTGAGTGGAATGGTTTCATGTGTACAATTATTGATTAATAGAGAAATTGTACACGCAATGGGCTGGAAATTTCAGTTTTGAGGAAAAATCTTAAGAAAAAATGAAAAATAATTTGTGAAAGCCCATGAACAGGCGAATTGATACATATTTTTTCAATTAAAAAGCAAATAACTTATGAAAACTTTAAGCCAGACACTTGAAGAATCGCTGGGTGATTCATTGAAAGAAACATTAGAAGAGTTGTTGAATACTACAATAGAAGTTGCAAAAGAAGAAAATGATTCAGAAAACGACTGATGTGGATTTAACAATGCCAATCTGCTAAGTCGTAGATTGGTACATTAAAGTCCAACCAGTCATTATACACAATCATTGGTACAATAAAGTATATAGTTGCGTTAAAAAATATACGTCTTTGGATTTGGACGGCTGGAAAGTTGAATTTAGTGCTATCCCACTGGTGAAGCGTCATTTGTCCTCTCCTGAAGTACAGAAACGGCTGGCTATTTACGGATTCCTCGGCTTTGCTGTTTTCTTTGTAGCAATCATGAATTATATGTTGATATCCATTGCCACTTTGAGCCGCCGTGCGAAAGGAGTAGGTGTACATAAATGTAATGGAGCTAGTTCGACCAATATCTTCAATATGTTTCTGGTAGAGACAGGAGTCCTTGTCATTATCTCCGTATTACTTAGCTTCTTACTGATTTTCAATACACGTGGTTTGATTGAAGATTTACTTTCTGTCCGGCTTTCCTCGCTTTTTACATGGGAAACATTATGGGTGCCGTTACTCACTATCCTTGTACTTTTCATCGTGGCGGGCGGCATGCCGGGACGACTATTTTCACGTATTCCCGTCACGCAAGTGTTCCGTCGGTATACCGACGGAAAGAAAGGTTGGAAACGCTCTCTGCTATTTGTGCAATTTACAGGAGTATCTTTCGTTTTGGGGTTACTATTGGTCACTTTATTACAGTACAGTCATCTTATGAACCGAGATATGGGGATCGTTGTGCCTGGTTTGACTCAAGCCGAAAGTTGGCTTCCCGGAGAGACGGTAGCGCATATAAAGGATGAATTGCGCCGCCAACCCATGGTAGAAGGAGTAACGGTTGCAGCGAATAGTGTGCTTGGCGAGTATTGGACACGAGGGCTGATGAATAACGAGGGTAAACGGATTACTACACTCAATTTCAACTATTGCCATTATAATTATCCTGAAGTAATGGGCATCAAAATAATAGAAGGAACTGATTTGAAAAAGCAGGACGATCTGCTGGTAAATGAAGAAGTGGTGCGCCTGATGAAGTGGACCGACGGTGCAGTGGGGAAGCGGTTGAATGACGTTCCGGGAACGATTGTAGGTGTTTTCCGGGATATCCGCAACACTAGCTTTTATTCACCCCAGTCTCCCATTGCGCTGATCGGAGATGAGAAGTATCATGCGAATCATGCATTCAATGTTCGCCTGAAAGAACCTTATAGTGAAAATCTGAAACGTCTGAATAAGTTTATGGAAAATACATTCCCGAATGTCGCTTTACGCTTTGTCTTGGTTGATGATATAATAAAAGGTGTATATAAAGATGTGTATCGTTTCCGCAATTCCGTCTGGATTACTTCTGCTTTCATTCTGCTGATTGTCATCATGGGACTGATTGGCTATGTGAACGATGAAACTCAACGCCGGAGCAAAGAGATAGCTATCCGGAAGGTGAACGGAGCTGAAGCCTCACACATCTTGAGGTTACTGACACGCGATATTCTTTGTGTTTCCGCCATTTCTATCCTGATAGGTACGGCTGTGTCTTATTTTGCAGGACGGGCATGGCTCGACCAGTTTGCAGAACAGATTGATTTGAATCCGTTACTTTTTATAGGTACAGCCTTATTTGTTCAATTGCTGATTATACTTTGTGTGGTACTCAAAGCATGGTATATTGCCAATGAAAATCCGGTAAAGAGTATCAAAACCGAATAGAAATAATAGGCAGAATAGGGTAGATACTACCTTATTCTGCTATCGGATGTTGTTTGGAAACCTTCTTGATATAGATTATTAAACTGATTACCGCCGTGATAAATGCCAACGCATCCGACACCGGCATACTAATCCAGATCCCCTTCAATCCCCACCAGTTAGGGAAAAGTAACAAACAAGGCAACAAATAAAGCAACTGCCGTGTCAACGACAGGAAAATACTTATTTTAGCCTTGCCGATGCTTTGGAAGAAGTTACCGATAACAATTTGTGCTCCTACGAATGGGAACATAATCACCGTGATGCGAAGCCCGTCGACGGCAAGATCGATCAAATGATCGCTGTCTGTGAAAATGGCCGATACTGCATGGGGAAAAAGTTCACAGATAAAGAATCCGCTACTGGTGATAACCACCCCCGAAACAATTCCCAGTTTCAACGTCTGTTTCACCCGGTCTATCTTCTGTGCTCCGAAGTTGTAGCCTACAATAGGCTGCATTCCCATAGTTAATCCGAGCACAATCATTACATAAAGCGTTAGCAACCGGTTGATAATACCATATGCCCCGATAGCCATATCGCCTCCATGATTTTGTAGACTGTTATTGATAATGATTACTATGACACAAGCACATACATTCATCAGGAACGGCGACATGCCGATAGCGAAGATATTGCCGACGATTCTACGCTTCATCTTCCATACCTTCCCTTCAAAATGTACCGTACTGTCCTGCTTGAAGAAATGGCTCACTACCCACACCATACCGATCAACTGTGAAATGACTGTTGCCGTGGCAGCTCCTCGCATTCCCCATTCAAAGTGAAAGATAAAGATAGGAGCGAGGATGATGTTGGAGAGCACCGTTGCCATGGAAGTAATCATAGCCTTCTTCGGATATCCGGTGGCACGCATCACGTTATTCAGCCCGATCATCGTATACGTGATCGGTGTTCCCAATAAAATAACCTGCATAAAGCTGCGGGCATAAGGAAGCGTATCTGCGCTGGCACCGAAAAAGACCAGTATATCATCGAGGAAGATAAAAGACAATATTCCGAAAAAGAAAGAATTGGTGATACAAAGCATTAACGTGTGCGACAGGATTTCCGTAGCCCCTTTCATATCTTTCTGCCCTAGCCGGATAGATGCGAGCGTGGAACCTCCGGCAGAAACAAGTGTACAGAAGGCAACCACCAGATTCATCAGAGGGAAACTCACCGCCAGTCCGGCGATAGCCATGGCGCCTACACCGTGCCCGATGAATATGCTGTCAATAATATTGTAGATAGAAGTAATTGTCATCCCGATAATGGCAGGGATAGAATACTGCAACAGCAGTTTGCCGATACTCTCTTTTCCTAATATATGCGGGTCGTTTTTACTCATGCGTCTGAATCTTTAATGTTGGATGAAAAACGAAAGTTACGTTTTTTTAAGTAGTGCAAAGGTACGAATAATTTGCCTGATTCGATGATTATTCGGAACTTTGCACAAGTCAATACACAAGGTTTAACGTTTAAGGTAAAAAGAAAGTTTAGCTATGGATACAACAAAAATAATTGCAGTATTATTCGATTTTGACGGTGTGATTATGGACACCGAAACCCAGTATACTGTCTTTTGGAACGAGCAAGGGCATAAGTACCTAGGGGAAGAAGACTTCGGCCGCTGTATTAAAGGGCAAACATTGACACAAATCTATGAGAAATATTTCTCGGACAAACTGGAAGCTCAGGAAGAAATAACCGCCCGCCTCAATCTCTTTGAGAAAGCGATGTCCTACGAATATATTCCCGGTGTAGAAGCTTTTATCGCTGACCTTCGCCGTCATGGTGCAAAGATAGCGGTGGTGACCAGTTCCAATGAAGATAAGATGCAGAATGTTTATAACGCTCACCCCGAATTTAAAGGAATGGTAGACCGAATTCTGACCGGCGAGATGTTCGCCCATTCCAAGCCTGCTCCCGATTGTTTCCTGTTGGGTATGGAAGTATTCAGTGCGACTCCCGAAAACACCTACGTATTTGAAGACTCTTTCCACGGGTTGCAAGCCGGAATGACATCCGGTGCTACCGTTATCGGTCTCGCCACTACTAACACACGAAAGGCCATTACCGGAAAAGCACACTATATAATAGATGACTTTGCGGAAATGACCTACGAAAAATTGCTTACGATGCAACGTTAACGCTATTTCCTACAATATTTCAGTTTATCCTTTCAATCGTTGCAAGGCAATTTTAGAGAACGATTGAAAGGATTTCTTGTTTTTCTTTCCCAGTTATGAATTAAATGTTATAACTTTGCCACAATTTTTGATAGCATCCGACGCTATTATGGTACTTTAGTTTTTAATTTAAAATTTAAAAGACATGGCTGGTTATATATCAGATGATACAAGAAAAGTGACTACTCATCGCCTGGTTGAAATGAAACAGAGAGGCGAAAAAATATCTATGCTTACTGCGTATGATTACACTATGGCACAAATTGTAGACGGTGCGGGAATGGATGTAATCCTTGTAGGCGACTCTGCTTCTAATGTAATGGCGGGTAATGTGACTACATTGCCTATCACTCTCGACCAGATGATTTATCATGCTAAATCCGTGGTTCGCGGAGTAAAACGTGCTATGGTGGTAGTCGATATGCCTTTCGGTTCCTATCAGGGAAATGAAATGGAAGGCCTTGCTTCTGCTATCCGTATTATGAAAGAAAGCCATGCAGACGCATTGAAACTGGAAGGTGGAGAAGAAATCATCGACACGGTGAAACGTATTATCAGTGCAGGCATTCCGGTCATGGGACACTTGGGACTAATGCCGCAGTCAATCAATAAATACGGAACCTATACTGTGCGTGCCAAGGACGATGCTGAAGCGGACAAACTGATTCGTGACGCTCATCTGCTTGAAGAAGCGGGTTGCTTCGCCATTGTTCTCGAAAAGATTCCCGCTACTCTTGCCGAACGTGTAGCTGCCGAACTGACAATCCCTATTATCGGTATTGGTGCCGGTGGTCATGTAGACGGTCAGGTATTGGTTATTCAGGATATGCTTGGGATGAACAACGGATTCCGTCCGCGTTTCCTTCGCCGTTATGCCGATTTATACACGGTAATGACCGACGCGATCAGTCGTTACGTATCCGACGTGAAGAATTGCTACTTCCCCAACGAGAAGGAACAATATTAAGATAATATATGGCAGTTAAATTGTGGACAGTACATTTTATGCGGATATGTGTAGCTAATTTGCTGTTGTTTATATCCTTGTACGTGTTGTTTCCGGTGCTTCCCATTGAAATGTCGGAACGTCTCGGATTGCCGGTGACGGAGACAGGGGTTATCTTTCTCTTTTTCACGCTGGGAATGTTCCTTATCGGTCCTTTCCATGCCTATCTGGTAGATGCATACAAACGTAAGAATGTATGCCTGTTTTCTTTTGCCCTTATGGTAGCGGCAACGGTAGGTTATGCTTTTGTGACGAACATTACGGAACTTATCCTGCTGAGCACCGTGCAGGGACTGGCATTCGGTATCGCTACTACCGCAGGAATTACGCTAGCCATTGACATTACGAACTCTACGCTTCGTAGTGCCGGAAACGTCAGTTTTTCATGGATAGCACGACTGGGAATGATTCTCGGAATTATCCTCGGCGTCTGGTTCGACCAACACTATGCATTTAAGACTTTGCTAACGGTATCCGTTACCACTGGTGCTTTGGGGATTCTGACAGTAGCCGGTGTTTATGTTCCCTTTCGTGCACCGTTTGTCACTAAGCTGTATTCATTCGACCGCTTTCTGCTGCTTCGCGGGTGGGTTCCTGCCATAAACCTGATCCTGATAACGTTTATACCGGGGTTACTGATTCCGCTTGTACATCCTTCCCTCAACGATATCGTACTGGGAGATACGGGTGTATCTATGCCCTTTTTCGCCGGAGTGGGAATGGGCTATCTGGCTTCCCTGGTTATCGCTCGCTTGTTTATCCTGAAAGAGAAAACGCTGAGGTTGGTGATTATGGGACTCGGATTGGAGATACTGGCAATCTGCCTGTTGAAAGCAGGTTATTCTAGCGGTATTTCTTCCGTTCTGCTGGGATTGGGATTAGGACTGATAATGCCGGAATTTCTGGTGATGTTCGTAAAACTGTCTCACCATTGTCAACGGGGTACAGCCAATACAACTCATCTGCTGGCTGGTGAAGTCGGCATTACACTTGGAATTGCTGTTGCGTGCTATATGGATACGGATACCGATCAAATGTTTTACATAGGACAAATCGTTGCTTCGGTCGCCTTATTGTTCTTTGTGCTGATAACGTATCCATATTATATCAAAAAGAAAGTGAGATAAGGCGTCATTATCCCTACGGCATTATGACGCTATGATATAAAAATAGTGACGCTATTACTTGCGGATAGCGTCACTATTTTTATATAGATTCGGTTCTTAATTCCGGCTTACTTGTTTTACTCCCTTTACCGTCCGTAGCTTCTTGATAAGAGCTTCCAGATGTCCGGTGTCACCTACCATGACAGTCAACGTTCCGGAGAACAACCCGTCGTTGGAATCAATCCCGATAGAACGCAGCGTGATACCATTCTCTTTGGAAATGATAGAAGTGATATTTGTTACAATACCGATATCATCATGCCCTACAACACGCAGCGTAATAGGATATTGCGTACCTACCGACTTACCCGCCCAACGTGCTTTCACAATCCGGTAGCCGAAACGCTCGCGCATTTGCGTAGCATTCGGACAGTCTGCCCGGTGAATCTTGATACCTCCGCTCACTGTCACGAATCCGAACACATCATCTCCGTAAATAGGATTACAACATTTTGCCAGTTTAAATTCCAGTCCTTTCAGGTTCTGGTCGATCACAAGCACATCCTCTTTGGATGTTGATTCCTCCTGTGCGGCCTGCAAATTGTAACCCTCGGCGCTACGGTAAATAATTTCATCATGCGTGTCGTTGTCCCGTTTCTGCTGTTCGACATATTTATCCAGCGTCTCGTTGACATCCAGCGCTCCGTCCGCTATTTTCTGATAAAACTCCGTCACATTTTTGAATCCCAGACGCTTGATAAGGCGCATCATTGTCGCTTCATCATATTCCAGTTTGCGGTTCTTGAACTTTCGTTCCAACGTCTCTTTAGCGAAAGCGTGCTGGCGTGCCACCATTTCTTTGAGTGCCTGCCGTATCTTGGTGCGTGCTTTAGAGGTCGTCACGATGTTCAGCCAGTCCTGTTTTGGTGTCTGGGTGTTCGATGTCATGATTTCCACCTGGTCGCCGCTGTTAAGCTTCTGTTTCAACTGTACATTTTTGCCGTTCACTTTGGCACCGATGCATTTGCATCCCAGCTTACTGTGAATATGAAATGCAAAATCGAGTACAGTAGCTCCTTTGGCAAGTTTGAATAAATCCCCTTTCGGGGTAAATACAAATACCTCGTCTTCGTAAAGGTCCATTTTAAACTGGTCCATAACCTTCATCGAATCGTTGTCGGCGTTTTCCAGTGCCTCCCTGACGGAAGTCAGCCATTCGTCCAGTCCCGTCTCGCCTTTGATACCTTTATATCTCCAGTGGGCGGCCAAACCCCGCTCTGCGATTTCGTCCATTCGGCGGGTACGGATCTGTACCTCCACCCATTTTCCTTCCGGACCCATGACGGTGATGTGCAACGACTCATAACCATTACTTTTCGGAATCGAGAGCCAGTCGCGCAGACGCTTCGGGTTCGGTTGGTACATATCCGTCACAATAGAATACACCTGCCAGCACTCCTGCTTTTCCTTAGCGGGTTCCGGATCGGAATCCAGGATAATACGAATAGCGAACAAGTCATAAATCCCTTCAAACGGAGTCTTCTGCTTCTGAATCTTGTTCCATATAGAATGTATCGACTTGGTGCGTCCCTTAATGTCGAACGTCAGTCCGGCTTCCGCGACCTTCTTTTTTATCGGTTCAATGAAGGCGGCAATATATTTGTCGCGGGAAGCTTTCGTCTCGTTCAGCTTCTCCTTTATATAATAATACGTTTCCCGTTGGGTGTACTTCAATGATAAATCTTCCAGCTCCGACTTTAGCTTGTAAAGCCCCAGCTTGTGTGCCAGTGGAGCATATAAGTAAGCTGCCTCATTCGCAACCTTGACGCGGTCTTCCTCGTTTCCGGTATCCTTAATCTGGCGCATTACGTTCACACGGTCGGCAATCATAATCAGGATCACACGCATATCTTCGGCAAATGACAGGAGAAGGTTGCGGAAATTCTCCGATTCGATAGCCGGACTCTTGGAGTACAGTTCATTCGTTTTCACCAGTCCTTTGATGATACTGCCTACATCTTCCCCGTATTCGATGTTCACGTCCTCAATGCTCAGGATATATGCTTTCACAATTTCATGCAGCATGATTCCGATAAGGCACGAACCTTTCATTCCGATTTCCTCGGCTACGATAACAGCCGTTTGTAAATCTCTGATGACGGGATTCATCCCGAAGTTATTGCGTTGCAACCCGTTACATTGGGCGGCTTTGATTAGATGTTTCTTTAACTTTTGGCAATCCCTCCAGGAAATACTGTCTCCGGCGGATTGCATTAAATGCCGGTAGAGTGAAAAAAGCTCCTTTTTTTCCTCTGATGTAAAAAAGTCGTCCATATTCAATCTTGTTAATTCGACGTAAAATTACTTTTTTTCTTGGTTATTCGGTAAGAAGTAAATAACATTTTGTATTTTTGGGCATCAATTAATTAAAATAGATAGTATGATAACGACACAGGACAAAGAGTTGCTTGCCAAAAAAGGCATCACGGAAGCGCAAATAGCAGAGCAACTAGCATGCTTCCAGACGGGTTTCCCTTTTTTGAAACTGGATGCGGCTGCTTCCATAGAGAAAGGTATCTTAGCTCCCGATGCAGAAGAACAAAAAGCTTATTTAGCTGCTTGGGACGCATATAAGAACACAGATAAGACTATTGTGAAATTCGTTCCTGCCTCGGGTGCTGCGAGTCGTATGTTCAAGAACTTGTTCGAGTTTCTGTCTGCCGAATATGACAAGCCCACTACAAAGTTCGAACAGGCATTTTTTGACGGTATCAGGAATTTTGCTTTCTATGACGATTTGAATGTAGCCTGCCAGCGTACTGCCGGAAAAGACATACCGGGACTACTGGAAGAAGGCAATTATAAAGCTGTGGTAGCCGCATTGCTCGAAACGGCCGGATTGAATTACGGCGCACTTCCGAAAGGGCTGCTCAAATTCCACAAATATCCCGAAGGCCCGCGTACCCCGCTCGAAGAACATCTTGCTGAAGGTGCTATGTATGCTGCCGGAAAAAGTGGCAAGGTCAATGTACATTTCACTGTATCTACGGAACATCGCGAACTATTCAAGAAACTAGTGGAAGAAAAGACCGGAGAATTTGCGAAACGCTACGGAGTGGATTACTACATCACCTTCTCCGAGCAGAAACCGAGCACGGACACTATTGCAGCCGATATGGACAACCAACCGTTCCGCGATAACGGTAAACTGTTGTTCCGCCCGGGAGGACACGGTGCGCTAATCGAGAACCTCAATGACCTTGACGCCGATATTATCTTTATCAAGAATATCGACAATGTAGTGCCCGATAAACTGAAAGCTGACACAGTGACTTATAAGAAACTGATTGCCGGTGTACTGGTAACTTTGCAGAAAAAAGCTTTCGAGTATCTTGAGTTGCTTGATAGTGGAAAATATACGCATGAGCAAGTTATGGAAATTCTTCAGTTCCTGCAAAAACAACTTTTCTGCAAGAATCCCGAAGTGAAAAACCTCGAAGACGCCGAGTTGGTGATCTATCTGAAACAGAAGTTGAACCGTCCGATGCGTGTCTGCGGTATGGTGAAGAACGTAGGCGAACCGGGTGGTGGTCCGTTCCTGGCATACAATAGCGACGGAACAATCTCCCTGCAAATCCTCGAAAGTTCTCAGATTGACATGAATGACCCTGCAAAAAAGGAAATGTTTGAGAAGGGAACTCACTTCAATCCGGTAGACTTGGTTTGTGCTGTTCGTGATTACAAAGGACATAAGTTTGACTTAGTGAGATTTGTAGATAAAGCAACCGGTTTCATTTCATATAAATCGAAGAATGGTAAAGACTTGAAGGCTCTTGAGCTTCCCGGCTTATGGAATGGTGCCATGAGTGACTGGAATACGGTATTCGTAGAAGTACCGCTTACTACCTTTAATCCGGTAAAGACTGTAAATGACTTGTTGCGTGAGCAACACCAGTAATCAGATGTTGAAAAAACAAGATGATAATTACAGCCAATTATAGATATTAGAGAAAGCGACCGCTTGATAATTTAGGATTGAGCGGTCGTTTATATGCCACAGACCTATAAAAAGAGTGTTTAGATGAATCAGATTGAGAAGATTATTGATATTGCTACTTGGAACAGAAAAGAACATTTTGAACATTTTAGTGCCTTTGACGATCCTTTTTTCGGTGTAACGGTCAATGTAGACTGTACCCGTGCTTACCGGGAAGCCAAAAATAAAGGCGTTTCCTTTTCCCTTTTGCTCCTGCATCGTATCATCACGGCTGCCGCCAAAGTAGAAGAGTTCCGTTATCGTATCGAAGGAGAAAAAGTTGTATGTTATGACAGTCTCCTGCCCGAAGCTACTGTAGGTCGTGCCGACCATACATTCTCATTCGCTTCCTTTGAATACGATCCCGATGAACTGACCTTTATCCTCAAAGCGAAAGCTGAAATGGAACGACTGCAAACTACTACCGGATTGAATAAGGAAGGAACTTTTCATCCCAATGCCATTCATTATTCGGCAGTGCCCTGGCTCACCTTTACAGACATGAAGCACCCCACGAACATGCGTTCGGGTGACAGCGTACCGAAAATATCCACAGGAAAATACTTTCGGGAAGGGGAGAAGTTGATGTTACCTATTTCCGTCACTTGTCACCATGGGTTAATGGACGGTTATCATGTGGCAAAATTCATCGAATCTCTTGATTTGTAGGTTCGCCACCAATTTATAAAGACTAAACAAACCTATATGAGACCAAAGGTATTAAAGTGGGAGGTCATCATTCTTTGCGTAATACTATTTTTTCCGGGAATTTCCTTGGATGCGCAGGAGGTTCGGCAGGATGATATTTATGAAATCCGGCAAAGCAGTTTCTTGAGGTATGGATTTGATACGCTCTCTGTGCATACTCCTCATCGCTTTATTCATCGTTTGGGGGTGGAAGTCCGTCCGCAATATGTGTTTCCTACCAATCCCTTCTTGCAGGGAGAAAACGAACGCTGGCAGCCCATTCAGACCTCTTTTGCCGCTCATTTGAAATATTCATTCCAATTCCGTCCCAACACCTGTGCCGACCGTATTTATGGTGGTGCTTATCAGGGATTCGGCTTGTCCGCCACTACCTTCGGAGATAAAAAACAACTTGGAGATCCTATCTCATTTTATGTGTTTCAGGGGGCGCGGATTGCCCGGTTTAATCCCTGCCTTTCGCTCAACTACGAATGGAACTTCGGTCTGTCCGCCGGTTGGAAACCGTATGATAATGATTATAATTCCTATAATGGTGCAGTCGGTTCGCGAATGAATGCCTATATTAATGCCGGTATCTATCTGAACTGGGCATTTTCCCGTTATTTCGACTTAATCATTGGCGGTGATTTCACTCATTTCTCTAATGGCAATACCAAATTCCCGAATGCAGGGGTAAATACCACCGGAGCCAAAATCGGATTGGTGTATAACTTTAACCGTACAGAAGAAGAACTTACAAAGTCTCTGCTTCGGCCGGCTATTCCCCGCTTTCCGCGTCACATAAGTTATGATCTGGTATTATTCGGCTCATGGCGGCGAAAGGGGGTATATATAGGAGACGGGAGACAGATTGCCTCGCCCGGTAGTTATCCGGTGGCAGGATTCAACTTCGCGCCGATGTACAACCTCGGTTATAAATTTCGTGTTGGTGCCTCGCTCGACGGAGTTTACGACGGTAGTGCCAATGTATATACCTATATGGAAGATTATATTGTCGATTCGAATGGAAACGGCACGCCTCCTCCACGTCAATTTCTGAAACCGGGCATCCAGCATCAACTATCACTCGGCGTGTCGGGACGTGCAGAGTATGTGATGCCATATTTTACAATCGGCGTAGGCATCGGAGCCAATGTGCTCGGCCGTGGTGACTTGCGGGGACTTTATCAGATATTAGCCCTGAAAATAGGAATTACCCGCAGTACTTTCCTCCACATCGGTTATAATCTTCAGAACTTCCAGACCCCTAATTATCTGATGCTCGGCTTAGGTTTCCGTTTTCACAATAAATATCCAAAAGTACGTCACTAAAAAAGCCATATTTCATCGAAATGTACTAATTTTGCATCATTAACATAAAACACTCAAAATAATGAAGAAAATATTGTTGCTCGGTTCCGGGGAATTAGGAAAAGAGTTTGTAATTTCTGCCCAGCGTAAAGGTCAGCACATTATTGCTTGTGACTCGTATGCCGGAGCGCCTGCTATGCAAGTAGCCGACGAATGTGAAGTATTCGATATGTTGAACGGCGAAGAACTGGAGCGTATCGTTAAGAAACATCAGCCGGACATTATCGTTCCGGAGATTGAAGCAATCCGTACGGAACGTCTGTATGATTTTGAAAAGGAAGGTATCCAGGTGGTTCCCAGTGCCCGTGCCGTTAACTTCACGATGAATCGTAAAGCCATTCGTGATCTTGCTGCTAAAGAACTCGGACTGAAAACTGCCAGATATTTTTACGCTAAGACATTAGACGAACTGAAAGCTGCCGCTGCTAAAATAGGTTTCCCTTGTGTGGTGAAACCGTTGATGTCTTCTTCCGGTAAAGGACAGTCACTTGTGAAAAATGCCGACGAACTTGAACACGCTTGGGAGTATGGATGCAGTGGTAGCCGTGGTGATATCCGCGAGCTCATTATTGAGGAATTTATTAAGTTCGACAGTGAAATAACACTATTGACGGTTACTCAAAAGAACGGTCCCACGTTGTTCTGCCCGCCTATCGGCCACGTGCAGAAAGGAGGCGATTACCGTGAAAGTTTCCAGCCTGCGCACATTGACCCTGCTCACCTGAAAGAAGCGGAGGAAATGGCAGAGAAAGTGACCCGCGCTTTGACGGGAGCCGGACTTTGGGGAGTTGAATTCTTCTTGAGCCATGAGAATGGCGTTTACTTCTCCGAACTTTCCCCCCGTCCGCATGACACCGGTATGGTGACATTGGCAGGAACGCAGAATTTGAATGAGTTCGAACTTCATTTGCGTGCTGTGCTTGGACTTCCTATTCCGGGCATTAAGCAAGAGAGGATAGGAGCGAGTGCCGTTATCCTTTCTCCGATAGCCAGCCAAGAACGTCCTCAATACCGCGGAATGGAGGAAGTCACTAAAGAGGAAGATACTTACCTGCGTATATTCGGTAAGCCGTTTACCCGCGTTAACCGTCGTATGGGAGTGGTACTGTGTTATGCTCCGCTCGACTCCGATCTGGACGCTTTGCGCGATAAGGCAAAGAGAATAGCTGAAAAGGTGGAAGTATATTAAATATCCGATCGATATTTAATATAAAAGCTCCAACTCACCGGATTTATAAATTCCGGCGAGTTGGAGTTTTTATTTTTAAATCGGTAGGTATCTTCGGATGTGTCCGAACACAAAACTAGTTGCCGGTGCTACTATTTTGTTTTTTTGCTAATGTTCTGATTATAAACAATGAGTCTGAAAACTTATTAGAATCAAATATATACAGTTGTTATTTTATAAGTAACAGAAACTTTTTGCTGACTATTTGTAATAGTATAAACTCTATTTTGGTCTATTTGTAGTCTTTATTGGCCTAACAAGTGTTATCGAACGACAAATTTTAAAAAAGAAAGAACAATCTCACGGATTTGTTTCTACATTTGCGCAGTTGTTTATATAACTATTTCTTTAGGTGATAGTTTATCAGAAATAAAATATAGATGAACAAAAGTGGAACTTAGCTGTTATTATAATAGTAAAAACAGATAAAGCGCGAAGCATTCGTTCCTTGTCATACTATTAAGATTCAATAGGAAAGAAAAAGAATAATATAAAAAAGATTGCTTATGTCACAGATTATCGGACATATATCCCAGGTGATCGGCCCTGTGGTCGATGTGTACTTTGAAGGTACAGATGCAGAAGTGATGTTACCAAGTATACATGATGCACTGGAGATAAAAAGGCCAAACGGCAAAATACTGATTGTAGAAGTACAGCAACACATTGGTGAAAATACGGTTCGCACCGTGGCTATGGATAGTACCGACGGACTTCAGAGAGGCATGAAAGTGCGCCCTACCGGAGGTCCGATAACAATGCCGATTGGTGAACAAATTAAAGGGCGACTGATGAATGTGGTCGGCGATTCTATTGACGGTATGAAGGAACTCGACCGGAAAGGTGCATATTCCATTCACCGCGATCCTCCCAAATTCGAAGATTTGACTACCGTGCAGGAGGTACTCTTTACGGGTATCAAGGTGATCGACTTGCTCGAACCGTATGCCAAAGGTGGTAAGATCGGTCTATTCGGTGGTGCGGGAGTCGGAAAAACCGTATTGATTCAGGAACTTATCAATAACATTGCCAAGAAACATAATGGATTCTCTGTATTTGCCGGAGTAGGTGAGCGTACGCGTGAAGGTAACGACTTGCTTCGTGAAATGATTGAGTCGGGTGTTATTCGCTATGGCGAAGCATTCAAAGAAAGTATGGAGAAAGGGGATTGGGACCTTTCCAAAGTTGATTATAACGAATTGGAAAAGTCGCAGGTATCTCTGATATTCGGCCAGATGAACGAGCCTCCGGGTGCACGTGCCTCTGTGGCATTGTCCGGACTGACGGTTGCGGAATCTTTCCGTGATGCCGGAAGTGAAGGTGAAAAACGCGATATTTTGTTCTTTATTGACAATATCTTCCGTTTCACGCAAGCGGGTTCGGAAGTCTCGGCATTGCTGGGGCGTATGCCTTCCGCCGTGGGTTATCAACCTACTCTTGCTACGGAAATGGGTGCGATGCAAGAACGTATCACTTCCACCCGGAAAGGATCTATCACTTCCGTACAGGCGGTGTATGTGCCTGCCGACGACTTGACTGACCCGGCTCCTGCAACTACTTTCAGCCACTTGGATGCGACTACTGTACTTGACCGTAAGATTACGGAGTTGGGAATCTATCCGGCTGTGGACCCGTTGGCGTCTACTTCTCGTATTCTTGATCCACACATCGTTGGGCAGGAACACTATGATACGGCGCAGCGTGTGAAGCAGATTCTACAACGTAACAAGGAATTACAAGATATCATTTCTATTCTTGGTATGGAGGAGCTTTCGGAGGAGGATAAGACGGTGGTGAACCGTGCCCGCCGTGTGCAGCGTTTCCTTTCGCAGCCGTTTGCCGTTGCCGAACAGTTCACGGGTGTTCCGGGAGTAATGGTTTCCATTGAGGATACAATCAAGGGATTTAGAATGATTCTGGATGGTGAGGTGGATAATCTTCCCGAACAGGCGTTCTTGAATGTAGGTACGATTGAGGAAGCTATGGAGAAAGGTAAGAAATTGTTGGAACAAGCGAAGAAATAAAAAACGTTGCGATGAAAGAACTGCATTTGAGTATAGTGTCGCCTGAAAAGAGCGTATTCGACGGAGATGTGAAGATAGTCACATTGCCGGGTACGATCGGGTCGTTTTCCATTCTGCCGGGACATGCGCCTATCGTCTCGTCATTGAAAGCGGGAACATTAAGTTATACCACGCTGGACGGGGAGGAGCATACACTTGATATTCAGGGTGGTTTTGTGGAATTGAGTGACGGGACGGTTTCTGCCTGCGTTTCGTAGGCGGACCTCCTGAAATATAGTTGAATTGGAAAAAACGAGATTTAGAAAATACAGTAGAAAAACACAGTGACATGATGAACATTAGTAAAACTAAACGGAATTTTATCGGCTTGAACACTTTATTTGCAATTCTAAGTGCAGGAGTCGGTGCAGTGATTTTACATGTTGCCCTACCGGGACATTATTTCGGAGGATATCCGTTTATTCCGACATATTTCTATCTGTTTGGTTTGTTCAGTATCTATATGTTCGATACGTGTCGGCAGCATGCTCCGCAAAAGATGTTACTGCTGTATTTGGCAATAAAAATGGTAAAGATGATTCTTTCGATAATTCTAGTCTTGATTTATTGCCTTGCCGTGCGTGAAGAAGCTAAAGCTTTCTTGCTGACGTTTATCTCGTTCTATTTGCTGTATCTGATATACGAAACATGGTTCTTCTTCTCGTTTGAAGTGAACCTGAAACGGAAAAAGAAAAATAAGAATAAAAATGAAACAGTTGCGTAACATATTAACCCCGTTGGTACTGTTCTGTCTGTTGGCAGCCGGCTTCCCTGTTTTTGCACAGGAACAGGAAGAAGCGGCTCCGAAGATGCAGGATGAGATGACTTCTAAAGAAGAAAAAGAGAATACGGTTGATGTGAAAGAGATCGTGTTCGGGCATATCGGCGACTCATACGAATGGCATATTACGACTTGGGGTAAAACACACATTACTATACCATTACCTATTATTGTTTATAGTAGTACTACAGGTTGGCATACTTTTCTATCTTCGCGTCTTGAAGAGAACGGGGGTAGTTATGAAGGGCTTTCCATCGCTCCCGAAGGAAGTAAATACGAAGGTAAACTGGTAGAGTATAATGCAGCCGGAGAGCAAGTGCGTCCGTGGGACATTTCTATCACAAAGGTGACATTTGCTTTGCTGTTCAACAGTGTGCTGTTGCTGGTGATTGTATTGAGTGTAGCCCACTGGTATCGAAAACGTCCTCGCGGAGCGTTGGCACCGGGAGGATTCATCGGATTCATGGAGATGTTTATTATGATGGTGAACGATGATATCATCAAGAGTTGTGTCGGTCCCAATTATCGGAAATTCGCTCCATATCTGCTGACAGCGTTTTTTTTCATCTTTGTCAACAATATAATGGGATTGATCCCATTCTTTCCCGGTGGGGCGAATGTGACGGGAAATATTGCGATCACAATGGTACTGGCTATCTGTACGTTCCTTGCGGTTAATATTTTCGGAACCAAACATTATTGGAAAGATATTTTCTGGCCGGATGTACCTTGGTGGTTGAAAGTTCCTGTGCCGATGATGCCTTTCATCGAGTTTTTCGGGATCTTCACGAAACCGTTTGCATTGATGATTCGTCTTTTCGCCAATATGTTGGCAGGACACATGGCAATGCTTGTGCTTACTTGCCTGATTTTCATCTCTGCAAGTATGGGGCCCGCACTGAACGGCACACTGACCGTGGCTTCCGTACTGTTCAATATCTTTATGAATGCGCTTGAACTGTTGGTAGCTTTCATCCAGGCATACGTGTTTACAATGCTTTCGGCAGTGTTTATTGGACTGGCACAAGAAGGCGCGAAGGTGAAGGCGGAAGAAAAATAAAAGAGAATAAGATAAGAGAGCAAATAAAAAATATAAACCATTTTAAAACTGAAAATTATGTTACTATCAGTATTGTTACAAGCCACTGCAGCAGCAGTAGGAGTAAGTAAATTAGGTGCAGCTATCGGTGCAGGTCTTGCAGTAATCGGAGCAGGTTTGGGTATTGGTAAGATTGGTGGTTCGGCTATGGAAGCTATTGCGCGGCAGCCGGAAGCATCAGGTGACATTCGTATGAATATGATTATCGCGGCAGCCTTGATTGAAGGTGTAGCCTTGTTGGCGGTAGTAGTATGTCTGTTGGTGTTCTTCCTCTAAGCAGGTGGAATACCGACAAACTGTAAATCAATATTCATCATTCTAAATTACAAGAAATGTCATTACTATTACCTGATAGTGGCCTGTTGTTCTGGATGTTTGTCGCATTCGGGATTGTGTTTGTGATATTGGCAAAATACGGTTTCCCTATCATCATTAGGATGGTGGAAGACCGTAAAGTCTATATCGACCAGTCTTTGGAGGTGGCAAGAGAAGCCAACGCACAGCTCTCCAAACTAAAGCAGGAGGGCGATGCGCTTGTGGCTGCCGCCAACAAGGAACAAGGACGCATCTTGAAGGAAGCAATGGAAGAACGTGACAAGATTGTTCACGAGGCCCGTAAGCAAGCCGAGATAGCCGCACAGAAGGAACTGGATGCGGTGAGACAACAAATCCAGGTGGAGAAAGACGAAGCTATCCGTGACATCCGTCGTCAGGTGGCTGTGCTTTCTGTCGATATTGCCGAAAAAGTGCTCCGTAAGAGTCTTCAGGACAAAGAAGCTCAAATGGGCATGATTGACCGTATGCTGGATGAAGTATTAACCCCTAATAAGAACTAAGGAAAATGGAAGTCGGAATACTCTCAATGCGATATGCCAAAGCGATGATTGAATACGCACAGGAGAAAGGAGTGGAGGACAAGCTCTACCAAGAGTTCCTCACACTGTCTTATTGCTTTTGCGCCCAACCGGGTTTGCGCGAAGCACTGGATAACCCTGTTATCTCAACCAAAGAGAAATTGGCGTTGGTATGTACGGCTGCCGATGGCAACGGTAAATCCACCAGAGAGTTTGTCCATTTTATTACTTTGGTACTGCGAAACAGGCGTGAGGGATATTTACAGTTTATCAGCCTGATGTATCTGGATCTTTACCGGAAACTAAAGCATATCGGGGTAGGCAAACTGATTACGGCTGTTCCTGTGGACAAGGAGACGGAAGACCGTATCCGCTCCGCAGCAGCGCATATCCTGCATGCGCAAATGGAACTGGAGACTGTGGTAGATCCGTCTATCGAGGGCGGATTCATCTTCGATATTAATGATTATCGACTGGATGCAAGCATTGCTACGCAGTTGAAGCGAGTAAAACAACAGTTTATTGATAAGAATAGGAGAATTGTATAATGTCTGAAAATATTAAAGTAAGCGAGGTTTCCGATATATTGCGTAAACAGCTCGAAGGTATTAATACCCATGTGCAGCTTGACGAAATCGGTACGGTGCTTCAGGTGAGCGATGGTGTGGTGCGTATCTATGGACTGCGGAATGCCGAGGCTAACGAGTTACTGGAGTTTGACAACGGCATTAAGGCTATCGTGATGAACCTTGAAGAGGACAACGTGGGTGCTGTGTTGTTGGGACCGACTGACAGAATCAAGGAAGGCTTTATTGTGAAGCGTACCAAGCATATTGCTTCTATCCGCGTAGGAGAAGGTATGTTGGGGCGTGTCATTGACCCGCTGGGTGAACCGCTCGACGGTAAAGGCTTAATTGGTGGTGATTTGTATGAAATGCCGTTGGAACGCAAAGCGCCGGGAGTAATCTTCCGTCAGCCTGTCAACCAGCCGTTGCAGACAGGACTGAAAGCTGTGGATGCCATGATTCCTATTGGGCGTGGACAACGTGAGCTGATTATCGGTGACCGTCAGACAGGAAAGACGGCCATTGCGATTGATACGATTATCAACCAACGTACCAACTTCCTGGCAGGGGATCCTGTATATTGTATTTATGTGGCTATCGGTCAAAAAGGTTCTACCGTGGCTTCTATTGTAAATACGCTCCGTGAGTATGGTGCTATGGATTATACCGTTGTGGTAGCTGCCACGGCTGGCGATCCGGCTGCATTACAGTATTACGCGCCGTTTGCAGGGGCTGCTATCGGCGAATATTTCCGTGATACCGGCCGTCACGCGCTAGTGGTTTATGATGACCTTTCCAAGCAGGCGGTTGCCTATCGTGAGGTCTCATTGATCCTTCGCCGTCCGTCCGGACGTGAGGCTTATCCGGGTGATATCTTCTACCTGCATTCCCGCTTGTTGGAACGTGCGGCTAAGATTATCAATCAGGAGGAAGTGGCGCGCGAGATGAATGACCTTCCCGAAAGCCTGAAAGGTATTGTGAAAGGGGGTGGTTCACTGACTGCCTTGCCTATCATTGAGACGCAGGCAGGAGACGTTTCGGCCTATATTCCAACGAACGTGATTTCTATCACTGACGGACAGATATTCCTCGAAACGGACTTGTTCAATCAGGGTGTCCGCCCGGCTATCAATGTCGGTATCTCTGTATCCCGTGTAGGTGGTAATGCTCAGATTAAGGCGATGAAAAAAGTGGCAGGAACATTGAAGATAGACCAGGCACAGTATCGTGAATTGGAAGCATTCTCCAAGTTCAGCAGTGATATGGACCCGATTACGGCATTGACAATTGACAAAGGGCGTAAGAATGCGCAGTTGCTGATTCAGCCGCAATACAGTCCGATGCCTGTGGAACAACAGATTGCTATCCTCTATTGTGGTACACATGGTTTGCTCCGTGATGTGCCATTGAACAACGTGCAGGATTTTGAACGCAGTTTCATCGAGTCTCTGCAATTGAATCATCAGGAGGATGTGTTGGATGTATTGAGAACGGGTGTTATTGATGATAATGTGACTAAGGCTATTGAAGAAACTGCTGCTATGGTCGCTAAACAATATTTGTAATTCAAGAAAACTATGGCTTCACTGAAAGAAGTAAAAACCAGAATAAATTCGGTCAAAAGTACCCGAAAAATCACTTCAGCAATGAAGATGGTGGCTTCTGCCAAACTACATAAGGCACAAGGAGCCATTGAGAATATGTTGCCCTATCAGAAGAAGTTGAACAAGATTCTGACTAACTTTTTGAGCGCTGATCTTCCGATAGAGTCTCCTTACATACGAGCACGGGAAGTGAAGCGTGTGGCGATTATTGCTTTTTCTTCGAATACATCACTTTGTGGTGCTTTTAATGCAAATGTCATAAAGATGTTATTGCAAACCGTCAGCGAATACCGTACGCTGGGACAGGATAATATTTTGATCTTTCCCATAGGAAAGAAGGTGGAGGAAGCTGTGAAGAGAATGGGATTCCAGCCGGGGGAAATACCTCCGACACTTTCCGATAAACCAACTTATCAAGAAGCTTCCGACCTGGCGGATCTTCTAATGAAAATGTATGTGGCGGGAGAAATTGACCGTGTGGAATTGATTTATCATCATTTTAAATCAATGGGTGTGCAGATTCTACTTCGTGAGACTTATCTGCCTATTGACCTTACACGTGCAGTAGAAGAAGGTAAAGAACTGGAAAAACAGAAAGAAGAAGAACGTGAAGTTGTGAATGACTATATAGTAGAACCTTCTGCTGAGCAATTGATTGCCGACTTGATACCTACTGTATTGAGCCAGAAGCTCTTTACTGCTGCTGTGGATTCTAATGCTTCCGAGCACGCAGCACGTACATTAGCAATGCAAGTAGCTACGGACAATGCCAACGAATTGATTCAAGACCTTACCAAGCAATATAACAAGAGTCGCCAGCAGGCGATTACGAACGAATTGCTGGATATTGTGGGTGGTTCGATGCAGTAATTACGACAATTAATAACATTATTTTTTGATTCAATATCCCGTTTTTAAGGTGAAACTTAAAAACGGGAATTTATATATATATATTTGCGTTGGAAATAGTCTTGAATTTTTATTTATATTCAAGCAAAACAAATATACGAAGTAGTTTTCGGACATAATAGCACATCACTTAGTGTTCTAATTTGATCCGTCGTCCCGGTTGCTTTCTAGCGGGAAAAACAGCCGGGACTTTTTGTCTGATTCTCATTTGACTATTTTATGCGGAAAAGTTTAGTACTTTTATTTCAATCTCTATATAGTTTTCCGTACCTTTGCACAAAATAATATACTTTCATGGAAAATAATCCTGAACTACAACTTGCTTGGCAGTTCATTGAAAATACAGGCACACACCTGTTTCTTACCGGAAAAGCCGGAACCGGAAAAACTACATTTTTAAAACGATTGAGAGAGCATACCCCCAAACGCATGGTCGTATTGGCTCCGACGGGTATTGCAGCAATTAACGCCGGAGGGGTGACGATTCATTCTTTTTTCCAGATATCTTTTGCTCCATTTGTGCCGGAAACGACTTTTAACTCTGCGCAAATACAATACCGATACAGTCAAGAGAAACGTAACATTATCCGAAGCATGGATTTATTAGTGATTGATGAAATCAGTATGGTACGTGCGGATTTGCTAGACGCAGTAGATGCGACTTTACGTCGTTATCGCAATCGCGAAAAGCCTTTTGGAGGTGTACAACTGTTGATGATTGGAGATTTGCAGCAGTTAGCTCCTGTTGTGAGGGACAGCGAATGGAGTTTGTTGAGGAATTATTACGAAACGCCTTATTTTTTTGCCAGCCGTGCATTGAGAGAAACGACCTATATGACAATTGAACTGGAAAAGGTATACCGTCAGAACGATACTTTTTTTCTTTCTCTGTTGAATAAAATACGTGAGAACAAAGCAGATGATGAAGTGTTGAATGAGTTGAATCGGCGATATCAGCAAGGCTTCCAACCGCCTAAAGAAGAAGGATATATCCGTTTGACAACACATAACAATCAAGCACAGCAAGTAAATGATCGTGAATTGGCTTCTCTACCGGGAAAGCCTTATCATTTTCGAGCTGAAGTGACGGGGACTTTTCCTGAATATACATATCCCGCAGATGAAATTCTCACTATTAAAGAGGGTGCCCAGATCATGTTTCTCAAAAATGATGTTTCTTTGGAAAAACGGTATTATAATGGTATGATCGGAGAGGTGGTAGCCGTTAATGATTCTGAGATATATGTGAAAGAAAAAGGGAGTGAGGAGGATTTTCTGTTGTTGCCGGAGGAATGGGGAAACTATAAGTATGTGTTAAATGAGGAAACGAAGGAAATCACTGAGGTGATAGAAGGAACATTCCGTCAATATCCTATTCGATTGGCATGGGCTATCACGATACATAAGAGTCAGGGATTGACATTTGAACGTGCAATTATTGATGCACGCAATTCCTTTGCGCATGGACAGACATATGTAGCTTTGAGTCGTTGTAAGACTTTGGAGGGCTTGGTATTGGAGTCTCCATTGCGTAAGGAGGCTATTATTAGTGACAGTGTGGTTGATAACTTCACAAAAGAGGTGGAACGGAATAAACCGGGAAACAAGCAGCTAAGTGATATGCAGAAGGCTTATTTCTTCGATTTGTTGAGTGATTTGTTTAACTTCTATTCCCTCGAGCAGGCTTATAAACGGTTGCTTCGTATGCTGGATGAAGATTTGTATAAACTTTACCCTAAATTACTTACCGAATATAAGCTATTGGAGCCTCATATTAAGGAAAAGATAGTGGAAGTTGCCCACCGTTTCCGCAATCAGTATACACGTTTGATTAATGAGAGTGAAGATTATGCTTCGGACCAGGAGTTGCAGGAACGGATTCGTTCCGGTGCGGTGTATTTTCATAAAGAGCTGGAACCTATTCGTGTTTTGTTTGCAAAGACTAATATACCTCTTGATAATAGGGAGTTGAGGAAACAACTGAATGAACGTTTGCAAGCGTTGGATGATGCATTGTGGATTAAAGAGTCCTTATTGAAAGCTATGTGTGTGCAACCTTTTATTGTTGCTGAATATTTGAAATTGAAAGCTAAGGTGATGTTAAGTCTTGAGGACAACTCTTCTTCTTCTCCTTCTCCTACCGCTAAAACATTGAGAGAGAGAAAAGAACGGGTAGAACGTACACGTAGTAGTTTTACAAAAGTAAAAGTAGAAGTTCCTACGGATATTCTGCATCCGGAGCTTTATCGCACTTTATCGGAATGGAGAACGGAAAAGACGCGTGAAACCAATATGCCTGCTTATGTCATTATGCAACAGAAAGCATTAATGGGCATTGTAAATCTTTTGCCGGATACTCCGCAAGCTTTGGAAGCTGTACCTTATTTTGGAGCGAAAGGAGTGGAGAAATATGGACTTGAAATTTTGGGGATTGTCCGTAAGTATATGAGGGAGAATCAAGTGAAACGACCGGAAATCAAAGAGATATTTCTTCCGGAAAAAAGTAAGAGGGGAGAAAAAAGGGAACCGAAGAAAGATACGAAACAGATGAGCTATGAGATGTTTTGTAAGGGAATGAGTATGGAGGAGATAGCTAAATCACGTGATTTGGTGACGGGGACAATTGCTACGCACTTAGAACATTATGTTCGTATGGGAAAGATTAAATTGGAGCAAGTAGTAGCTGTAGAAAAGATAGAGAAGATTCGTCGGTATCAGCAAAAGAACGAGAATTCCGGAGTGGCAGGAATAAAAGCGGCGTTAGGAGACGAGGTCTCCTATGCCGATATCAGATTTGTATTCGCAGCCGATGATGCTAGGCGTTGAAGCTCTTAGAATTTGCAGAAGAAAGAAACGAATACCGGAACACTCATATCAATGAGAATGCCGTGTAGGATAGCAATCGGAATCATTTCTTTTCCCGAATATCTGCTGATAGAAGGCAATAATACATCCATGGAATTGACTCCTGCCGCAGAGATAGGAGCCAATTTCCCGAAATACTTTTTGATAAGCGGAGTGCCGAGAAGTGCCATCATTTCACGGAAGATATTAGTCAGTAGGGCGATTGTGCCTAGTTCTGTGGCAAGTTGCAGTCCGATAGACGGTTCTTTGAACTGGGTGATAAGAATGGAAGAGAGTGAATAGTAGGCAAATCCGCTTCCTACTGCCATACAGTCGAACACGCTCCATTGACTTACCAGTATGCTTGCCAGAGCAGAGAATAATAATGTTCCGATGATAGTTCCCAACGGAATTAGTAACATCTTGGGATGCAGGTGTGAAATGATTGTTTTCAGATTTTTGTTGGAACCGATGCTAACTCCTACTTGAAGCATTAGCGCATATAGTATGTACATAGAAATAGTATGCGTGTCAAATTGAAACTTATTGAGAGCTCCCATGATACAGCCTACACAAAAGAATAATATTACAATCAGACTTCCTTTCATTGTTCGCCTCCTTTCTTGAAGAATAGTTGTAAAACCAGCCGGGCAGCAATCAAGCTTCCCAATACACCCGATATGGCAAGAATGATTGCTTGTTTACCGAACTTACCAAGATTGTTTACTATCAGACTATTAGAGCCGATAGATACGCCAAGTATAAAGAGTAAGAGGAATATTGTAAGAGAAATCGTCTTTTCTGTCTTTTGTAAAATAGTCCAGTTACGCAATACATAGCCGATTCCGATTCCTAGAAACATGGTAGATATAATAGAAAACATATTGTATATATTTAGGTCAGGTTATACATTTGAATAAGCCACACGAATAATTCTCCAAAAAGATAATTTATCTTATTGAAAGTCAGGATAAATGCTACTTGTGAGCAACAGAGTGAATCAGCAAGTAGCTCCTATAATCAAAGAAAGGGGAATTTAGATGAATCCACTGAACCAATGTACATGCACGCAACATGACTTACAGAAATTGGGGATTTCCGCAAGAAAGTAAGCAGTGTTATGTAGTTGTAATCTCTGATTCATCATTGGTCTTCTTAATTTTGGTGCAAAGATATGAACTTTTTGTATATTTTCAAAATAAATATGCAATAATTATATGCTGTTCCAATCCAGAAGGACTTCCTTTAGTTTTCGCGGATTGTATCCGAGTATTGTTCGTGCTTTCTCGATACTCATTCCGCTAAAACGCGGGCGGGGAGTGGATTCTTGCATTTCTTCTGTCGTAACAGGATGAATGAGCGTGCGGTTTAATTTCATGTAGTCTGCTACCTGATAAGCTATTTCTGCAATAGCCAAACATTCGTCACCACAGATATGAAAGATTCCGTTGGTCGTATTTTCTATCAGGCGTCGTATCCCGTCTGATAGATCTCCTACAAAAGTTGGCGTGCGCCATTGGTCGGATACAACACGAATCTCTTGTCCGGCTTTCAAACGGTTCATTACTAATTGAACGATATTTCCATGCTGTCCGGGCAGTGCTTTTCCATACACAATCTCTACACGTGCAATGGCATAATTACTACAAATATCGGCAACTTTTTCTTCTCCTTTCCATTTGGTGAATCCGTAATAGTTGACAGGAGCGGGGAGTATTTCTTCTGTATATAGCTGTCCGGTTCTCTCATTTATCTTTCCGTCAAATACGAAATCAGTGGATAAATGGATGAAACGGCTTTGGTATTCTTTGCAAAGGTGTGCCAGTTGTTCTACCGCGGTAACGTTTATGAGGTAAGCCTCTTCATGGTGTGTTTCACAATAATCGGGAACAGATAAAGCGGAACAGTTGATAACTACATCCGGACAAATTGCTTTGAACAACTCTTTTACGGACGCTTCATTCCGTATATCAACTTCAATGAAACGATACTTCTTTGTATTCTCTAAAGCTGGAAAGATATCCGAGTGCAGGGAACAGCCGGTCACATTATATTGTTTATGGGCAGATAAATCCTTCAGTAATTGGCGTCCGGTGAATCCGTTAGCACCGATGATTAATATATTTCTCATGATTTTTTATAAGATGTATAGAGCTGTTGTTCTTGAATATCTACAAATTAGAAAATATCTCTTTTAATAGATTTAATGAGTAGCTGCATACCATGCTGTTTTTTCTTTTGCGGAAGCGAGGTCATTAGTACTGGGATCGGAAATGGTGATACCGGAGAAAGTTTCTATTTTTACCTTTCCTCTACTCATAGAATAGAAATAATCTGTATTTCTTTTGAATGGAACAGTACGGTTAAGTTGTTCGTTGAATTGAGCCAGTAATTCCTGGTTGGAACATAACTTTGATACATAATCTCCGCAATCAAAGAATATAACAGGAGAATAGCCGTCTAATCTTTGCAGTGACCCGGTTAATGTCGTATCAAATGTATATTGGCTATTTATGTCCTTCATTATAGCTGCCAAATGATCCAATTCTGCGCAATCCGTGACAGCGATAGTGCCGCATGGCATCTCATAATTTGAATAAAAGTCATCGAATCCATTGCAGATCTTTTCATAATTAATTTCTCCTATCAAATACTGTCCGATCTTTGCGTATGGCATACCGTACGCCATTATTTCACAGGTAGACGCTATCAGATGATTAGTCACATTTTTAAGATCATAAGCAACTTCTACTGTCGACATGTAACAATCATCAAAAAGTATATATTCCATTTTCAATCCGGCATTGGAGATACCTTGAGCAAGTGTGGTTATGTCGGTTTGATATTGGGGATATAATCCTCCGAAATAACGTGTCATAGGTACATTCTCATACTCCCAGTGCATTTTGTTGACACAAAGGTTACTGCGTGATTGGGCATTTGATACAGGTATCCATCCCATACCATGACAACCGATAATCATAGAGTAACGTTGGGCTGGTGTACATTCCCGAACATCATTAAGGATAGACGTAATTCCTTCGGCTGTTGTATATACGGGATCAGTATACTGCTTATAGGTCTTGCGCACGCTTTTACCGTTTTCATAAACGAGTTCAAAAAGAGTAGCTTCTGTAGCTTCGGTACACATAAATACTATGACACGTTCATTTTTTAGTATATTCTTTTCGATTACACTCTCCAAGTCACTGATATTCTGATAGAAGTTAGAAGTCAGATTGTTCGACCAAGGGAGATACATAAATATCGTTTGCTCATTATTTGCCCGTACAATAGGAGGAACAATTTCATTGGGATCAGTATCCGTAGGATTTTCTGTATCTTCTATATCCGGCGATTCAGGAATAATATCTTCTTTTTCACACGAAGCCATGCTAAAAGATAGAAATAGCACAAAGATGATTGGTTTTATAAGATGATAATATTTTTGCTTTGTCTTCATTTTGTTTCTTGAATTAAATTATCTGAGTTTCTGCAAAACTACTGAAAAAATAGTGATTTCTACAACTGATTGTAGGATTTCTGTGAGGTATAGACATAAAAAAAGGAGCAACGCCTTGCTCCAACCTTTG
>UMKF01021037.1_pt1 | contig 33681 bp, 28 predicted proteins | sample 1966251 | NCBI WGS metagenome assembly UMKF01 (sample SAMEA4836171, study PRJEB28245) | human gut metagenome | biome: gut microbiome; material: fecal sample | place: Denmark | collected 2008
GTCTGCTCGCGTTTACCTTGCAAAGTCCGCTTTGCACAAGTGCCCGTGGCGCGTCATCCCTGGCTGTGACCAGGGATCTTGTCTTCACAACAGCACAATGTTAGCGAGAACAAGCGACAACCATCATTGTCTGATTATTGGTCATTGCCAAAAATGATACGATAGTTTTTGTTTGAGAAGTGGTAATTATGATGGTCTGTTGCCAAATTTGAACTTCCATAAAATAATGTAAAATTAGCCAACTGATTCATACACGAAGTGTGTGCGAATCAGTTGCCAAGTATAAGGTAATGTCTGATTTAAAAGATAAGACAGTGAAAGGGGTGATGTGGAGCAGTATCGACCGTTTCTCCACTCAGGGCATACAGTTTGTCTTCAGCATACTTATAGCTCGATTGCTGATGCCTGAAGATTACGGTGTGGTGGCTATGCTGAACATCTTCCTTTCAGTTTCACAGAAATTTATAGACAGCGGTTTTGGTACAGCTCTGATAAGGAAGCCCGATCGGACAGAACTTGATTTTTCGACAGTCTTTTATTTCAACATCGTCGTAAGCATTTTTTTCTATGTCTTGCTATGGATTGCTTCCCCTGCCATTGCCGCATTTTATGACATACCTTTATTGGAGGACGTTACCAAGGTTGTGGCTCTCAATCTGGTCATCAACTCCTTTTCCGGCATACCGAGTGCTAAACTCTCTATTGCCATCGATTTCAAGACACGTGCTAAAATATCACTTACGGTGACATTGCTGACCGGTGTTGTCGGGTTATGGATGGCATACAACGGATTTGGTGTTTGGGCGTTGGTCGTACAGTCCGTTTTCGGTTCATTGCTCAGTACCTTGTTGTTGTGGCTCTTCGTGCGCTGGATACCTGCCTTGGCATTTTCTTGGAAATCATTCCGTGAAATGTTCTCGTTTGGTTCCAAAGTGCTTGCGTCAGCTTTGCTTGATACAATTTATAACAACGTGTATACGCTGGTCATTGGAAAGTTCTTCTCATCTGCCACATTGGGTGTGTATTCCCGTGCAGACGGGCTGGCACAATATCCTTCATCGAATATTACAAATATTCTTCAGGGAGTGACATTTCCTGTACTGTGTTCCATACAGAACGAAACAGAACGTTTGGCCGATGTCTATAAACGTTTTCTGCGCCTTTCGGCTTTTGTTGTCTTCCCGTTGATGGTAGGCCTGGCGGCTGTGGCAGATCCTTTGATTCGTCTTGTGCTTACCGACAAATGGGAAGGTTCCATCTACCTGTTGCAGATAGTGTGTTTTGCTCTTATGTGGTATCCCATACATGCCATCAATCTCAATCTCCTGCAGGTGAAAGGCCGTTCTGACTTTTTCTTGAAATTGGAGATAATAAAAAAGATACAAGGTGTCATTGTTCTCTGCATTACATTGCCGCTGGGTGTTGTCGCCATGTGTTACGGTAGGATTGCAGGCTCGCTTTTATCTTTGATATACAATTCTTATTATACGAAGAAGCTCATCGGTTACGGATATTTTGCACAGATGAAAGATCTGCTGCATATTTTACTGCATTCATTGGTAATGGGGATGTTGGCATGGGGTGCAGTACAGGCATTCGATTCACTGTGGATGCAGCTGATTGTCGGCATCCTTGTTGGAGCGACCTATTACCTGCTCGGTGCCAAACTTATGCATTTCGATGAATTTGATGAACTGATGTCATTGATTGATAAAAAAAGAAACAGACCACGATGGAAAAGAAATTGATTACGGTGACATCTCCGTTGATGCCATCGCTGGATGAATTGAATGTCTATTTGCAGGATATTTGGAATCGTAAGTGGATTACAAACAACGGGCATTACCATAAGGAATTGGAAAAAGCCTTGTGTGAGTATCTGGATGTTCCATTTATCAGCCTGTTCACAAACGGAACTTTGCCGCTCATCACGGCTTTGCAGGCAATGCGCATAACGGGTGAGGTAATAACAACACCGTTCAGTTTTGTGGCCACAACCCATGCTTTGTGGTGGAACGGCATCAAGCCGGTATTCGTGGACATCGACCCGCTGACGTGCAACCTTGACCCGGAAAAGATTGAGGCTGCCATCACGCCACGCACCACTGCCATTATGCCGGTACATGTGTATGGACAGCCATGCGACACTGAGCGTATACAGGAGATTGCCGACAAGTACGGATTGAAAGTCATTTATGATGCGGCACATGCATTTGGGGTGAAGGTGAACGGGAAAAGCATTTTGAATGCAGGCGACATGTCAACGCTGAGTTTCCATGCCACTAAGGTGTATAATACCATTGAGGGCGGAGCATTGGTTATGCACGATGAACAGACAAAGAAGCGCATCGATTATCTGAAGAATTTCGGTTTTGCAGGAGAAACTACGGTAGTCGCTCCCGGCATAAACAGCAAAATGGACGAAGTGCGCGCCGCCTATGGACTGGTCAATCTGAAACAGGTCGATAAAGCTATAGAGGCACGTCGTCGTGTGGCAGATACTTACCGCGAAGCACTGAAAGGGGTACCGGGAATCCGTTTCATGGATGATGTGCCTGGTGTGCATCATAATTATGCCTATTTCCCGATATTTGTAGATGAAGCGCAATATGGTATGAGCCGTGACGAACTTTATTTCAAGATGAAGGAGCACAATGTATTAGGCCGTCGTTATTTTTATCCATTGATAAGCACATTCAGTACTTATAGGGGATTGGAATCAGCGCATCCTGATAATCTACCGGTGGCAACAAAAATGGCGGAACAGGTGATTTGCCTGCCGATGTACTATGGGTTGACAAACGAAGATTTGGAAAGGATAACATCACTTGTCATGAAGTAATGTATAGATGAATGACCAACAGGATCAACTTAAAAGGTTGGAGATTCAAATTTGGTGTTGTATCATTCTTCTGATTTTATTTACTTACATATTATATTGAGCGTTGTTTCCGTATTTGTATTTTGCATAGCTGTCGACCATGTGCGTATGAAAACAGTTGAGAGATGCTTTTTTGCGTATATTGACAAGATATAGAAAAGAAAGGGTATGATGTAAGAACTGCCGTGAGTAAAACGTATATTTCATTTGGAGGTCGATGTGCTATAAAATAAAAATAGTAGATGAAGAATAAAATATAATTTGATAAAAATAATTGGTAATGATAAAGTTATCTAAAGTATCACAATCCATACAACCGTCTTTGACTCGAAAATTATTCAATTTGGCTCAAGGATATGATGATGTAATTGATTTTACATTGGGTGATCCAGATTTGCCAACGCATCAAGCTATTAAGGATGCTGGATGTAAGGCTATTCAGGATGGTAATACTCGATATTCTCAAAATGCGGGCTTATTAAGATTACGAGAGACTATAAGTGCCCGTTATGATAGAACGGAGAATTTGCATTATGAAGCTTCTAATGAAATAATTGTCACTGTTGGAGCAATGGAAGGACTATTTTTGGCTTTAATGTCAATTCTAGATGTGGGTGATGAAGTTATTATTCCAGGTCCGTATTATGTTAATTACCCACAAATGGTACAAATGTGCCATGGTGTTCCAATAATTATTGATAATGCTGTCTCTAATAATTGGGATTTTGATGTGGCAAATATTGAAAAAGCTATAACAGACAAAACAAAAGCGTTAATTATTAATACTCCGGCAAATCCGACTGGAAAAATTATTTCACGAAATGTTATAAATGATTTAGCTGAATTAGCAAAGAAATATGACATAGTTGTTATTTCAGATGAAGTATATAAATGTCTGATTTATGATAATAAATCATTTGATAGCATTGCTGGTATAGAAGGAATGCGTGAACGAACAATAATAGTGAACAGCTTATCTAAAGAATTTTGCATGACAGGTTGGCGAATAGGTTATGTATTGGCTCCGGAAGAAGTTATCGCTTCAATGACAAAATTTCAAGAAAATGTGGCTGCTTGCGCGCCTTTGCCATCTCAATATGCTGCAATTGAAGCATTAAGTGCTAGAGAAGATTATTCTGCAAATATGAGGAATGTTTTTCTTTCAAGAAGAAATTTGCTGGTTGATGGTATAAAGTCCATACCCTTATTGGATTGCAACGTACCTGAAGCTACATTTTATTTGATGGTTGATATATCTAAAACTGGAATGACTTCTGAACAATTTGCCATAGAATTGTTGAAAGCAGTACATGTGGCCGTTGTTCCTGGTATTTCATATGGTGATTGTTGTGACAGATATGTACGCATGGCTTTCACCATTGATGAGAAAAAAATAAGAGAAGGACTGAACAGAATTCGTAAATTTACTGAAATATTGTCTTGACATGAAAAAAGTTCTAATGTTGGGTGGTTCCTTATATCAAGTATATGCAATTAAAGAAGCAGTTCGTTTAGGTTATTATGTAATAACATGTGATTATTTACCTGACAATCCTGGACATAAGTTTGCACACGAATATTATAATGTAAGCACTACTGATAAGAAAGCTGTATTATGTTTGGCAGAGCGATTGAAGGTTGATGGTGTTGTTGCATATGCTTCTGATCCTGCAGCTCCTACGGCAGCCTATGTTTGCGAAAAATTGGGATTGCCCACAAGTCCATACAGATCTGTAGAAATATTATCGAGAAAAGATTTGTTTAGGGCATATTTGGCAGAACACGGTTTTAATGTTCCAAAGGCGAAAGGGTATAGTTCTTATGATGAAGCATGGGCTGACAAAGATTTATTCCGATTGCCAGTTATGGTAAAGCCTGTAGATTCTTCTGGAAGTAAAGGTGTTAACAAGTTGACAGATTGGTCGCAGTTGAAAGATTTTGCGGATGATGCTTTAAGTTATTCACGTGAGAAACGTTTTTTGTTGGAAGAATTCATTGTGAAGAAAGGTTTTCAGATTTCAGGTGATGCCTTCAGTGTTGATGGACGGCTTGTTTTCCATTGTTTTGGCAACGAATATTACAGCAATAAGGTTATGAAGAATTTTGCTCCACTTGGAGAGTGTTGGCCGTCGATGATGGACGGGAAGATATTATCTAGGTTGCATGATGATTTGCAACGTTTAATATCTTCTTTGGGTATGAAAACCACTGCATACAATGTGGAAGCAATTGTAGACAATAACGACAATATTTATATATTGGAACTTGGTGCTCGTAGCGGTGGTAGCTTGATACCGCAAATTATAGAGTATGCTACAGGTGTGAATATGGTGACTTACGTCATTAAGGCTGCTGCGGGAGAAGACTGTTTTAGTTTGAAAATGCAACCAGTTTCGGGATATTGGTCTAATTATATGGTTCATGCTGATCATACAGGACAATACGCAGGTACTTGTTTTGACGAGAATTTCAAGAAATGTAACCTTGTTGATTTTGTTACAGATGTAAAAGTTGGTGATAAAGTACATGAGTTTCGTGATGCTCAAGATGCCATAGGTACGTTGATAGTGAGGTATGACAATATGGAACAGATGCTGGAAATGATAGAGGATATGGACAAATATGTGAAAGTTCAAGTGAAGTAGTAAATGGATAATTTAATTATTATAGGTGTTTCGGAAACGGCTGAACGTGTATATGAGTTTGTTAATCGTTATAAGCTGTTTAATGTGATAGGCTTTGCTGTTGATTTTAAGTTTAAGAAAGCTGATAAGTTTTGTGATAAGCCGATTTGGTGTTTAGATGAATTAGATCAACATATAAATAAAGCTAATGATTATTTATTTGTCGCAATATTTTGGAATAGGCTGAATGCTGACAGACGATTTCTTTATGAACGATTGAAATCCCTAAATTATAAATTTGCGAATCTAATATCACCATTAGCGTCTGTTCGTGGTGATATTGTTGGCGATAATTGTTGGATTATGGATTATGTTGTCATTCAAGAAAAGGCTAAAATTCATAATAATGTTTTTATAGCAGATTTTGCATTTATTGGACATCTTGCTGTGGTATTACCACACGTTTTCATTTCTGCAAGATCCAATGTTCTAGGTTCTAGTTGTATTGGCAAACAGACTTTTATAGGAGCAAATGCTTCAGTTTTTGACGATACAAATATTGGGGAAAAATGTTTGATTGGTGCATGTACTATAGTAAAACGTAATATCCCAGCATATTCTATGGTAAAGACGGATAACGAACTGGTAGTAGTAAAGCAATATACAGAAGATGTTATTGAAACAAAAATGATTGCGAATCATAATGTTAGGTGAAGATATAATTTATAGTCTGAAACATATTGAAAAAGATGATTTGTTATCTTTTTTCAAACATAATACGGAAGATTTTCCTAATTTTTTTAATGATGAAATAACAATTCCGTATGCCGAAAAACTGTCAAAAAATGCTGAATTTGTAATAGCATGCGAGCAAGGACAAATAATAGGTATGATAGCCTTTTATATGAATATAAAGCCGATGTGTTATCTGAGTTTTGTATGTGTATTACCAAATGGTAGAGGAATGGGCGTTTTTTCTAAAATGTTGTCTGTTATTGAAAATAAAGCAAAAAAGGAAGGGTTCTTTTATATAAGATTAGAAGTTGCTCATGATAATATTGTGGCAAGAAATGTATATGAGAGAAAGGGGTTTGTCGATGTTGGACAATCATTGCGAGGATATTATATGGAAAAAGTGATTTAGAAGATATTTTATACATTAACTACATATTACATGTCCTAAAAGATTTATAAGTAAACTCAAGTTTCGTAAGTGAATATAAATCTATATTTTAGCAGTTGATAGCAAGTCGTTCCTTGATGTAACATTTTTTCAGAAATGTGATATGGATAAAATAATTAAAAATTATATGAACGTGCAAGTGTCTACTATAATGGTGACGATTCGCTGTGCTACATACAACCATGAGCAGTACATCAGACAATGCCTTGATGGTTTTGTTATGCAAAAAACTAATTTCCGTTTTGAAGCTATTGTTCATGATGATGCCTCTACTGATGGAACTGCCGCAATAATTAAAGAATACGCGGAGAAGTATCCGGATATTATTAAACCAATATATGAGACAGAAAACCAATATTCGAAACGTAATGGCAGTATAAGGCGTGTATTTAATGCTAATACACATGGCAAATACGTGGCTATGTGTGAAGGTGACGATTACTGGACTGATCCATTGAAACTTCAAAAGCAGGTGGACTTCCTTGAAAGCCATCTTGATTACGTGATGTGTTCTCACCGTTTCAATAAATATTGGCATGAGAAAGGCGTGCTGGAAGAAGATTCTGATAAGGATTTCAAAGGAGCTGATTATGACTTGCAGAATTTGATAGGGGGCAAGTGGTTAACTCAGACACTTACGGTGATGTACCGTCGCAGTGCGCTGGACTTGAAACGATACGAAAGTTATGGCATGTCTCTCGATATGATTCTTTTTTATGAATTGTTGAGGCATGGCAAAGGTTACTGCTTTCCGGAAGTGATGGGAGTATATCGCTGTCATCGCGGTGGTGTATGGTCTGAGGTTTCACAGAATCGTCGGTTATTGATTGAATTTAAGGCGAGATTGGCAATATATAAAGTAGAACAATCAGACATGGCGGCAAGATTTATTCTGTACCAGTTTGCAAAGGCTATGAGCCGGACGTGGATGTTGAAGCAGTGGCGTTTGTTTGCAAAGGTAATGCGCATATTGGCAAGACACTACGGATACCTGTTTGTTGTAGAGTTGATATTAAATAAGTTGATATTAAATAAGAATTTGGAGTGGAAGAAAGTTTCAGGGTTTCCAACAGTTTCTTAAGTTATGAGTCTGAAAAAGAAGTTAAAAGAGAAAGTAATTGCCAAAAGCTTTTTTTTGAATTACTTGTATAAGAATGTCTATCTCCAATATGTTTTGCGGAAAAGATGTAAGGTGATAGTCAGAGATTACGGCAAACAAAATGTAACAGAAATTCCTGTCATTTATTGCAATAATTTTGTTGTTACATTTAGAGGTGACAACAATAAAGTAAAGGTTGGAAATAACTGTAATTTTAAAGCTACTAATACAATTTATTTCCAGGGAGACAACAATGTTGTTGAGATAGGGTCTAATGTAACCTTTGACAGCAATGTTTTGATTGTAGTGGGCGAAGGTACAAAGGTGCGCATCGGATCAGATTGTATTTTTGCAGACAGAGTTCATATAAGGACAACAGATCAACATTGTATTAATGATGAAAATGGAAATCGGATTAATCCTGCCAGAAATGTAAATATAGGTAACCATGTTTGGTTGGGTAAAGATGTGATTGTAATGAAAGGTGTCTGCATTGGCGATGGATCAATCATCGGAATAGATTCAATGGTTACGAAAGACATTCCCGAACACTGTATAGCTATAGGAAAACCTGCTAAAGTAATAAGAAATAATGTTTATTGGAATGAATGAAAATACAAATATAAGAAAAGATGGTTTGTCAGGATTGATTCGTACACGGAATGAAGCACCTCTTCTTGCACCGTGCATAGATTCTTGTATTGAAGCCTTAGATGAATTAGTTGTGGTTTGTTCAGACTGTACAGACAATACTATTGAAATCCTTGAAAAAAAGAGGCAACAGTATCCTGATAAATTGAGATATTATGAATACAATCATAAAGTCTTATCATTTGATTTGACGGATGAAGAATTTGAATATGCAAAAAATCTTCCTGATGATTCTCCTAGATTATATGCAAATTTATGTAATTTTGGTTTGTCAAAGACACATTATAAATATGTCACAAAAATAGATGCAGACCAATTGTATTTTGCGGATGAACTCAAAAAATGGAGAGATGTTTGTAGTGGAAATGTCCGTATGAAGTGGAGTATCCGTTTTGTCTTAGGATGGTTCTTCATGATGTATTTTTCTGTATATCGGCGATTGTCGCTTAAATGTGGAAAGCCTTGTTTACGGATGCTTCCAGATTGGTTCGTGAAGCTATTCTTCAAACATTATTCAGATTATTCGAAATGGCTTTTGCAACGAGGAAAAGTTTTGATTGCATTGTCAGGTGTAAATGTTTTTAAGGATGATCGTTGGTATGTGACATTTGATGGGGTAAATATTCATCCTCCTTATAACGGAGAGGGTGATACTGTTATTTTTAAATTTTCTGACCAAACCTATTGGTGCCGATATTATACAAATAGGATTCCTCATTCTGTGACAGAAGTTTTTAATAGTCCGTGTCGCAAGCTGATGTTTACTCGGCCAGTGTGGTTCCATTTACATGCAAATAGGGAACGTTTTTGGAGAAATGTGAAGAAAATGAAAGACGAGCATCCGGAACAATTTGTCCCGATTGAGGATTTCCCGTCTATGACATATCAGGAAGTTCTGGATAAGATGGATAAGAAAGCCCATACTTTGTTTCAGATGACATTGTTTGCATTGATACATAAGATAGGTGTAGGCATGATAAAGAAATATTTGTATTTATTGTCTTGAGTTCTGAGCTTGTTATATTGATTTATTTCGTTTTGCGTTCTTTTGTGGACAGTAATATAATATTTTATGTATAAGAATTATCGCATAGTGGTGAATACGGCAGCCGGCCGGCGCCGTTACATGCAGTATCTCATTCCATATATTGTGTCATCTGACATTGTAGACCGTTATGACATTTGGGTCAACACGCATAATGGTGCCGACATAGAGTTTTTCAAGCAGGTGGCAGCCAAATTTCCTGTTGTTAATCTGGTGTGGCAACCTGATGGGGTGGTAAACGGCAACGCCAGCATCAATGCTTTTTATAAAGACTGCATTGAGACTGACACAATATATTTCAAACTAGATGACGATATAATATGGATGGAACCGAGGTTGATAGAAAAGATGGTGGCGTTCCGCATCGACAATCCGCAATATTTCTTGGTGACTCCATTGGTAATCAACAATTCCCTTTCGACCTATCTGCTTGAGATGGATGGAAAGATTAAGCTTGATAATTACTATAGTGCTTCTGCCAGTCATTCGGTGTTATGGCGCAGCGGTATCTTTGCACAGGAACTGCATGAGTGGTTTTTAGACAAATATCTTAAAACCGGAAAATGGGAAGAACTTCATATAGGCAGAAAGGAAATGGGAATGACGCGCTTTTCCATTAATGCAGTGTTGTGGTTTGGAGATGAAATGAGTAGGTTTGGTGGTATTGTTCCGGGTGATGACGAGGAATTCCTTTCATGTATTTACCCTACCCGTCAAGGCATGTCAAACGCATGGAACGGTGATGCGATAGTGGCCCATTTCGCATTCTTTACTCAGCGCGGACAGTTGGACAAGGCAAATATCTTGGAAAAATACGGCAAGATTTGTCATGAACAAGCAAATGCAAACAGCCGTCTTAATGAAAGTTTCAGAGATGTTAAACGTATTCTGGATGAAGTGAATGCCAACGAATACGAACTGATACAGCGCGAGTCTCCATATCGGAGAGCTGATATGCCGGTGACATGGCGAAGCAGAATGAAAAAACTGTTGCCATCGTGGGTATTGGAAATCAAATCGCTTCGTGACAATATGAAAGAACAGAAGCGAAGCGGTTTTATACTAGAATAGGACATAACGGATTTTATAGATGGAAAAGATTCTGACAATCATCATTCCTGCTTACAATATGGAAAAATTTTTACCGTATTGTTTGGATTCGCTGTTGATAGAGTCACGTTTGGATGAAGTTGAAGTGCTTGTAATCAACGATGGTAGTACAGACCGAACTTCTGCAATAGCTCATGAATATGAAGAACGTTTGCACGGAGTTGTGCGTGTGATAGACAAAAATAATGGCAACTATGGCTCATGTATAAATGTCGGATTGAAAGAAGCCATAGGCCGTTATATTAAGATTCTGGATGCCGATGACAGCTTCGATACTGATAATTTCGGATTGTTTATCTCATTTTTGATTGATGCGGATGCAGATTTGATTGTATCGGATTACGATATTGTAGATGAGAATCGCAAGATTAGTAAATCCGTCCGTTATGATTTGCCTTTAGGAATGTATTCCATAGAGGAAATATGTGTCGTACCTGCTTTTATGGATATGCAGATGCATGGCGTGGCATACAAACGTAATTTGTTGTTACAATTAGAATATGTGCAGACTGAGGGTATTTCCTATACGGATCATCAATGGATACTTACGCCAATGATAGCTGTTAAAACCGTATCTTATTTCGGTAAACCTTTGTACAGATATTTGGTGGGACGTGAAGGGCAGACTATGAATCCCGAGGTGAAAGCTCGCAGGATATCGCATATTTCAGAATGTGCTCTGGCAATGTGCCGTGATTACGAAAGACTGAAAGAGCATGTTTCTGATGCTTTGCGTCCGTATCTTTATGGAAAGATGCTTTATATGCTTAAAGAGGTATATGTATTCTGTTTTCTGCATTATTCTCCACAACTTAAGAATTTTTTGTGTAAGTTCGATGAATGTCTGAAAAGTACAAGTATGGAGGTGTATCTTCAAGTTTCAGGCGGTAGGGAAAGCCGTTGTAACTATATAAACTGTTGGCGTATACATAAAGACATAAATGTGACTGTGGTCAGAATTTTGAGCAAGTGTTATATGCTGGTGATAGCTTTGAAGAATAGAAAAAATAAAATATAAGTTCTATTATGTTGAAAAAGATTATTAAATCACTTATTCCTAATATGTTTTTTTCTTTTGTCAGGAAAAGGATTATAATTGCTAAACAGTGTAAGGTCGTACCATTGTTAAGTACATTGGTAGAGGATTGCGATTCAGGCAAGTTGGAAAAGCCTGCTGTTAAAGCTTTGAAAACTTTCTCAGATGATAAAATAATTATTTGGCAATATTGGGCACAAGGATTTGATAATGTGCCACCAATGGTACGCATTTGTATGGAATCTGTTGATCGATGGGCATCACCAGACTACTGCATAATACGCTTGAATGACAATAATTTGGGTGATTATATAGAGTTTCCCAATTGGCTGAAAGAACGTGTACATGATAAAATAATATCACTTGCTCATTTCTCAGATATTTTAAGATGTATGCTTTTATCTACTTATGGTGGATTGTGGTTGGATGCCTGCACTTTGTTGACAGGAAAATTGCCGGATATGCTGTTCAAATATGATTTTTTTGCTTACCAGCGTGATCCATCAGAACCTCATAAAAAGTATTGGGAAAGTACGTTCGCTTATTATTGGGGATGGGATAATGATTTTATGGTCAATATATTGATAGGAATCATGAGCGCAAAATCCGGTGGCAGAGTTGTTTCAGACATTACAGCAATGTTGTTTGCTTTTTGGAAAGACCATAAAGCTGCACCCGATTATTTCTTCTTCCAAATTTTATTTGACCTTTACATCGAGAGGCACAAAGAGCTGAATTGCCCGATATACAATGACAGTGTACCGCATATGTTGCGCCAGGTAATCAACGGGGGGTATCCATATATGAGTGTCAAAGAAATATTGAATACGACAACAATTCATTCTTTGAACTACAAAAATCCGAAAGCTGCAAGTAGATTATGCGCTTTGTTGTCTGATATAAGTTGAGTGACAAAAAGTCTTGTTTTAATTTATATCCAAAATATATGTTGAGTATGTTAGGTAAATTAAAGTGGTTTATTTATAGATTGATTTTTACTCCATATTGTAGAATTAAATTTTATTTTAATCGAACACGGAAATATTTGCATATATTGAATTCTGTAGATACAATTTTGTATATTCTGAAAAACAAATGTTCAGTCAGTCGTTTTGGGGATGGGGAATTTCAAATGATAACTCATTTTAAGGCTCATGGAACAGAAGCAAATTTCCACATGGATTCGTTCCAGAATTATGATGTTAGATTGGCTTCACGTTTGTTGGAAGTATACGAGTCCAATATTGCCAATCATCTTGTTTGTATACCGTATGCTTTAAAGGATTCATCCGTTTTTAAAGGATTTGAACGTTTTTTCTGGGAAAGGGAATCTTTATGGCGTAGAAGTATTTTACAAGGGAATATTGAAACAAAATTGGTAGGGGATACCAATTTTACAAGATTTTACATGGGGCGTTGCGATATTAAAGACTATAGTGCTTATATCGTTTTATTGAAAAAAATATGGGAAGGAAAGAATATTTTGATAGCAGAAGGTGAACATAGCCGTTTGGGCGTTGGAAACGATTTGTTTGACAATGCGACTGAGATACATAGGCTTTTGTGTCCATCGATGAACGCTTTTGACAAGTATGAACAAATCCTTTCAGAAATAAAGAAAACATCTCGCGATACGTTGATACTATTGGCTTTGGGACATACGGCAACGGTGTTGGCATACGACTTGTCCCAATGTGGTTACCAGGCTATAGATATAGGGCATGTGGATATTGAATATGAATGGATGCGAATGAAGGCTAAGCATAAGATCCCAGTTCCTAATAAATACGTAAATGAGGTTGTGGAAGGTCGGGTTAACACAGAACTGGACGATGTTGTCTACCAATCACAAATCATAGGGAGTATTTCTTGAATGAAACATGCTTATTTGATTATAGCCCATAACGAACGGGAGATTTTGCAACTTTTGCTTTCTTCGCTGGATGACGAGCGTAACGACATTTATGTACACATTGACAAAAAGGCTTCTTTTGATGTTTCAGTTTTACAAGCGGTTAAAAGTACTTTGCATATCCTGCCTGTTCATATTGACGCACGTTGGGGCGATTACAGTTTGGTTGAAATAGAACTTGCTCTTTTCAAGGAAGCATATTCTAAAGGTCCGTATGCCTACTATCATTTGCTGTCAGGGGTGGATTTACCGATAAAGTCGCAAGATTATATACATGAATATTGTGACGTTCACCAAGGAGCGGAATTCATCGGAATAGCAAGTCATGCAACGCAGACTGAAGTAGATTGGCGTTCGCAACACTGGTTCGTATTCCCCCGCGATTTTCAGTCAGGCAATCTGATAAAGAAATTCATTCGAGCCGTATTTGCACGTCTGCAAAGCCTTGTTCGGTATCGTAGAACGCGGATGATAGTTAAGAAAGGATGTCAATGGTGCAGCATTACGCATGAATTTGTAGGGTATCTGTTGCAGAATGCCGATTTGATACGGAAAACTTTCAGTCATACGTACTGTCCTGATGAAATGTTTATACAAACGCTATGCTGGAACTCTAATTTCAGAATGCAAATTTACAATGCTGACAATGAATTTGAGGGTTGCAAACGGTATATTAAGTGGAAAGACAGTTCATTGCAACCATTGAATGTGTCTGATGTCTCGAATATGGTCCAATCTTCCCGATGGTTTGCCCGTAAATTTTCATCGCAAGATATGGCGGTTGTAAGAAAAGTTCTAAAATGTATCCAATGATAAAAGTTTCGGTCATTGTTCCCGTTTATAAAGTTGAGGCGTTCATCGGACAATGTATACGTTCGTTGATGGAGCAGACTCTTCAGGAAACGGAGTTCATTATTGTAGATGACTGTTCGCCCGACAACAGCATATCCGTTGCACAGACTGTCATACAAGATTATCCGGAACGCAGAAAACAAGTCAGATTCATTAGGCATGAAGTAAACAAAGGATTGCCAGCTGCGCGCAACAGCGGTTTGACTGTGGCGGCAGGTGAATACATATTTCATTGCGACAGCGATGATTTTGTGGAACCTGTAATGCTCGAACAGATGTATAAGACTGCAAAGGATGCTGATGCCGATATTGTGTGGTGCGACTGGATGCTCTCATTCGGACAAAATGAGCGTTACATGAAGCAACCTTCATACGCATCTCCTATCGAAGCATTGAAAGGTATGCTGAGCGGGGTTATGAAATATAACGTATGGAACAAACTTGTCCGCCGTAGACTTTATGACGATAACGGGATTCTCTTTCCGGCCGGTTATGGAATGGGCGAGGATATGACAATGCTTAGACTTTTTGCCTGTGCACAGAAGGTGAAGTATGTACCGAGAGCATTTTATCATTATGTGAAATTGAATACAGGTGCATTTTCGAATACCTATTCTGAACGCCATCTGATAGAATTGCGTCGGAATACGGACGAAACATTGTCTTTTCTGAAAAACAGATGTGGAGATGCTCTGGCTATGGATTTGGAGTTTTTTAAGTTGGACGTTAAATTCCCGTTCCTGATAACAGACGACAAAAAGAAATACAGACTTTGGGAGACTTGGTATCCTGAGGCCAATCGATATATAAAATTGAATAAGGATGTTTCATTTAGACGGTGTATGCTGCAGTGGCTGGCGTCAAAGAAGCAGTTCTGGCTGGTCAGTCTGTATTATAAATTGATACATAGATTTATTTACGGAATATTGTACAGATGAAAGATAATGTGGTAGTAAAGGGTCTGTTGATGGTCTTTGCCGCTTTGGTTCTCAACTTTTATTTTTTCTCTATTGATTTGCGCTTTATGCCTTCGGTAAATACCAAAATGGTCTTGGGAGGTTTAGGGCTGTTCATACTAACATATCAGTTGGTGAGAAAAAGAGGTGCTTTGATCAATAGGGATACTTTTGTTCTGTCTGTCTGTGCCGCATTAGTGTCATTGGCAGGGCTTATCTCTGTAGTGTATAATGGAACAAACGATTACGCGTATGCTACATATATAGTATCCATGTGGGTGTGGCTTAGTGCCGCATACGTGGCGGTAACATGTATCCGTTGGGTGCACGGCACAGTTTCGGTGTTCATAGTTTGCAACTACCTGATAGTTATTGGTGTGGCACAGTGTGCATTGGCTTTGGGAATGGAGTTTAATGAACCGTTGAAACGATGGGTCTATTCTCTGCTGGCTGAAGGAACTGTGTCTTTTATGAAAGATAAAGATCGTCTTATGGGATTCGGTGTCGGTCTTGATGTTGCAGGTTCCCGTTTTGCCGCTATTCTTGCAATGATACCGTTCGTGTGTATGCAATATAGACAGAAAATCATCAAATACATACCGTGGTATATTCTGGCATTCTGCATCATTTGTGTGATAGGGAATATGATAGGCCGTACAACAACAGTCGGTGCTGTGCTTGCAGTGTTGAGTTTTATAGTGTTTTCGCGGTTCTATCAGATAGACGACTTCCAGAAAAGTTTGCTGACGTGGGCTGTCGGGTTGCTGGCTGTTGTTGTTCCGGTGTGTACAATAGCGTATAACACTGTACCAGAGTTTCATGACCTGTTGCGTTTCGGGTTCGAAGGCTTCTTCTCTTTGGTGGAAAAGGGTGAATGGGACGTAAACTCGAATGAGATGCTGAAACAAGGTTTTATTTTCCCCGATAATTTGAAAACATGGTTGATCGGTGACGGTTATTTTGGGTCTACTGACGCTGATCCATATTACGTCGGGAGGCGCTGGGCTGGCTTCTATAGAGGATCGGATGTCGGGTATTCCCGTTTCTTGTTTTATTTCGGACTGACTGGACTTTTGGCATTCTCGTTCTTTATCATAAAAGCATGCACGGTATGTATGCGTCGTTTCACAGCTATAAAATATATGTTTTTTGTCTTGATGGCGCTTAATTTCATATATTGGGTCAAGGTCTCCACCGATATTTTTCTTGTTTTTGCATTGTTCCTGTGCATAAGCCAAGACGAGAACAAGGAATATGAAGAACGTTATTTAATGAATAATCAGCCCTCATGAAAATTATCTATTGTACTCATTCCACATGTAATCCTGGGGGGATGGAGAGGGTACTTTGTAATAAGGTACGATATCTTGTTGAAGAACTCGGGTGGGATGTATCTGTGGTGACGACGGATCAGAAAGGGCGGAGGCCTTTTTATGATTTTCCAACTGGCGTTAAGATGACAGATTTGGGAATCAACTATTCAGATGATAATTGTAAGAATGTATTTCTGAAAATTTCGGGATATCTCGCAAGACGACGTCGCCACAAGGCATTGCTTTCAAAACTTCTTTATGCAGAAAAAGCTGATATTGTTGTTTCGCTTTATCCGTCGGAATCTTCATTTATTCCAGACATCAAGGACGGAAGCAAGAAGGTTCTGGAACTGCACTACTGCAAATTCTTCAGATTGCAGTATGGACGGTCGGGACTTCTTGGATTGATTGACCGTTGGCGCACCAAACAGGATGAACGGATTGTCAGTCAGTTTGACCGGTTTGTTGTTTTGACTAAAGAAGATAGAAGTTATTGGGGAAACATTCCGAATATATGTGTTATTCCAAATGCGGCTTTGAATGTTGGTACAAGATTTTCTGATGTTTCAAACAAACGGGTGATAGCCGTTGGACGTTTGGATTACCAGAAAGGTTTTGACAGACTTATTGATGCATGGAACATCGTTGCAAAGAACAAAGAACTTGCAGATTGGACCCTGGATATCTTCGGACAAGGCGAGTGGTATGGGAAACTGCACGATATGATAGATTCTTACGGATTGCAGGAACGTGTACGTATCAATAAACCTGTAAAAGATATATTGTCAGAATATGTAGATAGCTCGTTGCTGGTTATGAGCTCCAATTATGAGGGTTTTCCTATGGTTATGATCGAAGCTATGGCATGCGGACTTCCGGTGGTCGCTTTCGACTTCAAATGTGGCCCTAAAGATATTATCGATGACGGTATCAATGGACTTATTGCTGAAAGCGGTAATGTGGCTGATCTTGCAGAAAAGCTTGTTTCCATTATGTCTGATGAGTCTAATCGGAAATTCATGTCGTCAAATGCACGAAAAATCATTGATAGGTACTCGGAAGAAACTGTTATGAACAAGTGGGTGGATTTATTCAATAATTTGGTAACGACATGAAAAAGCTTCTACAGATAAATCCGGTATTGCGAGTATCCACCTCAACTGGACGTATTATGCAGGAAATAGGGGAACTCGCGATTGCAAATGGTTGGAAGAGTTATATCGCATACAGCTATGCCAGGGACGGTATCAAACCTTGCAAGTCGGAGCTTGTTCCAGTCGGTGGTAAGATTGGCGTTCTTGGCCATTGGCTTGCAACGCGTCTTTTTGACCGTCATGGCTTGGCTTCAGAACGAGATACGAAGGATTTCATCCGCGTGATCGACGAGATAGATCCAGATATAATACATATACACAATATTCATGGCTATTTCTTGAATTATAAGATACTGTTTGATTATCTGGCACGTAGGAACAAGCCTGTTGTATGGACTGTACATGACTGCTGGCTGTATACCGGCCACTGTTACTATTATACTTTTGCCGGTTGCAGTAAATGGAAGATACATTGCAGCAGATGTCCGCAAAAAAAGAAATTTCCTGCGAGCTATCTGTTTGACAGGTCATTCAGGAATTTTGAAGATAAAAGAAAAGCATTTACATCGATACAGGCATCGAATATGTTTGTAGTGCCTGTTTCAGAATGGATAATGGGTGAAATGAGAGACTCATTCTTGAAAAATGCCAATTTCACGCTTATTCATAACGGCATCGATACAAATGTTTTCAAAATATATGATGGAGAAGATGTTAAGAAGAAATATGGAATAGAAGGCAAACGTCTTATTCTGGGTGTAGCCAGTATCTGGAGCCGTGAGAAAGGTTTGTTTGATTTTCTGGAACTGTCAAAAATCATCGGGTCTGACGAGGTGATTGTTCTTGTTGGTGTTGACGATAGAACCAAGTCCAGGCTTCCTGGCAACATTATCGGCATACGGCGAACAGAAAATATACAGGCATTGGCAGAACTGTATTCTGCAGCGGAGGTGTTTGTCAATCCGACATGGCAGGACAATTATCCTACGGTCAATATGGAAGCTATTGCGTGCGGAACGCCTGTTGTTGCTTATGATGTAGGAGGAGCAACGGAAGTAATAACAGAAGAAACTGGTCGTGCCGTTAGCGCTGGTGATATTGAAGAATTGTATAAGGCCATTAAGGAGATTGAAGCAAAAGGCAAGGCTTTTTATGCACCTAGATGTCGAGATTTTGCTGAGGTGAATTTTAGAAAAGAAGACAGATATGCAGATTATATAAGGCTTTATGATGATATTTTGAGCCGATCTGTTCAATAATGGGGGTAAACAAGGGGATAATAAATACTTTAAAATAGATTTCTTATAATGAAAGTATTGCAACTGGGGAAATTCTATCCTATACAGGGTGGGGTTGAGAAAGTTATGTATGAACTTTTGCAAGGCGTTTCCGGACAAGGTCTTGAGTGTGATATGCTTTGTGCGGCACTTGACGGTGGACACCGTGTCTTGGATATCAACGAGAATGCCAAATTGATATGCTGCCATTCACTGGCAAAGCTGGCTGCGACGATGATATCACCAGATATGGTTGTTACGCTAAAGAAGGTGTGCCGACAGTATGACATCATTCACGTACACCATCCGGATCCTATTGCTTGTCTGGCTTTGTGGATGTCTGGATTCAAAGGCAAGGTGGTTCTGCATTGGCACAGCGACATACTCAAGCAGAAACAGCTGTTGAAGTTTTACAAACCTTTGCAGCAATGGCTTATAAAGCGTGCGGACATGATCGTTGGAACGACTCCTGTCTATATACGTGAATCGCCTTATCTGTATAAGTTCAGAAACAAGACATGCTGTCTGCCTATAGGTATAGACAAGATGCCGAATATGCCGGAAAAGGCACATGCCGTCAAAGACAGATTCCAAGGCAGGAAAATTGTGTTTTCGCTTGGACGAATGGTCGGATACAAAGGTTTTACCTATTTGGTGGAGGCTGCCAAATATCTGAATGACGACTATGTTGTACTTATAGGCGGAACCGGACCTTTGGAAGAAGATCTGAAGCTGCAGTGCAGTTATCACGGCCTGACAGATAAAGTCAAGTTTTTGGGATTCGTTTCCGATGAAGACCTACCTGCTTATTATGAAGCATGTGATGTGTTCTGCTTGTCGTCGGTCCTTAAGACCGAGGCTTTCGGCATTGTTCAGATTGAAGCCATGTCATGCGCCAAGCCGGTTGTGGCAACACGTATTCCGCATTCTGGGGTTGCCTGGGTAAATATGGACGGTGTGTCTGGCATAAATGTTCCGCCTAGAGATCCGAAAGCGATAGCAGAGGCCGTTATGCAGATTACCAAGGATAATGAAACATACAGGCGGTTCTCATTGGGGGCTCTGAAGCGTTACAATGAGAACTTCACAAAAGAACACATGATAGAGAATTGCATAAACATCTATAAGAATTTATACGATAACAATTGATGAACACGATGAAACGTAAAGTAGGTATTAATGCTTTTGAAAATGCTGTAAAAAGATTTTTTGATTTTTGGGGGGCGCTCCTGTCTCTGATAGTCTTTTCTCCTGTTTTTCTGGTAATTTATATTGCCATCATAAAGGAAGACGGTCAACCGGCTATATTTAAGCAGAGACGAGTTGGATATAAAGGAAAAGAATTTACATTGTATAAGTTCCGTTCTATGCGTACTGATGCTGAGATTGCTGGGAAACCGGAACTGTGCAAAGAGAATGATGACCGTTTGACAAAAGTCGGACGGTTCATAAGGGAACACCACGTGGACGAACTACCGCAGTTGTGGAATGTTCTTAAAGGTGAGATGTCGTTTGTGGGACCAAGACCAGAAAGAAAGTATTTCGTCGAAAAGATTATGGAACATAATCCTGACTATGAACTGCTTTATCAGCTCAGGCCGGGACTGTTTTCTGTCGCCACATTGTACAACGGATATACAGATACTATGGAGAAGATGCTGGAGCGCTTGAGGCTCGACCTGGAGTATCTGTCGAATTGGTCATTGTGGCTGGACTTAAAAATAATTTTTCTTACGGCGTATTCAATACTTTCCGGAAAGAAATTCTGATATATACAACAAAATGTTAATAAGGATATTATGAAGACCAATTCTAATGTCAAGTTGCGCAAAATCGGCAACAGATTCATGATAGTTGCAGATTCTGATAATGAAACTTCCAAAACACACGTATATGAGCTTAATGAAAGTGCGGCTCGACTTTGGCAGATGATGTCCGGAAAGGACCTTTCTGCTGATGAACTCACAGAGTGTTTTTGTGAGGTGTTTGATGTCGCAAAAGATGTCGCTCATGCCGATATCGAACGTCAGTTGGAAGAGTGGAAGAGATTTGGACTGATTGAGTAACACGGTGTTGAATGCATACTGTTTGTGGATACTTTATCTGAAAAAGAATGTTCCGCATTCTTTATTCTTCTGCGTTCAGGACTTTGGGAACGTGGTCCGGAGGATTTGTCCGTCTTTCCGCTTGAAATAGATGAGTGGAAGAGGCTTTTTTTGATGGCACGTCGACAGAGTGTCACCGGTATAATGTATAGAGGTATATGTCGCTTGCCGGATAAATTTCTTCCCCCAGAAACTGTTTTGTTTAAATGGGTTGCAACAGCAGATATGATTGAACATCGCAACCTTGCAATGAACAGAACCATTGAAGGTCTGGTCCGTCTTTTTTCGAAAAATGGAGCTGTTGCTGTTTTGCAGAAAGGTCAGGGGGTTGCTTCGTTTTACGAAAAGCCGTTGCTTAGAGAATGCGGTGATATTGATTTTTACTTCAGAAGCAGAAAGGACAGCAGACGTATAATAGCAGACTTGGAGAAACAGGGCTGTCGGGTCAAACGCATGAGTGACGGCAGTTTTTATTATAGATGGAATGGTATTGTCGTGGAACATCACCATAGGTTGTTTGATATATGCAACCCTTTTTCTGCACGTTATCTGTCCAAACAGGTTTATAAGCTGGGACTCGGAAAAGTTGTGCTGGCTGATGCATCATCTGATTGCGAAGTTGCTGTACCGTCGCCTTTGCTGAACCTTTTTCTGCTTAATGCACACATAATGAAACATGCAGTTGGATGGGGCATAGGACTTAAGCAATTATGTGATATGGCAAGAGCTTGCTTCTGTCTTTATGAAAATGTTTCTTCAAGTGAGCTGGATAAAATAATAAGGCGGATAGGCTTGGTAAGATGGAGCCGTCTGCTTTATTCTTTTCTTGTCGAGTATCTGGGGTGTCCTGCAGAACGCATTCCTTCTGCCGGTTTCAGTAAATGCAGTGCACGCCCTTTGCTCGACATTGTGATGGCCGGAGGTAATATGGGACAGTATGGATTAAACCGAAGTTTGTCGCTTGATGACGGATGGAAGCGGAAACTCCGCACATCTGGCTCCTTTTTTTCCAATATGTCTTTTACGCTGAAATATGCACCAAAAGAGACATTTTGGTATTTCGTAAATCTTTTGACAGGACAATTCAAGAAATGAATGAATATTATTTTTCAGTTGCAGATTTCAACTTTAGTGTATCTGTTCCTGTCGGTATAGATATAGACAATTTTTTGCCGTCGTTTCAGCCTTTCCTACGTGGAGGTGTTGTATTATCTGATTGCCTTTTCGGTTTTACGGTAATGCCTGCATCTGACCGTAAAAATATTTCCGGTGAGTGCATTTTGGAGGAATCGATGAATGAGCTTGGATATGTGAAGCTTTATTCTGTAGATGACGGATACTATATAGAGATGAGCTATACCAGAGACGGGGCAGTCCATGGCATGTATGTCTGCTCGAACTTCAGCAATGCTGAGGCGTACGTGTGCTGGGACGACCTATACATATCGCATGTTTGCAGTTCGATGATTAGAATTGTGTATTCTCAGGCGATTTTGAATTTTGATGCCATATCCGTACATGCTTCTGTTGTTTCGTGCGATGATGATATGGCCTATCTTTTTATGGGAAAGAGCGGTACTGGAAAGAGTACCCACGCTGCACATTGGACACAGACATTTCCTAAGTGTGAATTGCTGAACGATGATAATCCTACGGTTAGAATAAAAGATGGCAAGGCAATTGTGTATGGAACACCATGGAGCGGAAAAACGCCATGCTACAAAAATCTGCATTTCCCTATTGGTGGGATTGTACGTCTTGCACAGGCAAGAGTGAACCGTTTTGTGTATTTGACGGATGTTGATGCCTTTGTTGCGCTGTTTCCCGGATGTTCCTTGATACGTCAGGACAAGCGTTTAAGAAATGCTCTGTATGATATACTTGTAAGGCTTTCGTCGATGGTTACAGTCGGGAAGCTGGAATGTCTGCCTGATAAGGAGGCGGTGATATTGTGTAAAAATAAATTGGTTATATATAACAAAAAAAAGAAAGATGAATAAGAAATTGACTCTTTTGAGTTTATTGGTCGTGGCGGTAATGACGTCGTGCTCGTCACGGAAAAATTTTGTCTATCTCAACGATATGAATATAGCTGAGAAATATCCTATGGAGGATGTGCATGAGGCTACTGTTCACCGCGACGATAGACTTAGTATTGTGGTCAGCTGCAAGAGTCCTGAATTGGCCCTTCCTTTCAATGTTCAGGGTGGTGCATTTCAGGTTGAGGCTGACGGTGGTATAACCGTAGGTGGCAACGCCACTGCTGTAAAAGAAAAAGGATATAGAGTAGACAAGGAAGGAAATATTGATTTCCCTATTCTCGGTCAGCTTCATGTTGAAGGGCTTACTCTTAGTGGTGTAAAGGAGCTGATAAGAAACAAGATTATTGCTGGCAACTATATAAAGGACCCGTTGGTATCCATCGAGATTCTTAATTTCAGATATACAGTGCTTGGAGCTGTTGGAAGTAACGGCACATATTCTGTAGACGGCGATAGGGTGACTCTTCTTGAAGCTATTGCCAAGGCCGGCGATTTGACTTCTCGTGCACGTGTTGACCGTGTGGCTGTAATAAGAGAGAACAATGGATCAAGGGAAATGTATATGCATGATTTGCGAAGCAAAGATATTTTCGAATCTCCATGCTTCTATCTTCAGCAGAATGATATTGTATACGTTGAGCCTAAGTATAAGAAGAAAGACACTGAAGATCGTACCATTCAGTACGGAACTCTTTTGCTGAGTCTTGTAACCGCAACATGTACAGTTCTATGGTATCTAAGATAATTTAAAACTATGAAAATAATAAATAATTATAAAGATGCAGACTGACACTAAATCTACAAAAAAGGAAACAGACCTGAACATCATTGACCTGTTGATGTACCTGGCCTCCAAATGGCGTTGGTATCTTATTTCCATATTGCTGTTCGGAGGATTTGCATGGTATAAGTATGCCAAGTCACCATTTGTCTATTTCCGTTCTGCGACGGTCATAATCAAAGATCCGTCGAACAAGTTGTCGACAACGAGCATGGATCGTTATGACAATCTGATAAATAAGGTGAATGTGGCCAACGAAATTCTTCAATTCAAGTCGAAAAGGCTTATGACTGAGGTTGTGGGTCGACTGAATGCTGATGTCAGCTATAAGATTCAGGATGGGTTGAGACAACTGGAACTTTATACGCAGGCTCCGTTCCGGGTAACATTCCCTGATGCTACGACTGAGAGCTATTTCTCTTTTACTGCTTCGCTGAAGGATGACAAGACTGTCACTATATCCTATAAGGACGGTGAAAGTACGAAGACAAAAGATGTCAAATTCAATCAGAAGGTGGATGTAGGCGGAACAAAAATCACTGTGACGCCTACAAATTATTGCGGCAAATCATGGTATGGGGTTGATATAAATGTTACCAAACTTCCTCGTGAATCCGTTGTTGGATATTATATGGCTAATGTGGGAATAAAGCAGGAAAGCGAGGAATCGTCGATATTGACGTTGGCAATCAAGGACAACTCGGCTTCAAAAGCTGAAGATGTACTCAACATGCTTATTACCGTATACAACGAGGATGCCATCAAGGATAAGAATCAGGTGGCAGTAAATACAGCTGATTTCATCAACGAGCGACTTATAATAATTGAGAAGGAACTTGGGCATGTGGAATCCAATCTCGAATCGTTCAAGTCGTCCAACCAGGTTGTAGACCTTGGCTCGACAGCCGGAATGTATATGAGCGAATCAAGAAAGTATAATTCTGAAGCTCTTGAACTCGAAACGCAGCTCAGACTGGCAAAGTACATAAAGGAGTACCTCACGGATCCATCGAAGGATACGGATCTGATACCGGCAAATACAGGTATCAAGGATATGAACATCGAGGGGCAGATAAGCCAGTACAACACGATGAAGCTCAGGCGCGACAAGCTGATTGTGGACAGCAGTGAGAACAATCCTATTGTTGAGGAACTCAATAATTCGCTCAGAGCTTTGAAACAGAGCATCATCCGAGCTGTAGACAATATGATTGTCAGCATAGACGTAAGGCGCAGCGATGCACAGAGCCGTGAGAACAGAGCCCAGGCAAGAGTGGCTTCCGTACCTGCAAAGGAGCGCCAGATGTTGTCGATAGAACGTCAGCAGAAGATTAAGGAGGCTTTGTATCTTTACCTGCTGAATAAGCGTGAGGAAAATGCTCTCTCTCAGGCTATGGCCGACAACAATGCTAGAGTGATTGACAGTGCAGATGGCAGTGATGCTCCGATAAGTCCGAACAGAAACAAGATTCTGCTTCTTGGCGGATGTGTAGGACTGGCATTGCCTACTGTCGCATTCCTGCTGATTATGTTCCTCGACACAAGAGTTCATACGCGCAAGGATGTGGAAAGTGCTGTTAATGTACCTTTGCTCGGTGTTATTCCTCTTAGGAAGAAACGTAAGGGAAAGAAAGGAAATGCAGAAAAAGAAGAAAGCAGTGTTGTTTCAGAGGCATTCAGAATACTCAGAACGAATATGGCCTTCCTTGCTCACAAGAACAAGAACATGCAGGTGATAACGTTCACTTCTTTCAATGAAGGTGCAGGCAAGACGTTCATTTCTTTGAATTTGGCAAAGAGTTTTGCTTATGCAAACAAGAAAGTTGTGCTTCTCGACCTTGATATACGAAAGGGTACCCTCTCCGGCGGTCATCAGCACAGACATCAGACCGGTGTGACAAATTATCTGGCTGATACAAGCATCACGGTTGATGATATTATACAGAAGAGTTCTGAATCTGACAACATTGATATAATACCTTCCGGAAGCGTAGCACCAAATCCTGCGGAGCTTCTTATGGATGAAAGATTGGATGCTCTGGTAGAGGAATTGCGTGGAAGGTACGATTATATAATTGCCGATAACGTGCCTATTGGTATTATAGCCGATGCGGCTATTGCCAACCGTATTGCAGACTTGACCTTGTTTGTAATCAGAGCCGGAAAGATGGACAAACGGCAGCTGCCTGACATTGATAAACTGTATGAGGACAAAAAACTCAAGAATATGGCTCTAGTTCTCAACGGTTGTGACCTCGAAAAGCGTGGTTACGGCTACGGTTATGGTTATGGCTACGGTTATGGATATGGTTACGGCTATGGCAAAAAATATGAATAAGATTATTAACCTTTTAATTTATAAATTTAATGGCCAAAGCAAAATGTAAAAAGAAATTTGTCGTTTACGTACGACTTGCAAGAGAAAATCAATTTATTTATAACTAAAAAAGAAAGTGAGGGTTTATATGACTAAAACTAAGTATGTAGCTCCACAGACAAAATGTTCTGAGGTGGAGCTGGAAGAAGGCTTCATGAAGGCTTCGGTGTTTGATCCGGAAAATGAACATGATAAAGGTGTTACGATTGAAGGGCACGGATTCGGTAATAGCCAAGATTTTTCGGATACCGGATGGGACGGTGATAATAATGGTTCAACATTTTGAAAGTAGATTTTTAATATGAGAAAAATATTATATCCAGGTTTATTCCTATGCGCAATATTGACCTTGGGAGCCTGCAGTGAAGAAAGTTCTGAAACAGTTGTGAATCCTGTGCAGACTGGTGATGAAATAAATTTTGGTTCATCGTTGCCTGAAGACGGTATAGCTACTAGGACCATTTATGGAGCACCTGATGCTGAAGAAAGAGTTTTTCCTGTATATTGGGAGGATGGTGATGAAATTGCAATCTATTGTCCACAAGCATCAATGCCTGCCACAAAGTTGGCTCGTTATAGGATTTCTGCTCCAACTACCGAACCGTATTCTTCTACAGCTACAGCTGTAACAAGAATTGGTGATGCAGGTCTGCAATGGGGTAAAGATGATTTACATAAGTTTTATGCATTTTATCCATCTTCTGGTGTAAAGGGAACTGAATCTACAGGGTATTTTGATTTGGAAATACCTGTAAACCAGGATGTAAGGAAGTTTTATCTAGATAAAGATGGAAATTGGCAGTCTGATGTTAATACTGAGTTGGCTTTAATGTATGCTTATCGAGGACAGAAAAAGACAACGACAGAGGTGGGAGATGCTATTGATTTGCATTTCAAACCACTTTCTACAATCTTGGAAATTGTTGTTCAAGGACCTAATAATGCAAATGAAGCGTTGACTCTTACAAATATCAATGTAGAAACAACAGATGGTACTTCTATCGTTGGTCAGTTTCATGCTCAAATAACCCCAGGTAGTGATACTGATGAAGCTTATACGGAGGGTAGTACTGTGACTTTTACAAGTAAAGATGGTGATAAGGTTGTAAATAATTTGTCTGTAGAGTGCTCTTGGAAAGAGGATGGAGAAACTAAATTTGTTACCTTGGGACAAGGTCAGAAATTGTATGTCAAAGCTTTCATGTTGCCTACAAAGGATATTGATTCCAAAAATATCAAAATAACGGTTTCAACAACTAAGGGAGCTGTTCATAAAACGTTGGTTAAAGGTGACGGTACATCTTTTACAATTGCACAGAATAAAGTGAATCGTGTGACACTCCCAGCTTTGACAACTACTTTTGATAATGCTTACTGGATGACTTCACTTGATCCAAATATCTATCTGACAGAACTCTCTATTCCTGGAAGTAAGATGACTGCGGAATCACCCGTTTACGGAGTATCTGAAGCTGATGCTTTACAAGCAACGTCCATTGAGCAACAGTATAAGGACGGTGTGCGTGCATTTATCCTGCAGACTAACAGGAACAGGGATGGTTCTTTAAATGTTGCAAGGGTAAATAAACCATTGACAGATGTTTTAGGCGAGATTTCTGCATACCTGAAAGATTCACAGTCGAAGGGAAAAAATGAATTTGCATTTGCTTTAATAACATATCAGGATGGTGCCGGAGAACAAGTTGATTGGATGAAGTCTTTGCAGACTACGATAAATAATATGTCTGATGATGTTGTGTACAAGGAAGAAATCAATCCGAATACTACACTTGGTGATGTATTGGGAAAGATTGTTGTAAAATGTAATTATAACAGTGCTGATATGATAAATGGTGTCAGCACAGCACCAATGCTTTATACACTTTGGGAAAAGGCCTATGTTGAAGGTGGTCTACCAATGACTTGGAATGACCCACATTCTGCTAGTGAGTTGACTTGGTTGTATCAAGAGGTAACGACATCTACAGAAACTTCTAAAAATACATGTGGTAGTCCTCATAAATATGCTGCTGAGGATTCTAAGGAAAATAAGATTACTTATATTCAGACTCTCTTTACAAAGAGTCTGGAGGCTTATAAAACAGGAAATCACGACACATGGTTTATGAATGACCTTGGAGGGTATTATTCTTGGTGTACAAACAATAGTTGGGCACATAGTCATGATTATGCTAATGTTATACCACATGAGGTAAGTAAAGATATTATAACTCTTACCAAAGACCTTAACCAGTTAGGTATTGACAAACTTCAGAATCGCGAAGAAAATGCCGGATTGGGACTTATCTTTATGAATTTTGCAAATCGAGGAACAACTGGAAAAGAGTATAAATCAGATTTGTTGTTACAGACTATTATTGACAATAACTTCAAGTTCGCTTTGCGTAAGAAAACTTCTGGTAAAACTCCGACATATAATGCTAGCTACAATAACGGTGGTAATGCAATAGGTTGGGATAATTGATTGATTGAATTGAAATGAATGTTTCGCTGACTTTGGTCGGCGAGGCATTCATTTCTATATAGATATTATAACTTTAAAATAAAAAAACTTAAACCAATGAACTATAAAATCGGTACCTGCATCCTGACAGCAGGTGTGTTGTTTGGATTTAGCAGTTGCCAGGAAGAAGAATTTATAGACGGAAGTCACGATGGAAAAGTGACGATTGTGGGCCGTATGGATGGCACACTCCAGACCCGTACTTGTGTCGACACGTCATCGCCTGATGGAGCTACAGGAATTTTGTGGTCTCCAAAGGATACTATCGGAGTGTTCGGTGATAAAGGTACCAAGAATGCATTGTTCGAGGCTGCCAATACTGGAAATGTTGCTGAGGCGGAATTCAACGGTTCGATGGCAAGCGGTGAGTATCCTACATACGCTTATTATCCGTACAGTTTGGATAATGCTTCTGCAGATGTAACAGCCTTGAAGGGCAATCTGAAGCTAGAGCAGACTTTCGACATGACCACCGGCAAGCTGGAGTGTGATTATAAGGTAGGTACACCTACGTTCCAAACCTACGAGGGACGCTATGAATTCGAGTTTGAACATCTGTTTTCGCTGCTGAAGTTCGACATTGATGCCACAGGAACTGCTCTTGAGGGAGATAAGTTGGAGAAAATCATTCTTACTCTGCCTGAGGGACGTCGTCTAGGAGGCGAGTTCACATTCGATGCAACCTCAAAAGCAGTTACATGGGCAGGCAATGCGACTGCAGCCAACGAACTGACCATGGTTTGGAGCGACAAGCCAGCTCTCTCAAGCGGTAAATCGTATACAGGCTATATTACTTGTGCACCCGACATTAAGGCTGATGACAATATCACGATTACCATTGTTACGCAGAAGTTTAAGGCTATGTTTACACGTACAGCACTTGTTGATTTCGTTGCCAATACTTGCTATACATTCCCGCTTTCACTGGAGAAGTATAAGAATGACATGACAGTGACCAATCGTCCTGTTTTCACTTCTTTTTCTTTTGAAGTGGCAAACAATGCTGGCAAGATTTTGGATAAAAAACTGGTCTTCAGTAATAACACTACTCGTCCAAAAAATAGTACAGGTGAAATAATGAACGTGGATGGAGATGTCGTTTCAGGATGTATTCCATATCTGTATGACTTCAAGCTGACCCCGACATTTACTGTTAATGAAGGTACGGTGGTTGCAATAAATGGAGACGTACAGACAAGCGGTGTTGGTGAAATCGATTTCAGTAAACCTGTGACTTATACACTTAAGAACGGAAATGAAACCAGGGAGGTTACTGTTTCTGTAACAAACTCTGGACTTCCGGTTGTAGTGTTGACTCAAAGCGGTGGCGGTACAGAAAATTGGGTGGAAGCAGGAATCAATGTCCGTTCGAAAGACTCTGAATGGGTCGAGAGTGACTTGTTTACAGTTTACAAAGCAGATGGTACAGTTGATGTTGACAATGCATCTTGCGGTATTAGATTACGTGGTAATTCAACACAAAATTTTCCCAAGAAACCGTTTGCTATAAAGTTGACAAGCAAGGCTAAAGTTTTAGGTATGCCTAAGCACAAGCGTTGGGTTCTTCTTGCAAACTGGATGGACAGGACAATGTTGCGTAATGCTGTAGCCTTTGAGGTGGCACATCGTGTGGACAATGCATATATAGGTAGTGGTATCGGTTGGAGTCCTCGTGGAACAAGTGTTGAGGTCGTTATGGATGGTCGTCATGTAGGTAACTATTATTTATGTGAGCAGATCAAGATTGACGGTGACCGTGTGGATATCAAAGATTGTATCGAAGATATCATCGGCGATGGAAACCCAAATCCGACAATGGCCGATTGCGGTTATCTGCTGGAGTTTGACGACAATTATGACGAGGTGGATAAATTCCATACAGGTCGTGGTTTGCCATGTATGTTCAAGGATGAGGTAAGCAGGTACAGTTCAGATATTTTCAATCAGGTGAAGGCCAGAATTGAAGCTGTAGAAGCCAATCTTGAAAATGGCAATTACAGTACAGCCTATAATGATTTGGACATCAATTCTGTAATCGATTACTTCTTTGTGCAGGAACTGACATTCAATGACGAGTATAAGCATCCGAAGAGTGTTTATATGTTGATCGACGGCGATGGTAAGTTGACCGCAGGCCCTGTTTGGGACTTCGACTGGCAGACATTTGTCAATTATGATAAGGTGCAGTCGATGAACAATAAATATGGCGGTACTTATTCTTGTCGTAAAGACGGTGAATGGTTGTATGGTGCATCAAAACTGGCGGAGAAACCAACATGGCCTTGGGGAGATTACGATTACGAAAACGATATGCCATATATGTGGTATCCGCTCCTTTTCAAGGATGCAAATTTCCGTGCAAGGGTACAAGAACGTTGGGCTGTTATCTATCCGCATCTGTCATCTGTTGTGGATAAGATGGATGAGCTTGCTGAGCAGAATAGACTGTCAGACAAGTATAATTCTGCAATCTGGCCGCTCGCATCGAAGATTAAGGTTGATGCAGGTGCTGCATATAACGGCGATGAAGATATGTCTTTTGATGAAGCTGTTGCTTCTATGAAAAGGGCTTATCAAGAACGTTTGGAATGGATGAACAACAGTATTACAAGCGGTTCGTTCGTTAAAAACGCAAAGTGAAGTTTATAGTTAATAAAGTAGAAACCTTTTAATTAACATTAATATGATTAGAAAAACATTAGTTGCGGCTTTGGGGTTACTCGCCGCGGGTTCAGTAAGTGCTCAGACTCTTGAGACGTCTGGCAATGAAGAGTACAGTGTTGATAAGTACAAAGTTGAGACCAACCGTTTCTGGAGCAACTGGTTCGTCAGTGTGGGCGGTGGTGCTAATATGTATTTTGGCGACCATGACCCTCAGATGAAATTCGGCGACAGGTTGGCTCCGGCACTTGATGTTGCTATCGGTAAGTGGTTTACTCCTGGCATCGGTGTGAGAGTGATGTACAGCGGTCTGTGTATCAGTGGTGCTACTCAGAACGGTTCACACTCAAACGGTAAGCCTATCAGTGGCAAGCCTTGGCAGGGTTATTGGTTGGAGGAGCAGGACTTTGATTTCTTCAATATCCATGCCGACGTGATGTTCAACATGTCGAACCTCTTGTGCGGATATAACGAAAAGCGTATATGGAACTGCAGTCCGTATATAGGTGTCGGCTGGGCTCATGTATGGGACAGCCCTTCTACAAGAGAGGTGTCTATGAACGTGGGTATACTGAACTCTTTCCGTATCACTTCTTCGCTTGACATCAACCTCGACATACGCGGCATGCTTGTCAATGACCGTTTTGACGGTGAGGTCGGACAGGCAAAAGAAGATGGTCTGCTTACTGCTACAGTTGGTTTGACATACAAGTTCCCATTGCGTGGATGGAACCATGTGAAGAATGTTGAGCCGGTAGATATGGCTGCTCTCAATGCTTTGCGCCAGAAAGTTGATCAGCTCAGCCGCGACAATGAGCGTCTGCAGCGTGCACTCGAAGCTGGAAGAAAAGAAGAGGCCAAGACTATCGTGAAGAAGATCAATGTGGCTTCTCCTAATCTTGTTACCTTCCAGATTGGAAAGAGCAAGCTTTCTAACGAGGCTAAAGCTAACTTGAGCATGCTGGCAGAGGTTATCAAGACCGGCGATGCAAATATGGTTTACACTGTTACAGGTTATGCTGATGCAGGAACAGGAAGCAAGAGTCTCAACGAGCGCTTGAGCAAGAAGCGTGCTGAGGCTGTCAAGGACTTCCTCGTAAAGGAATGCGGTGTGAAAGAGTCTCAGCTTGAGGTTGATTACAAGGGTGGCGTAGGCAATATGTTCTATGATGATCCTCGTCTGAGCCGTGCTGTAATCACAAAGAGCAAATAAAACATAACTGTTGACTTTATCTGCAGATGACTTTTTGTTGTTTTATTTTTCATACGTAATAATAGGGATAGTTACTTAAGTTTTCATCTGCAGACGGTCCCACAGGTGTAACGGCATTTTATTGATGCTGTTGCTGCCTGTGGGATTTTTGTTTTTGGATGTTTTGCATTTGTTGATGTTATTACATTTGCTTCTCAACAGTCATTCCTGGCTGGGACCAGGAATCTAAAGGTTATAGTTTGCACTTATCCTAGTCAGCACTGTACTGCGCATGAAGATGAGGTCCCTGGTCCTTGCCAGGGATGACGTATCGCTGGCCTTGTGTAGTTTTTCGTGGGTGCATGTATTCTGAGATAGAGAACATAAGAATTATAGCTTAATGTTGTTACTGTTGCTTCCACTTCGTCATTCCTGGCCGGGACCAGGAATCTTATGATGATGGTGGCACTTATCCTGGTCTGCACTGTATAGCACATGAAGATAAGATCCCTGGTCCTGGCCAGGGATGACGTGTCACGGGCACTGTGCAGTTTTTCGTGGGTGTATTCGTTTTAAGACAGAAGAACAAAAGAACAAAAGAAAAGCATAGAAATTTCAAACGCCTGTTCAAGCGAGCTTGACATTCGTCTGGCATTTCAATGTCTGGCACCTGCGGTGCCATAGCCTACAGTCTCTTTTGTTGGGAAGAACAGAAGGTGCGCGAGGTATTTTTTAAGACAGAAGAACAAAAGAACAAAAGGGTACATTGAAAAGCCGAACGCCTGTTCAAACAGGTTTGACATTCGTTTGTCTTTTCAATGTCTAGCACCTGCGGTGCCATAGCCTACGGTTCCTTTTGTTGGGAAGAACAGAAGGTTTGTGTAATGTTATTGCAGTTGGTTTCCGTGCCGTCATTCCTGGCAAGGACCAGGAATCTAATGATGATAGTTTGCAAGTGCTCTCGCT
>UMKF01006078.1_pt1 | contig 33132 bp, 21 predicted proteins | sample 1966251 | NCBI WGS metagenome assembly UMKF01 (sample SAMEA4836171, study PRJEB28245) | human gut metagenome | biome: gut microbiome; material: fecal sample | place: Denmark | collected 2008
ATGTTCGTTGCGTGCCCACGAACGGCGCGCAACACCACCCATCACATCCCAAAGCATGGATGAACGCAGGATGCGGTCGACCCGTTCGCTGCCGTCGCAGACCATGCCGAAACCTCCGTTTATGGCTTTGCCTATACCCACTCCGCCGCCGTTGTGCAGAGCCACAAGGCTCATGCCGCGTGCACTGTTTCCGGCAAAACATTGCACGGCCATATCTGCCATCACGTTGCTTCCGTCTTTGATGTTGGAGGTCTCCCGGAAAGGAGAATCTGTTCCGCTCACATCGTGGTGGTCGCGTCCCAGCATGATGGGGCCCACTTCTCCGTTACGTACCATTTCGTTGAACTTTAAAGCGATATTCATGCGTCCCAGCGCATCCTGATACAGAATGCGGGCTTGAGTGCCTACTACCAGATTGTTTTTTTCCGCATCGCGGATCCATATCCAGTTGTCGAGATCCTGTCCGCGGCGTTTCGGGTCGATACATTCCATAGCGGCGTGGTCGGTTTTGATAAGGTCGTCGTGTTTACCACTGAGGCATACCCACCGGAACGGGCCGTATCCATAGTCGAACAGTTCCGGTCCCATAATATCTTCCACATAGGAAGGCCAGATGAAACCGTCTTTTTCGTCTATGCCGTTGCGGGAAATTTCTTTTACTCCGGCGTCATAGATTGCTTTCATAAAGGAGTTGCCATAGTCGAAGAAGTAAGTGCCCTTGCCCACCAGTTGTTTAATGCATTCGAAGTGTTTCCGAAGTGAAGCGTCCACCAGCTGGCGGAATGTTGCCCTGTCTTCTTTGAGCAAGCGGGTTCGCTCTTCAAAGGAAATTCCTGCGGGACAATAACCGCCTTCGTACACGGCATGGCAAGAAGTCTGGTCGCTCAGCAACTCGATGTGTATCTGGTTTTGGATAGCATATTCCAATAAGTCTACCACATTGCCGTGGTAAGCGATGGAACAGGGTTCTTTCTTTTGGAGTGACTCATCTGCCAGGCGGTATGCTTCTTTTAAATCGGAAGTGACATGCTGCACCCATCCCTGGCGGTGGCGGGTTTCAATGCGTGAAGCGTCCACTTCGGCAATAATGGCGGTAGCCCCGGCTATTTCGGCTGCTTTCGGCTGGGCTCCGCTCATGCCTCCTAACCCGGAGGATACAAAGAAGTGGCCGCGCAAATCCTTATCTTGTGGAATGCCGAGTTTTAAACGTCCTGCATTTAATAACGTGTTGAATGTACCGTGTACAATTCCTTGCGGACCGATATACATCCATCCTCCGGCAGTCATTTGCCCGTAATTGGCCACTCCCATTTGTGCGGCAACTTCCCAATCCTTCTGGTTGTCGAACAGACCTACCATCATAGAGTTGGTAATGATGACGCGAGGCGCTTCCGGTTTCGATTTGAACAATCCCAGCGGATGTCCCGATTCAACGACTAACGTTTGTTCGTCGGTCAGTTCTTCCAGATATTGTTTGATAAGTCGGTATTGCATCCAGTTTTGGCACACCTGCCCCGTTTCACCATACGTTACCAGTTCATAAGGATATAAAGCAATATCAAAACACAGGTTATTATCTATCATTACCTGAAATGCTTTTCCTTCGATACATTTCCCCTTATATTGGTCAATGGGTTTGGCTTTCAGGTCACCTTGCGGGCGGTAGCGGTAACCATAAATCTTGCCTCGTGTCAGCAATTCCTCCATGAATTCCGGAGCCAGTTGTCCGTGCAGGTTTTCAGGAATGTAACGCAAGGCGTTTCTCAGAGCCGTTTCTGTTTGTGCGGGAGTCAGTTTATACCCTCTGTCGGGGGCTCTTCGAATACCTTCCACAAAGGTAGGATATTCGGGCAATCGGTTAGGTAGTGTAAATGTCATAATGTTAGATTTTAACTTTGCCTGAATAAAGTATTCCGGTTTGTGCAAAGTTAGAAAATCACTCTGACAATTACAGATTCTAAGATATGTTTATGGACATGTTTCTGAAATATATCGGTATGTATATCTCTTTGTTTGAAATACTTACGGAATGAGAAGCGAACTGTCTCCGTAGCTTAAAAAACGAAAGCCGTTTTCCAATGCATAGTTATAAATCGTTTTCCAGTCGCCTTTTACGAAAGCTGACACTAAGAGTAAAAGAGTACTCTTAGGCTGGTGAAAATTGGTCACCATTGCTTTCACTATGTTATATCGGTATCCCGGGGCGATAATGATTTGCGTACTGGTATTCAACGTTTCCATTTCGTGCCGGTTCAGATAATCTACTATATGTTGTAGGGATTCCACAGTACTCATGTTTACCGTATTTTCGTAAGGAGTCCATTGCTTTACATGCAATTCTTCTTCCGAAGCGTCCGGATTCAATGAAAGGGCTATGCCTATATAATACAAGCTCTCGAGGGTGCGTACGGAGGTAGTGCCTACGGCAACGGCTTTTCCACCGTGTGCAATCAGTTTTTCGATGGTCTGCCGGTGTACCGAGATGTATTCGGTATGCATTTCATGTCCTTCAATCTCCTCGCTCTTAACCGGTTTGAACGTACCGGCGCCCACATGCAGCGTTAGCTCTTCCAAGTCTATTCCCTTTTCTTTTAAGCTGTTCAGTACCCGTTCGGTAAAATGCAGTCCGGCAGTAGGGGCGGCAACAGAGCCTTTTATCTTGGAGTAAACGGTCTGATAGGTCTCTTTATCGCTTTCTTGCGTTTCGCGGTTCAGGTAGGGAGGAATAGGCAACTCGCCAGCCGTTTCCAATATATCGGCAAAAGTAAATGAAGGGTCGTTCCATTCGAAGTCCACCCAATGGCTGGTTCCCCGGCATTCGCCTCGTGTGGCGGTAAGCGTTATGTTCTTGCCTTTTATTTCAATTTCTCTGGAGAGAACCCCTTCTTTCCATTTCTTCAGGTTGCCTATCATGCAGAGCCAACTGCATTTCTGTGTTTGTTGGAAAGCGAGTACATAATCGTTGGGTTGAACCGGTTCCAGACAAAATACTTCTATCAGCGCGCCCGTCTCTTTGCGGAAATGTAATCGTGCCTGAATCACTTTTGTATTGTTGAATATCATCAGGCTTCCGCTTGGCAAATAGGAGGGGAGAGAAGTGAAAACGTCCCGGCTCACTTCGCCGTGCCGGTAGACAAGCAGCTTCGACTGGTCGCGTACGGGAAGCGGGAATTTGGCAATGCGTTCATCGGGAAGCGGATAATCGAATTCGCTGATTTTAATATGTCTGGTATCGTTCATGATCGTTTTCTTCTTTTTAAGTTGGCGGCAAAGGTATATAAAAAAGTGCGATTATTTAACGCCCGGTGCATAAGAAAGTCGAGCCACCCCGTGTCTTTATGGTGTGGAAAGCATGACTTCTATTTGTTTTCTTAGAAGAATCTTAGATGAAGTCTGTGAGATCCCGCACCGGAAGGATAAAGGAGCTGTTCTTTGGTTCCACCTCCGTTCGAATGTTGCAATGTTGCAAATGTTGCAGCGGTTTTTTCTCTCACACACGTGCGCGCGTACGCGAGGGAATGTATGATGTCAACGTTCCTTGTGATGTATATTTCTCTTGAGATATCCCAGTCGAACGTTTTTGCTATGTCCGTTCCTCTTTGGTATGAGAAAAATTTCTCTATAGCGAATGCTTTTTATTCTTTTTTTACTACATTTGTCGGAGATGCTTCTATAAAAAAAACTGTTATAATGATGAAATATTACATTTCCTTTATATGCTTTATTCTGTTATTCTGCTATGGTTGTGGTAAACGGGAGGCTGCTCAGCCGGAGAAGGGGACGCTTATTTCCATTGATATGGAATCGGCATTGCCAAGCTCCCGTTTTTTGGAGAAAAGGGAAATGATATCTCTTGAGAATAAAGGAGATACTTTCCCCGGGTTTGTGCATAAGTTATTGGTTGAGAATGATACATTGTATTTATTGGATACATTCAAAGCGCATGGACTATATGTGTATGATAAGAGTGGACATTTCCTGTATTCCTATAACAATGTGGGGCAAGGAAGAGAAGAGTTTGTTCGTTTATCTGATTTTCAGATAGATAATGGCTGCGTCTATTTGTTAGACACCTCCGGAAAGAAGATAATAAGGCTTAATAAGCAATGTGAATACCAATCATCGAAGAAGTTGTTTTGTCAACCACTTGCTTTCGCGTTCGATGATAAGGGTGGTACGTGGATGGATATGGGTAACAATGCTACGGAAAAGGAGGCGTATACACTCCTCTGTGAACGAGATGATGAAGTTATGAAGTACGTTCCTGTACCCGAGGTTCTTCGAAATATGACCATTGCGCCTTATTTTACGCTCATTAATGTAGGCGAAGCTATTCATTTTCTACCCGAAATGCAGAATCGTATCTATCAATGCTCGAACAATGAGGTGGAGGTAGCTTATCAATTGGATTTCGGCAAGCATTGGTGTTCTGATAGCTTCTTAATGGAGAATCAACAAACGGATATTATGAGCTTATTTAGAAAAATGGCGGAAGAAAAGTATGTTACGGATTTAAACTTTCTCGAATCTGATAAGTTACTGGTATTGTATTTTAACTGCGATTCAAACGCTTATCTGTTCTTTTATAACAAAGAGAACAAGCGTCAGATTCTGACGGTCGATAACGAGAAAGCGTTTTCCCGTCCTATGGCGATATGTAACGACAACATTCTTTTCGTTGAAATGAATGATTCTTGCAATATGGTAAGCAAATACCGTGTTTTGATGGATTGATACGGATTCTTCTCTCGCGTGCGCGCGTACGTGTGTGAGAGAAAAAACCGCTGCAACATTTGCAACATTGCAACTTTCGGACAGATGACTTGTCTTTTGGTGACTGACGCTACCCCAAGCCGTGAGCTTACAATGTAATATATTTGATTTTTGACACATTCATTTAAATATATAAAAAAGGAATGAATAAAATTGTATTAATAGGGTTGTTAATTTGTACAGCTTGTACATCGCGACCTAATAAAGCGACTGTAGGAGAAACGTCTGGCGTTGATTCTATAAAGGAAATAAGTTTGAAGGGGATTTGTTTGGTAACGGATTCTGCCTTGTGGGGAATGAAAATTGATTATGTTTGTGATAACAGGTTGTTTATACAGGAATTGGGAAATACGAAACAGTATGGAATTTATAAAGTAAATGGTACTAAATTGCAAAGTGAAGGATCTTTTCTGAAAAAAGGGAATGGTCCCTATGAGGTATTGCATCCTGATTTGTGGGGGCATACTAAAGATTCAGCGTTCTATATTTCCAATTTTCCTGGTAAACTTGATAAAATATATAGAATATCAATGAAAGATGTTTTGGATGAAAAGAAATGGGAAGTTATTCAATTTCCTGAACCCCAAAAAGAGATGCTATTTTTCCCTTCTGTTGCAATCATGAATGATAGTTGTTGTGTATTGACTGGTTCTGGGGTAAACAGTGAAAGTATATTGTCTTATATAAATTTTAAATCTGGGGAAATTACAGAATTAAGTTTTAAGTTTCCAGGGTTTCGGACCGCAAAGGATCCTTGCGTTATGGAACATCTTGTTTATTGCGATGCTCAGCTCTTGAAACACCCTTCATTGGATAAATTGCTCTATGCATGTCGGTCGGGGCGATATATGCATATTATTGAAATACAAGATAAGAAAATTAAGCGTGTGATACCCTTGTTTTCCCAAGAGCCGTCTTATGAAATGAATTCGAAATATAAAAGACTGAAAGAAGATAGTTATAGAGGTATTATTGCGAAAGCTACAGAAAACTTTGTCTATGGTTTAATTATTCCTTATACAAAAAAAGAGGCAAAAGCGAATGAGTCATATAAGTCTTTGCCAAATTATTTTAGTGATCAGTTATACGTTTTCAATTGGGATGGTAATCTTATTAGGAAGTATTTATTAGATCGACCTGTATGTTCTTTTGATGTAGATGAAACTAAAGGCGTGCTTTATGCCACATCCTATGATAGTATCAATGAACCTATAGTCATTCAATATAATTTTTGATTTGGACTATGCTGGAGCGGGGTCTTGTTCTATTTCGAAATGCAGGTGGAACAGGGCTTCGCTCTTTAGGAACCTGTTAGAGCATAAGCTTGACTAATGGTTTGATGCAGGCTTGTCTGATGTGCTCACTTAGGCTTCACTGATATGCTTAAGTAGATAGGGCTGTTTCTTTCCCTTAGGTTTGTGCTTTATAACGGGGTAGCGGTCTGGGGTGGAAAAGCGTAGGGAATGACAGGTGATAGGCGATGTAAAAAAGGGAAAAGAATTGTATATCCCGGAAAAGCTCGTTACCTTTGTCATGCTAAAATGAGATAAATATATGAACAGGAAAGAAACTCCCATACTGCTCCTGACCGGTTATCTGGGCAGTGGAAAAACAACCTTAGTCAACCATATTCTTTCGAATGAAAAGGGCATCAAGTTTGCCGTAATAGTAAACGATATAGGTGAAGTGAATATTGATGCCGAGCTGATACAGAAAGGCGGTGTGGTAGGAAAAAAGGATGAAAGTCTTGTGGCGCTTCAGAACGGGTGTATCTGTTGCACGCTGCGGATGGATTTGATAGAACAGATTAACGACATCCTGAAGATGCGACGGTTCGATTACATCGTTATCGAAGCCAGCGGCATTTGCGAACCGGCTCCTATAGCACAAACCATCTGCTCCATTCCGAGTATGGGCGGTGAATATACCGAGTACGGACTTTGTCGTCTGGACAGTATCGTCACCGTGGTGGATGCCTTGCGTCTGCAAAGCGAGTTTTCTTGTGGAGACGGTCTGACACGTAAGGGCTTGGATGAGGAGGATATCGAGAACCTGATTATCCAGCAGATTGAATTCTGCAACATCATTCTGCTGAACAAAGCGGCGGAGGTGAAACCTGCCGAGCTGGAACGTATCAAACAGATTCTTCAGGCTTTGCAGCCCGGTGCTGAGATCATAGAATGCAACTATGCGGAGGTTGACCTCAATAAAATTATCCATACCGGAAAGTTCGACTTCGAGCGTGTGGCTACTTCGGCGGGCTGGATTCGTGAAATAGAACGTCCGGTTACCGAAGAGGAGGAAGCCGAGGCGAAAAGGTATGGACATCGCCCTAAGCAGGAACGTGACGGCCTGGACGGACACTCTCATCATGTGCATGGTGACGAAGAATTTGAAGAACCGGAACATGCAGAGCAAGATCACGAGAAACGCAGTCACTCTGAGTATGACCATGAGGAGCATGACCACGAAGAGCACGATCACTCAGAACATGAGCATGCAGAACTCGACCACGCAGAGCATGAGTACGAGGAGCACGGTCATTTAGATCATGACCATTCAGAACATGACCCCAAGGAACATGACCCCAAGGAACACGACCATGCAGAGCATGACCACGAAGAGCACGATCGTGAGGAACACAACCACGCAGAGCATACACATGGCCACGGACATCACCATCACCACCACGAAGGAGGCGAGGTGGAAGAATACGGTATCGGCACATTTGTTTATTATCGCCGTCCGGCCTTCAATGTCGACAAGTTTAATCGTTTTGTCACGACTAAATGGAGTAAGAACGTCATTCGCGCCAAGGGAGTTTGCTATTTCAGTAACAACCGCGACATGTCTTACCTCTTTGAACAAGCCGGTGTGCAGAAAACATTGAAGGAAGCCGGTATGTGGTATGCCACTGCCCCGGAGGAAGACCTGATACAACTTATGATTCAGGAACCGGGTTTGATGCGCGACTGGGACGAGAAGTATGGCGACCGTATGCAGAAGATTGTCTTTATCGGGCAGCATTTGGATAAGGAAGAACTGACGCGCGAGCTGGATGAATGTCTCGAGTAGTCCTGTGTAATGCTTTGTGAACATGCGTGTTGAGGCGCACCGCTCTGCGTGCTGACGTAGACGGCGCAACCTCGCGACGCCGAGCTGTCTACGTTGCAACGTAGATCCGTCCACGTTAGCATGTGGAGGCGTCCTTGTTTATGGCTGTATCTTCATGGATTAAAAAAGTAATATGGGTAACGAGATAAGTAATATGGGTATAAACAGATTCGTTTCCATACGTTAATTTTGCATCGTACCCGAGAAGATGTCTACTTTAAAATAGAAATAAATAACATAAATTACTTATGAAGAAACAGTTCTTTCTATGCACGACAATCTTATTGCTCTTTACCGTAGTGGTGAAGGCGCAAGGTGTTGCCGATACCCTTTTGCGGCAACGGATTCATGCCCTTAATGAAGTGGTGGTCACAGGCACCCGTAATGAGACCGATGTCCGCCATCTGCCTATGACGGTTTCGGTTATTGGCCGTACGCAAATAGAACAGAGAAACGAACCTTCCTTACTCCCTTTGCTTACCGAGCAGATACCAGGGCTTTTTACCACTTCGCGTGGTTTGTTGGGCTACGGCGTGTCAGGAGGGGCGGCCGGACAAATGTCTGTACGCGGAGTGGGTGGTCCGGCCCAATCGGGAGTCCCCACCACCGGCTTGCTGGTGCTGATTGACGGCCATCCCCAATATATGGGGTTGTTTGCCCATCCCATATCCGATGCTTACCAGCCTTTTTTGGCCGAGCGCGTGGAAGTGTTGCGCGGTCCGGCGTCCGTATTGTACGGTTCGAACGCAATGGGCGGAGTGATTAATATTGTTACCCGTAAGATACGGGAAGATGGAGTGAAAACACATGTAAATGTGGGCTATGGTTCGTATAATACATTGCAGTCGGAAGTCACCAACCGCATCAAGGCCGGACGCTTCACCAGTGTGGTGGGAGTTTCTTACAATCGTACCGACGGACATCGGGATAACATGGGATTCGAACAATATAGCGGCTACGCGAAACTGGGGTACGAACTGTCCAAAGCATGGAATCTGCGGGCTGATATAAATCTGACCCATTTTAAGGCATCCAATCCGGGCGAAGTGACCGAACCTTTAATTGATAACGACCAGCGCATTACACGGGGTATGACCTCTTTGGCATTGGAGAACAATTATAAAAAGACTTCGGGTGCTTTGAGCTTTTTCTATAATTGGGGTAACCATTGGATTAACGACGGATATAGTGTGGACGAACAACCGCTGGACTACCGTTTTAATTCGCGCGACAACATGTTAGGGCTTTCGTGGTACCAGAGCGTGCAGCTATTTCCGGGAAACCGTTTGACGGCGGGAGTGGATTATTTTCATTTCGGAGGAGAATCGTGGAACCAACCTGTTGGCGGAGGCGCACGCCAACCACAGGTGGATAAGACGCAGGATGAGGTGGCGGGATATATGGATTTTCGTCAGGCTCTGAACTCTTGGTTGACTTTGGATGCGGGAATACGTGTCGACTATCATTCGCACGTGGGTACCGAATGGGTTCCGCAAGCCGGTTTCTCTTTCGGGTTGCCCCGAAGCGCGGAGCTTAAATTGATGGTAAGTAAAGGTTTCCGTTATCCTACTATTCGCGAGCTGTATATGTTTCGTCCGGCTAATCCCGATCTGGAACCGGAAAGGATGTGGAATTACGAACTGGCCTATTCGCAGCGGTTGTTCGAAGGGCGTCTCTCATACGGGGTGAATATCTTTTATATGAACGGTGAGAATCTGATTATGCGGATGCCGGTAGATGGACGCCAGATGAATGTCAACACCGGTAAAATAGAGAATACGGGAGCTGAAATGCAGGTTGCTTATCGCTTTTCTCCGGTATGGGCGGTAGATGCTAATTACAGTTATCTGCATATGAAACAACCTGTATTGGCTTCGCCCGAACACAAACTTTATACCGGAATTGCCTGTTCAAAAGGACGGTGGTCGGTATCTACCGGCGTGCAATATATAGCCGGGCTTTATACGGACGTGAAAGTAGGTAATGCGGGCAGGTATACGAAAGAGAACTTTGTATTGTGGAATGTGCGCGGACAGTTCCGTGCTTCCCGATGGCTTCAAATCTGGCTTCGTGGAGAGAACCTGCTGGCACAACGTTACGAGATAAACGCCGGATTCCCTATGCCTAGAGCTACGGTGATGACAGGGATAAACCTGAACCTTTGAGAGATAAAGAAAGAGAGGGCGGATGCAGACCGGTACTTCCGGTTTCGGGATAAGCCGGATCTTTAAGAAAAAGGAACAGGGAAGAGGGTGTATGATGGAAGGGAACTCCCTTTGTTAAGAAGTTGAATGATTGTTTAATAATAAAATAGTATCGCAATGAAACGAATTTGTATGATGGCCATGATGCCTCTCGTATGTTTTGCGGCAATGGCTTGCGGACAAGCAAAGAACAGTAATGATGCGGTTACGCAAAATGCATCCGGTCAGACTGGATCTCCTGCTAAAGTGTATATGGTAAAGGATATTACGCCGGAGAATCTGGTACGGATTTATGAAGCTCTCGGACGTGAAGCCAAGGGTAAAGTAGCGGTGAAACTTTCTACCGGCGAACCGGGCGGGCACAATTTTTTGCAGCCGGCTCTCATTAAGGATTTGGTACAAAAGGTAAACGGTACCATTGTAGAATGCAATACGGCTTATAGCGGCGGTCGTGCAAAAACGGCCGATCATTTGAAGGCTGCCGAAGAGCATGGCTTTACAGCGATAGCGAAGGTGGACATTATGGATGCGGAAGGCGAAGTGGCCTTACCTGTTAAAGGCGGCAAACACCTCAAGGAGGATTTTGTGGGAGCACACTATCCCGACTATGATTTTACAATGGTGTTATCTCATTTTAAAGGACATGCGATGGGCGGTTTCGGAGGTGCTGTTAAAAATATCTCTATCGGCATTGCTTCTTCATCCGGAAAGGCATGGATTCATTCTGCCGGTAAAACAAAGAGTACTGCGGAAATGTGGGGCAACCTTCCTCCGCAGGATGATTTTCTGGAGTCTATGGCGGAGGCTGCCAAAGCAGTAGCAGACCATTGCGGAGAAAACATTCTTTATATAAATGTAGCCAACAATTTGTCGGTGGATTGCGATTGTGACGCACATCCTGCTGCTCCCCAAATGGGCGATATCGGCATATTGGCTTCGCTCGACCCTGTAGCGCTGGATCAGGCTTGTGTGGATTTGGTGTATGCATCCGAGGACCCCGGCAAAGTGCATCTGATAGAACGAATGGAGTCGCGTCATGGTATCCATACGCTCGAACATGGCGAAGCGATAGGATTAGGCAACAGAAAATATGAATTGATAGATTTGGATAAATAGACTTTAAAACCCGAAAAATAGTAGAAGAGACCGCCAGGGAAATGGAGGAGTATATACTCCCCGTTTGTATGGAGGTCTCTTTTTTAATGGATAGCTCGGAGATTGTATAGCGAAGAGCTGAAATAAGACTTTAATATAAAAAATATGACACTGGAAGAATTTTTGAAGTATGTAGAGACACGGAAATCTCTTAGCGGAAGAGACCTTCACTGTTTTATGGACGAGATGAGCAATGAGGCGAGACGTATAACGTTTGAACTGAATGCATCGTATCATGAGCCTGAGGAAGTGCGGAACCTTTTATCGCGGCTGTTTGGCAAGCCGGTTGATCCTTCGGTAAAGGTATTTCCTCCGTTTTATACGGATTTTGGAAAGAATATAAAGATTGGCAAGAATGTATTCATTAATGCGTGCTGCCATTTTCAGGATCATGGCGGGGTGGAACTTGGCGATGGCTGTCAGATAGGGCACAATGTAGTTTTCGCTACGCTTAATCACGGTCTGGCACCGGAAGACCGCAGTAATACTTATCCTGCTCCCATTGTGTTGAAGAAAAATGTTTGGGTAGGCTCTAATTCAACTATCCTTTCAGGGGTGACCATTGGTGAGAATGCCGTTGTGGGAGCCGGTTCGGTGGTTACGAAGGATATCCCGGCCAATACGGTTGCAGGCGGCGTTCCGGCAAGGATTATCAAACATATTGAATCATTAGTGTCCCGTTAAATTTTGAGACCTCTATTTTCCCGTTGAAGTATCATAATAAAGTGTGAATATACAGGCGGCATGATTTATTATCTCATAGAGTTTATATAGAATAAGGAACAGAGGGCTTTTGAAAACCAATGTCCTGAAACCTTATTCGATATATTGTTTAATGAAGTTCATAAAGAATATAAATTCAAATCCGTTTATTCGAAGCATGCCCATAATCGATAGATTATTAATTACCTACAGTAGCCTATGTATCTTTTAACGGGACAGCAGTGATATTGAATAGAAGTTGATCGGAAACCGGAGCTTTGGGATTTGCAGAATATCGGTTAGGCGATATAAATATTATACGTGAAAATTCTCAGGGAAAAAGAAGCTTTACTATCTTTGCTGAATCGTATATTCTGCCTTTCTGTATGTAGGTTGAATATAGTTGGCGATGTTCATGGGAAACAGGCTTTGCCGATTGCCACAAGTCGCCTCAGCTCAAGTTGGATATATAACGAATGGATAATGAAAAACGCTTACTTCTTCCTTTTATTTTTTCTGTTGATATGCCTCTGCGGATGCGGTAGCCATCCCGAACTTACCGGTATGCAACAAGTGTTATATGGATTCGAACATCCGCAGGATTCAGCCCGTACAAAGCTTTGGTGGTTTCATGGTGAGACGGAGACTACGCGGGCCGGCATTACGGCTGATTTGGAAGCTTTCCGTAAGGAAGGAGTAGGCGGCGTGGTATATTACGATCAGGTGCATGGTAAATGCAACGGAGCGTTGGAGGCGTTCTCACCTCAATGGTGGGAGATGCTGGTGTTTGCTTCACAGGAAGCTAGCCGTCTCGGACTTACTTTTGAAGCCCATGTTTCCAACGGCTATGTGGCAGGAGGCCCGTGGATCACTCCGGAGCAAGGAATGCAGATGTTGACCTCTACGGATATTCTTGTGGAGGGAGGAAAAGAGGTGGAGCTGGCTTTGCCGGAACCGGAGGCGCCTTATCGATATTTCCGAGATGTGGCGGTACTGGCATTTCCTTTCCGGGAAGGACTATGGGAAGATACCGACAGCTTGAAACCGCTTGTCGCAACGAATATACCGAATCAGGACGCCTGGGCTTATTTCCGCAAAACGAAACGGTTGCCTGTTGTCCCCGCACAGAAACCGGGACAGTCGGCATGGATTACCCTCGATTTTGGTCGTGATTTTACGGCACGCAGCATTACATATGAGACCCGTCCCAGAGGAAAAGCCACTACCAGTGCTACCAATGTACCGGCACCTCCTTCCGATACGTTTGTCGGAACGGGTTATCGGGTGTTACCGGATCTGGGTCAGTTGGAAGTCTCGACCGACGGAAAGAATTACGTGGCTGTTTGCAACCTGAAACCGGTTTATAAGGCCCATTCCGGCTGGAAACAGAAAACGGTATCTTTTCCTGCGGTAACGGGACGCTATTTCCGTCTTCGTCTGCATGATTGGTTCGAGCCGGATGAAAGGAACAAGAATTTGCAGATAGGAAATATAGTGCTTTCCGCCCGTGCCAGTGTCGACCAATGGGAAGAGAAGGCGGCTCTTTATTCGGAGTATATAGAGGGAGACCGTACACCCACCTATGCAGAAAAGGAAATGATTGATAGCGACCGAATGATAGATCTGACGGGATTCACCGATTCGCTCGGTGTGTTACGTTGGAAAGCGCCCGCGGGCAAGTGGGTGGTGATGCGTTTCTCCCATGTTCCGACCGGCAGCAAAACAAAGCATGGACGTAAAAACCTGATGGGATTGGAATGCGATAAATTATCGGCCGAGGCCGCCGAAGCGCAATGGAACCATTATTTTAAAGTTATAGCCGATACTATTGCGGCAAACGGGGGCCACCTTCAAGGTATGGCTATGGATAGTCATGAAGCCGGTTCGCAGAACTGGACTCCGGGATTTGAAAAAGAATTCGAGCGTTTGCGCGGGTACGATTTAAGGAAATATTTGCCTGTTATGGCAGGATATGTAGTAGATTCGCGCGAGGTTTCCGACGGTTTCCTTTATGATGTCCGGCGGACGATAGCAGATTTAGTGTCGTACAATTATTATGGAACTTTCCGGCGTTTGTGCAAGGAACGGAACCTGACCTTTACCGCCCAGGCTACCGGTAATGCGCTTTGTCTGGTTGCAGACCAGATACAGGCGAAAGGACAGGTGGACAAACCGCAAGGAGAGTTTTGGGCTATTCATCCGGATGGAAATTATGATATAAAAGAAAGTTCTTCGGCTGCTCATTTGTACGGTAAGTCCATCGCTTCCGGCGAGGCTTTTACCGATGCCAAGTTCGGACATTCATTGGCTTACATCAAGCAATTGGCCGATTATGCTTATTGTTTTGGTATTAATGAATTTGTAGTTTGCGCTTCTGCCTACCAGCCTTGGTCTGACAGGATTCCCGGCAATACCGGAGGCGGCCGTCATTACTGCCTGAATCGGAACAACACGTTATGGCCCTATAGCAAAGGTTTCTGGGATTATCAGGCTAGATGTGCTTATGTAATGCGTCAGGGAATGCCCGTAGTGGATTTTTGTCTTTATTTGGGAGAGAACGCTCCGGTAAAGATTCTGACGCACCGTCTTCCGGAGTTTCCCGAAGGTTTTGATTTCGATGCTTTTACGACAGATGCTTTACTTTCGCGGATGAATGCGGAAGAGGGTCGCATTATGTTACCCGACGGCATGAGTTATCGCATGATGATTCTTCCGGAAAGCGGAGAAATTACGTTGGATGCTCTACGGAAAATCGCTTCGCTGGTTGAGGCAGGTGTTCCTGTTTATGGTGTACGTCCGGTCGGTTCGCCAACCATGCACGATGCAGGCGCAAAGTTGGAATATAAGAAATTGGTTGAATTCCTGTGGGGAGAAGAAGATATTCCGCAAGGAAGCCATAACTACGGGAGAGGAACGGTATATTGGGGAATGCCTTTGTCGGAGGCCGTGACGAGCGCCGGTCTTGTGCCGGATGTAGAATGGCCCGGACACAGGAAATTCTATTATGCGCACCGTGTCCTTGCCGATGGCGGACTCTATTTTCTGGATAATCATGAAGACACTCCGTTGGAACATACTTTTACGTTCCGTTGCAGCGGCAAGACGATCGAATTATGGAACCCTGTAACGGGAGAGCGTTTCAAACTGCATGGCACTCCTACTGTTGACGGACGTATGAAAGTTACTGTCCGGATGGCTCCCCGCGAATCTTTCTTTATTGTATTCAGCGAGAAAACTTCCGGTAAGCTTCCGTGGAAAGACTGGAACAGTCGGGAGGAAGCAGTACCGATTCAGGGAGAATGGACGGTGGACTTTGCTGCCGGAATGGGTGGACCCGGCAAGGTAGTATTTCCGGAGTTGGTTGATTGGACTACACATAAAGATGAGCGTATTAAATATTATTCGGGTACGGCTGTTTATCATCAGACTTTTTCTGTAACAGATAACAGCATGCCGGATAATAAACACTTTCTGCTTCGTTTCAATAAGTTAGGAGCAGTGGCGCGCGTATGGCTCAATGGAAATGAGGTCGGTACAGTATGGTGTTCCCCTTGGGAGATAGACATTACCCGGTTTTTGAAAATGGGAGAAAATGAGCTGAAGATAGAGGTCGCCAATTCGTTGATGAACCGTATGATAGGTGATTCCATGCTACCGGAGAACGAACGCTTTACCTATTCCGCAACACCTGTGGCAACTCCGAAAGATACATTAGTAGCGTCCGGCATTATCGGTCCGGTATGGATTGTGAAACGGGCTGGCTTTTAGGCTCTAAGGCTACGACAGCTGCAAAGTCCCTAAGCTTACGACTTTACGACTGCTACAAAGTCCTAAACTTACGGTAGCTACAAGACTCTAAGCTTACGACAGCTAGCTACGAAACTCTGAGCTTACGACAGCTACAAGACTCTAAGCTTACGACAGCTACGAAACTCTGAGCTTACGACAGCTACGGAACTCTAAGCTTACGGCAGCTATGAAACTCTAAACTTACGGCAGTTACAAGGCTCTAAGCTCGCAGCAGTCACGATAAGAGATTGGAAATAGATCTTAAATAAGTCAAGTGGAGCGGATAAATATGCGAAGATTTGTAAATCTGTCGAATTCGTACTCTTTCTTTCTTATGTCGGTATGATTGTTTACGGAAGGGAAATGTTCCTCTTGATGGGTTCGTTCTTTGTTCAGTCGTCTTTTATGTTTGTATGATTGTTTACGGAAGGGAAACGTTCTTCTTGATGGGGCTCGTTCTTTGTTCAGTAGTTTTTTTATACCGATATAATTGTTTACGGAAGGGATAATGTTCCTCTTGATAGGGGTTCGTTCTTTGTTCAGTAGTTTTTTATACCGATATAATTGTTTATGGAAGGGAAACGTTCTTCTTGATAGGAATTTGTTCTTTGTTCTGCCGTCTTTTATGTTTGTATGATTGTTTACGGAATGGAAACGTTCTTCTTGATGGGGCTCGTTCTTTGTTCTGTCGTCTTTTATGTCGGTATAATTGTTTACGGAAGGGATAATGTTCCTCTTGATAGGGGTTCGTTCTTTGTTCAGTAGTTTTTATACCGATATAATTGTTTACGGAAAGGGGAATGTTCTTCTTGATGGAACTCACCCTTTGTTCAGGCGTTTCTTTACTACGGCCGGATTGCCGGCTGCCAGCGAATCAGCAGGGATATCTTTCGTGACCACACTTCCAGCGGCAATGATGCAGCGGTCGCCTATGGTTACACCCGGGCAAACTATTACTCCGCCACCCAGCCAACAGTCATTGCCGATGGTGATAGGGTAGGCATATTCTTTTTCTTCGCGGCGTTCGATATAGTCGATGGGATGTTGTGGCGTATATAGCTGGCAATTGGGACCTATTAATGTGTGGTTACCTATACGGATGCAGCCTCCATCGAGAAATGTGCAATTGTAATTAATGAAAACATGTTCGCCTATGGTGATGTTGCCATGTGCGTAGTCGCAACGGAAAGGCGGACAAATGATGGAGCTTTTCGGTAACCCCGGAACTACCTGTTCTATAACTTCTCGGTAATCGTCATCGTAAATGCTCATAGTTTGCAACTTGGCGCACATAGCTTTGGCCTGTTTCAGAATGGCTTGCATTTCGGGTGTGGAGAAGTCGGCCAACTCGCCGCTTCGCATTTTTTCCAGTTCACTTTTCATAGGACACTTAAATTTAGGGTGCATGGCAATATCTTGAGGGAGTGCAGAACCACTCTTATTCAAGAAGGTCTAGTGCATCTCTATTGATTGGCAACATACTTTTCGTATAGTAGACCTTTATATAAAACTTTCTGTTTGCAAAAATAGAGAAAAGATTCGGAGACATTCGTAAAATAATAGCGATATTTGCAGAAGAATGGAACATAGGCAGTCGGAAATTCCGGAAGACTTAGTATAAATGGAATATAGAAACTTCAGTCTATATTCGGATTGTTGTTTCATACCCGGCTGTGAGGACTTTAATGCGACTTTACATATAAATGGCGGTTTATGTGCCATGCGGATTGAATAAAGGAACTTTTTGCTTTAAAAGAAATAGAACAGTTAAATAATAGACATATGAAAATAGGAGATAAAGTGCGCTTCCTGAGTGAAGTAGGAGGCGGTATAGTGAAAGCTTTTCAGGGAAAGGATACGGTGCTGGTGGAAGATGAAGACGGATTCGATATTCCGATGCTGGTGCGCGAGTGTGTAGTGATTGATACGGATGATTACAATATCAAAAGGAAACCTCAAGCACCTTCTTCTCATACTCAGGCTGGTGCGGGCGCTTCCCGCAGGGAACGGACTGAGGCGACATCTATAGAGAGGGCGGACGAAAAGGAACCGGAGATTACTTATCGTCCGGCGGAAACGAAAGAAGGTGAAAAGCTGAATGTGTTGTTGGCTTACGTGCCGCAGGATATAAAGGCTATTTCCGCTACGGCGTTCGATACGTATCTGGTAAATGATAGTAATTATTATCTGTATTATATGTATTTGAGTGCGGAAGGTAAAAGCTGGAAAGTACGTGCACAGGGCAGTATTGAGCCGAACACCAAGTTGTTTCTGGAAGAATTTGAAAAAGACATATTGAACGAACTGGAACATGTGGCTGTTCAATTGATAGCGTACAAAGACGGACGTAACTTCCAGTTGAAACCGGCTGCCAGTGTAGAGTTGCGTATCGATACAGTGAAATTCTATAAGTTGCATACGTTCACCGAATCGGTTTATTTCGAAGAACCTTCCTTACGTTATGAGGTAGTAAAGGATGATGTGCCGGCCCGTCAGGTATTCGCTGATGCGGAATCGTTACAACAGGCTTTGATGCAGAAGAAGAACGTAGATAAATCCCAGCCGCAACCGCTTGTAAAACGACCTCAGAAAAACGAAATCATAGAGGTGGATTTACATATCAATGAATTGCTCGACAATACCACCGGCATGAGTAATAGCGAGATGTTGAATTATCAGTTGGATGTGTTCCGCAAAACCCTGGAAGAACATAAAGGAAACAAAGGACAGCGGATTGTGTTTATTCACGGTAAAGGGGACGGAGTGCTTCGCAGCGCGATTCTGAAAGAACTGAAATCCAAGTATAAAACCTATACAAGCCAGGACGCCTCGTTCCGTGAATACGGATTTGGCGCTACGATGGTGACTATCCACTAAAAACAATCGAAGGTATTCCAAAGGGAGACATTCGATTGTTTTTAAGCTGGTATCTTTATAGGCTGTTCTTGATGAGTGAGTGGATATCCGACTCTTAGGATATCTCCTTTGAATCGGATATTTAATTATTGATTAATCAGCGAAAAGGATTGTCCCAAAAGTAAAAATTGAATTAGCTAAAGTTACAGATTGTAATTGAATAAATAAAAAGCACCACTTCGGGCCTATGAAAATTAGGTGTAAAGTGGTGCTTTTCTTTATACTTGAGTTCGGTGACTCCTAAATCGAAAGTTTTAATCTAAACTTTCATACTTTTGGGATAACCCCTTTTTCTATATAATTGGGATTTGATTCTTTATGGTTATAATGTTCGGTCTGTTTCCTCTAAGAGTTTTGCGGCGATAAGATGAACGTAAAAAGGAGCTTAAAGGCAGGTAAAAACGGTTGAATAAAAAATGCCGGAGGAATATAATTGTTGTTCCTGTTCCTTGTCTATAGTGATGGAATAATTTCGCCGTTACGGAAATATCCTATGGCAGTTGCACACATCTATTTCGCCATTACGAAAAAAAGTATGTAATATTTGGTAACTGCTTCTTTGTCTCATACGTTTTCTAATTAGAGCGCTTTCATGACGGAAATGTAAAGGTATATAACCTGTTGAATAATGAAGTGCACCTGAAAAGTTTTTTGTTTGGCTTTTAGGGTGCACTTTAATACTCGATACTTAGAATAATTTCATCTGTCCTGTTATCTCGTCGATGATATCGTTTTCACTTTTTCCTGCATCCGGATCTTCTATTTCGTTATTTTCATCAGGTGAGGAATCTTCTTCAGTATCTGTCGCGTCACTTTCCGGTTCGGGGAATCGCGTTGGTTCCAGTTCAACGATTTCTTCCACTTCGAATGTGGTGATGCGCTTTCCTTTCGCTTTAAAGCTCTTTACGCCGATAAACTCGTCCACATCGATAAGTAACGGTTCGCGGAAGCTGTCTTTTCCGCCGAAAGTGACTTGTACGCGCGGATATACCTGACAGGTAAGCAGGATGAGTTTGCTTTCCCTGTTCTCTCCCAAGAAGTTTAGCTTGCGGGAAGTGCTTTCGAGCGCAAAACGCTTCAGATACGGGTAACCTTGCTGGTCGGCATCATAAAGGGCGGCCGACCATATTTTGTTGGCATCGAACTTTTCAATCAGCAAAATACCCGGATCGTAATGGTTATTCAAATCAAAGTCGGTAGTGTAGAAGTCGCCATTGTCCAGTATAATAAGAATGGTATCGTTGCTTTGGAATTCGCCCAAGTAATCCCCGCGACCGTCGTAGTTGAGGCGAAGCACATCCCGGTCGAACCAAACCTGGCGTCCTCCCAAGGTAGAACCTCCCCGTTGCTTCAGGCTGACCTTGTGCACCTCGTTTTTAGTCAGGATGTTACCCATCGATTGTCGCCCCTTGATAGCTATATCGCTGAAGTCTTTTTCCAGTATAATCTTTTTAAGGCGCGGGTTCGGTTTTAAAGTAACCTTGATTACTTCTGCTTCTCCGTTCGGGTTGGCCGTGAAATAAACGATGCGTGAGCCGGGCTTTCCTTGAGTCAGGTCGTATTCCTTGTCGCGGGTAATGGAAGTGACGGCGAAACGTTTTATGTAATGGAAACCGTCTTTTCCATCACGGTATACAACATTGTACACCGTCCGTTTGTCGTTCTTTTTGAAGATATTCACATAAAGTACATTCTTTCCGATAAACATCTTTTCGCTGATACGTACCACTTTATATTTACCGTCCCGATAGAAAATGATTACATCATCGATATCCGAACAGTTGGCTATGAACTCGTCTTTCTTCAGTCCGGTCCCGATGAATCCCTCTTCACGGTTGATGTATAGTTTCTCATTCGCTTCCACCACTTTGGCCGCTTCGATGGTGTCGAAGTTACGCAGTTCGGTCATACGCGGATGGTCCTTCCCGTACTTGTTTTTCAGCATTTGGAACCAGTCGGTAGTTACCCGTACCATGTCGCTGAGGTCTCGGTTAATAGCCTCAATCTCTTCGTTCATGCGGGCGATGGCCTCATTGGCTTTGTCCTTGTTGAACTTCAGGATTCTTGCCATTTTAATTTCCATCAAGCGCAAGATATCTTCTTTCGTCACTTCGCGGATAAGCGTCGGATAGAAAGGTGTCAACCGTTCATCGATGTGTTCGCAGGCTGCGTCCATATTGGGCGCTTGTTCAAATTCTTTATCCTTGTATATGCGCTCTTCAATGAAGATCTTCTCCAGCGAAGCGAAGTGCAGGTTTTCCAGCAGTTCTCCTTTACGAATTTCCAATTCCATACGAAGCAGGTTCATCGTGTTGCTGACAGACTTTTTCAGCACGTCGCTTACGGTCAGGAAGTGCGGCTTTTGGTCGTCGATAACGCAACAGTTGGGCGAGATGCTTATCTCGCAATCGGTAAAGGCGTAGAGCGCATCCAGCGTTTTGTCGGACGATACGCCCGGAGCCAGGTGAACCAATATTTCAACCTGAGCCGATGTATTATCGTCTACTTTACGGACCTTTATCTTACCTTTTTCTACTGCTTTCAGGATGGAGTCTATTAAGGTAGAGGTGGTCTTTCCGTATGGAATTTCGGAGATGACCAGTGTCTTGTTATCTAATTTGGTAATCTTTGCGCGTACCTTTACCACGCCGCCCCGTTCTCCATCGTTATATTTGGATACATCGATGGAACCGCCCGTCTGGAAATCAGGATACAGTTTGAACGGTTCGTTGTGCAGGCAGGCGATAGCCGCATCGCAAAGCTCGTTGAAGTTGTGCGGCAAAATTTTCGATGACAGTCCCACCGCGATACCTTCCACTCCCTGTGCCAGCAATAAGGGGAACTTCACCGGTAAGGTGATAGGCTCTTTGTTGCGTCCGTCGTAAGAAAGTTTCCATTCGGTAGTCTTCGGATTGAACACCACGTCCAAAGCGAATTTCGAAAGGCGTGCTTCTATATAACGGGGAGCAGCGGCGCTGTCGCCCGTCAGAATATTACCCCAGTTACCTTGGCAATCTACTAAAAGGTCTTTTTGTCCCAACTGCACCAGAGCGTCGCCGATAGACGCGTCGCCGTGCGGATGGAACTGCATGGTATGCCCTACAATATTGGCAACTTTGTTATAACGCCCGTCGTCCAACCGCTTCATGGAGTGAAGAATGCGGCGTTGCACCGGTTTCAGTCCATCGTTGATATGGGGTACGGCTCGTTCGAGAATTACATATGAGGCATAATCCAGGAACCAGTTCTGATACATGCCGCTCAGTTGGTGTCGTATTGATTCGTTGGATGTATCTGCCGGCTTGTAATCAGAATGTTCCGTAATGAAGTCGTCTTTTTCAATAATATCGTCGTTCATAGATAGTGTCTTATATGGTGAGTTTGCAGCAAATTTACGACTTTTTTCGCAACTTGTGGCAAAAAGATTGTTTCAATTTGTTTAAGGCGCTCCTTTGAGTGTAATCAAAACAAAATATTTGCATAATTTAGTGGTTTTATGGCGTATGATGTTTCTATCTGTGGGGTTAAGGGCTGCTATGTTCGTAATTACAGGTAAAGAGCCGCATGTCGTTGGCAGATGGTTTAGGCTTGTATTAACAGATGGATTGAGTTTATATTCGTGGTTATGCCATTTTATGCCACAGCAGCGGCACGGGTGTGCCATAATGATTGGCACAGTTGTGACTTAACGTGTGTCACATCTGTGACATGCCTGCTGTCACAGTTGTGCCACTTAGTTGGCACAAAATGGGATGACCATGAGTGTGCCTAGAAACAGTTTACACTTCCTCCTGTTTCCTTCTTGATTCATTATACAGAGAGCCGAAAGCTTTCCTTGTTTTCTTCACTACCCGGCTTCTGTGCCTCTATCTAAATAAGGCCCATCCTTCTTGATGGATTCTAAGATCTGTCGGTTGTATATTCATTAAATTTCCTCTAAGAAAACGTTAAGGGCATCCTTGTCTTTCTTATATCATCGGCATATAAATGCCGATTTATCTAAATTTGTACGATTGTGGAGGAGTTGTTAATTCTGTATTAAACAGCAGATCCATCATAGGCATGGAATAAGGCAGATAATCTGTTAGTCCATCAAGAAAGTATGAACCGTTTCTTATGGTTTGTCTTTATTGTTGATACTGTAGTGTTTTAACTGTTACTTTTGCTGTATTTCCATATAAATTAAATGTTTTTGATATATAAAACTTCTATCACTGGTATATTTATTATATAATTGTTATCTTTGTAAAATTTTTAATAAAACAGCAAATACAACATGACGAGAGCTTTTGTTTTTATACTGTGTATGAGTATGTTTTTTATTACTCTATTATCTTGCGGACGCAGTAAAAATGCGCTGAAAGATGTTTTAAGTGAAAGTGGTTCAAATCGTATACAGTTAGAAACAGTGTTATCTCATTATTCTCGAACTCCTCAGGACTCTTTGCATTTAAAAGCGGCTTGTTTTTTAATCCGGAACATGCCTGGTCATTTAACTTACTCCAATCTCTTTGTAAAAAATTATATGGATGAAATGGATTCGATATATCCGGATATGTCGAACATCGTAAAACGGGTGATTTATAATATTCCGTTTAGGAACACTCTTCTTGAAAAGTCGGAAAAAACCAGGTATATTGAAGATATTAAGATTATTAAAAGTGAATATCTTATCCAACATATAGACAATGCCATAGATATGTGGAAGCGTTGCCCGTGGTTACGCTCTTTCACTTTTGAAGATTTTTGCGAATATGTATTACCTTATCGAATAGCGAAAGAACCTTTGCTAGAAAACGATTCTACTTTGTATTGGTGGCAACAGCTTGTAGCGGTGATGGATTATTATCAATATGATCCAAAAATGATGATTGAATTAAAATCTTTACAGGGTAATGCGTTAAACATAAATGATGGTTTGTATATGGAAAACATACAGACTCCTTCTTTGTCAACTCCAACGTACCGTTTCGACTGCTTGGATGTTTGCTATTATACATTGGGAAGACTTCGTGCAGCGGGAATCCCTGCAGCAATCGATTTTGTTCCGGGATGGCCTTATCGAAATAACAACCATTATTGGCTTGTGATGATAGATCCAGCGTATATTAACAGGAATAATAGTGACAGGTTGTTTTCTGTTTCTCCAAAGGTTTATCGCATGACTTATTCGCATAATTCTATTCCTTTCTCTAACGGAAAAGATTCCATACCGGAATTGTTTAAAGAACCTTTTTATAAAGATGTCAGTAAAGAGTATTTGAATGTTTCTGATTTGGAGATTAAATGGAAGCATTGTTCTTCGTATGTTCCTCAGTATGTATACTTATCTATATTTAATAATTTAGAATGGACTCCTATAGCATGGACTTCTCTTCGAAAAGACAAAGCCATATTTAAAGATGTGGGTCGTGGAATTGTCTATCTTCCTGTATATTATAGAGGTAAGAATTTAAAAAATATCGCTTTCCCAATTCTATTGGATATGCAAGGAGGAATAAAAGAATTTGTCCCTGACGAAAAAGAACGCGTCACAATTAGAATGACTCGGAAGTTTCCTCTTAATGATTCGAAGGTGTTCTGGGCAGAGTCGCTGAAAGGGGCATATATTGTAGCGTCTAATGATGTGGCTTTTCGAAAAGCTGATACATTATATACAATCATTCATCCGAATAAAGACTTAAACTATCAGACAATCCCTTTGAAGACGGAGAAAGCATATCGTTATTGGCGAATCGGCAAAAAACTAGGAAAGCTGAATGTGGCGGAGTGGCAATTTCTTGATGGGATGAAGAATAAACTGGTTGGTAAGGTGCATCCTTGTAGAGAGGATGATAAAACTGCGGAACATGTTATAGATGAGAACGTTTTGACATTTTCCGAATTCCGTTCGTGGTTGGGCATTGATTTTGAGAAACCTGAAAAAGTAGCTGAGATGAAACTTCTTTCTCGGACTGATGATAACGGTATTGTTCCCGGAGAGTTGTATGAACTGGTGTATTTTGGAAAGGATGGTTGGAGAACGGTCTCTGTACAAGAGGCCGAAAATGATTATATAGAGTTTGATTCGGTCCCATCAGGAGCGTTATATTGGTTACGGAATCTTACAAAAGGAACGGAACAACGAATCTTTACGTATGAGAATGGTAAAGTCAAATATTGGTGATAATTGCGTTATTAACACAATAATAAAAAGAAAATTATGAAGAAAAAACTTAGAATGATGCTGGTGTGGATGTTTATGTGCTTGCCGGCAATGGTATCTGCTCAAGAAAGGGCTGACATTCAATTTAAAAAGAAAGAAATCAACTTGGGAACAGTAGATTCTTCGAAAGGGAAAAGCTTATTGGTAAATTTCGTTTTTAGCAATAGTGGAAAGAAACCATTGATTATTTACAAAGCAAAGGCTTCTTGCAGTTGTACGAAAGTGAAAAGTTGGCCTAAGAAGCCTGTTATGCCTGGGATGCAGGATACCATAAAAGTAATATATTCCCCTAAAGGGCAACATGGACGTTTCTCAAAGAATATCTTTGTGGAATCCAATGCCGTGAAAGATGTATGTATTATAAAGATAAAAGGAGAAACAAAATAATTTATTAATCGCTTAAAAACTATTATGATGAAAAAACTTATTTATTTATTTGGTCTTTCGGTGGCTTTGTTAATGTCTTCTTGTTCGCAAGATGATGAAATCACTTACAGTTGTAATGAAGAAGTAAACAATTTTATTGTTGAGAATTTAGGAGAAATAAAGAAAATGACTCGGAGTGAATGGCTGAATAGTGAGGAGGAGATGAAGAATCCTATATTTGGCGCTTTTTCCCCTAAGCAGAAGATTGAATTCTGGAGAGAAAAGCTTGCTGAAACATTATTGCTTGATTGGAATGAGTTGGAGAAGGAACATATCCATAAAATGTTGGAGTTCGTAGAAAACCCTGACAACTTTATCTATTTTAGCACTCGTGAAAGTAAATCAGAAGAAGAAATTGAACGTTTTGAAATATTCATGTATAAATGGACAGAATATGCTTATGATGTTTTAAAGTGGAATAAGTTACAGATAGGTGCAATTGTTGCTTCTGGAAATAGACTTGTTGACACTAAAGGCAAGGTATTAGTCAACAATGTAAAAAGGGTAAAAAGTGTTTCGGAGAGTAAGTGCAATTGTAATACAAGCATAATTGGGGATTTTTGTAGTGGATCTACAACTTGCGAAACTACCAATTGTATAGAGCAGAATTATTGCGGACTGCTTTTGTTACAAAAGTGTAACGGTGAATGTAGGCTATGATAAAAAAGGGGTTGCTGACTATTCTTGCTACATTACTAATATTGTACCCTTTAGTACTTGCATTATCTAAAGGAAGCAATATTATTAAGTCTGTGCTCTGTATAGGGTTAGGAACGATACTTCTTTTATACACCTATTCTTCGAAACATGCAATGCTCCACAAATTCCTTGAATGTGTCATTGTGGGTATTGCGGCTTACCTCTTATTGATATTGCCGATACGTATATGGTCTGGTTCTATTTCATGTGCAATGGAGTTTTTTGTGGCATTTGCTCTGACATATCTATTTTGTTGTGGAGGAGAAAAAAACGGCATGAAACCGGTAATGTCTTTCTATGCTGTGGTTATTTCTTTATTGTTTTGGGAACTTCCTATTCGTGCTTGGGATTTTGAGGGCTCACTTATCTCTTTCCCCGGATTCCTTTTATATCTCTTAGGTGCTGCGTGCGCATGGATACAATTTCAAAGAAGAAACCTATTGACGTGGGGAACTACGTTTTTATTCGGTATTTTTTCTCTTTTCTATGCTTTCAAAGGCTTCGAATATTGGGGAAATAAAGTAATTTATGGTACTTTTACCGGAAAAGTGGAACGAACGCCTCTGAAAGATTATCAGTTTTTGAATGAAAAAGGAGATACTGTCCGTCTTTCTGATTGGAAAGGCAAGAAAGTACTGATAGATTGCTGGACGAAACATTGTGGTTATTGTTATCAGGCCATGCCTCTAGTACAGCGGTTGCACGAGCGTTACAAAGGAGGTGATGAGGTCTATGTTACTAGTCTTTTCGTAGTGTATCGGAATGAAAAGAAAGAAGAGGGAGCGCAAATCGTTAAGAAGGAAGGCTTCTCTTTTCCGGTATGGAGTATAGATAAAACGCATGAGCTACTTTCTGATTTAACTATTACGGGCTATCCCTGTGCGTTGCTTTTTGACGAAGATGGGTGTCTGATATTTCATGGTAGCATTGAAGGTGCGGAGGAATTATTAAAGGAAAGGGAGAACTGATTTATCTCAAAAGCCGAGAAGTGTGTGGCTCGAATTTAAAGGAGAAATAAAATGAAGAATGTATATTTTCGTATTATAGCTATTATATTATTATTGGTTGCTTGTTATTTAACGTATGTCAGTTGCGTGCATGACACTCGATATGGCATTTGGAAACCGTTAATTCTGGATGGCTCTTTGTTTTTCTCATTGGGTATTGGTAATTTGATTTACCAATACTCCAAAAAAGGATCTTTGACTCGCAGGTTTCTACAAGTATCCATATGGTGGGTATTGGCTGTTTTTCTGTTGTCCTTTACAAGAAGCTATGGATTGGGATTTCATTATTCCATTCTAATTGGTTTTCCTGCGTTAGCCGTATGCTCTTACTTTATAAGTAGGTATTATAGCAGATATTTGTCAAATGGTCAATTACTTGTTGCTTTACTGTTGTCGGAGTTCATGTTGGAGTGGTTCCCTCGAATTTTCTATTGGAATTATCTGAGAGTTTCTTTCCCTTCTACTTTATTCTTTTCATTGGGACTTTTAATAGGTTATTTTTTATATACAAAACGGAATAATATTACTTATATATTTACCGGGATTTGTATAGTTGCTTCTGTCTGGATGTTTACCGACGGTTATACATTATGGTTAAATAAACTGAACTACGGAACTTTTACGGGGAAGGTGAAATGCACGCAGATGAAAGATTATCAATTTGTGAATGAAGAAGGGGATACCGTTCGCCTTTCACAGTGGAGAGGGAAAAAGGTGCTGATTGATTGCTGGACACAATGGTGCGGTATCTGTCGTAAGAAAATGCCTGTGTTGCAACAAATGCATGAACGTTATAAGAATAGCGATAAGGTATATGTTACGAGTCTTTTTGTCATTTATCGGAATGAAAAGAAAGAGGAAGGAGCGCAAATTGTTAAAGAAGAAGGTTTCTCTTTTCCGGTGTGGAGTATTGATAAAACGCATGAATTGCTTTCTGATTTGAATATTACGGGTTATCCTCGTGTGTTGCTTTTTGACGAAGAGGGCTGTTTGATATTTCATGGTAGCATTGAAGGTGCGGAGGAATTATTAAAAGAAAGGGAAAACTGATTTATCTTACTACCCGAAAAGTATGCATTATTCAAATTTAAAGGAGAATATAGAATGAAAAATATGTTTTTTCGTATTATAGCCATAGTTATATTATTAGCTATAGTCTATTTACTTTTCATGATGATGTATAGGTCTTCATGGGAGGCTGTATTTACTTATGGTTGGTTTTTCCTTGCGTTAGGCATAGGAAATTTAGTCTATTGGTTTTCAAAAAAAGGCTCCTCTGTGCGTCGTTTCTTGCAAATCTCCGCTTGGTTAGTACTAGCTTATTATTTGGTGTGCCTGTTTCGAATGCGAGGCATAGGACTTGGATTTGATTATTGCATATTGATAGGTTATCCGGTATTATCCGTATTCTCTTATTTGATTTGCCGATATTATTCTAAGTGGCTTTCTGTTGGGAAAATAGCGTTGGCCTTATTTTTACCCTGTTTTATCATGGAATGGCCTTGCAGAATCTTTTTCTGGAATAATACCGTAATATCTTTGCCTTCCAGTGTCTTTTTATTGTTAGGGTTGGTTACCGGAATTTGGCTGTATGCAAAGCGGAGTTACCTTACTTATATCTTTACCGGACTCTGTTTGGTTGCTTCAGTCTGGATGTTTGTCATAGGCTATGAATATTGGATAAATTATCAAAACTACGGCACTTTCACCGGAAGGGTAGAACGCACTCCCATGAAGGATTATCAATTTTTGAATGAAAAAGGAGATACCGTCTGCCTTTCTCAGTGGAAAGGAAAGAAAGTGCTGATAGATTGCTGGACGATGCACTGTGGTTATTGTTATCAGGCCATGCCCCTAGTACAGCGGTTGCATGAGCGTTACAAAGGAGGTGATGAGGTCTATGTAACCAGTGTTTTTGTAGTGTGTCGGAATGAAAAGAAAGAAGAGGGAGCGCAAATCGTTAAAAAGGAAGGTTTCTCTTTTCCGGTGTGGAGTATAGATAAAACGCATGAGCTACTTTCTGATTTAAATATTACGGGCTATCCCTGTGTGTTGCTTTTTGACGAAGATGGCTGTCTGATATTTCATGGTAGCATTGAAGGTGCGGAGGAATTATTGAAGAAAGAAATTGAATAACGTCCGCTACATATCATTCGCCATCTTATGCGGCATAAGTCTTTTTGCAAATTCTTATTCGTTTCATGATCCACAGATTGTGCCGAAGTGGCTGTTTGCAAAAGGAATGCTCGCTTTGTGGCTCTGTTTGATTCCGTTTATGCAACTATGCCTAGGAAACCCCCGAAGGAAAAGGCTGAATGTACATTACTTGTATATTCTTGTTCTTTTCCTTTGTGGGTTGCAAGCTCTTTTAGGTATTGGGCAAGCTCTGCATTGGTTACCATCCCATTCTGGATTTTTAATTTCGGGGAGTTTTGATAACCCGGCAGGTTTGGCAAGTTGCTTATGTATCGCTTTGCCGTTTACCTATTCTTTTTTCAAAAGCCGGAAGAAAGAAGTCAGGTTTCTATCCTATGTCGTAACGGCTTGCATCTTAATGGCTGTATGCCTGTCTGGTTCTCGTGCCGGAATGCTAAGCCTGCTTGTGGTAGGTATATATATGGGCTATCCTCGTTTCCGCACTTTTCGGGCGTATCAGAAAACTGTAATCATTCTTGTGCTGACAATAAGTGTAGGCATTGCTTATTTTGTAAAGAAAGATTCAGCCGATGGACGGATGTTGATATGGAAATGTACTTGGAACATGATAAAGGAGCAACCTGTAACCGGACATGGCATAGGCGCTTTCCAAGCTCATTATATGGATTATCAGGCTGAATACTTTAAAGAAAATCCGGAAAGTGAATGGAGGATGTTGGCGGACAATGTACGACATCCCTTTAATGAGTATTTGTATCTTTGGATTCAGGGAGGTGTCGGAGCCTTATTGGTGGTTTTTATGTTGGGCGTTTTTTTGTATCGGTACTATGTGCGATATTTTTCTTGGAATAAAAAAGGAGCGATGGCTTCGTTGTTGAGTATTTCTGTCTTCTCTCTTTTTTCTTATCCTTTTAACTATCCGTTTACATGGATTGTATTTGCTTTGAATCTATATGTACTCATGAGAAATTATCCCTATTTGTATACATTGAGTAAATATAAAAAGGCGTTCGCTATTTGTTTGGAACTCATCGGATTCATATACCTTATTCAAGTGGTGGGAGATTTCAAAAATGAACGGGAGTGGAAAAAGGTGGCAGACAAATCTCTGATGGGACAAACCGAGAAGATGCTTCCTCGATATGGAGAACTCTGTAAAGGCTTAGGCCATAATCCATTCTTTCTCTACAATTATGCGGCGGAACTTTATACAGGAGGGCGGTATGAGAAGTGTCTGGACGTTTGTCTGCAATGCCGGAAATATTGGGCCGATTATGACTTGGAAATACTGTTGGGAGAAACATATACTCAATTAAAGAGGTATGAAGAAGCGATAAGGCATTTTGAGTTGGCTGCTGACATGTGTCCGGTAAGATTTACTCCGCTGTATAAACTTTATCATGTTTATAAACAATGTAATAGAGTAAAAGAATCTCAAATGTTAGCTTGGCGGATTCTACATAAAGAAGTAAAAATTCCATCACAGGAAATAGAGAGAATGCAAACCGAGATGAGGAGAGAATTAGAGAAAATGCCTTCGTCATGTTTATAGCAATTGTCTGTTCTCTTTTTTAATAGGAGCGAATGATTCCTTTATTTGTAATAATTAAGTTCTATTTTTACCCGACTTTACAGATAAATGTCTACCTTTGTGGCTCTTTATGAAGAAAATATTATAGCAAAGAAGTTACAAAAATGGCACAAGAAGACGTTTTTAAGAAAATCGTATCGCATTGCAAAGAATACGGTTTTGTATTTCCCTCAAGTGATATTTATGATGGCCTGGGAGCAGTTTATGATTATGGTCAGATGGGTGTGGAACTCAAAAATAACATTAAACAATATTGGTGGCAGAGCATGGTGCTGTTGCATGAAAACATTGTAGGTATTGACTCCGCTATCTTTATGCATCCCACTATTTGGAAAGCTTCGGGACATGTGGATGCATTCAACGACCCTTTGATTGATAACAAGGATTCCAAGAAAAGATATCGTGCCGATGTGCTGATTGAAGATCAGATTGCCAAGTACGATGATAAGATAAATAAAGAAGTGGCGAAAGCCGCTAAACGTTTCGGGGAAGCGTTTGATGAGGCTCAGTTCCGTTCGACGAACGGACGGGTGTTGGAACATCAGGCTAAGCGTGATGCGTTGCACGAACGTTTTGCCAAGGCAATGAATGCAAATGATTTGAACGAACTGCGCCAGATTATTGTGGATGAGGAAATCGTTTGTCCGATTTCCGGAACAAAGAACTGGACGGAAGTACGTCAGTTCAACCTGATGTTCTCTACCGAGATGGGTTCAACGGCCGAGGGCTCGATGAAAGTTTATCTCCGTCCCGAAACAGCACAAGGTATCTTTGTAAATTACTTGAATGTGCAGAAAACAGGGCGTATGAAGGTTCCTTTCGGTATTGCTCAGATTGGTAAGGCTTTCCGTAACGAAATTGTGGCACGCCAGTTTATCTTCCGTATGCGTGAGTTCGAACAGATGGAAATGCAGTTCTTTGTGAAACCGGGAACGGAACTCGACTGGTTCCCTAAATGGAAAGAGACTCGTTTGAAATGGCACAAAGCGTTGGGATTCGGTGATGACCATTACCGCTTCCACGACCATGAGAAGTTGGCGCACTATGCTAATGCGGCTACTGATATTGAGTTCTTGATGCCGTTCGGATTCAAGGAGGTGGAAGGTATTCATTCACGTACTAATTTCGATTTGAGCCAGCACGAGAAATTCTCCGGTAAGAGCATTAAATATTTCGATCCGGAATTGAATGAATCGTATACTCCGTATGTGATTGAAACATCCATCGGTGTAGACCGTATGTTCTTGAGTGTGATGTGTGCTTCGTATTGCGAAGAACAATTGGAAAATGGGGAAAGCCGCGTAGTGTTGAAACTTCCTGCTGCTTTGGCTCCGGTGAAACTGGCCGTAATGCCGTTGGTAAAGAAAGACGGTCTGCCTGAAAAGGCTCGGGAGATTATCGACGAATTGAAGTTCCATTTCCATTGTCAATATGATGAAAAGGATTCTATTGGAAAACGCTATCGCCGTCAGGATGCCATTGGTACTCCTTACTGTGTAACCGTTGACCATCAGACCTTGGAAGATAATTGCGTTACCTTGCGTAATCGTGATACGATGCAGCAAGAACGCGTGGCTATTGCCGATCTGAATGGTATTATAGCCGATAAGGTAAGTATAACCAGTCTGTTAAAGACACTGATTTAAAAATCTTATAATGAGAAGAAGTTTATATTTTATAGTTAGCTCTTTGTTCTTGACCCTTTTTGTGTTGACAGCTTGCGATGAAACGACTGAAGAATATCGTTTTGCAAACTGGCAGGCACGGAACCAACAGTATTTGGACTCCATTGTGAACTTGGCTCAAACCAATTCTTCGGGAGAATGGCAGATTATCAAGTCTTACACCTTGAGCGGAAACAATCAAAGTGGCATTATTGGAGGAACAGACCCTTTGGACTGTATCTATGTAAAGGTGTTGGAGAAAGGTAGCGGGGAGAGAAAAGCCATGTTCAATGATACGGTGAGAGTGCACTATCGGGGAATGTTGATTAACGAAGATGTGTTCGACCAATCCTATAAAGGTTCGTTGAAACTTGAATCGGCTGTGCCGGCGAAATTTAAGGTTTCTTCGTTGATTAATGGTTGGACTACGGCGTTGCAGCAGATGAAAGAAGGTGACCGCTGGGAACTCTTTATTCCTTGGTCATTAGCTTATGGTCCGGGGGTAATGGCCGGAACATCAACGGATATTCTGGAATACAGTTTATTACGTTTTGATGTGAAGCTCGTAAAGATTTATCCGGAGGATGAATATACAAGCAGCAATCCGGTGCCGGATTGGAAGTGATAGAACCTATTAAAAGTCTTTAGGTGTGAAATAGAAGTCTTATTGATTGCAGGAAGTTCCGTGCAGTGAATAAGACTTTTCTTTATATCTCCCTTTTTCTTTAAA
>UMKF01005835.1_pt1 | contig 33050 bp, 21 predicted proteins | sample 1966251 | NCBI WGS metagenome assembly UMKF01 (sample SAMEA4836171, study PRJEB28245) | human gut metagenome | biome: gut microbiome; material: fecal sample | place: Denmark | collected 2008
TGCCTGAAAGTGCTTATTTGAAACAAGTCTCCAAAGAGGGAAGCGAAGAGTTGCGTCTTACTTTTGAAAAAGGAGAGTTGAAAGCTGTAAATGGCAAAACCTTCGACGACCCTATTAAAGCAATCCAAAAGGTAGAAGAAATTGGTGCAGCCTACGGAATCGGCCGCGACATGCATGTGGGCGATACCATTATTGGTATCAAAGGGCGTGTAGGTTTTGAAGCCGCAGCTCCTATGCTGATTATCGGTGCGCACCGTTTTTTGGAGAAGTATACGCTGAGCAAATGGCAACAGTATTGGAAGGACCAGGTCGCTAATTGGTATGGCATGTTCCTACACGAAAGCCAATATTTGGAACCTGTGATGCGCGATATAGAGGCAATGTTGCAGGAGTCACAACGTAATGTAAACGGTACGGCTATTCTGGAACTTCGTCCGCTTTCCTTTTCGACTGTAGGAGTAGATTCAAAAGATGATTTGGTTAAAACCAAGTTTGGCGAATACGGAGAGATGCAGAAAGGTTGGACGGCGGAGGATGCCAAAGGCTTTATCAAAGTTACTTCCACGCCGTTGCGTGTATATTACGCAAACCATAAAGATGAAGAAATCTAAAAAAACGTTTCATGATTAAAGTAGGAATAATTGGAGGTGCCGGTTATACGGCCGGAGAATTGATTCGGTTATTGATTAACCATTCCGAAGTGGAACTGGTGTTTGTCAACAGCAACAGTAATGCCGGAAATAAATTGGCAGATGTGCATGAAGGCTTGTATGGAGAGACCGATATGGTATTTACCGACACTCTTCCTCTCGATGATATAGATGTATTGTTTTTTTGTACGGCTCATGGCGATACGAAAAAGTTCTTGGAATGTCACAATATTTCAGATAAGTTGAAGATTATCGATCTCTCTATGGATTATCGTATCAAGAGTGACGAGCATGATTTTATTTACGGATTGCCTGAACTTAACCGTCGAGCCATCTGCCACAGTAAATATGTGGCAAATCCGGGTTGTTTCGCTACCTGTATTCAATTGGGACTGTTACCTTTAGCTAAGCATTTGATGATTAATGATGACGTGATGGTGAATGCAATAACAGGTAGTACGGGAGCTGGTGTGAAACCTGGAGCTACGAGTCATTTTAGTTGGCGTAACAACAATTTGAGCATTTATAAACCTTTTGCCCATCAGCATGTGCCGGAAATTAAACAATCTTTGAAACAGTTGCAAAATAGTTTCGATTCAGAGATTGACTTTATTCCGTATCGTGGGGACTTCCCTCGGGGAATCTTTGCTACTATTATAGTGAAGTGTCGGGTAGATTTGGAAGAACTTATAAAGATGTATAAAGAATATTATGCTGAAGACTCTTTTGTACACGTTGTTGAGAAGAATATTGACTTAAAGCAAGTAATCAATACCAATAAATGTTTGCTTCATCTCGAGAAGCATGGAGACAAGCTTTTAGTGGTCTCTTGCATAGATAACCTTTTGAAAGGAGCTAGCGGACAAGCCGTCCATAACATGAATCTAATGTTCAATTTGGAAGAAACTACGGGCTTGAGGTTGAAACCAAGTGCTTTTTAATGTTTAATTTGGAAAGATGAAATTATTTGATGTATATCCTTTATACGATGTGAACATTGTAAAAGGAAAAGGTTGCCGGGTATGGGACGATAAAGGAACTGAATTCCTGGATTTGTATGGCGGCCATGCCGTGATTTCTATAGGCCATGCGCATCCACATTATGTGGAGGCCATTAGCGAACAAGTTGCGCAGTTGGGTTTTTATTCCAATTCAGTGATTAATACATTGCAGCAACAATTGGCTGACCGTTTGGGAAAAATCAGTGGTTATGACGATTATGCTTTGTTCTTGGTAAATTCCGGTGCGGAGGCAAACGAAAACGCTTTGAAACTGGCTTCGTTCTATAACGGACGTACTCGTGTCGTTTCTTTTGGAAAAGCCTTCCATGGACGTACTTCACTTGCAGTGGAAGCGACTGATAATCCGAAGATTATTGCACCTATTAATGATAATGGGCATGTAACTTATCTTCCATTGAACGATATAGAGGCTGTCAAAGCTAAATTGCAGGAAAGGGATGTTTGTGCTGTGATTATTGAAGGCATTCAGGGAGTAGGTGGCATACAGATTCCGGATAATACGTTTATGAGACAACTTCGGGATGTTTGTACAGAAACCGATACAGTATTGATTCTCGATGAGATACAATCGGGCTATGGCCGAAGCGGAAAATTCTTTGCACATCAGTACGCAGGAATCCGGCCCGATATGATTACTGTAGCAAAAGGTATTGCTAACGGTTTTCCTATGAGTGGCGTGTTGATTAGTCCCAAGTTTATGCCGGTGTACGGACAGTTAGGCACTACTTTTGGTGGAAATCATTTAGCTTGTGCGGCTGCTTTAGCCGTGTTGGATGTGATAGAGGAAGAGCATTTAGTGGAAAATGCGGCAGAGATAGGTATCTATTTGATGCAAGAATTGGAAAAAATACCTCAAATAAAAGATGTACGCGGCCGTGGGCTTATGATTGGTTTGGAATTTGCGGAACCAGTCAAAGAACTTCGTTCTCGTTTAATCTTTGATGAACATATATTTACGGGTGCAAGTGGTACGAATGTACTTCGTTTGCTTCCACCTTTATGCCTTAGTAAAGCGGATGCTGATAAGTTCCTTGCAAGCTTGAAGAAGTTATTGTAAATATTCTACTTGATTCATTTGTACCAGGAAGCGAATGGAGTTATCTTTTTTGATAAGGGGCATACAAGGCCTTTTCAGGTTAGCACTTACAAAATGTTTTCAAAGTTTGGGCTTTATCCCTTAAACTAATTTGTGAAATGATAACTTATTTATCTCCTTTGTGACTGTTTAAATAATAGAAAATAAAAACTCTTTAGACAATATGAAAGTAGCAGTAATTGGTGCAGGAAACATGGGTGGTGCGATAGCACATGCTTTGGCGAAAGGAACCGTTGTAAAAACGGATGACATATATGTTTCGAATCCGAGTTGGGGTAAATTGCAAAGCTTGCAGGAGGCACATCCTGAGTTGCATGTAATGGACAGCAATATCGAAGCTTCGAAAAATGTTGATATTGTGATTGTAGCGGTCAAGCCTTGGTTGATTGAGAATGTTATCAACTCGATGAACTTGAAACCGAATCAAATATTAGTGTCCGTAGCAGCCGGAATAGATTTTAACCAATTAGAACATTATGCGGGAATCCAGATGCCGATGTTCCGTATAGTGCCCAATACAGCAATTGTTTATATGGAAAGTATGACGCTGATTGCCGCCCGATATACTACTATGGAGCAAGATAAATTGATAGTGGATATGTTCAACGAGATGGGATTGGCATTGCTGGTTCCCGAGTCGCAAATACCTGCGACTACGGCGCTAGCTTCGTGCGGCATTGCTTTTGTGCTGAAATATATTCAGGCTTCCATGCAGGCCGGTGTGGAAATGGGCATTTATCCGAAAGCGGCCCGAGAAATGATTGCTCAGTCTGTAAAAGGTGCGGCAGAGCTGATCCTGAATAATCCGGAGACCCATCCGGCAGTTGAGATAGATAAGGTCACCACTCCAGGCGGCATCACCATTAAAGGCATTAACGAGTTAGAACACGAGGGCTTCACTTCAGCTGTTATTAAAGCGATGAAAGCCTGTAATATGAAGTAAGTATTTTAACATAAATGTCTTTGTGCTGTATTTTGCGCTATAAATGTCTTTGCAACTGATTTACTGGTCCGATATATATGTGCTAAAATCTTGTTATAGCCATATCTTCAGGTGGACTATGTGAGGTATCTGCCCTTTACAAATGTTACAAACGGGTGGCAGCAATTGGAACATTTGTAAAGGGCGGACATCTAATTTACGGTTGGAATACTTCTGTGTATTCGTAAAAATCCCTCAAATTCATCTAATGGGATTCTCTAAATTTGCACACCGGAATTACTCAAATTTGTGTATCGGAATAACTTAAGTTCACGCAACGGGAATCCTTCAAACGGTGATGCGGACGATTTCAAAAGCCTGTTTTATGCCGGTTTTTGTTTGCCGATTCGCATACATATACCTTAACTGGGGTGCGAAAAACTCTTTCACCGAGCATTCGTCCGATTTTCGCACACTGAGTCGCATCGAGGTGAAATGTGCGGGTTCCTCCTGTATATTGTATCTTTTTCTCATAGGACAGGAGATAAAGGTGGTGACCGAAAGCATATTCCTACAACTGGTGGTGTCTGCTTCCTTTTGATTAATTTTATTTGGGCGCTATTGATTGTCATGTGTTTAAATTCTCTGTTTTATCCGTTTATCTAATATTATTTTTTTTACTTTTGCAAGAATCATTAAAACATTGACAAACATGAAAAAAATATTGTTGGGTATTTCAACTTTCCTGTTTTCAGCCTTTGCTTATGCGCAGGAGAGTCCTTTGTGGATGCGACATAGTGCTATTTCGCCGGATGGCGCAACGATTGCTTTTTGTTATAAAGGAGATATTTTTACCGTACCGACAAATGGCGGTCGGGCTTTACAGATAACTACACATCCGGCATACGATACACATCCCGTATGGAGCCCTGACAGCAAACGGATCGCTTTTGCTTCCGACCGTATGGGGAGCCTGGACGTGTTTATAGTGGAAAAAGATGGAGGAATTCCGGTTCGGTTGACGACTTATTCCGGTTCGGAAATGCCCGTGGCTTTCCGCGATAAAGAACATGTATTGTTTCTTTCCAATATTCGTCCTTCGGCGGAAGATGTGCAATTCCCTTCTAGTATATTTCAACAAGTGTATGAGGTGAGTACGAAGGGTGACCGCCCTAAAATGTGCTCCTCTATGCCTATGGAGGACATCAGTGTGAGTCATGATGGAAAACAGTGGCTTTACCATGATAAAAAGGGTTATGAAGATGCAATGCGCAAACATCACACCTCTTCCATCACTCGTGATATATGGCTCTATCAGCCGGAAACAAAGATATATCGCCGGCTAACCTCTTTTAAAGGTGAAGACCGCACACCGGTGTGGGCATCGGATGGAAAATCTTTTTATTATCTGAGCGAGGAAAACGGATCGTTCAATGTGTTCAAGCGTTCTGTTGACGGTAAAAAAGTAACTCGGCTGACTTCTCATGTGAAGAATCCTGTGCGTTATCTGACTGCTTCTCGTGACGGATTGCTCTGTTATGGTTATGATGGCGAAATATACACTTTAAAAGAAGGCGGAAAACCCAAAAGGGTGGATATAACCGTGGTGACCGATAAGACCGATAGGGATATAGTACGCCAGATTCGTCAGAGTGGCGCTACGGAGATCGCTCTTTCGCCCGATGCCAAGGAAATTGCATTTGTGTTGCATGGAGATGTATATGTAACTTCCGTAGAATATAAAACTACCCGGCAGGTAACCGACACACCCGAGCAAGAACGTGATATTGATTTCGCTCCGGATGGATGTAGCATCGTGTATGCTTCCGAACGCAATGGCCTGTGGCAGATTTACCGTTCGTCCATTGTTGATAAGAAGGAGAAGCAGTTTACTTATGCAACTGAGCTTAAAGAAGAAAAACTGACGAATTCTAAAAGGACTTCTTTTCAGCCGCAATATAGTCCGGATGGTAAAGAAGTGGCTTTTCTCGAGAACCGGACAACCCTCCGTGTAATTAATTTAGCAAAAAAATCCGTGCGTACCGTTATGGATGGGAAGTATGAATATTCTTACAGTGATGGTGACCAGAACTTTCAATGGAGTCCTGACAGCAAATGGATTCTGACCAATTACATAGGTGTGGGAGGCTGGAACAATAAAGATATTGCATTGGTGAATGCTTCGGGTAATGGAGAAATCCATAACTTGACGGAGAGCGGATATAACGATAGCAATGCCAAATGGGTGTTGGACGGAAACGCCATGATATGGGAGAGTGATCGCGCCGGTTTTCGAAGCCACGGTAGTTGGGGTGCTGAAAGCGATGTCTATATCATGTTCTTCAATTTGGATGCTTATGAACGTTTCCGTATGAGTAAGGAAGAACTCTCATTGGCGGATTTAAATAAAAAGGCTCCGGAAACTCCTGGGAAAGGAGAGGAGAAAAACGATCGAAAAAAGGATAAAAAAAGTAATTTGGCAAAAGACGGTAAGAAGCGAAAAGGAGCCACTGTTACATCTGACAAGAAAACAGTGCAAACCGGTCAAGAAAAGGTGAAAACATTGGAATTTGATTTGGAAAATTGTCAAGACCGAATTATGCGTTTAACGGTAAATTCCTCCCGTTTGGGTGATGCCGTTTTATCCTTGAAAGGGGACAAACTCTATTATTTTGCTTCGTTTGAGGGTGGTATGGATCTTTGGGAACATGATTTGAAGGAGAACCGTACGAAGGTGGTTATGAAAAATGTAGGCGGCGGCAAAATATGCCCTGATAAGAAAATAGAAAACGTTTATCTTTGCAGTCGGGGAGGCATTAAAAAAGTCACGTTGGCCAATGGTATGGCAAAGCCCGTCGCTTTTGAAGCTGTTTTTAATTATCAGCCCTATGCCGAACGGGAATATATCTTCAATCATGTATGGCAACAAGTGAAAGATAAATTTTATGTAACCGATTTGCAGGGAACCGATTGGGATGGGTATCGTAAGACATATGCTCGTTTCTTGCCTTATATTAACAATAACTACGACTTTGCCGATGTGTTAAGCGAAATGTTGGGTGAACTGAACGCTTCCCATACGGGAGCTCGATATCGGGCGCAGGGAAGCGCCTTGCCCACTGCTTCGTTGGGAGTGTTCTATGATGAGGAATATACCGGTGACGGGTTGAAAATCAAGGAGATTATTGCTCAAGGTCCGTTGGCGTTAAAGAAAAATGAAGCGAGTGCAGGTTGTATAATTGAGCGTATTGACGGACAAAAGATAGAAAAGGGGACAGATTACTTCCCTTTGTTGGAAGGAAAGGTTGGCAAAAATGTTCGTCTTTCTATACGTAAACCCGATGGGAAGCGTTTCGATGTAACGGTTAAAGCCATCGCTATGGAGACTGAAAATGGGCTTCTATACAAACGTTGGGTGAAACGTTGTCGGGCAATGGTTGACAACCTTTCCGGCGGACGTGTAGGTTATGTGCATGTAAAAGGAATGGATAGCCAGAGTTTCCGTGAAGTTTATAGCGAACTTTTAGGGCGTTGCCGCAATAAGGAAGCTGTGATTGTAGATACTCGCCATAATGGCGGAGGCTGGTTGCACGATGATTTGGCAACGTTACTTTCCGGTAAGGAATACCAACAGTTTGTCCCGCGCGGGCAATATATCGGCAGTGATCCGTTCAATAAATGGTTGAAACCTTCGTGTGTATTGGTTTGTGAAGACAACTACAGCAATGCGCACGGTTTCCCTTGGGTGTACAAAGAATTGAAAATCGGCAAACTGGTAGGTGCTCCGGTCCCCGGAACTATGACTGCCGTATGGTGGGAAAACCAGATCGATCCTACCATTGTGTTCGGTATACCGCAGGTAGGCTGTATGGACATGCGCGGTCAATATGCCGAAAATCACCAGTTGCAGCCCGATATTGAAGTCTATAACACTCCGGAAGAATCTTTAGCAGGTAAAGACCGTCAGTTGGAAACGGCTGTGAAAGAAATGCTGAAAGGGTTGAAATAGCTACTTTACAGTTTTGGTTTGTCGTTCCTGAACCGAACTGTAAAGTCTTGTACAGAGCATTGGAGAGCCTTGTGGTTTTGGTATGCGGTATGGAATGATTTTTGCGGGTAGCCGAAAGCGCATCAAGGGCATGCCGAAACCCTGATTTATGGAAAGTGTGCTTTTAATTGATGTGTTTTACTTTGCGTTGCTCATCATAGATGAAAAACAATATGAAGGATTAATCTTAAAACTATTCCGGATATGAAAGCAAAAAAAGTTGCTTCCGTTTTCTTGATGTGCTTTGTGCTATTATCAGTACGCGCACAGATCGCACAGCCTATTAAAGAGGTACCTTTTACTAAAGTGCGTCTTACAGACTGCTTTTGGAGGCCCCGTATCGAGACGAACCGTATGGTTTCCATTCCATCGGCTTTTAAAGAGTGTGAACGGAACGGCCGTTTCGATAACTTCGCTTTAGCCGGCGGGCTGATAAAAGGAGAGCATAAAGGCGATTTCTCTTTTGATGACACCGACCCTTATAAAATCATAGAAGGAGCTTCTTATTCGCTTGCGGTGAAGTATGATAAAAAATTAGATGCATATCTGGACAGTGTGATTACTTTGATTGCTGCGGCTCAGGAACCTGACGGATATTTATGTACATGCGTAACGAATAAATGCGAGCGTTTGTCCGGCTGGTGGGGACATTCGCGTTGGGAAAAAATAAACAGCCATGAGCTTTATAACTGTGGACACTTGTATGAGGCGGCCGTCGCACATTATCAAGCCACGGGAAAGCGGACATTATTGAATGTGGCGATTAAAAATGCTGATTTGATATGTACGGTATTTGGTCCGGAAGGGGGAAAGAAGCATGTCCCTTCGGGGCATCCTGTCGTGGAAATGGCTTTGACTAAATTATATAAGGTAACAGGTCGAAAGGAATATTTGGCTTTAGCAAAGTATTTTGTAGAGGAGACCGGGCGTGGAACAGACGGACATGCTTTGAGTGCATACAGCCAAGATCACCTGCCGATTCTTCAGCAGGAAGAAATTGTGGGACATGCTGTACGTGCAGGTTATTTATATTCCGGTGTGGCAGATGTAGCGGCTTTAACACAAGACACGGCTTATTTTCATGCGCTTTGCCGGATTTGGGATAATATGGTTGCAAAGAAACTGTATATCACGGGTGGTATCGGTTCGCGGGCACAAGGTGAGGGATTCGGTCCGAATTGCGAACTGAATAATCATACGGCTTATTGCGAAACGTGTGCGGCCATTGCCAATGTATATTGGAATCATCGTATGTTTCTGGCTACAGGAGAATCCAAGTATGTTGATGTGGTGGAACGAGCGTTATATAACGGTGTGATTTCCGGTATCTCGCTGAGTGGGGATAAGTTCTTTTACGATAATCCGCTGGAGTCGATGGGCCAGCATGAAAGGCAGAAATGGTTCGGGTGTGCTTGTTGTCCCGGAAACGTGACCCGTTTTATGGCTTCCGTGCCTTATTATATATATGCTACGCAAGGCAATTCCGTATATGTGAACCTTTATGCGCAGGGAGAAGCCAATATTGAATTGGAGAACAATGAAGTGCGCATTGTGCAGGAAACCGCTTATCCTTATGACGGAAAGATTACGTTGCGTGTCATTCCGAAACAGAAAAACAAATGGAGCTTACGCTTGCGTATTCCAGGGTGGGTACAGTCGTCTCCCGTACCTTCCGATTTGTATGGCTATACCGATTCACCGACACCGTATGCGTTGTATTTGAACGGTAAGAAGGTAAAAGGGAAAATCATCGATGGATTCGCTGTTTTTGAGCGGAAATGGCACTCCGGAGATGAGATTGTTTTAGAACTTCCGATGAACGTCCGCCGTGTGTACGCGCGTGGGGAAGTTGTGGACAACAGAGGAAAACTGGCCATAGAGCGTGGGCCGATAGTATATTGTCTGGAAGGAAAAGACCAGACCGGTGGTACGGTGTTTGATAAATACATCCCTGCAGATGCCCGGATAGAGGCAAAGATGGATGGCTCTCTGCTGGGAGGCACGATGGTGCTTACCGGTCATTGCCGGGAGGTGAAACGTGACGGTTCGGAGCGGGAAGTGCCTTTTAAGGCAATACCTTATTCCGTCTGGAACAACCGGGGTGCTGACCAGATGGCTGTGTGGATCCCCGAAAAGGCCGCTTATGCCCGTCCGGTTCCATTGCCTACCATTGCCTCGCAGGCACGGACGATGTCGATTAAAGCGCCGATACAAAAAGATGCTCCCGAGTCGGCGGCGGTGGAAGAGTGGGCATGGGGCGTGAATGATCAATGGGAACCTAAAAGCTCGGCGGATAATTCGAAACCTTATTATTATTGGTGGCTAAAACGGGGAACACTTGAAACTTTGGTCTATGAGTTCGTGCGGCCAGAGAATGTATCGGGTGTGGAAGTGTACTGGCTCGATTTAGATCATTACGATGGCAATTATCGTGTGCCCGAAAGTTGGATCCTTTATTATAAAGACGGAAATAGCTGGAAAGAAGTAGAGAACCTCGATGAATTCGGCACAAAAAAAGATTGTTACAATGTTGTCCGTTTTAAGCCGGTGATGACTACTGGGCTGAAAATAGCTGCTCGTTTGCGTAAAGGAGTTTCCGGTGGAATCATAGAATGGAAAGTGAACGGAGAACCTTATCGTTGTATGGAACGTCCGACAGCGATGCCGGAAGGGGCAAAGCAGCCCGGATTTTACAAGAAATACCTGAATCAGGGAGGTATTCCTATTGTGGCGTCGGCAAATGTGAGAGATGAAGCGTTGATGAAAGCGTACGAATATATGTATTTGATGTTACTTAAACTCCCGGCGGCACGTGAAGCAATGATTCAGAGGGGATGCAAAGTGATTGTTATCGGCGAAAAGGAGCAGGTGAGCGATATTCCCGAATATGCATTTTTTACCCGTACTTTGGAGGAGAAGAGATATTGGAATGCTCGTGCAAGGGGTTTTGGTGGTTCGGAGGGAGACGGCTGGTGTATGAGCGGAGGAGAGGAAAACCTTTTGAACTTGCCGGGCGACCGTTATAAAGGCGAAAATATTTTTATCCATGAATTTGCGCATCTGATTCATTCTGTAGGGTTGCGGGAATCCGTTCCGGGTTTTGACGACCGCTTGCAACAGCTTTATGAAAACGCCAAGTCGAAAGGACTCTGGGCGAATACGTATGCCATGACAAATAAGGAGGAATATTTTGCAGAGTGTGTGCAGTCTTATTTTAATTGTAACCGCTATGCGGCAAAACCGGATGGTATCCATAATTCGGTGAGTACGCGGGAAAAGCTTGCCCATTACGATCCGGATATGCATGCGTTGCTTTGTGAACTGTTTTATCCTTTCTTTTAGGTTTAATACCTTGCATACTGCGAAAATTCCTTGTGGTGTGTTGAGCTATTACGACCTGTATGTCCGAATAGTGTAGCAAGGAAACCCTTCGTAAATAATAGTACACGGGATAATCTGTGAAACCAATGATAAAAGTGAAGAATCTGATTGGCGGAAGGCTGAATTTGTCTTTCCGCTGTAAAATTTTATATCTTGCCGGTATAAAGTTTCGTGGGCTTTTATCTATATTTGCGAATCGTATGGTGTAGAATATGGCATTGAAATCTCTATGAGTTAAGAAAAAATCTAGATGATGAAGAGTGTATTATTAACAATGATGCTGGCGTCAAGTGTCGGCATGTCGGTGGTAGCCCAATCGACCCCGGCACACGGGTATCCTATCGACCCGGTTCCTTTTACTTCGGTGAAAGTAACGGATACTTTTTGGGGACAACGCTTGAAAGCAAGTCGTGAAGTGACCATTCCTTTGGCTTTTCGCAAATGTGAGGAGACGGGACGTTACGAGAAATTTGTCAAGGCAGCTCATCCGAGTGAGAGTTATAAGGTGGAGGGGTATTCGTTTGATGATACCGATGTGTATAAAACCATTGAAGGGGCAAGCTATTTGTTGCAGACTTATCCCGACGAAAAGTTGGAGCATTACATCGATAGCGTGCTGTCTATTGTGGCGGCTGCGCAGGAGCCCGACGGTTATCTCTATACAGCTCGTACCATGAATCCCAAGCATCCGCACGGTTGGGCGGGTAGCAAACGTTGGGAGAAAGTGGAGAATCTGAGTCATGAATTCTATAATTTGGGACACATGGTGGAAGGAGCCATTGCTCATTATCAGGCTACCGGTAAACGGAATTTTTTGGATATTGCTGTTCGCTATGCCGATTGTGTATGTAGGGAAATCGGCGATGGAATGGGGCAAATTGTAGCTGTACCCGGGCACCAGATTGCTGAAATGGCGTTGGCGAAACTTTATTTGATAACGGGTGACAGGAAATATCTGAAAGAAGCGAAATTCTTCCTCGATAAGCGAGGTTATACTTCCCGGAAAGGGGAATACAGCCAGGCACATAAACCTGTGGTGCAGCAAGATGAAGCCGTAGGGCATGCCGTGCGTGCGGCTTACATGTATTCCGGTATGGCGGATGTGGCCGCGCTGACGGGAGATTCTGCTTATATTCAGGCCATTGACAAAATATGGGACAATATAGTTTCCAAGAAGTATTATGTCACCGGTGGCATCGGTGCAACTTCCAACGGAGAAGCTTTTGGAAAGAATTACGAGCTGCCCAATATGTCTGCCTATTGCGAAACGTGCGCTGCCATCGGTAATGTTTACTTGAACTACCGTTTGTTCCTATTGCATGGAGACGGTAAATATTTCGATGTATTGGAACGTACCTTATATAATGGTCTGATTTCCGGGGTTTCCTTGGATGGTGGAGCGTTTTTCTATCCCAATCCGTTGGAATCTGTCGGTCAGCACCAGCGCCAGCCTTGGTTTGGGTGCGCTTGTTGTCCCTCTAATATCTGTCGTTTTATCCCTTCGTTGCCCGGTTATATATATGCCGTAAAAGGAAAAAATGTATATGTAAACCTTTTCATGTCTAATGACGCTCAATTAAAAATCGGAGGAAAAAAGCTTGCCTTACGGCAAACTACCGGTTATCCGTTCGAGGGTGATACCGAGATAGAAGTAACCCGAGCTACAGGTTCAGATTTTGCTTTGAGAATCCGTATTCCTGGATGGGTGCGTAACCAACCCGTACCTAGTGATTTATATCGGTATGCAGATGGGAAACAATCGGGCTATACGGTGAAAATCAACGGTGAAATCGTGGAAAATGAAGTGAACGACGGTTATATGACTCTTGCCCGCAGATGGCGTAAGGGCGATAAGGTGACGGTGCATTTTGATATGCAACCCCGTGTGGTGAAAGCCCACCCCAATGTTGTGGCCGATAAAGGGCGCATTGCCGTGGAACGCGGGCCTCTGGTATATTGTGCAGAGTGGAAAGATAATGATTTCGATGTGTTGAGTGTTTTGATGAACCGTGAACCGAAGTTTGAAATCGGTCAACGTGTGGAGGAACTTTACGGCGCATTGTGTTTGCATACACCCGCTCAAGTGTTGCAATATGATGCATTCGGCCGCCTGACCGTAAGAGATGTAAAGTTAACATTGATACCTTATTACGCTTGGGCACACCGTGGAGCCGGCGCGATGGCTGTGTGGTTGCCGGTGAAATTGAATGCTTGTCGTCCGTCACAGCCTGAAACATTAGCTTCGAAAAGCAAGTTGAATGCTTCGGTAGTTACTGCTGCTCTGACGGCCGTTAACGATGGTTTGCTGCCACAACATGCCGATGACCGCTCCCTGCCTTATTACCATTGGTGGCCGAAACAAGGCACTACCGAATGGATTGTGTATGCCTTTCCCGAAGCTGCTACCGTTTCGCGCTCTGCCGTTTATTGGTTCGATGATGCTCCCTGGGGCGGATGTCGTGTTCCTGTTTCATGGAAGTTATACTATAAGGATAAGTCTGGTGCATGGCAAACCGTAGTGAATTCCGGCATTTACGGTTTGAACAAAGGAACGGCCAATGAAGTCAACTTTTCACCTGTTACCACCACTGCTATGAAATTAGAAGTGGTGCAACCGGAAAAATTCTCTTGCGGTTTGTTTGAATGGGAAATAAAATAATGTAAGTATATTGTTTTTACTTTACTCAAATTACTCTCTTTACTAAAAACGTCCTCTGAAACCCTTTGCTGGTAGGCCTTTCAGAATTGTGCACAAACGCAACCTCTGTTTGTGCACAATTCTACTTGCCATTTGTGCACAAATGAGGTATGCGTTTGTGCACATTCGACATGTGCGTTTGTGTACACGAAAATAATGTAAACATATTTCCTTCTTTTAGTGGTTGTATTCTTTGGTTTTCCATTTTGATGATGGTATAAATGGTTGGCTGCGTCGAGTAAGCATACCTTATAATATGAGAGCGTACTGTTTAATGAATGGTAGTTTAGAGTCGTAGTGGTCAAATTTGCATAGCTCTTTCTAGCGGTTACGGTTTAATCGATAGCAATTTATAGGATTATATTCCACGTTTTGCTTTGTGATTTATTAGATGTTCCTTGCTTATATTTTCCCCACATGCTATATATGCTACGCACTTTTTTACTTATAATAAATATGCATACTGTTTACTTGTTGTAAATGAGTAATATAGCTGTATTAGTCGAATGTTTATGTTGGATATTTAATATTGTTGTATTGGTAATATATTGATTAATAATGTTTTATTGGTATAATGTAGAATATGGAACACCAAAATGAAAAAAAAGTTGCAGGTTTAATATATACTTCTTATTTTTGCAGTACGTTTAATAAATGAAAGGAAAATCATGTCTGCTTGAAGCCTAGATGTGTAACGTAAACAATTATAAAACAAAAAATGTGATTATGAAAAAAGAAAAGAAACCGTGGTATGATGAAGATGACAATTCGTATGCCTCTTTAGCAATGGGATATTTCCCTAAATGCAATCCGAAGAATGCGGTACGCGGTTTGAACCGTTGGATAGCGGGATGCAAGCCTTTGAAAGAGAAACTGGAAGAAACTGGATTCGGCCCGTTTAACCACCGCTACCTCACCCCGATGCAGCGAAGTTTAATAGTAGAGTATTTGGGTGAGCCTTAACAAACATCGGCTTAAAAGAAAAGGATGGCTTTTGCATGAAACACTTGATTCTTGCGGAAGCTATCCTTTTTTGTTTTTTGTCGTGGGAAGATGAAATAATTAGTACTGTTAGGTACATTATCGGACCATAAGGAACAGAAAGTACCCATAAGGAACAGAAAGTACCCATAAAGAACCAAAAGGAGCATTCGCTCCAACCCCATGTTTTACCTTTGCCATGTAATCGATCGAGAACAAGTAATTATGAATGTAAAACAATTAAATTTTTAAGATTATGGCATTGGAATATGTAGTAAAAAAGAGAGTGTTAAACTTTGATCCGAAGAAGTCGGAAAAGTATGTATTGAAATCGTTAAGCAATGGCGAAATTTCCTTTGAGAAACTCTGTGCAAGAGTAAGTCAAATTTGTGGCGCACACAGGGGTACGGTGCAACTGGTCGTTGCAGGGCTGGTAGACGTGATGATTAATGAAGTGAGCGAAGGCAATACGTTGCATTTAGGGGAGTTCGGACTGTTTCGTCCGGTCGTACGTAGCAAGTCGGGCGATACCGCTGAGGAGGTGACTTCTCGTAATGTGTATCGCAAAGGAGTGAGATTTGTGCCTGGAGCATCCTTAAAAGTGGCGGTTCAGAAATTGAGCATCCTTCATCAGGAGGTAGAAGAAGATGAAGCTGCTAAAACGAATGCTTCCGGTAGTGAAGATGGTGGAAACAACGGAGGAAATACCGGAGGAAATGTCGGCGGAAACGAAAATCCTGGTGGAGGTATCGAAGGTATTTAGCAAAGAAGTAGAATAGGGTCATTTGAGTAATATGTGAAAGAAAAGACTGTCTCGGTAAAATGAGGCAGTCTTACTTTTTTTCCAATTCTTGCACACGGTTTCGGTATTGGGTAGGAGTCATGCCTACTATAGTTTGAAACAAATTGTAAAATGTCGTCATGAAATGGAAGCCCATTTCGGCAGACAGAGCTTTCAGAGAAATCATTTCTTAAGGGTAAGAAAGACGCTTTATCGCTTCGCAGGGTCGGAATTAGTTAACACACTGAGTGAATGTTTTTCAGCCTGTTTATTGATAATCACCTGCTTTCTGAAACTCTTATGGTAAGCTTACATAAAAATGCCGGTTTTAAGCGTATTTCATAAAAATAAGTTGTTCTTTATTTATATGAGGAAATATAGCTGTTTTTTTGTGTTGTTTGCCGGAATAAATTTTATATTTGCCGGATAAAGCAGAAAGAGAATGAATATTTTTAAACGGTTTTATATAGCATGCCGTCGTTTTGGACGTCGCCGTGGATATGGAATTCACCCTCCTTTCGCATACGATTTGATTATGGATGTGATTTACGGGAGATATGCTTATTATGCTTATGATGATTTGCGCAAATTGTGTGGTGCTATTCCCGGAAATTTGCCGCGCTATCCGCGTAGGGTAAACGAACTATTGTTCAGGCTTGTCAACCGCTTTCAACCGGAACTGGTGGTGGAAGTAGGTACAGGTTTGGGTTTGAGCATGTGTTATATGGCTGCAGCTAAAAAAAATGCTCGATATGTAACCATAGATACGATACGGCATGACGAGGTGGCGGCATTGTTGGGAAATACTTCTGTGGAATACCGAACGGTGTCGAATGGAAATGGAGGACTCTTTCAGAACTTTTCGTCCATAAACTTGTTGCATATGGCACATACATCGGATTATGAAACCGTTTGGGAGGAAGCTTTACTTCATGCGTCTCCTGAATCTTTGTTTCTGGTGGAAGGCATTTACGACTCGAAACTAAAGCGGGACTGGTGGAAACGGGTAGTGGCAGATGATAGGACGGGCATCACATTCGATTTGTACGAAATAGGATTGGTATTCTTTGACAAGTCTCGGCCGAAGCAGCATTTTAAAGCTTGATTATAAATAATGAATACAAATGAAGAAAAGCGGAATTTATACGAAAACGGGTGATCAAGGTATGACAAGCCTTGTGGGAGGCGTGCGTGTTTCGAAATTGCATCCACGCTTGGAAGCATACGGAACCGTGGATGAACTTAATTCGCAGATAGGCTTGTTAATTACTTATGTAACAGATAAAGTCGAACGCGACTATCTGACGGAAATACAGCGGAAACTTTTTTCTGTAGGCTCTTACCTTGCTACGGATCTGGAGCAGAAAACTTTGCGGGAACAGAGCCGTATACATCCCGAAGATGTAGAGGAACTGGAACAGGCTATCGACCGGATGGATTCGGAACTGCCTCCGTTGCGGTTGTTCGTGTTGCCGGGTGGCGCACGGGGTGCGGCAGTGTGCCATGTTTGCCGTACGGTATGTCGCAGGGCGGAAAGACGGATTCTTACTTTAAGGGAAGAATGTGAGATAGATTCGAATATATTAGCATATGTAAACAGATTGTCAGACTATTTGTTTGTTTTATCGCGGAAAATCAATATTTTGGAAGGATGTGATGAAATAATTTGGAAGAAAACTTGTAGGTGACAATATTTATTATACTTTTGCGCAAAAATAACAATTTGGTTGTTCTTTAAAAGAGTAAAACTATGTATTGGACATTAGAATTGGCATCAAAGTTGGAAGATGCTCCTTGGCCGGCTACTAAGGATGAGCTGATTGATTATGCTATACGTTCAGGTGCTCCTCTCGAAGTAATTGAAAATCTGCAGGAGATGGAAGATGAGGGCGAGATATACGAAAGTATAGAAGACATTTGGCCGGATTATCCTAGTAAGGAAGATTTCTTCTTTAATGAGGAAGAGTATTAAAAAAAGGAGATGTGTCTCACGAAGTGAAGGCATAAAATAAGAAATGGATGGCTTATGCCATCCATATTTTTTGAATAGCTACACAAAAACACGAAACTATGCGGTATTATATTCTTTTATTGCTCTTATGCATTACTTCCCATTCGTTATATGCCCAACAGAAAAAGCCTAAAACCGTTACGTATGTCGGCCACGTTTTTGAATTGCAGGGAAACCGTGGTGAGGGAGTCTTGGCAGCAGTGGTGGAATTATTCTTGCCGCATGATACATTACGTTCGATTACAGACGATAATGGTACTTTTTACCTGAAGAAAGTGCCGTTGGGCAAGGCAAAGATACGTCTGTCGCATCTTTCATATGAAACGCTGGAAAAGGAAATTGAGATAAAATCCGGTCAAGGCTGGGGCATGTTCGAGATGAAAACCAAATCAGTTGATTTGAGTGATGTGGTGGTAAAAGGAAAAGTTCCCTCTTTTACTATGAAAGGAGATACAGTGGTATTTCATGCAGCGGCATTTAAAACGTTGATGGGGGATGAAACCATGAAGATTGTAGAGCAGTTGCCTGGTGTAGAGATGGATGAGGATGGAGCAATAAAAGTCTTTGGTAAAGATTTGACCAAAACTTATGTTGACGGGAAATTGATTTTTGGAGATAATGCATTGGACGCTTTGAACAATCTTGCGGCGGACGATGTAATTTCCATTAAAAGTTATGATCAATTGTCTGCCAAGGATAAACTGGCCGGGAATTTAAGCGCGGAAAAAGAACGTGTATTCAATATAGAAACTAAAAGTAAGCTGTCGAGTGCTACGGTGGGGCACGTGTTGACAAGTTACGGCAGCAATCTGGGCGATCCGAAGCAACGGTATGCGGCCGGTGCGACAGGGAATTTCTTCTCGGAAAAGCTTTTGCTTAAAGCGAATGCCTTTATAAATAATGTCGACCGCCATTCGAATCGTATTGACGATATCTTGGAGATACGTAATGCATCTAGCCCTTATTCCAAAAATGCATATGCGGGAGTCGGTATGACCCGCCAGTTTGGGGATGTGGAAATCGGACCTTCCCTATCTGTGGATTACTCTTTTGACGACCAGCGCAATAAATCGGAGAACTATTCCATCCGACGGTATGTGCCTACGGAAGATTATACACAACGCGTTTATAATGATTCTTCGTTTAATTCTTCTCACTCTTCGGCGCATGTGTTAAGTGCTTCATACAGAGATTTTGAACATCATTTTCTGAATGCCAGCATGAGATTGAGTTACAATGATAATAAAGATTTTTCTGCAAGCCGTACGTTGACATTATTAAATGATAAAAAAGATTATACGGCCCAGGATCAAAGGAATAGAAAAAAATCGTATAAATGGGACGCTTCATTCGGTATGGCGATAGTAGATAAAGGTGTTTTCAATCTAATGACGAATGCGAATGCGCAGATCGGAGATAACAGCGGAAACGGATTGCGCCTTGATACTCTTTCTTCAAGTGCTGTTAATAAGGTGTATCATACGGATATAGATGGCTACCAGCGTAATTACGAAGTGGGAGTCTCGGCTTCACTGAATAGCGTGCGCGCAAAGATTAAAGAAGATATGAAACCGGAGGAATTTGAAAGTTTGATGGCAAAGCCTAACCATTCGTTCAATCTCTCTTTCCGATATAAACGTACAGCGGAGAAAAATAAAGAGATACGTATGGAGGCTGATGGCATGATGATGAAGATAGACTCTTTAATGAGTCGTGATTACACGCGTAATTATCATACATTAATTACAGGTTTGAGCTATATGTATGGAAAAGGAGAACGTCATTTCCATATTGGAGTGGATTTGGAATACTCGAGACGTGGTGAAGACAGAATCCTTTATCCCGAAAATACGATGAGGCAGCATTTTCTTACATGGAGTCCTCGTATCATGTGGAATCTGGGTTCTTTTGCTTCGGGAATGTTTTTTTCTTATTCGGGACGTTCACAACTGCCTTCGTTCGAACAACTGTCGCAACAGATCGACGATAAAACACCTTTGTTTCTCAGTAGTGGTAATCCCAATTTGAAGCCTTCATACACTCATATGTTTTCATTGAACGGTAATTATGTATGCAGCAATACTTCTGTATTGTCCGGAGGCGTTCATCTTTCCATTACACAGAATCAAGTGGCTTCCCGAAGCCGTTATTATCCCGATGGCACGATATTGGAAGATTGGGGTGGATATAAAGTGGCTCCAGGAGCAACTTTCACGACCTATGAGAATTTGAACGGAACGCTTAATGTGAGTGGCAATGTGGGATATTCATGTCCGGTTAATATAATTAAATCCAATCTTAATTCAAGGTTGATGTATAATTTCGGGCGAAGCGCTTCGTATGTGGAAGATGCCTTGAATCATAACTACCACCAGTCGGCAACAGTGTCGTTTAATTTGCGTACGAATTTTTCTCGTAGTTATAAAGTGGAATTGTTGTCCTATTCCGGATTATCGTATGCTAAAAGTACGGTTGGTAACAGCAATAATTATTACAACCAGCGTGTGGAAGTTAATTCCAAGAATAACTTTACTGAAAAGTGGTTCTTGAACGCTATGTACAGTTATAATATTATTCACCCCTTGACAAAGGAATCATCCGGAAACCGGGAAATGAATCTGAATGCTATTGTCGGATATCGTTTCTTCAAGAACCGTGCCAGTATAAGTCTCTCAGCTTTTGATATATTGAATCAGAGTACTTCATTCACTACTTCTACTCAGGTAGATTATGAATTAGAAACATGGCAACCTACCTTTGGACGTTTCTGGACAGTGAATTTCAGTTATAAGTTTAATTCTACAGGAGTCAATTCGTCCGGGCAAAGACGTCATGATTTAAATGAAGGAGAAAAAGATAATAACAATATGTTTTTCCCTATGGGGATAGGCGGAAGAGAAATAATGGTAAATTAGTGGTAGAACCTGGAGAATACAGAGTTTGTTTATTTATAAAAAATAGTATCTTTGCAGCACTAATTAAAATAAATAGGACTATGAAGAAATTTATGACTGTATTGTTGGTTGCGGCCGGAATGTTGGTTGTAGCCCCGGCACAAGCCCAGTTGAAGTTTGGTGTGAAAGCGGGTGTGAATATATCGAAGCCCTCTCTGTCTGGTAGTAGATTGGTCGCAGAAGCGAAGAATAATACGGGATACTTTTTTGGTCCCATGGCTGAATTTACGATTCCTTTGATCGGACTAGGTGTAGACGGAGCATTGCTTTATTCGCATAAAGGAGCGATAGACGTGAGAGAGGAAAATATGTCTTCAACTCATACTGCAGATTTGAATTCAATTGAAATACCTATAAACTTGAAATATACAATTGGATTGGGAAGTATTGCCGGAATCTATTTTTCTGCAGGTCCTCAATTCGGTTACAATATAGGTAAAAAGAGGTTTTCGGAATATGATTTTAAGTTGAAAGGTTCTAATTTGAGTGCCAATATCGGTGCCGGTGTAAAATTGCTGGGACATTTGCAGGCTGGTATTAATTATAATATTGCTTTGGATAAAACCGGTGAAAGTTTTGGTGACCAAATGGATGCTTTTGATTTTAAAACCAATACTTGGCAAGTATCTGTAGCTTACCTATTTTAAATAAAATCTTGATTAATGAGAAAGGCGTGTTTCCGGCAGGGAATGCGCCTTTTTTAATGAATTATACCTCTTTCTTTCCTTTTTGTGAAGGATTGTTCAAAAAAAGTACTTATTTTTGCAATAATGATAGATAAGAGGGAATATGCACGCTGAAGATAATATCAGTATAGAAAAACTGTTCAGGGCGAATTACGCGTCGTTATATTTTTATGCGTTTCAGATGATTAATGAGTCTGAAACCAGCAGGGATATTGTAAGCGATGCGTTTGAATATGTTTGGAAAAACTATAATAAATTGGATGCTGCTACCGCCAAATCATATTTATATGTATATATCCGTACCAAGTGCATCGACCATATCCGTCATTTGCAAGTGCATGAACAATATGCCCAGTTTTGTTTGTCGATGACGCAGGAGGGGATAGAAGAGAACTTCTGTGAACCGGAAGAAAGAATCTTACGATTGCGTAAAGCCATTCGCTCGTTGACTCCTCGCACTAGGCATATTCTTGAAGAGTGTTATGTTCGCAAGAAGAAATATCAGGAAGTGGCGGATGAATTGGAAATCAGCATAAGTGCTGTGCGAAAGCATATCATGAAGGCTTTGCAAACTATGCGTGAAGAATTTGCTAAAAAAGAATAAAAAGAGGTATCCGAAAACGCATTGAAAACGTATTATATAAAAGAGCAATACAAACATGGATAAAAACCGAAAAATAGAGGAATCCATAGAACATGCCATAGACCTGTTGGAACAACCGACAGCCCTCACTGAAGAGGACGTTCGCAGTATGGTGGAAGACGAGGAATGTTTTCGGGCCTGCCGGGACTTGATGGAGGGATGCCGTGTGCTAATGGCTGATATTCCTTCATATAATCCTGATGTTGACCGTGAATGGATTCGATTTCAGAAGAAACACCAGACCGCATGGAGACGGCGTAGACTGGTATGGGGCGCGGCATTGGGTGTTGCCGCCATGTTGATTGTTTTGGTATGGTTCTCTTGGTCTCTCCTTTCTCATAATAAAGTCTCGGAACCGGTTACTGTATTTTTAGCTGATAATCATCCACAACGGGTAACTTTACAGACTGGAGATGGAAAACTGTTAGCTTTAGATAATGCGGATAAAACTGTATTATCTGCTGTAGGTGCTCAATTACAGGATAAAGAGCTTGATTATAAGACCAATGCATCAGAGGTAAAAGAAGTAAAGATGCATACGCTTACTACGCCTCGTGGTACTGATTTTAAAATTGTATTGTCGGATGGCACAGAAGTTTGGTTGAATGCGGAAAGCCGTCTGGAATATCCGGCTACATTCGTAGGGAATGAGCGGATTGTCTCTTTAAGAGGAGAGGCTTATTTCAAGGTAGCCAAAGATGAGAAACACCCTTTTATTGTTCAGACGGACGATATGAAAACACGTGTATTGGGCACAGAGTTCAATGTACGTAACTATTTGGTAACCGATTCACATGTAACTTTGATACAGGGAAGTGTAGAGGTTTGCAACAAGAAAGGAGGCGATTATATGAGAATGTCTCCTGGAGAAGATGCACATCTACAGCCGGATGGCGCTTTTGCATTGAGTGAGGTGGACATAGACGGCTATATTTATTGGAAGGAAGGTTATTTTTATTTTGATAATATAACTTTACTGGACATTATGCAAAGTTTGGGCCGCTGGTACAATGTAACCATAAAATTCGAAAACCAGTCGGCGATGAACTATCGCATGCACTTTCTTACCGATCGCAAGGCGGGACTCGAACACGCAATCGTATTGCTCAACCGCATGAAGAAAGTGAATATCACTTTAGAGGACGGTACTTTGATTGTTCGCTGAAACAGTCAGAAGAATATTTCATAGAAAGAAGATACGTTTCAATAATTAATGTATATCTTCCTATCTGTTACTCGTCATTTTTTAGGATTATCTGAGAAAGCTATTATTCTGTTTCTCTTCGATTTGTTTTGTCTTTAATATTGCTTGCTCAAGGGATGAGGCGCATAGGGAATGGAGAAATGTTAAGACAAGCATGCAGCATGGCAAAGACCAGCGGCAACTTGCTGCGGAACTGTCACATCGTGGAGTGACGAAAGAACAGGCTTTACGCATAAAGGAACAATACGAGAAGCAATTCAATAGTAATGAAAATGTCTCCCTTTCGACATAAAGTAGTAAAAGTCGTTTACGGATCCCCCCCCCCAGCGGTTATGGATAATTAAGTAAATAAGGAATTTGTATTCACACCCCAAAAGGCGACAGACGAATTTCTGCGCCTAATGGAGCAGATGGGTTGTCGGTTACGGGTTAGTTTCACAAAGAGTCAGGTTTATGGGCGTAGCTGATTTTCACTAATCCCAAAGATGGTAGGGCTCTGCTTTCTATGATACTTCTTCAGTTTGGTTGACCCAATTCTGTTTAGATCTTATAGCCAATATCTAAAAATCATAATTAAAATACGTCTTACACTTTATTTTGAAAGATATGGTTGTTGGATAGAGTTGTTAGTAGATACGAATTCATCTACTCAGCTTAAGTCATTATTTTATTTTTCTTCTCTACATTTTCTATATCTTACAATTGTGCAAGAGAACTTCTACATATTGTGAGAGACATTTCTTATATGATGTGAGAGATAACTTTCACAGTTGTGAGAGAGAAACAGTGCTAAGATGTGAAATAGTTTATCTGTGAAAAAATGGAATTTATAAGGAAGATTCCCCTATTTAATAAGATGCTTTTTAAAGAAGAATGCACTTTTTTTAAAAATAATTCGTTTTTGGGGTGTTCGATTTGGAAGTCTGTACGTATTATTAATAGCTCTTAAAAAAAAGAGCTTTGTTTGATAGGGTATGTGAAAAGTGAGAAGTAATAATAAATAAATGTTTAACCATTAAGTGAGAGAAGATGAAAAAAGAATGGATCTTTTCTGTCGTATTGTTCTTGATTGCCTCCTTCTTATGTCCGCCTCAATGGGTTCAGGCACAGACTGGCAAAGAAAAGAAAATAACGATGGAGTTTAAAAACGAACGTTTACCGTCAGTCTTTAAGCGTTTGGAGAAAATTTCAGGTTACAAAATCCTTTTTACCTATGACGATGTGAATCAATTTACCGCCACAGGTTCTTTGAAAGATCAAACTATCGAACAGGCTCTGAAGATAATTATCGGTAATTATCCTTTGGAGTATTACATTGATGGTAAATATGTGAATGTAACCCTTAAAACGCAAGTGAAAACCTCTCGGGGGGGGGTAAAAAAGAACTATACGGTAAGCGGTGAGGTGTTAGATAACGAAGGTCTGCCGCTTCCCGGAGCTAACATCCAGATAAAGGGCGCTGCGAAGGGAACTATAACCGATTTTGATGGAAAATTCTCTTTACCTTTATCTGATGGAAAAACCTGTGTGTTGGTATTTTCATACATAGGTATGACGCCGCAGGAAATAACGGTGACGCCAGGTAAAGACGAAAATATTGTGTTGAAAACGGTAACACTTTCTGAAAACCAGGCCCAAATGGCCGAAGTAGTGGTAACCGGTATTTTTCAAAAAGCGAGAGAAAGTTATACGGGTTCGGTAACAACCGTATCGAAGGAAAAACTAAAGATGCACAAAGGACAAAACTTGCTGCAAACGTTACGGAGTATCGATGCATCTTTAAACATCCCGATGAACAACTCGTTAGGTAGTAACCCGAATGCGGTGCCCCAAATGACTATTCGTGGTTCTTCTTCTTTGCCTATGAGCGTAGAGGAATTCAATGAACAGACTAAGCAAAGTGTCAATACTCCGTTGATTATTCTGGACGGCTTTGAAATAAGCCTTACTAAGTTGATGGATTATAACGACGAAGTGATAGAGTCTATCAATATATTGAAAGATGCATCGGCTACGGCTATTTATGGTTCTCGCGGAGCGAATGGTGTAATAGTTGTACAAACGAAAAAGCCCGTACCTGGAAAATTGAGGGTTACTGCTCAGATGGGGCTTAATCTGGAAGTTCCTGATCTTTCTTCTTATGATTTGCTGAATGCGGCAGACAAACTCGAACTGGAACGGATTGTAGGCTTGTACGAGGTGAAGGGAGCTCCCGAGGCTACGACAAACTATCAGGAACGCTATTATAAAAGATTGAAAGATGTGCTTTCGGGCGTGGATACGGATTGGTTAAGCCAACCGTTACACACAGGTGTAGGACAACGCTATAATCTCCGTCTGGAAGGAGGTAGCGATGAATTTCGATGGGGTACTTCTATTTCCTATAGTGATACCGAGGGAGCGATGAAAGGTTCTTCTCGTAGAGTGTTTAATGGCGATATTACATTGATGTATACCATTAATAATTTGATATTCCGTAATTATACCAGCATCGGTAATACGAATGGTGCAGAGAGCAAATATGGTACATTTAGTAATTTTGTGAATCAGCAGCCTTATAACAAACCTTGGGATGAAACGGGAGCATTGGTGCGTTATTTCGATGGTTTCGGTCCAGAAAACAGCTCCACACAAAATCCATTATATGATGCTACACTAAATTCGTTTGATAAAGAGAATGTATTGGATATTATTAACAACTTTTCTATTGAGTGGCGCCCTATTGCAGACTTTACGGTGAGGGGGCAATTGGGGGTTTCAACAAATCGTTCCAGTAGCGATTATTTCCTTCCGGGAGAACACTCCTATTTTAATACAAGTACTTATTCTACGGCAACCGGAGCACTCCGTAAAGGAATGTATACGTATGGTAACGGAGAGGATGTTTCGTATGACGGACGCTTGACCTTGAACTATTCTAAGTCATTCGCTGAAAAACATCAGATATATGCTGGATTGGATATGTCTATAGCTGAAAGCAGATATACATCTTACGAATTTATTGCAGAAGGATTTGGTAACGATGATTTGAGTTTCATCGGTAACGCACTGCAATACGAAGAAAACAAAGCACCTACTGGTGAAAAAACAACCAGTCGCCGTATCGGAGCAACAGGTAACGTGAACTATACGTATAACAACCGTTATTACATTGACGGTTCTTTCCGTGTGGATGGTAGTTCACAATTCGGTTCCAATAAACGTTATGCACCGTTTTGGAGTGTCGGTATTGGTTGGAACTTGCATAACGAAAGGTTTATGCAGAATCAGCATGTGTTGAATAATTTCCGTTTGATTGCTTCAATAGGTGAAACCGGTACTGTTGACTTCTCAAGAGCAGCTGTAGAAACAATGTATAAATATATTCCTGGAACACGTTATTTGCTATGGAATGCTGCACACTTGCAGGGATTGGGTAATCCGGATCTTACTTGGCAAACAACTCGGGAAATGAATTTAGGTATACGATTTGGATTATGGGATGACCGTATTACTGGTGAATTCGATGTTTATTCGAAGAAGACCTCCAATTTGCTCTCATTGAAAGATATTCCTTCTTCCATGGGATTCAATTCATATTCGGATAATATAGGCGAAGTGGAGAATTCGGGTTTTGAAGCATCATTGAGTGCTTATATTGTTCGGGATAATCAACGCGATTTTAATTGGATGATAAGCGGACAGTTAGTTTATAACAAAAACGAAATAACAAAGTTGTCAGATGCCATTATTGCCCAAAATGAGGCTTATTTAAAAAAAGATGATATAGATGTGTCTAGCCTCTTTTATGTAGGCCGTCCGCAAAATTCTGTTTATGCCGTTCGTTCTTTGGGTATTGACCCTAGTACAGGAAAAGAAGCCTTTTTGGATAAAAATGGAAATGTGACCTATACATGGAATGCTTCAGACAAAGTTTATTTGGGACCGAATGCCATATATGGTTCGCCTTATAAGGGAAAAGCCAGTACTTTGTTGAAATGGAAAGGTTTCACATTTAATGTGTCACTCGGATACCAATGGGGTGGCAAAACTTATAACCAGACCTTGGTTGATAGAGTAGAAGTGTCTAATAATACAATTAGGAATCAGAATGTAGATAGCCGGGTATTTACTGATCGTTGGCAGAAACCAGGAGACGTAACTTTCTTTAAAGGATACAGCAATGAAAGAACTCGAGCTTCATCTCGTTTTGTAATGGATGACAAGTGGCTTGAAATAGAATCCATCAGTCTACAATATCGTTGGGCAAGTGAGGCATTGAAAAAAGCTACCCGCTTACAGAGTATTACCTTTGCATTGAACATGTCAGATGTATGGCATTTTTCTTCTGTGAAATACGAGCGTGGCATAGATTACCCGTTTGCGCGTAATGTACAAGGCTCTGTTACCTTTTTGTTCTAATTTTAATAAACAGTAATTCGATTATGAAAAAGAAATATATTCCTTATTTAATGTCTGCCTTTCTTTTCCTGAATGTGTCTTGTGACGATTGGTTGGATGTGCAGCAGGATACCGAAAAAAGAGAAACGGAACTTTTTGATAATTACCAAGGCTTTCAAGGAGCGTTGGCCGGTTGTTACGACGATTTGGCCAAGCAAGATTTATACGGCGAAAAACTGACTTGCTCCAATATAGAGTCTATGGCTGGTTTATGGCATATGGGGTCGAGTGCCGATAATTTGCAGACGAATATATTGCCTAATTATTATTTTACCACACACGAGTATCGGCATAGCGTGGCAGAAGAGGAGATTAGAAGGATTTATTTGGGGCTTTTCAATACTATTTTGGAAGCCAATATGATTATTAAGGCCGCTGAGGAGAAGGGGCATGTGATACCTGATGCCAAATCTCGTGCCGTGGTGCTGGGGGAAGCTTATGCCATTCGTGCGTATTGCCAGTTTGATGTATTACGTTTGTTTGGACAGGTTCCCCAGAATCCAACAATCTTTGTTAGCTTACCTTATTCGGAAATAACTACCAAAGATGAAATGCCTCACTACTATTCGTACGAACAGTATATAGTTAAATTGGAGAATGATTTGAATAAAGCACTTTCTTTGTTAGAAGAGAATGATCCGGTATTTGATTATACGTATGATGAATTCAATAATGCCGGATATAACGGGTATGAAATGGTAAGAATAGAAGATTCATTCATGAATTATCGTCAGCACCGGCTGAATTATTGGGCGGTGAAGGCCTTGCAGGCACGTATGTATATGTATATAGGGCAAAAGGAAAAAGCACACGATCTGGCATTGGAAGTTATCCTGGCCAAAACCAGAACGGGCAAACCAGTAGCGTTATTGAGCGCAGCTGCGGATTATAGTAATAAATACTATGCTTCTCCTTCTGAAAGCCTTTTTATGGTGGCTAAGGCTGGATTGATTGATGAAACGGAAGATTTGTTGTTAGGTAATGAAGAATTAGTTGTCAGGGAAGGAGAAGGATTGGTTATTTTACCTACTAGTTATGAATCATTGTTTGAGGGAACAAATACAGGAAGCGATCTCCGTTATTTAAACATGTGGGCTGCTGTACAAACATCACAGTCTACTAAGTATCGTTCTATTCGTAAGCATTTTTATGATCCGGATAAACTAGGTGGTGAAACAAAAACAAAAGTATTGGCCACGAAATTGGAATTAATACCTTTGCTTCGTTTGTCGGAAATGTATTTGATTGCTGTGGAGGGGGCTCCTACCGTTGCGGAGGCCAATATGTTATATACCATTTATATGGGCTCTAAGAATGTGTTTCTGACTAGTCCGTTTGGTTCTATGGATGAGGTAAGGTCTGAGATGTTGAAAGAATATCGTCGTGAATTTTTTGCGGAGGGAGTGGTGTTCTATCTTTATAAAAGATATGGCATAGAGAATATGTGGTCAAAAGAAAATGTAACGGTAACGGAGACTGATTACATCCTTCCTTTGCCAAGAACTGAATATAATCCAAATAACTAATCAACTATGAAAACATTAATACGTATATTTATAGGACTGCTTATATCGGCACCGATTCTGATTTCTTGTGAAAAAGATTTGCCTGTGTATGTGGAAGAACAGGGACGTTTGAACTTTATCTATGAAAGAGACTTGCCGAGAGATTCCATGATTAGTTTTTCTTTCAGTTTTGGTCCAGCTGAGACCGTGATTGATACGGTTTGGCTTGGAGTGAGAACGATGGGAAAACCTTCGGATCATGATAGGTCTTTTTCTTTGCAGCAACTTATAACAGGAGGTAATGATGCGGTAGCCGACGTGCATTATGTCGCTTTTGATAATCCAGAGTTAGCTTCAAAATTCTATTATGTGCCGGCGGGGGCCATCGAAGTGAATATTCCAATTGTGTTAAAGCGTGACCCTTCGCTGAAAAATAAAAACTATACGTTACGTGTGGGATTTAAATCCAATGAGGTATTCAGTCATGGAAGCAAAGAATTCAGTTTTAAACGGATTATAATTGCCGATCAGTTAGTGAAACCTAAAAATTGGGATTCATACTGTAAGCATTTCTTTAATGAGTACGGGCCGGTAAAGCATCAGTTTATGATTGACACAACTGGTGAGAAATGGGATGATGAATATGTGAATACGGTTATATATAGTTATCTGCAGTCAGATCAGAATTTCTTATTCTATATGGCTCAGAAACTATATCGGGCGTTGGAAAAGTATAATGCAACTCACGAGAAACTGTGTGAAGAAGGAGGTATTCCGGTAGAATTTGCTTTTGGTGGAGGTTTTGAATAATTGGAAAGGAGATAGATATGAAGATAAAATATATGATATTGGCTGTATGTGCGTTTTTTCTCTCTTCATGTTTCGAAGACGAAGGAAATTATAAGTACACTCATGTAGAGGACATTGATATTGTAGGAATAAAACCAAGTTACAAGGTGCTTTCGTTTGTAGAAAAATTGGAGATTCCTATTGAAATAAACACAAGCTATGGAGATCTTGAATACCAATGGTATGTATATGATCCAAAAGTGGAGGAGGAATATAATCATGATGAAACGTATGAAGCGAAACTGATTAGTACAGAAAAAAATCTCTCCTATGATGTAGGGTGGGAGCCGGGTGTCTATACCGTAATGGTAAAGGTAACATCCCCGTCGAATAATTATGCCGTGTATGCCAAAACAAGTGTAGAGGTGGTCACCGAATTATCGAGAGGTTTTTATATATTAAAAGAAACAGCTGATGGTAATACGGAATTAGATTTGCATTACAACGATGAAGAACCGGTGGCTGCTAACTTGATTACTAAGGCAATGGGGAATCCTATGCAAGGGAAACCATTGTGTTTAGGTGTGGTATATGGTCATGGCTATATGGACCCAAAAGAAAATAAGATTAAAGTATATAAGACTCTTTGTGTATCCACGGAAAAAGGAGACGTATCGTATTTTAAAACTGATGATTTTGCATTGTTGTATGATAAGACTAACATTCGTTATGGAGGAATGAGTGAGGGTGAAATTCCTATCACTTCTTTTACTTTTGGTGTTTCTAATTTCTTTGTCTCCAATAAAGGCGTTTCCGGTGCGTATGCTTCTTCAATAAGTATGCCATCGGGTGGAGTATTCGCTACTACATCGGGAACCGGAGCTAGCCGATTTTTTGCAGAGGATGGTGAATTTGTTTTGGTTTATTGGAATGAACTAGACCAGCGCATTGATTATGCCGATCAATATTCATTTGGTCATTCTTTCATTGGTGATTATGATGAAAATGGCTTTTCAACGAAAGGAATGGAGTGTGTGGCGTGCGGAAGTTCACATGCTGGTGCTTCTGGTGCAATCAACTTTTTTCTGTTGAAAGATACTTCCGGCAAGAAGTTTCTCTATTATGTGTCCTCTGGTTGGGAAGGAGTCCATACGGAGAAAAAGGTAGAAATACCTGCCTATTCTAAATTGGCAAAAGCTACAAATTATGCTACCAATGCGAATACAGCTACTTTTATGTATTATGTATACAATAACCAACTGTATGTTTATAATCTCGGTAATGACACGGAAGAAGAGAACCCAATTACTCTTAAAGGTCTTCCTTCGGATGAAAAGATTACTTATTTGTCTTATCAGTATTTGAATAGTGGCGGTGCAGATGAAGAATATGATTTTAATTCTTTGTGTGTAGGTACACAAACGGGAAATACCTATCGTATCTATATGTATGATATTGCCGGAGGATATCCGAACAACCTGATTCGTACGATTGAAGGTGAAGGAAAATTGGTGATGTCGAATTATGTTTCACCTAAGTTTGAGGCGGATGGTAGCGGTTCCGCTTCCATCCCGAACAGATAAAATAGAATTTGATGAATGATTTAAATGGGGGTGTCCTTGCTGAAAATTATATAATACAGTAAATTTCTCTCTTTTTGTATAAAGCCGGTTCTGAGCATGTCATAGTGTGGAGCCGGCTTTTCTTGTTCATACAGGATAAATTTCCGTTTTAACATAGGTATTCATAGTACTTTTGCCATTCTTACCCTTCATAAATATAAATATATATTTTACTATTGGAAGACGAACATAGATATCTAAATAAAAGTTTTTGCTTATTAAAAATAATATGCTACCTTTGCAGCCCAAAAATTGAAAAACTGAAAGCGGACCTTTATTAAAGTTGTCTTAAGTTTATTGAATTACTAGATCTAAAGAATTAATTATTTAGGGGTTGAAAGTAGAGAAGAGAAAAAGAAGAACTCTATTTAATATAATAATTTTAATTTATGAAAAGAAATTTGATTGCCAGAACCTGTGTGTTACTGGCTTTTTGTGCCTTGTCATCATGGTGCAATGCTTCCGCTCGAAGTGAAGTTCGCTTGGAAGATGAGGTGACTAAGGAGGTCGACTATGAGCCAGGAATACATTTCCTGCATCAGCCTTGGGCAGAATTGGTATCTAAAGCCAAAGCAGAAAACAAACTGATTTTTATTGATTTTTACACGCAATGGTGTGGGCCGTGTTTGAATATGGCTGAGACGGTATTTACCTTGCCGACAGTGGGTGCATTTTATAATAACCACTTTGTTTGTGCCAAAATTGATGCCGAGCAGGGCGAAGGCATTGAATTGGCCAAGAAGTATGGGGTACGCAGTTATCCTACTTATGCTTTCGTTGATCCGGCAACTGAGAAATTGGTACACCGTAGTGGAAGCCGTCAGACGGCTGAGCAGTTTATTCGTACAGGAGAGGGAGCACTTAATCCCAAACTCCGTTCTTTTTATTTGGAAGAACAATACGCAAACGGGAATCGTGAACGGAAATTTCTGATAGATTATATTAACTATGAGTTTTCCGTGTATGCCCGTAATAATGTGACAAGAGCTTTTGATGAGTTGATTCAAGGTGGCGGGAAACTGACGGACAAAGAGGTCTGGGAAGTTTACAATCGTACTATTTCCGGTTTGACTCCTTATTTAAAAGAGATCTCTTCGCGTTATGATGAGTTTTGCCACTTGTATGGAAAAAAGGTTGTAGATGCAAAGCTAGCTAAAGAAACCACTTATGGCGATTTGAAGGAGATTGAAGCATTGTGCGATTTTGAGGGTAAGGATTTTAATTGTGAAATGATTCGTATCAATGAGGCGGTGCGTGCCCAACATTTTGATGAAGCTATCCGTCGTATCGATGCGATGATTGCCAATCCGAATGTGGATCAGCAAGAGCTGATAAACCGTCTGAAATATATTGCCCGTTTGAGCTATTATGAACGTGAGGAAATCCCTCAAAATTGGTTCAATAAATGCATCGAATATCTCCGTTACATTGCCTACAACCAAGCCGACCGGGATGATGCTTATATTCATCAGGAGTATGCTGCGGCTTTAGAACAGGTGCTACAGCGTATACCGAATCAAGGCATCGGTGTTCCGGCTTTTATTTTGGCCGAACCGACTCACGGAAAGAAGGCTTACTCCATGCGTCCCGATGTGTTGAAACCGAAACCTGTTAAGA
>UMKF01017268.1_pt1 | contig 32701 bp, 31 predicted proteins | sample 1966251 | NCBI WGS metagenome assembly UMKF01 (sample SAMEA4836171, study PRJEB28245) | human gut metagenome | biome: gut microbiome; material: fecal sample | place: Denmark | collected 2008
CTATGCTTTTGTTGTAAAGAATAGATGAGGTTCAATCGTTCATTCACGATTTCCAACCGTTCCGGATTGAATTCGATATTTTCGTTCTGACGATCTATTTCCAATTGGATATCTTTCAATTCTATGTAACAATTCTCCACTCTGTCGGACAATTCTTGAGTTACGGAATATATTGTGTTCAGTCCTCGTAATGTATTGAGTGCATCTTTGAGAATAGGTAGCACGCCATGTTCTTCCGACGAAAAAGCTTCTTCCGTTTTGTATAGTCCGGCTTTTATCTCTTCCGCATGAGTCAGCAGTTCAGCCTCTTGCTCCAGTTCTTCCTGTTCTCCGTCATAAAGTTTTGCTTCTTCCAATTGCTCCAGTTGGAAACGGATATAGTCCTCATCTGCTCGGTTTTTTTCGGCTGTTTCGAGTGCTTCTTCCAACTTCCGGCAGCAGTCCTTGTAAGAAAAGTATATTTTTTTATAATCTTCTAATGTAGAAGTGTCTTTTGCTACTAGGTCGATTACGTTCAATTGAAAGCCCTCTTTGTTGAGAAGCAGGTTTTGGTGCTGCGAGTGAACATCGATTAATTTTTCCCCCAACTCTTTCATTTGAGATAATGAAGCCGGTGTATCATTAATGAAAGCACGGCTTTTACCCGACGAAAGCAATTCACGACGGAGAATACATTCTTCGCCGTCATATTCTAAATCATTCTCTTCAAAGAATTTTTCTAAGTGATATTCGGCAATATGGAAGCGAGCTTCTACAACGCATCGGTTGGTTCCATTCTTTATACTTTTGCTATCCGCTCTTTGTCCGAGTAACAAGCCGATAGCTCCGAGTATGATGGATTTACCAGCTCCGGTTTCACCCGTAATTACAGAGAAACCTCTATCGAAACGGATATCCAAAGTGTCGATCAAGGCATAATTCTGAATGTATAACGATTGTAGCATAATTTTACAAGTTCTCCTTTTGATTCAATTCTTTACAAAGCCGATTGATAATGTCTTTGGCTACTTCTGTTTTCAGTTTGAGAGGGTATTCCTCCTTCTGTTTTTTATCAATAATGCTGATTTTATTAGTGTCGCACCGAAATCCAGCTCCTTTATCATTCAAAGAGTTCAATACGATAAAATCGAGATTTTTGCGTTGGAGTTTGTTTTGTGCGTTTTGTAACTCGTCGTTTGTTTCTAAAGCAAAACCTACCGACAACTGTTTTTCTTTTTTCATCTTACCGAGAGTGGCGGCAATATCTTGTGTCGGCTGAAGCTGTATAACCAGATCGTCCTTTTCTCTTTTTATTTTTTGTTCGGCTGTATGTTTTGGAGTGAAATCTGCTACGGCTGCGCACAATATAGCTGCGTCTGTTTGAGGATAAATTTGGATGGTTGCATTATACATTTCTTGTGCACTTTCCACTTGTACAACCTGAATGTTTGGATGATTTGCTTTGAGCTGTACCGGTCCGCTGATTAATGTAACTTGGGCTCCCCGTCGGGCGCACTCTTCTGCTAAGGCATATCCCATTTTACCGGAAGAGTAATTGCCTATGAATCGTACCGGATCAATCTTTTCATAAGTTGGTCCGGCTGTTATGATTACTTTTTTTTTTGCTAATTCGTCTTTTGATGCGAAATAGTTTTCCAAGACTTTAATTATGTTTTCCGGTTCTTCCATGCGCCCTTTTCCTACTAAATGGCTTGCTAATTCTCCTTCACCCGGTTCTATAATATGATTCCCGTACGAACGAAGGGTTTCCAAATTCTTCTGAGTAGCTGGATGGGCAAACATATCCAGATCCATTGCCGGCGCTACGAAAACAGGCGCTTTCATGGACAGATAAGTGGTTATCAACATATTGTCTGCAATGCCGTTAGCCATTTTTCCGATAGTAGAGGCCGTAGCCGGTGCAATAATCATGGCATCAGCCCATAAGCCTAACGTTACATGACTGTTCCATGTACCGTCGCGTTGAGCGAAAAACTCGCTGATAACCGGTTTGCTTGTCAAGGCCGATAAGGTAATAGGGGTAATAAATTCTTTTCCGGCGGGAGTAATGACCACTTGCACTTCCGCTCCACGTTTGATCAGTCCTCGGATAAGATATGCCGTCTTGTATGCAGCAATACTTCCGGTAATACCTAATACAAATTTCTTTCCTTGTAGCATATGTAGTTTATCAGACGGAAATTATTTTCCGGCATCTCTTAGTTTTATTTTGGTTAACATTTGTTTTGTATTCAAAGTAAAATCCCCTTGCAATATCCAACTGTAGTATCCGGGATCACGATGTAATACCTCAGTTACCGGCATGCCTTTATATTTTCCGAAGTTGAATACTTCTACTCCGTTCTCATCGTACACCATACGTCCGGCAAAGTCCACATTGCGGTTATAGCTGGAGTATTGCGACAAGAAAGCCATATCGTTCTGAAGATCCTCGGGATATCGGTCCAGTTGGGCCTTTAGCACTTCATACGTGGCACGAGTATCCGCTTCAGCCGTATGGGCATCTTCCAGATCTTTTTCGCAGTAAAACTTGTAAGCAGCCGACAAAGTTCGTTGTTCCAGTTTGTGATAAATAACTTGCACGTCGATAAACTTACGTTTACTCATGTCTATGTCCACGCCTGCACGGAGGAACTCTTCAGCTAGTACAGGGATATCAAACCGGTTGGAGTTAAAGCCTGCCAGGTCGCATCCTTCAATATCGCGTGCGATGGAAGCTGCTACTTCTTTAAAGCGGGGACAGTGGGCCACGTCTTCATCGTGAATGCCATGTACTGCGGTAGCGCTTTCCGGAATATGCATTTCCGGATTAATACGCATGGTTTTAGTTTCTTCTTTTCCGTTCGGATAAATTTTTAGGTAGCTTATCTCTACAATACGGTCCGAATTTATATTGGTTCCTGTTGTTTCCAAATCGAAAAAAACAATAGGATTCTTAAGGTTCAGATTCATTGTCTAGGTACTGTTTTAATTTATATTATGCAAGTTTTGCTTCAAGGAGTTAGGGGAATCACTTTACTTAAAGGAATTAGAATAATTGATCACTGTACTTAAGAGTAAACAGAAACAAAGGATGGTTTTATTTATTCTTGAACGAATATGAATTTTTAAACTTTAAAACCATAAACCGATGATCTGTAGTATTCCCTTTAGTTCTTTGAAAAATAGTTTGTAAAACTTCAGTTATTAATCGTTTAACATCATAGGCATCAGTAACATCAGCAATTCTTCATTTTCTTCTTGTTCCGACGGAACAATAACACCTGCTCGTGAAGGATCTGCCAATTCTATAATAATGTCTTGCCCGGAGATGTTGTTTAAAATGTCGATCAGGAAAGGAGCCTTGAACCCGATACTCATAGGATTACCTGTATATTCGCAGCTTAATGTTTCTTCTGCAGATGTTGAGAAGTCAATGTCTTGTGTAGAAACGATAATTTTATTTTCCTGCAAACGCAGCTTAATAAGGCTACTTGCTTGCGAAGAGAATACAGATACGCGGCGCAGAGCACTTAACATTACCTGACGGTCGATGATGATCTTATATGGATTGTTTTGTGGAATCACTGAATTATAATTCGGATAGCGTCCTTCGATTAAGCGACATACCATGCGGTAATTCTCCAGAGTAAAGATGGCGTTGCGGTCGTCAAAGTCAATACTTACTTCGTTGACTTCCTTCGGTAGTACATTTTTAAGAAGGTTGGCAGGTTTCTTGGGTAAAATGAAAGCGGCTTTTTCAGTGCCTTTGCTTGCATAGTTCTTATTACGTACCAGCTTATGTCCGTCGGAGGCAACCATGGTGATGTTTTCCGGTGTGATATCGAAATAGATTCCATTCATTACCGGACGAAGCTCATCATCGGCAGTTGCAAAGATAGAACGGTTAATTCCGCTTAGCAGGATATTAGGTGCCATGCCTACGTGTACAGCGTTATCTCCCAACTGAGCCGGTTGCGGATACTCATCGGCATTTTGACCAACTACGCTATATTGTCCATTCATGTACTGCACAGTGATTTCTAATGACTCCATGTTGATGTTGAAAGTCAACGGTTGTTCCGGAATTTCTTTCATAGCATCCATAATGGTTCTGGATACGATAGCGAAACGCCCGTTACTGTCGCTTTCAGAAACCTCTAAAGAAGTAATCATAGTTGTCTCCGTGTCCGACGCTGTGATAGAGAGTGTTCCATCTTGCATATCGAATAAAAAACACTCCATAATAGGTAATGTATTTTTTGAATTGATAACACGGCTGATTGCCTGTAAATGACTGAATAAAGTTGTACTTGAAACAATGAACTTCATAGTTATTTATTTTTTATTTATATTCTTTCTATTAGGTGACAAAGCTACAAAAATATTGTGTAAGCTTTGCAAAAAAACGGTATAAAATTAGCGTAGTATATGGGAAAATCGTACTTTCGCAACATAATTTAAATAATTAGAAATGGAATTAAGTGGAAAAGTAATTGCGGTTCTTGAGCCTAGAGGTGGCGTTTCGAGAACAGGGAATGAGTGGAAAGTGCAAGAGTATGTAATTGAAACACACGAGCAATACCCGCGTAAAATGTGTTTTGATGTATTCGGTGCAGATAAGATAGAGCAGTTTAATATTAAAGCGGGTGAAGAGATCACGGTTTCTTTCGATATCGATGCACGTGAGTGGAATGGACGTTGGTTCAACAGTATTCGTGCTTGGAAAATTGATCGTGTAGCAACATCTCCTACGGGATCTCAACCCTCGGATATGCCGTTCCCGCCGGCTCCTGAAGTTCCAGCGGACTTTAGTGCGACGGATGAAAAGGATGATTTGCCGTTTTAAGTATTTATACCGATTAATTCATTACATAATTACACCCATAAGATTCTTTTATAACTACAATCAGTTACAAAAGAATCTTATGGGTGTAATTTTATTCTGTAATAAAAACGATATAGACTTTATAATCAAGAATTCATGCTCATCAGGAATTCTTCATTATCTTTTGTCTTCTCCAAACGGTCTTTTACAAAGTCCATCGCTTCGATAGGATTCATATCAGACAAGTATTTGCGAAGTATCCACATACGGTCGAGGGTTTGTTTGTCGAGTAGTAAATCATCTCGGCGAGTACTGGAAGCCACAATATTGACAGCCGGAAATATGCGTTTGTTCGATAAATTACGGTCGAGTTGCAGTTCCATATTACCCGTTCCCTTAAATTCTTCGAAGATTACTTCATCCATTTTAGACCCCGTATCAATTAGAGCAGTGGCAACAATAGTCAGCGAACCTCCGTTTTCAATATTTCGAGCAGCCCCGAAGAAACGTTTAGGTTTATGCAATGCATTGGCATCTACACCTCCCGAAAGAACTTTCCCGGATGCGGGCGACACAGTATTGTATGCGCGTGCCAAACGGGTGATGGAATCGAGGAATATAACTACATCGTGTCCGCATTCTACCATTCGTTTTGCTTTTTCCAACACAATACCTGCAATTTTTACGTGACGTTCAGCCGGTTCGTCGAAAGTAGAAGCTATAACTTCCGCATTGACACTGCGTGCCATATCCGTTACTTCTTCCGGACGTTCGTCAATAAGTAACATAATCATATATACTTCCGGATGGTTGGCGGCGATGGCATTTGCTATATCTTTCAATAAGATAGTCTTACCTGTTTTGGGCTGTGCAACAATCAAGGCACGTTGTCCTTTACCGATAGGGGAAAACATATCTACCATACGAGCTGATAAATTGTCGTTGAACCCTTTGCACAAGCGGAATTTTTCATCGGGAAACAGTGGTGTCAGATGGTCAAATGGTACACGATCACGTACAACAGACGGATCTTTTCCGTTAATTTTTAGTACCTTAACTAAGGGGAAATATTTTTCTCCTTCTTTTGGCGGGCGGATAGAACCTTCTACTACATCACCGGTTTTAAGTCCGAATAATTTTATTTGTGATTGAGAAACATAGATATCATCGGGTGAAGAAAGATAATTATAATCGGATGAACGAAGAAAGCCATATCCGTCTTGCATAATTTCGAGAACACCTGTTCCGGTAAGAATTCCTTCAAATTCGTAAGGTTTCTCCCGCTCTATGGTTTTACGCTCAGGCTGTGGTGCTGGAGTAGCCGAGTTTTCGTCAGAGTCTTTCTCTTTTTCTTTATCTTTGAACTGGGAGCGTTGTTGATTATTGAATTTCGGATTTTTTTGGCGAATAGCCGGTTTGTTGTTGACTATCGACTCAGGATCCATTTTGGTAGTTTCGAATTTGCTAAGAAGTTCGGAAGGAATTTCAGCCTTTTCTACCGGTAAATCTTCAATAGGAATAAAATCGTCGGTATTAATAGCGGGTAGTAAGGATTCTTCAATGTTTTTTTTATTGTCCGCTACACTCGGTTTTTCAGTAGTCGGAGTTTCTTTTTTAATATTGTTCGTTTCTTTTTTTTTCACTTCTTTCTTGTCTTCTTTTGCTAAAGTAGTCTTGTTCTTACTACCCGGTTTACGTCCTCTTTTTTTAGGAGTTTCTGTAGCTGTTGTCTCATTATTAACTTCTTCTTGAGGAGTTGTTTCTTCGTTTGCTGTCGAATCAGATACGACTGGAGTTGCTGGAGTTGAAGTGGGGATAATGAATTTTTTGGTTGTTTCTTCTATTTTTTCAGCTTTATCTTGATTAGCTGTATAGACTCTGTCAACGCTTTCTTTCTTCACATTAATGCGTGAACGTTTACGATTTTCTTTAGTGTTTTCCACCGACACTTTTTTGGATGCTCCGGCAATGGCTTGTTCATCCAAAATCTTGTAAACTAAATCTTCTTTGGTGAATGTGCTAACTTTAGATATGCCCAACTCTTGGGCAATACGTTGCAAATCAGTTAATGACTTGTCATTTAATTGAATGATGTTATACATAAAGGTATTATTAATAAATCTATATAATCTCCTTTCTAAAACACAATATATGCTCTTGCTTAATTGATTTTAATTGTGCCTTTTAGTAATCAAACCAAGAAAGGGGAAATTACGTATACTGTTATTATATTAATTGATTGATTGTTGTTTTTAATTCCCGGCGGAATTCTGTTAACAAATGACTCTGCAAATGTAGTAATTAATTTCAGAACTCCGTTCTTTTTTATATGCTTTTTTTCATCTATGCATTATGGGGGCGTCCGGTTTGATGTTAAAGGAACGTAAAACGGCTTATTTTGTTTATTCATTATGCGGCTTTTTTATGATAAAAGCCGTAATTTAGCATTTGTAAATTTGTTTAATAGTTTAATGAATTAAAACAATGAAAAAAGTAATTGCAACAACTAAAGCTCCCGCAGCTATCGGACCTTACAGTCAGGCAGTAGAAATAAACGGTATGGTATTCCTTTCAGGACAAATTCCTATTAACCCGGCTACAGGTGAGGTAGTTGAAGGGGGTATTACGGAACAAACTACTCAGGTATTTGAAAATATCAAAAACGTATTGGCGGAAGCGGGATTGACTACTGCCAATATTGTAAAGACGACTGTTTTTATGGCGGATATGGCTATGTTTGCTGATATGAATGCCGTGTATGCAAAGTATTTCGACGGAGCATTTCCCGCTCGTTCGGCTGTGGCTGTCAAAGCATTACCGAAGAATGTGCTGGTTGAAATAGAAAGTATTGCTGTGAGATAATGTATGTATTACATCGGAATATCTGGAAATTTACAACAATAGTTTTAGCACTATTTATGGTGATTGGCGGCATACTTTTTGTATGCCGCAATTATCTGTTTATGCACTCTTTCGAAATAGCAGATGAGTTGGGAGGCAATATATTTCCTTCCACCATTCTTTCAACAGCTGCCACCGATGCAGAAATTATTGTTCCGGCGGACAGTAATTATGTAGGTAAGCCTTTATCTGGAGTGGCCATTAAAGTGAAATCTACTTATGCTAACACACGCGTACAAATATATATAGCGGCTACTCCTTTCTTTTCGGAGTCGGTATCCGAATTTATTCTGGCAAAGCCGAATACCGAATATTATGTTTATCCCGAATTTATATGGAATTATGAAGTTTTGAAGAATAATGTACAATCTGTTCCGGTTACCCTTGCGGTTAAGGTTATTTTGAATGAGAAGGAATTGTCACAGAAAACCAAAACTTACTCTATGCGCAGTGTCAATGAATGTCCGTTGGGGTATATAGACGCCCGTAATAAATTTCACGATACAAGTCTATACTTTGCGGCCTATGTTAATGAAGAACATCCCATGATAGACCAACTGTTGAGGGAAGCCTTGAATGCCCGTATTGTAAACCGTTTTACCGGCTATCAAGGGAAGCATTCGCAGGTGGATAAACAAGTGTATGCGCTCTGGTACGTTTTACAAAAAAGAAATTTCAAATACAGCTCTATATCGAACACAAGCTTATCGTCAAATGTTGTATTTGCACAGCGTGTCCGTACGGTAGAGGATGCATTGGAAGCAGCACAGATAAACTGTGTGGATGGGAGCGTGTTATTCGCCTCTTTGTTGAAGGCAATCAATATTAATCCTATATTGGTACGCATTCCGGGACACATGTTTGTAGGGTATTATACCGATAAATCTCATAAGGAAATTAACTTCCTTGAAACAACCATTATAGGGGATGTGAATTTGGATGATTTCTTTCCGGAAGAGAAACTGGATTCCACAATGGTGGGAAAATCACAGCTTGAAATGTCGTATCTGACTTTTAAGAAATCGCGTGAATATGCTACGGAAAAGTATAAGCAAAATAAAGCCTCTATCCATTCGGGAAAGGTGAATTACATGTTTCTTGAGATATCGAAGGAAACACGAAGAAAGATACAACCGATAGGAAAGTAATTAAATAAAGAAGAATATGGAAATCAAAGCAAGATTCGATCACTTTAACGTGAATGTGACAAATTTGGAACGTAGTATTGCTTTTTATCAGAAAGCGTTAGGTTTGCATGAAGACCACCGTAAAGAAGCTGCCGACGGCTCTTTTATATTGGTTTATATGGCTGATGATGTAACCGGATTCAAATTGGAGTTAACTTGGTTGCGGGATCATAAGGAACCTTATGAATTAGGTGAAAATGAGAGTCATCTCTGCTTCCGAGTTGAAGGCGATTATGATAAGGTACGCCAATTCCATAAAGAAATGGGATGTGTATGTTTTGAGAATGATGCGATGGGACTTTATTTTATTAATGATCCGGATGATTATTGGATTGAAATTCTGCCGCTTAAAAGAAGTTGAGAAGAGAAAGAAGAAAACAATGTAATTACATAGAGTTATTTGCCTAGCTTTGGGAGGTAAGGAGTTTAAAGTAATTACCGTTTCATCCCGGAGTTGCTGCAATTATTAATTTGCAGGCACGCTTGGAAGTTCAAGAGGGACATCTTGCTTTTATAGCCGTGTAACTTGTATTGAGTGAATCAATGAAAAGAAATTAGAGAATTTAAGGAAGTATAGAGAAAAGGGAAACATGTATTAAATGAGATGTTGAAAAAGAAATAGTGAGAATATATCGTTGTCTTCCGGATGGCAATTTTCAACTTTCCATTCTTAATTCTCGGCTTAATAAGAATCTACGTTAAAAGGACAGTGTAATTAAATATATAAAAAAGAATGAAGACTAAGAAATATATATCTCCCGGAGGATGGTTTTCCCTGCAATATCCCGCCGCTTGGAATGAATTTGAAGATGAAGAGGGAAGCTTTTTATTTTATAATCCTGCAAAATGGTCAGGTAATTTTCGTATATCTGTGTTTAAGGATGTCTCTTCCTCTTACGCTAAAGAGGTTATAGCGGATGAATTCAGCCAAAATCCACAAGCCAAAAAGGTCACGGTGGGAGAGTGGAAATGTGTTTATAGTCAGGATGCGTTTACGGAGAATGGAGAAGACTATATAACGCATGTTTGGTTGACGGGGCGTTCGAATACCGTGGCTGAATGTACTTTTACCACTTTGCAGAATGCTCCGAAAGAAATGGCCGAAGAGATTATTTCCTCTTTGGAGTTACGGGATGAGAGAAATATATATCCGAAAGAATATATTCCCATCCGAATCTTGGAAATTGCTGAAGTAAACGAAGCTTTTGAATGGGGAACCTTGGAAATAAAGAAAAATCTGAAGAAAGATTTCAGTTCTGTTGAACAGGATTTGGAACGCATCCAACAAATGATCGACGGAGGTATTTATCCTCTGAAGCGGAAAGAGGTATGGGCAGCGTTCGGCATTGTTTTCGGAACCATACTTGTGAACGAAATAGATGGTATGGATTGGGTGACTGTAATAGATGGAAAACAGGAATATCCGGCTCTTCGTTTTCGGGATACCGAGATTGTGATCGATTTGAAACATTTCATTTACGATACTTTGAATAAAGGAGAGAAATGTGATTTGCAAAAAGAATATACACGAATTAAAACAGAAGTAGAGGCGGTTTTATAATGGCAAATTCCTATTTACAAGTAGATGGACTGACAAAGTCTTTTGGTGATTTAGTCTTATTCCGTAAGATTTCCTTTGGTATAGCAGAAGGACAGCGTATCGGATTAATAGCGAAAAATGGCAGCGGTAAAACCACCTTATTAAATATACTGGCCGATAAGGAAGGATATGACGAAGGAAGCGTTGTGTACCGCAAGGATCTGAAAGTCGGTTATTTGGAGCAAAGCCCTTCTTATCCGGAACATTTGACAGTGTTGGAAGCTTGTTTTTATCATGGCAATGCTACCGTCGATTTGATTAGGGAGTATGAGCGTTGTTTAGAGACAGAAGGAAATCCGGGATTGGATGAGCTGCTTTCTCGTATGGAACATGCTAATGCGTGGGATTATGAGCGGAAAGCCAAGCAAATTCTTTCGCAGTTGAAAATACGAGATTTCAATCAGCCGGTAAAACATCTATCCGGAGGTCAACTGAAACGGGTTGCTTTGGCTAATGCATTGATCACCGAACCGGATTTACTTATTCTGGATGAACCGACTAACCATTTGGATTTAGATATGACTGAGTGGCTGGAAGAGTATCTCCGTAAAGGTAATCTCAGTTTGCTAATGGTGACGCACGATCGTTATTTTCTCGATCGTGTATGTTCCGAGATTTTGGAAATAGACAATAAGCAGATTTACCAATATAAAGGAAATTATAGTTATTATTTGGAGAAACGGCAAGAACGTATCGATGCTGCTAATGCCGAGATTGCCCGGGCGAACAACCTTTACCGTACCGAACTGGATTGGATGCGACGAATGCCTCAAGCACGAGGTCATAAGGCTCGGTATAGAGAAGAAGCTTTTTATGAACTGGAGAAAGTGGCTAAGCGACGTTTCAATAACGATCAGGTAAAGCTGGATGTGAAAGCTTCGTATATCGGTTCCAAGATATTCGAGGCCGACCATTTGTACAAGAGTTTTGGCAGCCTGAAGATTTTAGATGATTTTTCTTATATTTTTTCCCGTTACGAGAAGATGGGTATTGTAGGGAACAACGGAACGGGTAAGTCTACATTTATTAAAATACTGATGGGACTGGAGAAAGCGGATAAAGGAACACTTGATATCGGTGAGACTGTCCGTTTCGGTTATTATTCGCAGGAGGGATTGCAGTTCAACGAGCAGATGAAAGTAATTGATGTGGTACAGGAAATAGCTGAGGTGATCGAGTTTGCCAACGGTAAGAGACTGACGGCTTCACAGTTCCTGCAGCATTTCCTTTTTTCTCCGGAAACGCAACATAGTTATGTATATAAGTTGAGCGGTGGAGAACGTCGTCGCTTGTATTTATGTACGGTTCTGATGCGTAACCCCAACTTCCTGGTATTGGATGAGCCGACCAACGATTTGGATATCGTTACGTTGCAGGTATTGGAAGAGTATCTGCAAAATTTTAAAGGTTGCGTCATGGTCGTTTCTCACGATCGTTATTTTATAGATAAAGTCGTAGACCATCTGCTGGTTTTCAACGGACAAGGAGATATTCGCGATTTTCCCGGTAATTACTCTGATTATCGCGATTGGAAAGAGGCGCGGGCGCAACATGAGAAAGAAGATTCTAGACAGGTGGAAGTAAAGACTGAGAAGGTTCGTTTGAATGAAAAACGAAAGCTGAGTTTCAAAGAACGCAAGGAAATGGAACAGCTTGAAACTGATATAACGACTTTGGAGCAGGAGAAAAAAGAAATAGAGGAATCGTTGTGCAGCGGAGCGCTTTCGGTAGATGAACTGACGGAGAAATCCAAACGTCTTCCCATGCTGAATGACGAACTGGATGAAAAGACGCTGCGTTGGCTCGAATTGAGTGAAATAGAATCGTAAACCAATACTACAGATTTACGTGGACTATTTCAGACGGAGATAGAGCGTTACTCCTCGGAAAAGTCTAGTTCGAGTTGCCGCCAGGTTCCGTGTTCCTCTTCTTTGGGATTGGAAACGGAAAGACCGATGAGCCGTATGGGATGTTGCTCATAATCCACTTCACCCATCAGTTGTTTGGCGAGCGGGAGGATGATATTTAGTTCGTTGAGTTCCTTGGTTTGCGTAATGCTTCGGGTAATCTGTTTAAAATCATGGAACTTTATTTTTAAGGTAAGCGTATTACCATGAAAATCTTTTCGTTTTAATCGTTCCACTAATTCTGTAGCCACATGATAAAGCTCTATGATAACGGCAGAACGTTGGTAAATGTCTTTCTCCAATGTCCGTTCGCAACCTATTGATTTTCGTATGCGGATAGCTTCCACCGGACGGTTATCTATTCCGCGGGCAAAGTTGTAATAGATAATCCCGGCTTTTCCGAATTGTCGGGTAAGCATGCTTAGTGAGCAAGACTTCAATTCTTCTCCTTTATGGATACCTAGCCGATGCATCTTTTGTGCTGTAACGGGGCCTACTCCCCAAAAAGATTCAATAGGCAGACGGTCGATGAAATGTTGCGCCCTGTTAGGGTGAATCACGAAAAGACCGTCGGGCTTACGGTAATCTGAAGCTATTTTTGCCAGAAATTTATTGTAGGATACACCCGCGGAAGCTACTAAATGAAGCTCCTTGCGGATGTGTTGTTTTATCTCTTTGGCAATATCTACAGCAAGCTCGATATGTTGTTTGTTGTCAGTTACATCCAAAAAGGCTTCATCCAGCGAGAGGGGTTCAATAAGGTCGGTATATTCCCGGAATATTTCCTGAATTTGTCCGGACACTTCTTTGTATACTTCCATACGTCCCGGAATGAAAATTAGTTGCGGACAGAGCCGTTTTGCCTTTTGTGACGACATAGCGGAGTGTACTCCGTAGCGGCGTGCTTCGTAGCTGGCGGTTGCAACCACACCTCGTTCTTCGGCATGCCCTACGGCAATAGGTTTGCCCCGTAGCTCCGGATGGTCTCTTTGTTCCACCGAAGCATAAAAAGCATCCATGTCAATATGGATAATTTTTCTTATCCGGTTTTCCTGCATTCAATCTTATTTCTTCTCAATCTTATATGTATTGTTACTTTTAGCTTTCTGGGGAATACATTTATTACAGATTAATACGAATTTGCCCAAATTGATATTTTATATCAATCACCTTTCACTTTGAAAATAAGGTTAGCTATCCGGATACCACTTTCAGCAGTGTCCTCCGTAGGTTATGCCATTTATATTCTTAATAGAATCAGCTATCCGGATGTTCACTTTCAACTCTCCTTTTGATTGCCTTTTTCTTCTTTCAGTTGATGATAATACTTTCGGAGCATTGTGGTATCTGTTTCCCTATCAGTAAAGACTTCCAGAAACAATGGTTTTTCTTGTGCTTCGGGAGTAGTAAACCGTTGCATGGCCTCGTTCAGTTCCTCTTCATCGGTTACTTTCGTGTAAGAGAAACCACGTTCCTCCGCCCATCCTTGTGCCGAAGTATGATGTTCTGCGGTGACGAACGGACGCGACCTGCTCGATTTGTCCATACCGGGTAAGGTATGAAAAGCCTCAGCACCTTCGTTATTTAGTAAAAGTATACGTATATTGACACCGAAATGTTGGTTCCACAGAGCGTTCATGTCGTGGAAAAAACTTAAGTCTCCTATAACAACAAAGTTCAGTTTATCCGAAGCCGCAGCATAACCTATGGCGGTGGACAGCGAACCTTCGATCCCTCCCAGTCCCATATTACTGCAAACTTCCACATCGGGAGCTACGGAGAACATTTGTGCATAGCGGACGGTGGAACCGTTGGCCAAATGTAGTGCACAGGGGGTAGGCAAGGAATGGATCAACTTTCCGGTAACCGCTATTTGCGAATAAGGCAACTCTGGTTCGGCTATTGTCCGGCAATAATTTTCCCACATCAGCGGATAGTTGGTCGGTTTAGGTTCCATCATAAAAGCAATCTTCTCCAGAAACTCAAACGGATCCATTTCGATGATAGTTGTCAAGCAACCATACGGGTCGGCAATCTTTCCATCTGCTGCCACATGCCAATGCTCGCGTGGCGGGGGCTTGCGCAAGTATTTCTTCAGTTGTTTCGACACCACTTGTCCGCCGTAAGTAATTAGTAAGTCCGGTGCCATCATGCTTTGTCGATCGGCATCCATTGTATAGATGGCCGTATCGAAGTTCTTGACGGGAATCCCCGGTATCGTGCGGTTGCTTAAGTGTTCTGTGAGCCATACAAAGTTTTTGTAAAGCGCTTTTTCGTATTTTTTCTCGAACAGGTAAATCAGATTCATCTGTCCCACCACAATCATGCGTTTATTGTACCGGTTAAGGCGGGCAATCAATTCCTCTTTGTAATTGCGGTCGTAGAGGCTTAATCCCTGGTAACGGGTAATCACACGCGCTTCGGGCAATGCCTTGGCGGTGAAGCGATAAATAGGTTCGGAAAGGGGAACATTGATGTGTACGGGTCCCTTTCCACGATGGGTCATTTCCAATATCGCTTCGTTAATCAGGCGATTACAATACCACTCGTCCTCTTCCGTACCGATTTCCGGTAAGTTGACCGACATCTTTACCAACGAACCGAATACATTCGGTTGGGGTATTGTCGGACTGTCCGTTTGTCCGATCCATGCAACAGGATAATCGGCGGAAATCACAACTAGCGATATCTGCTGGTAGAAAGCCTCCGCTACAGCCGGATATAAGTTCAGCAAAGCCGATCCCGCCGTGCAACAGACTGCTGCGGGTCCTCCACCTTGTAACGATAGACCTAAAGCGAAAAAGCCCGCGCTGCGTTCGTCCGCTACGGCATAGCAAGTGAAGTCTTCGATGTTTGCCAAGGTCTGGACGATAGCCGTATTACGGCTTCCGGGGCAAAGGACGATTTTCCGCACCCCATGCGCTTTCAATAACGCAGCCAATTGAAGTATATTCTTTTTGTCTGAAAACATGAATCTTATATTTATCAGTTTTGTTTCCTGTTACAAAAGTATGGCATTTATTTGAGAACGGCAATAATTGGAATACTATGAATGAACTTTGTTTTTGTTATAATTAGATAAAAATCTTTTTAAGGGCTATATGTTATGTTTCCTTTTTCTTTATCACTTTCTCCGGAAGGACTTTATAAATAAATTATTGAAGTGTAGAGTGTTGCTTCTGAAAGTCATCTCTTTTTCACAATAAAGACGCTTGTTCGGCTTTTAATTTTTCTCCTCGGAAATAGAAAGCCGAGTTCCTTGCTCCCGGATGTTTTAGAAAATCCTCTTCCACCAACTGTTTCAATATCCGGTTGGCCGATGTGGGAGATAATGTGCAGGCATATACCAATTCTTTGCGTGTAATGTACTCATTCGTTTGGAAATGCGTTCTTAAGAAATCAACCACCTTACTGCTATCCGTTTTTACAGAATGCCTTGCATGCGTCCGTTCGAAGCGAGTGGTACGTAACGAACGATTACAGCTCTTATCCGCCCGGAAATGAACTCCTTTGTAATGTACGGATTCCGCACGAATCTCATCAGGCTTGTCCATCAGTTGGGAAGTGGCGGTAATCGTAAGATACCCCAATCCGTCGAGGTGTACTCGCTTTCCTTCTTTCAACGCTTCCAGAATCCGCTCTAAGATGGTATCCCAAGCCATCAGGATAACACCTCGGTTTGCCCGTGTATAATGAGCTGCTAGCCTTGCTATCTCTTCTATGTCCATCTCGCCGTTGCTCACAACCTTTGCAATGAATTTTTTCCGCCCTTTTTTCTCCGGGTCCGGAGTTGTAAAGAAATCAAATTTAGCCATCTATTTTATTGTTTGTTCTTAATAAACTAACCTTCTTGATAAGTACAATTAAACACTATTCAAGGAAAAATTAAGTATCTCTCAGTCGAGGGAAATACATCTCCCGAACGAGGAATGTATCTATTTCGTTCGGGAGATGTATATTTCTCGTACGTGGTACGCTTAATATCTCTATACAAAGATACTACATTTATTGGGAGAAAACAATAGTTTGTATGGAAGAATGGAATACTTCTTCGAATATCTTCCTCGAGCGATGCGGAATGTATGCAAGAATATTTATAGAGTAAATGTGTTTCATGCGGGACGCCGTATTGTTGTCGAAAATAAAGATATCATATTTGTTAAGGAGGATGATTTTTATATTTGCCCAGGTGGAAAGTATTTTGTTATTTTGTAAATTCCCCTTATATTGGGAATAGTGAACTTTATAAGGCTGTGTTAAGTTTACTTGTAAAGGTTTCAATGGCTATAGAAACATATTTCCTAAAGATTTTGGATAAATAAGAAACGAATGAATAGACATATAAATAATTTGCAACGATTTATCGAAGCACAACAGGGTGTATATGAACGGGCTTTGGCTGAAGTACGGCGAGGGCGTAAACAGTCTCATTGGATTTGGTATATATTTCCTCAACTGGAAGGGTTGGGGATGAGTTATAATGCGCAATATTATGGAATTCATGGCTTGGATGAGGCGAAAGCTTATCTTGAACATCCCGTTTTGGGAGCAAGGCTTAGGGAGATAACGTTGGCTTTTCTTCATCTTTCAGGAAAAACGGCCGAAGAGGTGTTTGGGGGATTAGATGCTATGAAGGTGCGTTCGTGTATGACGCTTTTCTGCGAGGTTTCAACGGATGATTTGTTTGCTATGGTTATTGAGAAATATTATGGGAATAAACCGGATGAGAAAACACTGGAATTAGTGAATAAGGAGCTTTCTATTCCTGTGGGGTTGGGAGCCATAGCCGGAGATATAATTGGTTCGGTGTATGAATTTAATCCTGTAAAATCGGTGGAATTTACTTTGTTCGGAAAGGAGTCGCACTTTACGGATGATACGGTGATGACAGTAGCGGTTGCCGACTGGTTGCTTTCCGGAGGTAGTTTAGTGGATAGAATGCAGGACTATGGGAGAAAGTATCCGTATGCCGGTTATGGCCGAGGTTTCGGAAAATGGTTGAATAGTGACCGACCACAACCGTATCATAGTTGGGGAAACGGTTCGGCTATGCGGGTAAGTGCTGTAGGCTGGGCTTTTGATACCTTGGAAGATACTTTGGTTGCGGCCCAACAGAGTGCGGAGGTGACACATAATCATCCGGAAGGGATAAAAGGGGCACAAGCTACGGCAGCTTGCATTTATTGGGCGCGTACAGGGTGTTCCAAAGAAGAGATAAAAGAATATGCAGAGGGCATGTTCGGTTATGATTTGCATCGGACTTGTGATGAAATCCGTCTCACTTATGGGTTTAATGAAAGTTGTCAGGGTACGGTCCCGGAATCTATTATTGCTTTTCTTGATAGTTCGGATTACGAGCATGCTATCCGTTTGGCTGTCTCGTTGGGAGGGGATGCCGATACAATGGGAGCTATTACAGGAGGCATTGCCGAGGCTTATTATGGTGAGATACCTCCGTCTATAAGGAGGGAGGCACAGAAACGTCTGCCGGAAGAGTTTGTACGGGTGATGATTAGCTTCTATGAGAAATTTATAAAAAACAAAAGAGTTTATATAGAATAAGGGACAGGGCTATTGAAAACCAATGCTCTAACACCTTATTCGACATATTGTTTTAAATATAGGGTTTTTGTTTACTTGTGAAAGTTGTCTGCTAATTCAGCAAAGTGCTTTTCCGTCCTGATATCCAACCAATGGAGAAAAAAGATGAACAAGAAAAGAAAGCAAAGCAAAAGATATGCTTTCTTTTCTGCTTTACCGGCTTGAGTCGGTTTATTTTTTCAGTGATGAATTAACGCTGTCGATATAATCCAATATCTCGTTACGTCCGATTTTCTTCTCGGATGAAGAAATAAAGTAGGGAGGAAGCTCTTCCCATTCTTCCTGCAACTTCTTGATATAAAGGTTTACATTGTCACGCATTTTGTTAGTAGTGAGTTTGTCGGCTTTGGTGAATATGATAGCGAAGGGAATACCGTTTTCACCCAACCATTCAATGAATTCGAGATCGATTTTTTGCGGCTCAAGACGAACATCGATTAATACAAACAAATTAGTCATCTGCTCACGCTCCAATATATAATCTTCAATGATTTTTGTGATCTTTTCCTGTTGTTTTTTCCCTCGTTGGGCATATCCGTAACCGGGCAAATCGACCAAATACCATTGTTTATTAATTAAGAAATGGTTGATAAGCAACGTTTTTCCGGGAGTGGAAGAGGTCATAGCCAGTTTCGGACGTTTGGTAAGCATGTTGATAAGACTCGACTTACCTACGTTGGAACGACCGATAAAAGCATATTCAGGCAAACCGTCTTGCGGACATTTGCTTACTTGGGTGTTGCTGATAATGAAATCTGCGCTGGTTATTTCCATATTTTTTGTTTTTTATGAATTGATAATAGAGAAAGACCGATAAAGGTCAATAATCCGTTGAATATGAGCATTTCATATCCGAATTTGTACCCTGTGTAACGAAATGTAAAATAATCCGTAGCATAACAAATCAAGGGAGATGCTAGGGCTACATACGGGACAAAACGATCTCGTGGAATCATTTTAGTAAAGAGCCCAAAAGTAAAAAGTCCGAGTAGCGGTCCGTATGTATAGGAGGCTATAATGTAGATAGCATCGATAACGCTTTTATCATTCGCCGCTTTGAATAACAAAATAAACAGGATAAAGATTATGGATATGCCGAAGTGGACCTGTTTCCTTTTCTTAATAGCTTCTTTCTCAGAAAACTTTTTTACATTCAGAATGTCTACACAGAAACTGGTGGTAAGGGCTGTGAGAGCAGAGTCTGCGCTGGAAAAGGCGGCGGCAATGATTCCTATGGTAAAACATATCAATGCGGGAAATCCTAAAAAGCCGTTGGCGGCAAACATGGGTAATAGGTCATCTCCTGCGGTCGGTATCTGTAAGCCCATTTGTGGCGCCAGCAATAATAACAGGATTCCCAATGAGAGGAACAGATAATTAACGGGAATGAAAGAAAAACCGTAACAGTACATATTCTTTTGAGCTTCTTTCAGGTTACGGCACGATAAATTCTTTTGCATCATATCTTGATCGAGTCCAGTCATGACAATAGTTATGAAAATACCACTGAAGAATTGTTTAAAGAAATTCTGTTTGGATTGCCAGTCATCGAAAACAAAAATACGACTGTGTTCATTCGAATGAATCGTTTGTAGCCATCCGCTAAAATCGAGGTTCATCTTGGCACATACATCGTATAGAATAAGTCCTAATGTCGCTATCAGGCAAAAGGTCTGTAAACTATCTGTCCACACGATGGTACGGATTCCGCTTCGCCGGGTATAAAGCCATATAAGAAGCACTAGAGTTATAACCGTGATAAAGAAGGGAATATGCATCGGTCCGAACACGAAATTTTGCAGAATAAGGCAAACTAAATAGAGGCGGGCTGCAGCTCCAGTCATTTTGGAAAGGAGAAAGAATGATGCTCCTGTTTTATAAGAGTAATTTCCAATCCGGTCACCTAAATAGGTGTAAATAGAAGTAAGGTTTAATTTGTAATAAAGGGGCAACAATATGTGGGCAATTACTAAATATCCTACGGAAAAACCAAAGACTGTTTGCATATAAGTCATATCAATGCTTTTTACCATCCCCGGAACAGAAACAAAAGTAACCCCTGAGAGAGAGGCTCCGATCATGCCGAATGAAACTATATACCACGGAGATTGGCGGTTTCCACGGAAAAAAGCGTCATTGTTGGCTGTACGTTTGCTAGTAAAACGGGAAATAAGCAATAATAGTCCGAAATATATAAATATGGTTAGTAGGATATATATGCCGTTCATTGTGTTTTTTTGTGGACAAAGATAGGGCAAATTCTCTATTCTTCTGTTATCTTTGCGCCAAGAAAAAGAAAAAAGATTAGAAAAGTGGCTCAACAATATTCTTCTGTATTATTAGAAAAAGCAGTTAACGAATTTGCCAAGCTTCCCGGAATTGGACGAAAAACGGCTATGAGACTGGTGTTGCATCTGCTTAGGCAGGATACATCTATGGTGGAAGCATTCAGTAATGCTCTGGTAACGCTGAAGCATGAAATAAAGTATTGCAAGAAGTGTCATAATATTTCCGATACGGACTTGTGCGGCATCTGTGCAAATCCTTTGCGTGAAGCGTCGGTAGTCTGTGTAGTGGAAAATATTCAGGATGTGATGGCGATAGAAAATACTCAGCAATTCAAAGGCTTATATCATGTATTAGGGGGAGTGATCTCTCCGGTGGATGGAATTGGCCCGAGCGATTTACAAATCGATACTTTGGTAAAGAGAGTAGAAGAAGGCGGTATAAAGGAAATCATTTTCGCCTTAAGTCCTACAATGGAAGGAGATACGACAAACTTTTTCATTTCCCGTAAGTTATCCGGATTTGATGTCAAGTTGAGCGTTATTGCACGTGGAATCTCTATTGGTGACGAACTGGAATATACAGATGAAGTTACTTTAGGACGCTCTATTGTCAATAGGATGCCTTTTACCGGTATTAATTGAAAAGGAATATGGAAGAAATCAAAAAACTTATCAGACGTCAGCGTATTGAATATGCCCTGTTTTGGATAGTAGCTGTCGGATTGACAATTTGCTTTGAGTCAGGGATTCTAACAGACGGCCTATATGCAGGGAATGTAAGAATGGAGTATTTTTTAGAGACTTCGGGCATTCTTCTGACGATAGTATTTATACCCTTATCATTAAAGTTGTTTAATCTGGCTTTAGTGAAGCGTATCCGGCAATTCCCTTTGCTGAAAGCTTTAAAGTCGTATGGACGTTGGAGTGAAATTCGTTTGTTGATGCTTGCTATAGTTGTGCTGGCTAACTTGATCATCTATTATTTGACCTTAAACAGTATAGGCGGTTTGTGTGCTTTAATGGGATTAACGGCTTCATTTTTTTGTTGGCCCGGAGTAAAACGCATGATGAATGAATTGAATGTGACCGAAGTATGATGAGAAATATTTATCTGAACAATGAAGAGATTATTCTGCGTGCGCCGGAACCGCAAGATTTGGAACTGATGTATCGGATCGAGAATATGCCGGAACTATGGAGCATAAGTAACACTACGGTGCCCTATTCACGTTATGTGTTGAAACAATATATTGAAACAATGCACAATGATGTATATATGGATAAACAACTTCGTTTGGTGATAGAACGTAAAGAGGATCATCATCCGTTAGGAATGGTCGATCTGACAGATTATAATCCGTTACATAATCGTGCCGAAGTAGGTATAATTGTAGATGAAGCATACCGGGAACAGGGAGTAGCTCGTCAAGCACTCGAATTGTTAATAAAATATTGTTCCCGTTACCTTCATATACATCAGCTTTACGCCTATATCGCTTTTGACAATACGGCTAGCAGGAATTTATTTAAGGCATGTGGCTTTATCGAGTGTGGCGTGTTGAAACACTGGCTCAGAGGTGAATATAATTATCAAGACGCAGTACTGGTACAACGACTTTTAGTAAAGTGATATCAGATAAAGGATTTTTAGGGCCAGGTTTACTTATGAAAAGTCCTTCTGATTCGTTTAATCACTTTCATTCCTATTATTATTCCATCGATGACGGCAATACTGGAATTGATAGAATGCATAATATTGCCTGCTCTGCTAGCGGGTCTCACCGGAGCAAACAAATCAGATGTTCTGGTTCTTATCACTTCTTTTTGTGTCCTGATTTCATTCAGTAATTCTTCTTTTCGTTGAGTTACTTCCTCTAACGAAACTTCTTGTCTAGTTGTTTCCATATTCATTTTTTTGAGTGATGATTCATAAATAGTTTAGTTAAAAACCGTACAAGCGGTTTGACAATCAACTGTTTTCTGAAAAGGTATACACAGGCCAGAAGCAGAAGAATAAACAGAGTGATGATGGCGTAGCTGATTGTTAGTCCACCCACAAGTGAAGCAAGAATATATGCTAAAGTGAATGATAAATAGAACAATGCGATCATTCCCAATGTAATGAGCACAAGGGTTAATATTAATCCTGATAACAGGAGAGTCAGTTTCTCAACCATTTCCAGTTGAACGTATTCCTTTTGCAAATTTATATATTTCTTCAGTTCGAAATATAATTGCTCCAGACTTTCAATACTTTTTTCGTTGGCAAACATAATTAATTATTTTAATGGTAAAAAAATAGGAAAAACAGAAACCCATCTTTATTATATGGTTAACTAAATAATATGAATTATTGAATTAAAATATAACAAAGATGGGGGAGCTGTATTATTCCGGATGGGTTTCCGATTTGACTTCCGCTGCAATTTCATTTACTAAATCATTTAATTCATGATGACTTAGTTTGATACCTCTTTTGCGAAGTGCTTCTGCAATTTTAGAACGGGTATCTTCTCCTTTGTCCGGAGCAAACAAAATGCCACATGCGGCACCTACGGCTGCGCCGCCCAGAAATGCTGCAAATAAACTTAAACCTTTCATACTTATTTATTTTAATGTTCACTAACAAAAATAACATATTTATTTGGATTGGGTTCTATGAAAGCTCAATTATTTTTTTGAATTATGTACATTTTACAGGTGATTAATATTTTTTTTGCTCTTTTCTCCTTGAGTGAATGAAAATAGTACTATTTTTGCTGTAATTTTATTTAAAGAATAGGCTAAGTATGTTTGCTGATACGTTTATATACGAAGAACCTATGTAGCAAATCATACGGATTTTATTGGTATATATGCTATATGAGTGGAAGAAGGTGGATATCTTTTTGAAGGATTGATTCGTTTTTCTACATGTTCATTAAAGAAATGCGCTGTTTAGTTTAAATGATTAATGGTAATGTGTATTAATTTAAAACAGAATAATAAGATGAAAAAGTATTTGATGTTAAGTGCCGGCTTGTGTTTGGCAATGATGGTAGTATCTTGTAAATCAAGTGAAAGTGCTTATAAAAAAGCTTATGAGAAGGCTAAACAACAAGAATTGGCACAACCTCAGGTAAACGAAGCTGTAGAAGTTGCTCCGGTTGTGAGTGCCCCGGTTGTTTCAGCTCCGCAACAACAGCCCGTTGTGTCGAATGCTACGGTTCGTGAAGAAAAAGTCTCAATGGTTAGTGGAGAAGGCATAAAGAATTATAGTGTTGTTTGTGGTAGCTTCGGTGTGAAGGCGAATGCTGAAGGCTTAAAAGATTATTTGGATAAAGAAGGATATAATTCTCAGATTGTTTATAATCCTGAAAGGCAAATGTATCGTGTGGTGGTAGCTACTTATGATGATAAGGCGACTGCAGCCCAAGCAAGAGATGAATTTAAGGCTAAATATCCATCTCGTTCGGACTTCCAGGGAGCATGGTTACTCTATCGTGTTTATTAATTTGAGAATATTCGAGTTTAAGAGATAAAGATTCGGGAAGAAGACTGTATCAAAAGTGCAGATCCGAGTACGTCCATTCGTGTTGTACGGTATGGAAAAATGCGGAGGTTGAATGTTCTTTTGATGTAGCCTTCTTTTCTTTTTGGTTTATTACACCTTTTTTGTCTTTTATTTCTTACCTCTTTTCGCATAAATCGTTATTTTTGCAAACAATTATGAGCAGAATAGTATCTATCGATTATGGAAAAAAACGTTCCGGCATAGCCGTGAGTGATACGTTACAACTTATTGCGAACGGGCTAACAACGGTGGCAACTCACGAACTGTTTGATTTTATAATGGATTATGTGCGTAAAGAACCGGTGGAACGAATTATTATAGGCCTTCCCAAACAGATGAACAATGAATATTCGGAGAATATGAAGAACATCGAGCCCTTTGTTAGACGGCTTAAGAAAGCGTTGCCTGACCTCCCGATTGAATATGTGGATGAAAGGTTCACGTCTGTTTTGGCACATCAGGCTATGATTGATGGAGGATTAAAAAAGAAAGCTCGACAAAATAAAGCACTTGTGGATGAAATTAGTGCAACCATTATATTACAATCCTATTTGGAATCAAAAAGAAACTAGTTAATAACAATGATTTTACCTATTTACACTTACGGACAACCCGTATTAAGGAAAGTAGCGGAGGATATTACTCCCGATTATCCCGGTTTGAAGGACTTAATTCAGAATATGTTTGAAACCATGCAACATGCTGATGGCGTTGGTTTGGCTGCACCCCAAGTTGGCTTGCCTATTCGGGTGGTAACTATCGATTTAGATGTGTTGTCGGATGATTATCCTGAATTTAAAGGCTTTTTGCATGCATATATTAATCCTCATATATTAGAAACAGATGGTGAAGAGGTTTCCATGGAAGAAGGCTGCTTAAGTCTTCCGGGAATTCATGAATCGGTAAAGCGTAAAGATCGGATACATGTGACCTATCTGGATGAAAATATGCAAGAGCATGATGAATGGGTAACGGGTTATTTGGCTCGCGTAATGCAACATGAATTTGATCATTTGGAAGGAACTATGTTTATTGACCATTTATCTTCTTTACGAAAACAAATGATTAAAGGAAAATTAAACGGTTTGCTGAAAGGAAAAGCTCGTTGTTCTTATAAAGTAAAAGCAGTCGGCAAATAATAATATAGCTAAAAAATGATACGCAAAGTTCTCTTTATATTATTGTTTTTTCCTGTGATGGCGTTTGCCCAAATCAATACGGATAGGGTAATGACCATTGCTCGTAATGCGTTATATTTTGAGGACTATGTGTTGTCTATACAATATTTTAATCAAGTAATCAGTGCAAAACCTTATTTATACGAACCTTATTTTTTTAGAGGGATTGCCAAATTAAACTTAGATGATTTTCAAGGTTCCGAACACGATTGTACGGAGGCTATTAATCGAAATCCTTTTGTGGTTGCTTGTTATCAGGTGAGAGGCTTGGCACGTATTCGCCAACAAAATTATGACGGAGCAATATCCGATTATGAAAAAGCATTGGAATATGAACCGGAAAATGTCGGGTTATGGCATAATATGGCTTTATGTAAAATGCATAAAGAGGATTATGACAGTGCACAAGAAGATCTGGAAAAATTGAAAAATCTCGCGCCCAGACATACGGCTGCCTATTTGATGAGTGCTGATGTCTCTTTGAGACAAAAAGATACATTACGGGCCGAACGGAATATAGACAAGGCTTTGGAAATAGACCCTTATGACGGCGATGTTTGGTCGGCAAAGGCTATTTTGCATTTACAACAATCCAAATACAAAGATGCGGAAACCGATTTGAATAAAGCTATTCATTTAGCTTCCAAAAATGCTAATAATTATATAAATCGTGCATTGGCGCGATATCATCAAAATAATTTGCGGGGGGCAATGAGTGATTATGACTTGGCTTTGGAAATAGATCCTTCTAATTTTTTGGGACACTACAATCGAGGCTTATTGCGTGCGCAAGTCGGGGATGACAACAGAGCTATTGAAGATTTCAACTTTGTTATCGAAATGGAACCCGATAATATGATGGCTATCTTTAATCGGGGGGTACTTTTGGATCAAACTGGCGATTATAAGGGGGCTATCAAAGATTTCTCAACTGTGATTGATGAGTATCCGAACTTTTTAACCGGGTATCATTATCGTGCAGCAGCCCGTCGTAAAATCGGAGATGTAAAAGGAGCAGATGCAGATGAATTTAAATTGTTACAGGCTCAGATAGACCGTCAGAATGGAGTGAATAATAAAAAAACAGCAGATACTTCCGGTGATAAGACACGTAAGAAGTCAGATAAAAACATGAATAACTACCGGAAAATAGTAGTAGCTGATAATGCAAATGACGAGCAACGGTATAAGAGCGAGTATCGCGGAAAGGTACAAGACCGTAATGTAAAAGTTGAACTTCAACCGATGTATGCGTTGACATATTACGAAAAAACGAGTGATGTGAAACGCACCATTAATTATTATCGTGGCATAGATGATTTGAACCATGATTCTTTATTTCATAATCGTTTGATTATAACCAATAGGGAGGCTCCTCTTACAGAAAAGCAAGTTTCGGAACATTTTGCTTCGGTGGATGAGTATACATTGCTTCTTACTAAAGAACCGGATAATGCCAAGCTGCGTTTTCTGCGTGGAATGGATTTTTACTTGACGCAAGATTTTCCTAGCGCTGTGGAAGATTTTACTCGGGCGATTTTGGCTGATGACCTTTTCTTCCCGGCTTATTTCAATCGTGCTTTAGTGAGATATAAGCAGTTGGAGTATAAAAAGAACGAGGCTCGTATGAGCAGGGAAGCAGGCGCAACGGTTGTTCTTTCCGATGAAGTAAAAGCTGTGGATTATGAAATGGTAAAGAACGATTTAAATAAGGTAATTGAATTAGCTCCGGATTTTGCATTCGCTTATTATAATAGAGGCAATATTTATTCGCAGTTGAGTGATTATCATGCCGCTATAGCCGATTATGATAAAGCACTTTCATTAAATCCTAATTTTGCCGAAGCTTATTACAATAGGGGATTGACCCTTATCTTTTTAGGAAATAATAAACAAGGTATTGCCGATTTAAGTAAGGCTGGCGAATTAGGGCTCTTTTCAGCTTATAATATTATCAAACGTTTTTCTGACGTGAAATAATAACATTTTTTTAGCTAAAACCGCTTCTACTCAAAAAGATTTCGTTATTTTTGCGATTCAAAAGAAGAAAATTCAGATTATTATGATAAAGATAACATTTCCAGATGGCTCCGTTCGTGAATATAACGAAGGAGTAAATGGTCTGCAAATAGCAGAAAGTATCAGTTCCCGTTTGGCGCAAGAAGTGTTGGCTTGTGGAATAAATGGAGAAACTTATGATTTGTCGCGTCCTATCCTTGAAGATGCTTCTATAGTGTTATATAAATGGGAAGATGAGCAAGGAAAACATGCCTTTTGGCATACGAGTGCTCACTTATTGGCAGAGGCTTTGCAGGAATTATATCCTGGGATTCAGTTTGGTATCGGACCGGCTATCGAGAATGGTTTCTATTATGATGTTGATCCGGGGGAAGCGACAATTAAGGAATCTGATTTACCTGTTATTGAAGCTAAAATGATTGAGCTTGCAGCAAAAAAAGAAACTTTGGTACGTAGAGATATAGCAAAAGCCGATGCGCTGAAGATGTTTGGCGAAAGAGGTGAAACCTATAAATGTGAACTGATATCAGAATTGGAAGATGGCCACATAACGACTTATACACAAGGTAATTTCACGGATCTTTGTCGTGGCCCGCATTTAATGTCTACGGCTCCTATTAAAGCTATTAAACTGACATCCGTAGCCGGTGCGTATTGGAGAGGTCATGAAGACCGTAAACAGCTCACTCGTATTTATGGTATAACCTTTCCCAAAAAGAAATTGTTGGATGAATATTTGGTTTTGGTAGAAGAAGCTAAAAAACGCGATCATCGTAAGATTGGAAAGGAGATGGAACTCTTTATGTTCTCTGAGATGGTTGGAAAAGGTTTGCCTATGTGGTTACCGAAAGGAACTGCATTGAGACTTCGTTTGGAAGACTTTCTGAAAAAAATACAGAAGCGTTTCGGTTATATGCAGGTAATGACTCCTCATATTGGAAATAAACAACTATATGTAACTTCCGGTCATTGGGATCATTACGGAAAAGATAGTTTCCAGCCTATCACTACTCCGGAAGAAGGAGAGGTATATTTGTTGAAACCAATGAATTGTCCTCACCATTGCATGATTTACAAGAATTCTCCTCGTTCATATAAGGATTTGCCGTTGCGCTATGCTGAATTTGGTACGGTTTATCGTTACGAACAAAGTGGAGAACTACATGGTCTGACTCGTGTAAGAAGTTTTACGCAGGATGATGCCCATATTTTCTGTCGTCCCGATCAAGTAAAAGAAGAGTTCTTGAAGGTAATGGATATTATTCAGATTATTTTCAAAGCGCTTGATTTCGATAATTATGAAGCACAGATATCATTACGTGATAAGAATGATACGGAAAAATATGTAGGTGGCGATGACGTGTGGGAAAAAGCTGAAAAAGCGATTGTGGAAGCTTGCGAAGAAAAAGGATTAAAAGCTAAGGTAGAATATGGTGAGGCTGCGTTTTACGGTCCAAAACTCGACTTTATGGTGAAAGATGCTTTAGGTCGTCGTTGGCAGTTAGGTACCATTCAGGTGGATTATAATCTGCCGGAGCGTTTCCAGTTGGAATACATGGGTACCGATAACCAAAAACATCGTCCGGTGATGATTCACCGTGCACCGTTCGGTTCTATGGAACGTTTTGTTGCCGTGTTGATAGAGCATACAGGTGGTAAGTTCCCGTTATGGTTAACTCCGGATCAAGTGGCAATTCTTCCTATTTCTGAGAAGTTTAATGATTATGCTATGAAAGTAAAAGAGTATCTGGATATGAACGATATTCGTGCTTTAGTGGATGATCGTAATGAAAAGATTGGTCGCAAAATCCGCGATAATGAAATGAAACATATACCATATATGTTAATTGTGGGAGAGAAGGAAGCTGAAAATGGGGAAGTTTCCGTAAGAAAACAGGGTAAAGGCGATCAAGGAAGTATGAAATTTGAAGAATTTGCAAAGATTTTGAACGAAGAAGTTCAAAATATGATAAATAAATTCTAACTTTGCAGCCGCTTGTAAAAGTAAGGGGACATGAAAACCATTTGTATTACTTTTACGTTTAAGATAAAGATTTTAATAATTAAATAAAAAACAGATCGGAACTAATAGTTTTTAATGAAGAATGACAGTTTAAAAGGGCAACATAGAATCAATGAACAGATTCGTGCCAAAGAAGTCCGTATTGTGGGCGATGATATTGAATCGGCGGTATATCCCATAGCTCAAGCATTGCGTATGGCAGAAGAGCATGAATGCGATTTAGTTGAGATTTCACCCAATGCAGTTCCACCTGTTTGTCGTTTGATTGATTATTCCAAATTTCTTTATCAATTAAAAAAACGTCAAAAGGAGCAAAAAGCGAAACAGGTTAAAGTGAACGTAAAAGAGATCCGTTTTGGGCCGCAGACCGATGATCATGATTATAACTTTAAGTTGAAACATGCCATTGGATTTTTACAAGATGGTGATAAGGTGAAAGCTTACGTGTTTTTCAAAGGACGTTCTATTTTGTTTAAAGAACAGGGTGAAGTTTTGTTACTTCGTTTTGCCAACGATTTGGAAGAATATGCAAAAGTAGAGCAGATGCCTGTATTAGAAGGAAAACGTATGACGATTTTCTTGTCGCCGAAGAAAGGTGCATCACCCAAACCGGTTATTAAGCCGGCTCCGAAGACAGAAGACAAAGAATAAAGAAAGTGCGTAGTGCCGCATGGTGTAGTGCGTTACCACATTATTAATAATTTAAAATTTAGTAAAATGCCAAAGATTAAAACTAACTCCGGTTCTAAAAAAAGATTCGTTCTTACCGGATCAGGAAAAATCAAAAGAAAACACGCTTTTCATAGTCATATCTTGACTAAGAAAACTAAAAAGCAAAAAAGAAACTTGGTACATTCAGGTTTAGTTCACGAAGCTAATTTGGCTCAAGTGAAAGAACTTTTAGCAATGAAGTAATCTAAAAGAAAGCGTAAACGTATTTATTAATGTATTAACCGAATGTCTTAGCTCAAAGTTCGTTATGTGAAATATCGGCGCTAACATTCAAAAAAACAATTAAAACTATGCCAAGATCAGTAAATCATGTTGCTTCAAGAGCAAAAAGAAAGAAAATTTTAGGTCTTACCAGAGGTTATTTTGGTGCAAGAAAAAATGTTTGGACAGTAGCAAAAAATACATGGGAGAAAGGTTTGACTTATGCATACCGTGATCGTAAAAATAAGAAACGTAACTTCCGTGCGTTATGGATTCAGCGTATTAATGCTGCAGCTCGTTTAGAAGGTATGTCTTATTCTAAATTGATGGGTGCATTGCACAAAGCCGGTATTGAAATTAACCGTAAAGTTTTGGCTGATTTAGCAATGAATCATCCTGAAGCATTTAAAGCGGTTGTTGCAAAAGCAAAGAACGCTTAAGTTACAAACACATAAAAGATTTACGAGGGAGGTTACCGTTAGGGTAGCTTCCCTTGTTTTTTAAAAGAGTGCTACAGAATACTTTTGATTCCGGGAATTTGTTGTTATGACCTTTTTTATTCCTTATAAAGGTAGCACTTTGTTACTTTTACTAACTACTCGAGAGTGTTAAAGTTGATTTTTTTTCCAAAAAGGCTTGTTTATTTCAATAAGATCATATACATTTGTACATAGAAAAAGATGAAGCCGCATTGGTTAGATTGGGAAACTCATCAAATCAATCGAAATACCGAGATACGCTTCAATCTCCAATGGCGGGCCACGCCTTCGGGTAGCTTTATGCCGGTGGATTACAAAGGAGGTGAGCACTCAAATCTTATTACTCGGAGTTTCATCGCATCACCGGTGCGGCTTTTATATAAATAAAAAGGAAATCGAAAGATTTCCTTTTTGTTTGTTATCTGATATTTCTTCTGTTTAATTCTCTTTGATAACGTTGAGCATTGATGTTGTGCTGTGTTAAGCTGGATGCAAAATTATGAGTGCCTGAAAAGTCTTCTTTAGCGCACATATACAAGTAATTATGTTGTGTATAATAGAGTACGCTTTCTATCCCGGCAATGGAAGGAATTCGAATTGGGCCGGGCGGCAATCCTGCATATTTGTAGGTATTATATGGTGAATCTATTGTCAGGTGTTTATTTAATATACGCTTTAGAGTAAAATCTTGCATGGCAAATTTTACTGTAGGGTCTGCTTGCAGTAACATCCCTTTGTGTAAACGGTTTATATAGAGTCCTGCTATAATTGGCTTTTCTTGATTGATACTCGTTTCTTCTTCTACTATCGAAGCAAGCGTTACGATTTCTTCAGGTGTTAAACCTATTCTTTTAGCTTGTGCTGTTCGTTCTTCATTCCAAAAATTTCGGTTCTCTTTTTGAATGCGTTTAAAAAAGCTCTCTGGGCTAATATTCCAATAAACTTGGTAGGTATTAGGAATAAACAGGCAGGCTATATTGCGACGGTTATATCCTAGTTGTTCGCAAAAGATAGAATCGGTTAACGGAACTGCAATATCGATGGAATCAAGCATTAATTGTTTGGATATGCTTTGAATGAGTTTATCTAATGTACGTACACTTGGGATAACTAAATTAACAGGAGTTTGTTGTCCTCTGGATAAACGACGGTATAGTTGGATTGTATTGTCTCCTTTATGGAGTGCATATCGACCAGTTTTTATATTTTCTCCGTAACCATAATACGCACATAGCCATTTGAAACCTTCAAGTTTAGTTGTCTTACCTTCTTTTTGTATTTTCTGAATTATACTTTCTTCCGTATCTTTCTTATCAATATAGATATAAGCTGTCCGATTCGATTCTATTATTGGATTAAATAGATAATAATATATAATTCCTCCACAGATGCTTCCAAAAATAAGAACGGAAACTAATACAATCAGTAATAACTTTTTCTTTTTCATTGTGATTTTTCCCCTAGATTTTTGCAAAGATAAAAAATAACTATTCTGCTAAATCGATCTTTAAGTATTATTTCTTTCACAATTACATCTTCTCCAATATTTTTATTATTTTTATGTGTATAACAGAAAATAATTGTATGTATTTCTTGAAAATTAGGAAGTAAATATTATATTTGCCTGATAGAAAAACACACAAAGGAGGCAATCTATGAAAGCATTTAAATGGACGAAAGAGGAATCTATTCTTGTATTAGATCTCTATTTTAAGAAGCCGGCGGGGATGAAGAAAAAGGATTCTCCTCAAATTTTTGATTTGGCGAATACTATTGGACGTACTCCGAATGCTGTATATCGGAAAATGTATGATTTTCTTAGATGGTATCCTACTATTCCTTTACTCTTTTATGACGAGATAGAGGATGAGAATGATCCGTTCCAACCTTTTTGGAATGAATACTTTTTAGATCCGAAAAAATTGAATAGGGACGCGAAAGCTATTCTTTCGGATATCAGAGTGTATACTTTGACTCTTTATTTATATTTTCATTTGGTTCCGAATACAATGGCTCCTAAGGTGCCGGAAGTTGTTGCCTTGGCAAAATTAGTAAAGCGGTCGCCTACATTTATTGTAGAAATATTGCATAATTATTTGTCTTGTGATCCTTTTATGCGTGGGAAAGTTACTCAGGCTTCTACAACATTGCAAAAAACATGTCGTTTAATATGGGAACGTTATGATAAGAATATTTCTAAATTAGCTACGACTGCGGAATATATA
>UMKF01015934.1_pt1 | contig 31539 bp, 19 predicted proteins | sample 1966251 | NCBI WGS metagenome assembly UMKF01 (sample SAMEA4836171, study PRJEB28245) | human gut metagenome | biome: gut microbiome; material: fecal sample | place: Denmark | collected 2008
CGATGCCCATTCCCTTGAACATCAGCACAGAAACCATGTTCAGCACCACAAACGGCAATCCCATGGCAAAATATACGGTGGGGACCCACGATATAGGATTATGATTTTTTCGGCTCATCCCTTCTGTATATTATCTGTGTCACTTCAACGGTTCACTGCCCATAGTCAGCTCCAGCGTACCGCCGTCCACTATATCCTGATGCGTGAAGAATGGAGTCTCCAACTTATTGCCGTTCAGCACAATGCTCCGCACATACTTGTTGTCGCGGCTGTTGTTGTGGGCTATCACCTTGAACGACTTGCCGTCTTTCAGATGAACGGTCGCCTCGTTGAACAGCGGGCGTCCGATGGAATATACCGGCTTGCCGGGGCATACCTGATAGAAGCCCATCGCATTCAGAATGTACCATGCAGACATCTGTCCGCAGTCTTCATTGCCCGAAAGTCCGTCGGGGTTGTTGAAGTAAAGCGTATGCAGCACCTCATCCACAATCTCCTGCGTACGCCAGGGCTGGCCTACGTAGTTGTAGAGATGGGCAATGTGATGGCTTGGCTCATTGCCGTGGGCATACTGGCCTATCAGACCGGAAATATCCACCGAGGTCGATTCACCTTCCAGCTTGGAATCGGCCGTGAACAGAGAATCCAACTTGCCGATGAAGGCGTCGCGTCCTCCCATCAGTTCCACCAGTCCGTCCACATCGTGGGGAACGAACCAAGTCCACTGCCATGCCGTACCTTCGCAATAGTCATCGTTACGGTGATTGGAAGCGCGGGGGTTGAAAGGCGTACGCCAGTTGCCCTCACTGTCTAGTCCGCGCATGAAGCGGGTACTCGGATCGAAATAAACTTTATATCCCTCGGCAAAAGCCGCATACTTATCGCGGTTGGCTTCGTCGTCCAAAGCACCTGCCAGTACGGAGATACACCAGTCATCGTAAGCATATTCCAAAGCTTTAGCCACAGATTCATTGTCTTTATCGCAAGGCACGTAGCCAATCTTGTTCTTCCAGTACTTGGCCTGCGGCATCAGATGCGGCACAACCAAAGGATGGGTGATAATACCCGTCGTATCGTATTCTGCCGTACGGAGGCAAGCCTTGTAAGCCTCCTGCACGTCGAAGTTACGGTATCCCTTTACATAAGAATCCGCTATGAGGGAGGCTGCATGATAACCAATCATGGTACCCGTATAGTTTCCGGCCAGTTCCCACATAGGCAGGACGCCGCCCTCGCGGGACTTCTGGATGAGCGAACGGATGAAAGCCTCGTTCAGTTCAGGATCAATAATCGTCATCAGCGGATGATAGGCACGGAAAGTGTCCCATAAAGAGAAAATGGTGTAGATAGGCTCGTCCACCCTGCCTTGATGGGGCTTCAAGTCCATACCAAAGTAACGTCCGTCAGCATCGGTAAACAAGTTGGGCTGCATACCCGTGTGGTAAAGTGCCGTGTAGAACATGGTACGCTGGTCGTTGTCCTTCGTATCGATGTCAATCTTGGAAAGATAAGTGTTCCACTGCTGGCGGGCAGCACGGCGCACACCGTCAAAATCCCATCCGGAGATTTCGGCTTCCACATTCTTGCGGGCACCGTCCATATCCACGGCAGACACACCTACCTTTACCAATACCTCCTCATTGGGCTCCGTCTGGAATTGCAGTAAAGCTTTAGCTGTAGGCAGAAGCGGACCGCCTTCGTCCAATGCCATGGAGTCCGTGACCAGCGTATAGGTGAATGGTTTGGAGAACTTGGCATAGAAGTTGATATACTGGTCGAAAGCCCAATATACAGTCTTCTTGCGTCCACGGATTTCAGTATCGCTGATTACTTCCAGCTCCATCTGTTCATTCTTCTGGCGCTGGATACTGTAATCCAGGTCGAGGATAAAACCTGCATCTTCCGCTTTCGGGAAGGTATAGCGATGAATCGCCGCACGTTTGGTAGAGGTCAGTTCGGCTTTCACCCCGTAGCGGTCCAAAAATACGGAATAATATCCCGGTTCGGCTGTTTCATTCTCGTGGGAAAAGGCAGAGGCGTACGCCATCTGCTGGCTCTTCGAGCCCATGGAGTGGTAATCCTGCCGACCTACAGTGGGCATCAGCAGCACATCCCCGTAATCGGCACAACCCGTACCGCTGACGTGGGTATGTGAAAATCCGTTGATAGTAGTATCTGCATAGTAATATCCGGAGCAGGCATCCCACTCGTAGATACGCGTGTCGGGGCTGGGCTGAATCATCCCGTTGGGAACTACCGCTCCGGGATAGGTATGCCCATGTCCACCCGTACCGATGAACGGATTGACGTAAGACGCATAGTCCGGTGCCGTCTGGGTACAGCTGCAAACCGCCCCCAGCAGAAAAAGTCCGCCCAACAGTATGGAACTAGATTTCATGTTTTTCTTCATATTGTTTATTGTATAAGTAGGTGTATAGCTTCATAATAGAATCTTGTTATATGAGAATGCTTGAGGAGGGCCGCCCTATTACTTTGAGCAAAGCCCTCCTTTGTTTCATGTATGAAAAGGTTCAAGCATCCGTTTTCCGAAACCTCAGTTTACGGAAAACACGGCATCAGCGTACCTTCTTCATCGTATAGTTCTCACTCACGAAGTAAGGAACATCGGGGAAGATGTCGGTCTCAATCTCACCGCCTACATACTTATAGGGATTGATAGCCCATCTGTTGCCTAAGCCATAGATATGCATATCACCGTTAGGAGCAATAGCACCATCCATATAGTAATCATCATAGTTAGGATATGCTTTCCACTGGAAATTCTTGCTGTAAGTACCGAAATGCATCTTGTAGGTAGCAGGGTCTTCAGCATCGCCCTCATGAATGGTTTGCGGATAGATGAGCAGTGCACCGTTATAGTAATCGCAATGCATCGGATACTTACCGGTGATTTCGGGGAAAGTACCCCAGTTGTAAACCACATATCCGGTACCTTCTTCATCCTTCTCTATAATTACATTCTTCTCAAACTCCTGACTGCCTTTCCAATCCCACCAGCGAGGATTACCTTCTTCATCCACATAGGTAAAGAGGGAATTGCTGGAAGTTACCTTCCACTCGCCGACCAAATCTTCATAACCCAACATTTTGCCCTGATAAGCTTCACCGGTACGGCTCCAGTACTTGCCACTCCATTCCACTCCATCATCAAAGAGCACCTCACTTATTTCCGAAAGCAACACGTAATACTGATACATCAGTGGTTTGGGGTTGTAGAACATCTGAATACCATAACCTTCATCCTTCACTTTTTGGAATTTGCTTTTGTCAAATCCGCTCCAGCCTCCGTTCAGCTCATCATTAATCTTCCAGGGTAACGGAGCATACTTGGATTTGGGCAGGTTCTCAAAATGAGACTCTTCACGGCCAAAGGCTCCATTAGGATTCTGATTCTGGTAATAACCGTAGGTCATATAATCCACAATATCACCTACTTTCACACCTTCTACCTCGCCGTCGGGAGAGTCGAGAGAACCATATTCATACACACCAATCAACTTTTTGCCAAACACTTGGCGGCATTCGTAAACCAAGCGCGCGAAGTTGGCACGTGAACGTTTTTCGAAGCCGGGACTGGGATTGGAGTTATTATAACTGGTGTACTCATCATCAAAGTCAATGCCATCCAAACCATAAATATCCAAGTAGGCTTTCAGTTCCTTAGCAAAGTCTTTGGCAGCAGCTTCCGAAAGGTTGCCCATACCTGCCTCGTCATGGTTACCAAGAATAGTCATCACCACCTTAATGCCTTTAGCCTGCAAAGGACGGATGAACTTATCCGCATTTCTCAGCAAGAAAGAAACCTGGTCATTGCAGAAAACATGAACGCGACCAGTCTTGCTATCCACATTGATGTTAGCTGCAAAAATGCTGACAACATCAAAGAAAGGCTTTCCGTCGCTCTTCATAGTATATTCACCCATATTCAAGATGTTCTCGTCATTTACTTCCACAAAGCAATGTGTAAGTATATCACCCTTACTGATACTCTCAGGAATAGCAGCCAAAGGCTTTACCAAGTAAATATATTCCTGATTGTTTGTAGAAACTTCCACACCGTTATTGGCAGATGCAGAAACGGCAACAGCATAAGTCTGTCCGATTGTGCCTCCGGCATTGATATTCAGTTCCACAGAAGCCGACTTCTGTTCGCCCGCCTTGATAGTGGCAGTTCCACCGTTCGCCAAACTCAGCTTATCGGCGGGATACATTTTATAGCTTGTTCCATTCTTCTTATTGTAAGCCTCCAAAACGTCTTCGTCCACTTTGAAGGTCACAGTAACATCCTGCTCTGCAGCTTTGCTCAGTTCAAAATAGAGATGTCCGGTAGCAACCTTGTCGCCAAAAACAGAAATCGGAGTAAGTTCACGTGCACCGGCGGCAGACTTTACATAGCCATACACGCCATCCACAGTATCCAGCTTGTCACTGTTGCCGGTGTTGATGACAACATCATCTTCACAACCGGTAAAGCATATTCCTGCACATGCAAAGGCCATTGCCAGCAAGCCTGATTTTACATGATTCATATATTTCATAATCAATATCTTTTTATTTGAATTAAGGTATAACTAAATTATTTGGCGGGCAGTTCCACAGCAGTCCAAGTCAGTGACTCCACTGCAGTAGCATTGTTCTCATTTCCGCTATAATCGTGAATGGCAGTACCGGCACCCTCATCGAACTTCCAGTAAGAAACCAGTCCGTCAGCATCCGGCTCTACCTGGTAGAAGTGGTCCTTTGCATTGATTTCTGCTGATGTCAACACCTTGTTCCAGATACGCACCTCTGAGATATTACCTTCCAACCAACGGTCACGATTGTATGAATGGCCAATCCAGAATCCGTTACCTTCATCGGTCATGGTCTGGCCCCAGTTCACGACTCCGCAGTCCAAAGTAGTCTCCAGCATATTCTTACCATTGATGTAGATTATAACTGTTTTTGCATCCGCATCGTAGGTCACAGCGATATGTGTCCATTCGTTTGTCGGAATAACCAGACTCTCATCGGTCACATTGCCGCTACTTGTAGCCACCTGCAACTGGTTTTGAGGAATTCCGGCATCACCGATGCGGAGCAGGAACTTACCTTCGATACCCATAATGGAAGTCAGCATCTTGTCAAACTTGCTTACACGAATCAACGCTTCTGCCGTCAGCTTATTCATATTATTGGCTACATCTGGATTGGTCCAAGTTACGTAAACCAGATTCTTGGTAATATCAGGAACCGTATTAATCAATGCGGCACCCTTCAGCACGTAGTACATGGTACCGGAGCTCTTCAAGACTCCGATGCTTGCCTGGTCTACCGTAACCGGCAATACATATACCTTCTCACGGTCCAGCTCCGTCAAGTTCTTGAAGCTGACAGTGATGTCGTCTGAAATGACAGCACCGGCCAAAATGGTAGCCTGCGGAGTTTCTACCGTATAATAGTTTTCCGGCAGAGCCTCGGCTGTGTCATAATAGGTAGCGTTATAAGTAGCTACCAGTGAAGGGTCCGCCTTCAAGGCAATAGTTATATCCTGCGATTCAGGACGGGCCATTGAAATCCGGAATGAACCTTCCGTATCGGAAACAGTGTTTTTCAACAACACAGTACTGGTCATCGCCGAGCCGTTGATATACACCTGATTATCGAAATTCTCAACGTCATTATCATTACAAGCAGCAAATACACCTGCCAATAATGCCATCGATACTAAATATATACTTTTCAGTTTCATGATATTCTTTTATTTTTTAGGAGCAGGATTCATAATATTGATAGCTTCTCTCACGTATTGATAGGTATTGGTAGCATTGTAATAATCATTCTGCATGTTCTCAATAGCCAGACCAGCTTTTGTAAACTCTGCAGACGGTTCTGTCACCCAATAAGCAGCTTCCGACAGAGCTCTCAAAGCATTGTAATATCCGGTAGTCTTATCTGTTGTATCCAGAGAGACGGTAGATGCCGATACAATGAAGCGGTCAGCCGGAACACCGTCTGCCATCAAGGCCTGAAGCGCTTCTATCCCCAGTTGGGCAACATCCGTGGCATCATTTGTAATCAAGATGATATGGTCACAAGAAGAGAGCACAGACTGGCCTATCAGGTTGGCAGGATACCCCTGGAACACCAGTTGCTTACCTGAATTGGCACTCTTCCAGTTGGATATCACACCGAAGAAAGTATCCTGATTTGCCTTTGCTTCAGCCTTGTCGGCTTCGGACATGTAGATAGGATTGCTACCACGATACTCGGCTACAATACCGTCGAAAGGTGCTTCAAGAGCTATCAGTCTGTTCAGCTCAGCCGACAGATAAGCCGAGAATGCAGATGTTTCTGTTCCTTCTTTCACCTTGTCGGTATGTTCCTTCAAGATATTGTCATAGCTGATGGAATAGAATACTTTCGTTCCCTTCTCATGTACATTTGCAATATCTTCCAATTCGAATTCCGCCAAATCGGGAGTAGTTGCGATAATTACGTCCAGGCTGTCGGGAACATCCGACATGTGCTGCCCGCGGCTGAAAGGAACTTTCTCACTATTATCAAACCAGCCGTATACAATCTTATGGTCAGAATTCTTGTATTCCTGCAAGTTCTTCAGATACTTGGCATACAGTTCGGGAGACTGTTCGTCGATTCCGGGTTCTTTCAGTTTAATACTCTCTGAATCCGTCCAGTCGGAGCAGGCAGACAATGCCAATACGGAAAAAGCTGCCAGCGCGATTCCTTTGAATGATTTCTTATATAATTTCATAATTATTCAGCATTTATTGTTATTATTTGCGTGCCCACCATACGTCAGTAGCCATGTTGTCCGGTCCACCCAGATAGCTGTTTACTGCCTCTTGCACGTTTTCAGTATTACTTGTATATTCTTCAGAAGGATAAGGCATACGGCGTGCACCTTTCTCGCTATCAACAATTCCACCACTCAAGTTACCTTCACTGGTTGCAGGCAACAGTTTGGGATAGCCTGTACGGCGATAGTCAGCCCAAGCTTCGTTACCTAACGGCCAATTCGCAATCCACTTCTGGGTAATGATACGTTCCTGTTTTTCTTCCTTGGATGCCCCTTCATTCCACTTGACAGTAATGGCTGAAAGGTTCTTTTCATAAGTATTAAGACCGGCGGGATCTTTGTAAAGAGCAGGTACACTGCTTTCATCAGCCAGATAGCTGTCTACACCGGTAGCTCCCCACTGTTCGAAAGAGAGACGGACACCTTGTTCATAAAAATCAGCAGCGGTTCCTTTCATGTTGAAACCATAGATTGCAGTGGCTTCAGCACGCAAGAAGGCAACTTCTGCCGCATTCATCCAAAGCACGGGATCAGAAGAGGAAATCTTCACACGCGAATAATTGATGAAATACTCTTTCATCTTACTGAGGTTGATACCGCGACGTAATCCTACATAAGTCTCTCCAGGCCATTTTGATTCCTCAAAATAGCTGGCACGACGATTGTCGTTGTAACCGTTCATGTAGCAGATGATGTCGGCAGCAGGATGGGTATCACCACCTGAAGCTTCTTCATTGTAACGTACTGCCACAAACAACGGATTGCTAATTGTACCGAAATACTTCCATGTAGCATTGTCTGCATTTGTTTCAATCAGACCCAACTCGTGATTCACTGCACTTTCAGCCATTTCTTTAGCCTTAGCAGGGCTTACATTGGCAATACGGATAGCCAAACGCAGTTTCAATGAATTGGCAAACTTCACCCACTTCTGTACATTACCACTGTACACGAAATCTGCAGAAGCAACCAACGCCGCATTTCTGTTTTCAGTCAGCACCTCGATGGATTCGTCCAGTTCCTTGAAGAATGCGTTATATACTTCTTCCTGCGTATCATAAGGAATGGTAATCTTGCCATCCTGACCGATTTTAGAATAAGGAATAGGACCATACGCATCAGTCACGCGACTCATGGCAGCAACCTTTATGATTTGAGCAATGGCATAAGGAACCGGATTATTGGTATTCTCCGATACTTGTTTCACTGTGCTCAAGTTACCGTAAAGTGTTGAAATGATACGGTCACTTATCAAGAACACACGCGTCCAGTCATTTGTAGCATTAAAATTGGATATTGTATTGGACCAGCCGGCATTTGAATCGGCAAAATAACCTCCCAACGGTCCACCCAACAAACAATCAGTAAACTGTGCCGTATTGACATCTGATGAGATAACCGTACTTGCCAAGTTACTCATGGCAGAACCCAGTGCATAATCATCCGGAGTCAAATCACCCGGTTGATAAGGATTGGAGTTGATATCCATATAATTGCCGGTACAGGACATAAAGCCCATAACCAACGGAGCAACAATCAATTTATTTATAATATTTTTCTTTTTCATATCGTTTGGTATTAAAATTTAAAGCTCAAGCTAAAGCCGATGTTACGCAAAGCCGGCATCATGAAATAGTCTATTCCCTGATAAAAGTTATCGGTAGAAGCTACACTTTCGGGATCGAAAGGAGCCTTGCTGTAAATCATCCACAAGTTGCGGCCTACCAACGAAACCTTGATATCGCACACATCATTCAACAACTTTCTGGGGATGGTGTAACCCAAAGATACTTCCTGCAGACGAACATTGGTAGCAGAATAAGTGTAGTATTGGGGAACAGACGTGCCGCTACCTACTACACCGTACCATGTTTCGGGGTTTACCTTATCTCTACCATTCACCAACACGTAACCTAAATCACGTGCATCGGCAGAAGCCTCGGACACACCGTAATAGTCCAACATAGCTTGTGTACGTGAGTAAACCACACCACCCAAACGGGCTGAAATCAAGAAACCTGCTGTGAAATTCTTCCAAATGAAGTTATTACGCCAAGCCAAATTACCTTTAGGAAGTACGCTTCCCAACTTGATGTATTTATCCGGGTCCGTTATGGCTTCCGTAGCAACCGTTCCATTTTGGTCCACAAAAATCTGTCCATTGGCATCACGTTTCATATCTCGCAGTGAGTAAAGGTCACCCATGCTCCCACCTTCTTTCAGCAAGAAGCGGGCATCACCTAAGCCACCCATATTCAACGTGCTCAAAGAGAACAGCTCACCGGTAACGGGATTGATGGCATTGTCTGCCAAAGTCAGGATTTTATTCTTGTTACTGGAGAAGGTTATACCGGTATCCCATGTAAAATCTTTCCAGGTATTCTTGTAATTCAGCGACAACTCAATACCGGAGTTACGTACGGCACCAGTCTGGATATACATAGCCGACCAACCGCTGACAGGCAACTGCGGGTTGAATGTCTGGTTCATAGTCTTGGCATTGTAATATGTCACGTCCAATTCAAAGTTCTTGAGGAAACGCATGTTCAAACCGATTTCCCAAGAATTGGTACGTTCAGGTTTCAAATTGTACAACGGATATTGGGTCGTGATACTCCACTGGCCGGAACTTGAATTCCATTCATAGTGAGGATTAGCCAAATATCTGGAGAAAGCACTACCAACAGATGCCCATGAACCACGAACCTTTATAAAAGAAAGATAATCTTTGTTCAAGTTAGGCATTAGCTCAGACAGTACAACAGAACCACCGACTGAAGGATAGAAGAATGATTTGCTGTTGGAGTTGGGACCTGCCAGCTGTGAAGGCCAGTCGTTACGTCCGGTCAGCGTCAAGAAGTAAGTGTTCTTGTAACCAAGCTCAGCCGAAGCGAAGAGAGACTGGGTCTGTTCACGCCATCCTTCCTGCAAACGCTGTGTCTTGCTGGCACTCAGGTTCTGGATGGCAAAGTAGTTGGTCAAACCTACCGGTTCGCCGCTGAAGGCATCGCCACCATCAGCAATCGGACCACGTGTTTTCATTGCATCCGAACGTATATCGGAGAATGAACCACCAACGTTGGCCTGGAGTGACCAATCTTCACCGAAATATTTGTTGATACTCACCAGGAAGTCTGCATACAACTGTTTGTCCTGCATCTTGGTAATACCATAAAGACCTCGTGAAGAGCTCTCGGTGAGCTGTGTATTGGTAGAAGCATAGAACTTTTCTGTATAATCATTGTTGGAGTTATCCAAACGTACACGTCCTGAAACAGTCAGCCAGTCCAGAATCTTATAGCTCAAACCGGCATTCAGCATATAGCGGTCCTTCTTGTTCTGGCGCAGATTGCGGTAGTTAATCCAATAAGGATTCTGCATTACCATACCTTCGTCACCTACCGGCCAGTATTGCGTATAAATCTTACGGGCAGCGTCATAGCGCTCATACATGCTGATATCAGACCAGTCGTTGCTGCGCGGGAACAAATAAGCACCCACCAACGGGTTGTTGTAAGTACCCTGGTTCGTCATGTTCTGGTCATTCTGCAGAATATAGCTTGCACCGAAGTCCAGAGTCATCTTGTCGTCCAGGAAAGTAGTGGTGTTACGTACCGTGAAGTTGTAACGGTTGTATTTGTTGTTGGGAACAATCCCCTTGGAGTTTACTGCAGCAGCCGATGCATACGTCTGATTTTTCTCTGTACCGGTTGACAAAGAAATACTTTCCGTACCTATAATACCCGTCTGGAAATAATCATCTTTCGGGCTGTAATTGTAATTATTGGCAGCAGACAAAGGTGCTCCCCAGCTCATGGCTCCTGAAGTACTCATCACACCACCGGTTCCCGTACCGTAACGGTTTTGGAAGCTCGGCATCACAAACGGATTGGTGAATTCGGTATTGCTGCTGACAGTAAGGCTCACCTTACCTTCTTTACCTTTCTTTGTAGTAATGACAATGGCACCGTTGGCAGCTTCCGAACCATACAAGGCGGCAGCGGCAGCACCGGTCAAGACTGACATAGACTCGATGTCTTCCGGGTTGATGTCGGCAATCGGTTCTGAAGAACCCTGAGAGTCGAACTCCTTACCTCCGGCAGTACCACGTCCGGAGAAAATAGGCACACCGTCAATAACATAAAGTGCATTGGAAGACTGCATGATGGATTTCGTACCACGCATCACTACCTTTGATACGCCACCCACACCGGATGAAGAAGCATTGATATTCACACCCGCTACCTTGCCACTCAATGAATTTACAAAGTTGGCGTCTTTATTGGAAGTAATGGCATCCGTATTCACCTGCTGTACATTGTAGGACAATGCCTTTTCCGATCGCTTGATACCGAGGGCAGTGACCACCACTTCTTCAATCATCTGCGTGTCATTCTGCATCAGTACATTAATGGAAGCTGAACCGGTCGCCGAAATTTCCTGCGACTTATAACCGATATAAGAGAATACAAGTACCGGATTCGCTTCTGTAGTGGTCAACGTAAAGTTACCGTCCAGGTCTGTAATACAACCATTGCTGGTACCTTTTACCAATACGTTCACACCAATCAGAGGCCCCATATCATCTGATACGACTCCGGTAATAGTCCGCTCTTTCCCCTGTTGCTTACCTTCTTGTGAAGTAGCGGTCTTTTCTGAAAGATAAACGATGTTGTCCTCCACTTTATACGAAATGTTCTTCCCCTTGAGAATAACATTCAAAGCATCTTCAATGGATACATTGTTCACTTTAACGTTTTCTACTGACAGCGCAGCCAGCTTGTCGTCATAAAAAAATTGATACTTGGATTGAGACTTGATTTGTTCAATGACTGTCCCCAATGTACCGCGAGACACATTCAGGTTTAACTGGGCAAAGCCCCACTGGATAGAAACTGCCATGAACAACAAAACTAATAAAGCCCGCATGAACGTCGAACTCCGAAAAGCATAATTGTCTTTCATAAACACAATTTATAGGTTATACAATAAATTACTTCGAGAGATTCATTCTCTCGCATTCCTATATAAAACAACAGACAATGAAAATACACTTACTGAAAAAGTATCTTTTTTATCATTAATCCTAAAAAAAAGAGTTACCCCGAAAACAAGTTGATATATCATTTTGCTCAATATTACTAACGAAGTAAATAATTATTTCCACCTGATTCAAGAAAAACACCTATAATACAGATAGTAAATAACAAAATGATATATCAACTTATTTTCGAGGCAACCCTTTTCTTACTATATTATTACTATTCTTTACTTCTTCAGTTCATTCGAGAAAGAATAAGGATAATCTTCCGGCTGCGTACCTCTCTTCATATTAGGCTGGCTGCCCATATCAAACCTCAAGGTACCGCCATTCAGCAAATCGCCATGCGTCAGATAATTCCTGGAATAATCCACGCCGTTCACCTTGAGAGACTCGATATACATGTTCTCCGGTGAGTTATCCGGAGCGTCAATTGTCAGGGACTTACCGTTCTCGAAATGGAGGGTAGCCTTACGGAACAGAGGGGCGCCCAATACATACTCGTCCGTACCAGGGCAAACCGGATAGAAACCAAGTGCAGAGAAGACATACCACGCGGAAGTCTGACCGTTGTCCTCGTCACCGCAATAACCGTCGGGACCGGCAGTATACATGCGGTTCATTACCTGACGAAGCCAATATTGGGCCTTCCAAGGTTCCCCGGCGTAGTTATAAAGGTAAATCATGTGCTGGATGGGCTGGTTGCCATGGGCATAGTTACCCATATTCATCACTGTCATCTCACGGATTTCATGGATTACCTGGCCGTAGTAGCTGTCATCGAACAAGGGCGGGACAATAAATACAGAGTCAAGCATCTCTACGAAAGACTCTTTTCCACCCATCAGGTCTATCAGACCTTGAGGGTCGTGGAATACAGACCAGGAATAGTGCCAGCTGTTACCTTCAGTAAAGGCGTCACCCCACTTCAAAGGAGAGAAAGGAGACTGGAACTGGCCGTCTTGATTACGACCACGCATCAGCTTGCTTTCCTTATCAAATACATTCCTATAGTTCATGGCACGTTCCGCAAAGAGTTTCTGCTCCTTCTTCGGACGGTTCAGTTCTTTTGCCATGCGGTAGATGCACCAGTCATTATAAGCATACTCCAAAGTACGGGCAGTGTTCTCGTTGATTTTCACATCGTAGGGAACATAACCAAGCTTGTTGTAATACTCATAGCCGAGGCGACCCGTAGAAGAGACCTCGGGATGGACATTCTTTGTACCGTTGATGAGACCTTCGTACAACGTCTGCACATCCTCCACCTTCACACCTTTCAGATAGGCATCTGCCAGTACGGAAGCAGAGTTGTTGCCAATCATACAGCCACGGTGACCCGGACTTGCCCATTCGGGGAAGAAACCGCTTTCCTTATAGGTGTTGACAAGACCTTCCTGAATCTGCCTGTTCACCGACGGATACATCAGGTTGAGGAATGGGAAAAGACAGCGGAAAGTGTCCCAGAAACCGGTATCCGTATACATATAGCCGGGCAACACTTGCCCATTGTAGGGACTGTAATGAATCGGATTTCCCGCCTCATCCAGTTCATAGAATGCACGCGGGAACAACAAGGAACGATACAAACATGAGTAGAAAGTACGGTACTGGTCAAGGGTTCCGCCTTCCACATCAATACGGCCCAGCACCTTGTTCCAGGCATCCTGACCTTTCTGAACCAGTGTTTCCAAATTGTCATTGCCAAGCTCCTTCAAGTTACGGTCAGCCTGCTCAAAACCGATGAAAGAAGAGGCTACACGGGCATGTACCACTTCACCCTTACGGGTTTTGAAACCGATAACAGCACCGGCATGTCCGGCTTCCTGCTCAACCTTATTCTCGGTCAAGACGCCATCGGCTACAGACGCCTTATAAGTAAAAGGCTTGTCGAACTCTATCACGAAATAGTTCTTGAAGTTCTCGGGAACACCGCCGCTGTTACGGGTAGTATAACCGATAATACGATTCTGTTCCGGAAGTATCTTCACATAAGAGCCCTTGTCAAAGGCATCGACAACAATGTATGAATGATCATTTTCAGGGAAAGTGAAACGGAACAATACGGCACGGTCGGTAGGGGTGAACTCGGTAACCACATCGTGTTCGGCAAGATATACCTTATAATAATGAGGAAGTGCTACTTCACCCTTGTGGGAGAACCAGCTTGCACGCTTCTCTTCATCAAACTCGGGTTTGCCAACCACCGGCATGATGGAGAACTGCCCGTAGTCGTTAATCCAGGGACTGGGCTGGTGTGTCTGCTTGAAACCACGGATCTTGTTCGCTGTATAGACGTATTGCCAGCCGTCACCCATCTTACCCGTCTGAGGAGTCCAGAAGTTCATACCCCAGGGACGTGCGATCGCAGGATAGGTATTACCGGTGGAAAGCTCGAAAGTAGACTGCGTGCCGACAAGAGGACTGACATACCGGGTAAAGTCTTTGGCATGCAGCCATAAAGCACTGCTCACAAAAAAAAACAATAGGATTAATTTTCGCATAATATTAGAAAGTTGTTAGTATTAAATAAATTCTTCTCGTCATATCTCGAATTTGTGCGGCCTTCCTACTTCATTGAGGAGAGGAAAACACTGTTCCCCACAATTTTATACTCCAATGGAATGGCATTCTTTATCAGATTCAGCACAGCCCCTACACTCTCTTTTTTCTTCAGTGTACCCGAGTAAGTCTTGCTTACATCTATGTTCGGTGCCAGAATTACCCTCACCCCATACGAATTCTCCAATGTACGCGCAATGGTGTATATGTCAGCCTTCTCAAAGACAAACTCATTATTGTGCCAGTTTTCGATTCCCGTATCCACCTGCTTCACCACCAGACGCCTAGTCATTCCGTTCAGCTCGGCTTTCTGTCCGGGGGCAAGGATAATCATACCCTCGCCATGATTACCTTTCACCTCTACTTCGCCTTTCAAAAGGGTAGCTACTGCAGACATCTTAGCCTTGTCAGACTTGAGGTTGAAAACAGTTCCCAATACTCTGACCTGCATGACCTCACTCTGTACGACAAACGGTTTTTCCGGATTCCTCATCACCTCAAAATATCCTTCTCCTTCCAGATAAACCTTTCTTCCCTTCCCTGCAAACTCATGTGGATATTTCAGGGTAGTGTTTTTATTCAGCCAGACTTTGGTTCCATCCGGCAGTTTCAGTTCCTTAATCTTATCATGAGTGGTGACAGCCAGTAATGTTTCCGGCTGGCTATAAGTCTGATAAAAAAGATAGCCGAAAGTACCCAAAAGGAAGAAGCCCACAAATACGGCCGCATACCGTATCCACCCAACCATCCTCCGTACCTTGTATTGTTTCGTCTTCTCTTGTTCCAGCCTTTTAAACAATCGCTTTTCGGCCTTTTCTATGTCTTGTGTATTCGAAGTATCCCCCAGTCTCCCCAAGTGGTAAATCTCCTCCAGCCTGAACAATTCGCGTGCATTCTCACCCGACTCTTCCAGCCAGGCGTTCACCTCACGAAGTTCATCTTCCGTACATTCACCCATAAGGAACTTGGCCAATATCTCCTCATTCAACTTATTCATTCTTTCCTTCATTATGATAATAAAACAACGCTGCTCGCAAAAACACTTACTTTCCCGATGAAAAACAGAGCCAACATCAGGTTCAGATACCCCAGTTTATCACGCAGCAACTTCAAAGCTTTGTACATGTGGGCCTCCACCGTACGCAATGACACTCCCATTGTATCAGCTATCTCCTTATTCTTCATATCATGCAGATAGCTGAGTTTGAATACCATCCGGCACTTGTCCGGCAATTCATTGATGGCATCGGACAGCTTCCTCCTGAGTTCGGCATCCTCTATCCGTTTCACCACATCATTGCTGTCAGGTTGATAGAACTCAACCCTCTTTTTATGGATTTCGAGCATGACAGCCTCATAGCCACTCACAATGTCCCGATGCTTCAGAACGTTCAAGGCACGGGTATACACCGCCCTATACAGAAAAGCCTGAATCTGCTCTCCCACCTTCATGGTATCTTTCCGCTTCCACAGCTCCACGAAAACATCCTGTACCACATCTTCCGCATCTTCTTCCCCCACAATGCGTGTGGCATAGAACAGCAGGTTGGTATAATACCTGCGGAAAAGGGATTTATATGTCAAGTCGAAATGTTCATTCATATGTTAGCCGGTTATCGGGGACTGTACCATGCCTGACCTGGCTTATCCCCCATTTCAAATTCGAAAACACTTCCATCCATTATCTGTTCATGCGTAATATAACTTTTGTCATAGTTCTTACCGTTGAGTTTGACAGATTGAATGTAGCAATTTTCCTTGCTCACCGCCGGCGCCAGTACCGTAAAGGTCTTTCCACCGGGCAGGTGCATCTTCATTTCCGGATATAGGGGGGTACCGATTTCATATTTTCCACCAACCGGGTCTACCGGATAAAAGCCCATCGCACTGAACACATACCAGGCGGACATCTGTCCGCAATCCTCGTTGCCGCACAAACCGGCAGGAGTGTTCAGGTAGAGTTCACGCATCACCCGGGCTGCATATTTCTGGGTTTTCCAAGGTTGATCCACAGCATTGAACAGATAGATGACGTGATGGCTAGGCTCATTTCCATGCGCATACTGGCCAATCATCCCGGTGCTGAAAATAGGCAACTCATCATCTGCAGAAGGATTGTAAGTAAACATACTGTCCAGCTTCTGGGCAAACCGTTCCTTACCTCCGGTCAAAACTATCAAACCGTCAATATCCTGCTGCACAGACCAGAAGTATTGCCAGCCGTTGCTCTCGCAGATGTGCGGAGTATAGTCGTCCGGCGAGAAGTTCCGGATAAACTCTCCCTTGTCATCACGGGGCTGCATGAAAGAACTTACCGGATTGTAGACATTCCGGTAATTACGGGAACGCTTATAAAACTCGTCCGCAACCTCCTTATCGCCCAGCTTCTCTGCCATACGGGCTATACAATAGTCATCATATGCATATTCCAGTGTTTTAGAAAGTGACCAGTTTTCCGAATTATACTGATCTGTCACATTATAAGGAACATAGCCATATTTCTTATATAACCCAATGCCACGATAGGAATCGATATTGGCAGTAGCTACACAAGCCTCCAAGGCCTTTTTCGCATCGAAGTCCCCAATACCTTTCAGATAGGCATCTACAATAACCGGCACAGAGTGGTAACCTATCATCATATCTGTCTCGCCCCCCTGAAAATTCCATACGGGAAGGCGGCCGTTCTGTTCGAAGAAGGCGAGGAAGGACTTCACCATATCATTCACCCGTTCCGGCTCAATAAAAGTATAGAGAGGATGAGCCGCACGGTAAGTGTCCCACAAGGAGAAAGTACTGTAATTTGTCCAGCCCTCTACCCGGTGCACTTGCTTGTCGGGACCGTAATAGGCGCCGTCCACATCACTGTAAATGGTAGGAGCAATCATCGAATGATATAAAGCTGTATAGAACTTGACTTTCTCATCGCGGTCATCGCATTTTATTTCTATCCGGGACAATTGTTCGTTCCAATCATCCTGCACAGCAGCCAGGTATTTGTCGAAATCATCATCAGGTACTTCTGCTGCTAGATTACGTGCCGCCCCTTCCATACTTACACCGGAGATGGCAGTACTGACAAGAATCTGTTCTCCTTCCTTAGTCTGAAAGTCGAATCGTGCAATGACAGATGTTCCTATCCGCTTGCCTTCTTTCTCTATGGCAGCTGTATCGAGCTGCATCGCAGCAAACGGTTTGGAGAAACGTGTACGGAAGTAGAGGCGCTGGTCGCGTGCCCAACCGTCAGAGTAACGGTAACCTTGCACCGTTACCGAATCGACGGCTTCTATGTGAGAATCATTGGTAAAATCCCAATTCATGGCTTTCCGCAAATTCAGGAAAACGGCAGCATCGGCTTTTGGGAAAGTATACCGCTGAATGCCACAACGCTCGGTGGCCGTCAACTCTACATTTATATTATAATCTTTCAGACGCACCTGATAATATCCAGCGCTTGCCGACTCTTCCGAATGAGAGAACAAAGAGTGAATGCCGAGCGGAGCTTCCGCCTCCTTATAAGGCAATGTCACCGGCATAAAAGAGATGTCATACAAGTCACCAGCGCCGGTTCCGGAGAGATGGGTATGGCTGAAGCCTGCAATGGTACTGTCCGGATAAAAATATCCGGAAATACGGTCCCAGCCCGGCAGTCCGTTGTCAGGACTGAGCTGCACCATGCCAAACGGCGCCTGGGCACCCGGATAGGTGTTTCCAGTAAAATCTGTACCGATAAAGGGATTCACAAACTCTGTATAAGACACACTCTTCACATCCGACACCTGCGAGGTGCATGCCAGAAAGGATGAAAAGACCACAAACAAACAACAAGATTTTATCAAATTCATAACATTATAGGGTTAACGTGTATAGTATAACAACCTAACCGGATAAAACACTTACACATCTTGTCACTTTTCTACAGAATTCATGCAAACAAAAGTAATACAAAATTCCGATTAATCCTCTTTTTTATTTTGTAAAAATATACTTTACACTATCTTTGTCACAAAAAGTCACAATGAATTACACGACCTATCTTTTCGACTTTGATTATACGCTTGCTGATTCTTCCCGCGGAATCGTCACTTGTTTCCGCAACGTACTGACCCGTCACGGATATACAGAGGTGACGGATGACGACATCAAACGTACTATCGGCAAGACTCTGGAAGACTCTTTTTCCATCCTCACCGGCGTGACAGATGCCGGACAACTGGCAGGATTCAAGGCAGAATACCGAAAAGAGGCCGATACGCATATGACTGTCAACACGGTGCTTTTCCTGGAAACCAAGTCCGTACTGACTGCACTGAAGGACTCCGGCGCCCGCATCGGAATCATCTCGACCAAATACCGATTCCGCATCAAGGAACTCCTCGACCAGCATTTTCCTGAAGATTTTATGGACATCATCGTGGGTGGTGAAGACGTGAAAGCCGCCAAGCCATCTCCCGAAGGGCTACTCCTTGCCATTAAGCGGCTACATGTCAGCAAAGCCGAGACCCTCTATATAGGCGACAGCACGGTAGATGCGGAAACAGCCCAAGCGGCCGGAGTAGACTTTGCTGGAGTCACCCACGGAGTAACCACTGCCAAAGAATTGGAGAAGTACCCACACCGGAAAATAATGAACACCTTGGAAGAACTGCTGGCAGTTCAGGAGGAGTATCCTTCCATATTCAAGATTGAAAATCCCATCCGGCCGGAAAACGCGCATGCCACTTCTCCCCGGAAACAGAAAAGGATAAGCGTCTGGCAAATCCTCCTTCTAGTGACACTCTTCTGGCTGGCTATTGAAGAGCTGGACATGACCGACGACAGCAACTTCTTCCCGGTTGTTTTCATACTGACATTGTGGGGTATCCTCCAAAAAAGAAGGATACTACCCAACAAAGCAAAAACTTTCATCGACTCATGGTGGCACCCCTGCGCAGTACGCTTACGCGCATTTCACATCAAGCTGATACAAGGGAGAAAAACTCCTCCCGCTGGCAACGAAACCTGCACCTGCCTGAATTGTGGCACCACCTATACCGGCAACTACTGTAACCGTTGCGGACAAAGCCGTAACACTCCACGCTATCGGTTGAGCAACGCGCTTAAAAACATTGCCGGAGGCTTCTTCAATATAGATAATGGCTTTGGACGTACCCTTCTGGAACTCCTCTACCGTCCGGGATACATGATTAGAGACTTCATCGGCGGTAAGCGTGTAGAGTATTTTCGCCCGTTCCAGACACTCTTCATTCTTGCAGCCCTTTATATCATGGCTGTACAACTGGTAGACCCGGAAGCTCTGAGCAAAAAAGAAAAGACGGAAAAGACAGAGCAGACAGACAAAGAAGAAATCATTGCCGCTAAAGAGAAGCTTACCAAAAAGATGGAGAAAACCTATAGCAAAGAGGAAAAGCGAGCCCTCGCCATCACTATAAAAAGCCTGGAGAAAAGCTTGAACAAACTGGAAGAGAAGAACGACTCCACTTCTGCCACACAGGTATCCGAACAGAACAGCGATGATGGCGACCTCATCGATGAATTTGTAAACGACACCTCGGAAGTGGGAGACAGACTGGAAAAAGTCTTCCAGAACTCTCCTTTCCTAATGAAAGTATGGAATCTGATGAAGAGCTGGGGACACGGAAACAAGGCATTCCGCATCATTGCCACACTGCCTTTGTTTGCACTTGCCACCCAACTTGCCTTCCGACGCCGGAAATATAAGTTAAACTACAATACCACGGAGCATGTGTTCATACAAGCCTACATAGCTTGCCAGATACTCCTGCTGAGCATCATCGTGCTGCCTTTCAACGGGTACGCAAAGGTAGACGATTTGTATGAGCTGCCTTTATGGCTTATTTTCGTCCTATTCTGTTGGGATTACAAACAATTGTACCGCTGCACCTGGTGGAGAAGCTTTTGGCGCACTATCCTCATGCTGACTTACAGTCTTGTGCTACTCGTCATATTCGCGTGTCTTGTAATGGCGCTGATGCTGGCCGGTATCTATGTTCTGAAATTCATTTTGTAACAGAAACCATCCCTACACGGACTGTTTCTCCTTGATGAAACAGTTTTTCTCCAATAATCTAAAAGTACAATCTGCATTAAAAGAACAAAAAAGCAAAAGAACATTTGTCTATTTAGAATAAAAAGAGTACTTTTGTGCCCGATTATTCCGCACCGGGTTCGACCAAGTGCTTTCTAAGTGATTAGAGACCACCCGACGGAGCTAACTTATACATTATATATAAGAAATGTACGCAATTGTAGAAATCAACGGTCAGCAATTCAAAGCAGAAGCTGGCAAAAAGCTGTTTGTACACCACATCCAGAATGCAGAAAACGGTGCAACAGTAGAGTTTGACAAGGTTCTTTTGGTAGACAAAGACGGCAACATCACCGTAGGTGCTCCCACAGTAGAGGGTGCAAAGGTTGTTTGCCAGGTCGTATCAAACATGGTAAAAGGCGATAAAGTTCTTGTTTTCCACAAGAAAAGAAGAAAAGGTTATCGTAAGTTGAACGGTCACCGTCAACAATTCACAGAGTTAACAATTACAGAAGTAGTAGCTTAATCAATTAAAACAGTAAGAAGAAATGGCACATAAAAAAGGTGTCGGTAGTTCTAAGAACGGCCGCGAATCACAGAGCAAGAGATTAGGCGTTAAGATATTTGGTGGCGAAGCTTGCAAAGCAGGTAACATCATCGTTCGTCAAAGAGGTACTGAATTCCACCCGGGTAATAACATCGGTATGGGAAAAGACCACACTCTTTTCGCTTTAGTAGACGGAACTGTACAATTCAAAGTGGGCAAGGAAGACAGACGTTCAGTTTCTGTTATCCCTGCAGAAAATGCAGAAGCATAAGTTTCCGAACAAGAAATAAGGAAAAGGGATGCAATCCGAATAGGTTGCATCCCTTTCTTTTATGTCAAAAGCAACACTTTATTTGTTTTTTCCATATCTTTGCACTCACAAAACCGAATAACATAAAAACAAGTATAAGATATGCTTACCATCAAACAAATTACAGAAAACACCGACGCGGTTCTCCGCGGACTGGAAAAGAAGCACTTCAAGAATGCAAAAGAAACCATTGCACAAGTGCTGGACTTCAATGACAAAAGAAAAGCCAATCAAACCATCCTAGATAAAAACCTGGCAGAAGCCAACTCACTCTCCAAATCCATCGGACAACTGATGAAGGAGGGCAAGAAAGAAGAAGCAGAAGCCGCCAAAAGCCGCGTGGCCGAGCTGAAAGAAGTCAACAAGGACTTGCAAGCCAATATGGACCAGGCTGCCAACGATTTGCAGACTTTGCTTTATACCATCCCCAACGTTCCCTACGACAGCGTGCCTGAAGGCGTAGGTGCCGACGACAATGTAGTAGAGAAAATAGGTGGTATGGAAACCGAGCTGCCCAAAGACGCCCTGCCCCACTGGGAACTGGCCAAGAAATATGACTTGATAGACTTTGACCTGGGTGTCAAGATTACCGGTGCCGGCTTCCCCGTATACAAAGGCAAAGGCGCACAACTGCAACGCGCACTCATCAACTTCTTCCTGGACGAAGCACGCAAATCCGGCTATACGGAAATAATGCCGCCCACAGTGGTGAACGCCGCTTCCGGCTACGGCACGGGACAGCTGCCTGACAAGGAAGGGCAAATGTATCATTGCGAAGTGGACGACCTCTACTTGATTCCTACCGCCGAAGTCCCCGTAACCAACATCTACCGTGATGTGATTCTGGACGAAAAGCAGTTGCCCATCAAGAACTGTGCATACACACAATGTTTCCGCCGTGAAGCCGGTTCATACGGGAAAGACGTACGTGGCTTGAACCGCCTGCACGAATTCTCCAAAGTGGAACTGGTACGCATCGACAAACCGGAACACAGCAAACAATCCCACCAGGAGATGTTGGACCACGTGGAAGGTTTGCTTCAAAAGCTGGAACTCCCCTACCGCATCCTGCGCCTTTGCGGTGGCGATATGAGCTTCACGGCTGCCCTCTGTTTTGACTTTGAGGTGTATTCCGAAGCACAGAAACGCTGGCTGGAAGTAAGTTCCGTCTCTAATTTTGACACTTATCAAGCCAACCGTCTGAAATGCCGCTACCGTACGGCAGAAAAGAAAACAGAGCTTTGCCATACGCTGAACGGTTCCGCACTCGCTCTGCCACGCATTGTTGCCGCCTTGCTGGAAAACAACCAGACTCCAGAAGGAATCCGCATACCAAAGGCATTGGTTCCGTATACGGGATTTGAAATAATAGACTAAGGCCATAATAGTCACGTGCAGCAATACGCCTTTGACACTTTCTTTCGGGCACGAATTACATGAATTTCACAGTTGCGGTTAGCAAAAAACGTGAAATCCATGTAATTCGTGCCCGGAGTTTTATCATGACAAGCTTCTCCTGCGCAACTACAAAGTATTCTTCAAAATACGTGCAAACACCTCCTCGCGGAAATTACGTGCCACCGGAACAGTATGCCTCCCAACTATAATCCGATTGCCATCTATCATCTCAATCTTTTCCAAATTTATCAGATATGATTTATGGACTTGCTGAAATACTCCACCAGGAAGAGCCTCTATCATACGCTTCATGGTAGAACGTACAAGCAGCTTTGTGCTTTCCGTATAAATACAGACGTAATTTTCCAGCCCCTCCACCACCAGAATATCCTTAAACAACACCTTATGCATCTGACGGTCTGAACGGACAAATATAAAATTATTAGCTTCATCCGGCCATTTCTCCTGCTGCAAAAGACCATGTACTTTATTCACCGCTTTCAGGAACCGGTCAGAACGAAATCGGTTTCAACAGATAGTCCGTAACATCAAGTTCATAACCTTTCAATGCATACTGCTCATAAGCGGAAGTGATAATCACATGAGGCGGATGGGCAAGAGATGCCAAGAGTTCAAGCCCCGAAAGATAAGGCATTTCAATATCCAGAAACAACAAGTCCGGCTGCTCAGTCTGCAAAAGAGTGTTCAACTGCATAGTATCTTCACATACACCCATTAAAGAAAGGAAATCCACCTTTTCCACATAGCGTTACAATCCTTCACATGCAGTAGGCTCGTCATCGGTTATTACACATTTTACCTGTTTCATCCTATAATTCTATCACAAGTTTTACTCTAAACAAAGTATCTCCTCTATTTATGTCCAGCGTATGACGCTCCGGATATAGCAGCTCCAGCCTGCGCCTCAGATTTTCTATGCCGATTCCATGTTTTCCTTTCTGGTGCACTAATGGTTCCGGTATAGAATTTTCAATACTAAAACACAACTTGCCTTCTTTCAGACACATATCCATAGCTATAAAATAGTTCCCTCCCACATATTTGAAAGCATTCTCCACCAACGGTACAAACAACAATGGATAAATCTCAACCTGCGCCTCCATTTCATCGAAATGCACCTGCAACTGCAGCCGCTTCGTAGCACGAAGTTTACATAGGCTGATGTATTGTTTCAGATATTCCACTTCCACACGGACTTGCACTTTCTCCCCATCATTGTATAATTGGTAACGAAGCAAATCGGACAATTGCTCAAGAGTATGCCGCGGAGCCTCATTATTCTCATCTATCTGAAAATAAACCGTATTGAGTACATTAAAAAGAAAGTGTGGATGATATTGCGCTTTAAGGAATTTCAGTTCTGTCTGGAGCTGGTCATTTTTTATCTTCTCCAACTGCAGGCGTTGAGCTTCATTTTCCTTCTGTATCATCTGATTACGCAAGAATATATAAAAGAAGCCGCCAAGCAACATACTGACTATGGCCGGAACAGGCACATCGTATAAATCAAGACTTACCCCCATCAAAAAGCGGATGACCCACATCGTCAGAAGACACCAGACGGGAACCGTCAGGACAACTACCCCGTATTCCTGCCACCATACCAACTTCCGCTTCCGGCACAAACGAAGCCAATACTTCAATAGAAAAAAGATAGGATAAGACATGAAGAGTACCACAAGCATATCCTTCAGCATGAAATTCCACTCATTACTTTCCCAATAGTATTCATGTTTCGGAATATCATTCGCCACACGAATACACAGAAAAAGAATCACGGCAAATAATGCCGGCACCAGCCACTTGTTCCACAGTCTGCCCATAACAGTTACAAATTTACTCTTTTTGTTTCATCTATTTCTTTTTTCCTTCTGCTTTCTTTTGTCTCGCTGCCTTTTTGAAAACGCCAGGCGAAAGCAATACCCAGCACACGTTTGTTGTGCCGTTCGTCAACAAACGCCTGCACACCGGGAGATTGAATATCTACTTTTTGATAATTGGTGTTGAATACATCCTTGGCAAACAAGGTAACGGTGCATCTGTTACGGAACATCTTCTTTTGGATGCCGACATTCACTTCCAGCGCCGGATGTACTGTGGCTTGTCCGTAGGCCATTCGTCCATTATAATTTGCCGAAAGTTCGGCCGACCATACGGAAGTGAAAGCAAACTGGTTCATGCAGCCGAATATCGGGGTAAACATACGGTTTTTCATTTTCTGCCCTTGCTCCGTCCAACCATAATTATTATAAATACCGATAGCGGTCAGATTCACCTTCCAAAAAGAAACAGGTGAGAGGTTGGCGGCATGTACACGCATACCCGTCTGTACATAGGAAGACAGATTCTGGGGCATTACATAGATACGCCGCCCCTCCTGTTCGCGATAGCTCTTCATGATAGCATCATCTGTATGCGAGAAAAAGAGCACTGTCTGAAACCAGTCACGATACACATACCCCAACTCTATATTATCAGAGAAAGAAGGATGCAGCTTCGTATTTCCCCCTTCATGGGTATAGTCATCAAATATATAGGTAAAAGGATTCAAATCACCATAATTGGGGCGGGTAATACGCCTGCCATACGAAAGCTGAAACAGATGTTCCGAAGTCAAACCGTATTGCAAAGCAATAGTAGGAAACAATTGGAAGTAATTCGTTGTAAACGAAGAGTCTTTCTGTTGTGTATTTCCTCCAAAATCCCCGTGTACATGGGTATGTTCCAACCTTAGACCCGCTGAGATTTTCAAGCGGTCTTTCTCATAGCCGACTTGTAGATAAGAGGCATTGATATTCTCATCATATACGAATCGGGAACCAAGTGCCCCATCCGGCAGCCAGCCGGAAACCGACGGACGCATATAACCTGCCGTATTGTCTATCGTAACAAATGAGGTTTTGACTCCGGCCTGTAACTTCCAAACCTCACTCAATGGATAAACCGCATCTATCTGTCCGACATATAAGTCGGTATTTCCCTTCATATCCCCTTTCAATGTATCGGGCTTAAAACTATCCATCAACTGGTTTCCAACACGGTAGTAATGGAAATAATCAAAAGAAGCGCTGAGTTCTCCCCCTTCTCTTTTCAGCTTGTGCACCATACTGGTTCCGGCAGAAACATTATTCCGGTTTTGCTCCGCATGGCTGTAAGTATTTCCCGCAACTCCGGTTTCTCGGATTTCCGTAAACATGCCTGCATTTTCCCTTTGCCGGGAAAAGTTTCCACCCAATGAGACTCCCCAAACTGTCCGCTCATTGAGATAATAATCACATCCGGTACGAAAATAGTGCGAATAATTCCTACGCTTCCGGTAAGAGTCCTGCATCATCCTTCCTCCATCCCGTTCGAACGCACGGTCGATAAACAAGTCTATGACATCCTTCCCCTGATAATACGAATAGTTCAAATAAAGATTGAACTTATTCTCCCGGATATTCATGGAGGCACCTCCATAACCGCTACCCGTCCGTCCAAGACTGCCATTGCCGTTCAAGGCCAGATTCACACCGCGCAGTCTGATTTTTCTTGTACGGATATCAATCAACCCGGAGCTTCCCGCCGCATCGTGGCGTGCGGAAGGCTGGGTTATCAAGTCTATCTTATCAGCATTAGTTGCAGGAGTAGATTTCAACAGACTCATCAATTCATCTCCCGAAAGATAAGTAGGCTTGCCATCCATCAGAATCGTCGCACCGCTTTGTCCGTTCAGCAAGATATTACCATTGGAATCTATCACGACTCCCGGCAGGGAAGCAAGAACATCATAAAGACTTCCCGTACTTTGAGTGACTGACGCATCCATCCGGTAACTTGTTTTACCGGCAGATATTTCTACCAACGGGAGTTTAGCAGTTACCATAATTTCTTCCAAACGCTGGTCGGCAATCGTATCCTGCTGCGACCAAACCACCAAAGGCATACTCAATAAAATTGCCCCTAAAAAAACATTTCGATACATACTCTTCCTCATTTTTTATTTCAAAAGTAGGCAGGCTGTAGAAAGTGAACAAATTATAGTGACAAAGGAATGTTATCCAGTGACAACATGCAGTTTTACCCTATTCTTCTTTTGATATTACCAAATAACCCCTATCTTTGCAAAATCTATCAATCTGACAGTAATTGCGTAATTACACCAACAAAATTATTAGATAATGAATAAAATCATTAGCAAAGAACACTTTTCTGAAAAGGTCTTTAAGTTAGTCATTGAAGCACCATTGATTGCCAAATCACGTAAGGCAGGGCACTTTGTCATTGTACGTGTGGGCGAAAAAGGCGAACGTATGCCGCTTACCATTGCGGAAGCCGACCCGGTAAAGGGAACCATCACACTGGTGGTTCAGGAAGTCGGGCTCTCCTCTACCCGTCTTTGCGAACTGAACGAAGGCGATTACATTACGGATGTTGTCGGCCCGTTGGGACAAGCCACGCACATTGACAACTTCGGTACTGTGGTCTGTGCGGGAGGTGGTGTAGGCGTAGCTCCCATGCTCCCTATCGTGCAAGCGCTAAAAGCTGCCGGTAACCGCGTCATCACCGTGCTGGCTGGACGCACCAAGGAACTCATTATCCTTGAAAAGGAGATGCGCGAAAGCTCCGACGAAGTCATCATCATGACCGATGACGGCTCTTACGGACGCAAAGGACTGGTGACGGAAGGCGTGGAGGAAGTCATCAAGCGCGAGAAGGTAGACAAATGTTTCTGTATCGGCCCCGCCATCATGATGAAATTTGTTTGTTTGCTGACAAAGAAATACGAAATCCCCACGGATGTATCCCTGAATACGATTATGGTAGATGGTACCGGCATGTGTGGAGCTTGCCGAATCACCATCGGAGGAAAGACCAAATTCGTATGCGTGGATGGTCCTGAGTTTGATGGGCACCAAGTGGACTTCGACGAAATGCTGAAACGCATGGGTGCCTTCAAGAGCATCGAACGCGAAGAGATGCACAAACTGGAAGAACCTCAGACCTGCCAAGCCACCCATGAGAACGTGCAGGAAGCGGACGAGAAAAGCCGCAATGCCGCCTGGCGCCAAGAACTACGCAAGTCCATGAAAGCCAAAGAGCGTACCGCCATTCCACGTGTAGAGATGAACGAACTCGATGCGGAATATCGTTCGCACAGCCGCAAGGAGGAAGTCAATCAAGGCTTGACGGAAGAGCAGGCACTGACCGAAGCCAAGCGTTGCCTGGACTGTGCTAATCCGGGCTGCACGGAAGGCTGTCCCGTAGGTATCGACATCCCCCGCTTCATCAAGAACATTGAGCGCGGAGAATTCCTCGAAGCGGCCAAGACACTGAAAGAAACCAGTGCACTGCCTGCCGTCTGCGGTCGCGTCTGTCCGCAGGAAAAGCAGTGTGAATCCAAATGTATACACCTGAAGATGAACGAGAAGCCGGTAGCTATCGGTTATCTGGAACGCTTTGCCGCCGATTACGAACGGGAGAGCGGGCAAATCTCCGTACCGGAAATCAAGGAAAAGAACGGCATCAAAGTTGCCGTCATCGGTTCGGGTCCCGCCGGTCTGTCGTTTGCCGGAGATATGGCAAAGTATGGCTATGACGTTACCGTTTTCGAAGCACTGCATGAGATTGGCGGTGTATTGAAATACGGCATTCCGGAGTTCCGCCTGCCCAACAAAGTGGTGGATGTGGAGATTGACAACCTTGCCAAAATGGGAGTGGAATTCGTCAAGGACTGCATTATCGGTAAGACGCTCAGCGTGGAACAACTGGAAGAGGAAGGATTCAAGGGCATATTCGTAGCTTCCGGAGCAGGACTGCCCAACTTTATGAATATCCCCGGCGAGAACTCCATCAATATCCTCTCGTCCAATGAATACCTGACCCGTGTCAATCTGATGGATGCCGCCAGTGAAGACTCCGATACTCCGGTTCCTTTCGGCAAATGCGTAGCCGTGATAGGTGGTGGAAATACAGCTATGGACTCCGTACGTACCGCACGCCGTCTCGGTGCAGAGCGTGCCATGATTATCTACCGTCGTTCGGAAGAAGAAATGCCGGCACGTATCGAGGAGGTGAAACATGCCAAGGAAGAAGGTGTAGAATTCCTGACCCTCCACAACCCAATCGAATACATTGCCGACGAACAAGGAAAAGTAAAACAAGTGGTGCTTCAGAAAATGGAATTGGGTGAACCGGATGCCAGCGGACGCCGCAGTCCCGTACCCATCCCCGGAGCCACAGAAACCATCGACATCGACCTTGCCATCGTCAGCGTAGGTGTATCTCCCAACCCGATTGTCCCAAGCTCCATCAAGGGATTGGAATTAGGCCGGAAGGGAACGATTGCCGTCAATGATAACATGCAGTCGTCCATCCCGACCATCTTTGCCGGAGGCGACATTGTCCGCGGAGGTGCCACCGTAATCCTTGCCATGGGAGACGGACGAAAGGCAGCAGCAGCGATGAACGAGCAGCTAAAAAAATAAGAATCTGTCATGAAAGGTGGAGACATACGAACTCCACCTTTTTTATTCTACTACAACCTCTCCCTCTACTTGCCCCTTCTAGCATACAATTTAAATATTTCAAGAATATGAAACGTATTTATCTATCCCTCCTTCTCTGTTTGGCTTACCTATTGGCAAGCGCCCAAGAGCCCCTAAACGGGGATTCCCTTGCCTCAGACTTTCGGTATCTGGTAAAAGAACTGGCAGCAACCCATCCCGACCCTTACAGCGGCTTCGGAGGAAAAGTATTCTTCTACGAACAAGCTTTCCATCTGGAGAACGAGTTACGCCGGACTCCCGGTACGAAACAGACCTTTTTTGACAAGGTAAGCATTTTCCTATCCAATCTGCAAGACGGACATACCTACCTTTTACCTCCCACAGCCAATCAACAAGCAAATCAGCGTTACCTGGCACTGGAAGTACGCACCATCCCCGACGGCATTATACTTCAAGGAATCCCTGAAACGTACAAAGACTTGTTAGGTAGCCGTATCACAACCATCAACGGAGATTCTTTAGAAGAGGTACTGGCCCGCACTGCCGCTATCCAAGCCAGTGAAAACCTATATGACCGTTATGCCAATCTATGCAGGTCCATGCCTACGGAACATTTCTTGAGACAGCTTTTCCCTGAAATGAAAGACAACCTTCACCTCTCACTTCTTACTCCCGACGGCAAATCAAGAGGATTAACCCTTCCCTTATTGTCAAGGCAGGAAGTGCAAAACACACCCATGCAACACAATAACAGTTGGAAAGCTTATACAGACAAACAACTGGCCTATCAGTTCATAGACAACGACAAGCAAATAATGCTCATCAATATCAACAGTATCATGGCACGGGATAATTTTGAGTATATGCAAAAACAAGGGCTGAAAGATTTATACCGGCAAATAGGATTCTATTATCGGGATATCCTGAAACAAGATATGCCCGCCGATACCCTGCAAGCCATTCGGCAACTCCCGTCCCTTTCCGAAGTTTTCGCCCATATGCTGAAAGAGATGAAGAAGGAAGCCTCCTCCACCCTCATCATAGATTTGCGCAACAATAGCGGCGGCTGGACTCCAATTGTCCTACCCACACTTTACCAACTGTTCGGCGACCACTTCCTGCAAACGGATATGGATATAGAATTCTATCGTATCATCTCTCCCCTCTACATGCAAAAACTACAGACAAACTTACAGGATTTCAACCAAGCATACGGAACAGACTATGCCTACGGTGACTACACTTTTAGTACGGACGAAGCAGACACCACAAACATAGAACAGCGACGGACCGACTTCATCGAGAACTGCATGTCCAGTGTGCCGGAAGAACTGAGAAAGCAACAAGGAAAGGCGCTCTATACTCCGGAACACATTTACGTCATTACCAACGAACGTACCTTCAGTGCAGCTTTCCACTACACTTTCTATCTGTGGAAAATGGGTGCTACCCTTGTAGGAATACCCAGCGGACAAGCCCCCAATACCTACATGGAACAAACCTTATTCCGGCTACCCTATACCGGTATGCAAGGCTCTATCTCCAACTCCATACAAATATGCTTTCCGGGCAAAGACCGGTGTGCCCACACACTTTATCCAGACTTGATACCCACCTATCAAGATTACCAAAGATATAATTTTGATGTCCAAACTGAGATTCTGTATTTACTCGACAAGATTAAATCGGCTCCTCATTCTCATACGAACCCTGCGGAGAAGAATCAGAAGTAAAAACAAAGCCCCGTTTACAGATAAATTGCAAGCGGGGCTTTATTTCCATATTTCAATAAAGAGACTACTTCACCACCTTGTTCGTTGCCGGGTCGGGGAAAATCACCGTCGGCTTGAACGACTTGGCTTCTTCAAAGTCCATCAGCGCGTAGGACATGATAATAACGATGTCATCAGGTTGCACCTTACGGGCTGCCGCACCGTTCAGGCAAATTTTGCCAGAGCCACGCTCGCCCTTAATAATGTAGGTTTCAAAACGTTCACCGTTATTATTGTCGGCTATATACACCTTCTCGCCGGCAATCATGTTGGCGGCATCCATCAAATCTTCATCAATCGTAATGCTTCCCATATAGTTCAGGTTCGCTTCCGTGACGCGGGCACAATGGATTTTCGACTTCAACACTTCAATCATCATATCTTTATAAATTACGAATTACTAATTATAAATTACAAGGCAACAGGCTCTTTGTACTTGATATTGTCAATCAGACGTACTTCCCCACAGAATACTGTGATGCAGCCCACAGCATAAGAAGTTTCCTCCCAATCGGCAATCTTCTGTAAGGT
>UMKF01023358.1_pt1 | contig 31481 bp, 24 predicted proteins | sample 1966251 | NCBI WGS metagenome assembly UMKF01 (sample SAMEA4836171, study PRJEB28245) | human gut metagenome | biome: gut microbiome; material: fecal sample | place: Denmark | collected 2008
ATATGTACCGGTTCATCCGTTCCGTCTTTTCCCGAGAAGGGAAAGAAGCTTTGCTTTCACAGGAAACACCGATTAAAAGGGGACTTTTCTGTGAAAGATGAAACATTGAAGCCTGTATGATTCCTAATGATAGGGTTTACGGTTATCCTTGCCAAATTCCTGCTGAGATTGAATAATCGTATAAATTAGGTATATTGTTTATTCTTGGGTACGGCATTTATTCCGTTAGAACGAGTTTCAGTGAATACTATAAAAAAGAAAGTTTCCAACGGCACTTGCTGACGGGAAACTTTCTTTTTAGTGGAGCGTATGAGACTCGAACTCATCACCTCGACACTGCCAGTGTCGCGCTCTAGCCAGATGAGCTAACGCCCCATTATTGTTGGGTGCTGGACTATTTGTCCTTTTATCGGTGCAAATATAGTGGTTTCCTTTGAAGTATGAAAACGTTGGGCAAATAATTCTTAATTATTTAGTGTGTAGGCTCCGAGAGGGTGAAAGATATACTGCTGTCACAATAAGTTGCTTGTTTTCAGGCGCAATATGGTAAAATGTGAGACATTGAAGTTAGTATTGTAGTAACGGGAAAGCCATCACACTAACGCTTTTTCGATATGAGAAATGACGGCACTTTGCGGAAGGTTACTATTCTTTCTGAATTGTAATCGAGAGGGTTGATATATAAAAAAGCAACTCATTTATGAATGAGTTGCTTTTTTGAAATATCCTTAATTAAAGTAATCTGTATATCCTTTAATTATTTCTTTCTGGCATTACCATAACGGCTCATGAACTTATCAACACGTCCTGCAGTATCCACTAATTTAGATTTACCTGTGTAGAACGGATGAGAAGTACTGGAAATTTCAAGCTTTACCAAAGGATAAGTTTCGCCTTCAAATTCAATTGTATCTTTTGTGTTACAAGTTGAACGGGACAAAAACATATCGCCGTTTGACATATCTTTGAATACTACCGGACGATAGTTCTCTGGATGAATACCTTTTTTCATTGCTTTATTCTTTAATTATTATATCTTTTATTTTATTGCTGGTAACAATAAGTGTGTAATGGACTTAATTCGGGTTGCAAAGATAATGGCTTTGAATGAAATAAAAAAGTTTTTCGGAAGAAAAAGTGATTGCTTTTTAACTGCTGTAGGAAGACAGAATGGATTGATACGGGATAAGGAGAAGAATAGATAGCCGGAGGGGTATGAAATTTCGGTTAAGAATAGGACTTTTATGGATTTTTTTGCAGATATTTGCTTGTGGAAAAGAAAAAGTAATTTTCCTGATAACTACTAGCGAAGTGCAGGTTGGCATTTATTGAAGCGCAGATGGTGTGATTATATAATAAAATGAACAGAATATGAAAAAAGCAATTATTGGAATGATGGTATTTTGGGTCCTGATAGGATTCTCTCATGCCCAAAAGCAGCACAAGGCTCTTTATGGTGTAGCCTTTTATAATTTGGAGAATTTATTTGATACTATCCATAATGATGGTAAGAACGATTATGAATATCTTCCGGAAGGACGGAATAAATGGGGGACGATGAAATATATGGCTAAATTGAAAAATCTCTCCCGTGTAATTAGTGAACTGGCTGTGGATAAAGTGCCGGAAGGGCCTGCTGTGATTGGCGTATCCGAGGTGGAAGACCGTTGTGTGTTGGAAGATTTACTCAACCAACCGGCTTTAGCCGACAGGGGTTATAAGATAGAACACTATGAAGGGCCTGATCATCGGGGAATAGATTGTGCTTTGTTCTATAATCCGGAATTTTTTCAAGTAGATTCCAGCAAGTTAGTTCCGTATGTTTACTTGAACAAGGATACCGTCCATGCAACCCGAGGTTTTTTAGTAGTGAGTGGAAATCTGGCAGGAGAGCCTGTACATTTTATAGTTTGCCACTGGCCTTCTCGTGCAGCAGGAAGCGAGTGCCGGAATTGGGCTGGAGCGCAAGTGCGGGCCGTGAAGGATGAACTGGTGCAAAATAATCCTTCTTGTAAAGTTATCATTATGGGGGATATGAACGATGATCCGATGGATAAAAGCATGAGTCTGTTCTTGGGAGCTAAACGGGAGCGGGAAGAAGTGGCGGTTCATGATTTATACAACCCATGGTGGAATACATTGGAGAAAGAAAAAAAGGGAACTCTTTGTTATAGAGGAAGATGGAATTTATTTGATCAGATAGTGTTTACAGGCAATATGCTTAATGAAGATTGCAAAACACTTTCGTACTGGAAAAATGAAGTCTTTATGCGGGACTATCTTTTTCAACAAGAGGGAAAGTATAAAGGTTACCCCCAGCGTACGCATGCGGGCGGCGTTTGGCTGAATGGATACAGCGATCACTTGCCGACACTTATTTATTTAATGAAGGAAGTAAAATAATGGGGCCGGGTAAGTGCAAGGTCTGCTTTTCTATTTCGGATGGAACAAATTAAAAGAACCTTCGTGGAACAGATAGAAAAGTCTAGAGCTGAAAGGTATTTCTTTTAATTCTCATTTCCTCTCATGCAAAGAAGGTGGTTTTGAAATATAGAGATTACAATATGATAATTTTTCTCTGCTTTATGAAGAAATAACTATTAAAATACAAGAAAAAATTAGATAATATTGTTATCCAGGCATAGAAAGTAAAAACTATTATCATTAACTTTGTGTCGGTTTTCAAAAAAGAAGTTTATTAATCATTAAATAATTAAGAACATGGTAAATTATAAGGAATTAGGTCTTGTGAATACAAGAGCTATGTTTGCAAAAGCCGTTAAAGGCGGTTATGCTATTCCGGCTTTTAACTTTAATAACATGGAGCAGTTGCAGGCTATTATTCAGGCTGCGGTAGAAACGAAGTCTCCGGTTATTCTTCAAGTATCGAAAGGTGCCCGTAACTATGCTAACCAAACTTTGTTGCGTTACATGGCTGAAGGAGCTGTAGAATATGCAAAAGAATTAGGATGCGCACATCCTGAAATAGTGCTTCATCTTGATCATGGAGATTCCTTCGAACTTTGTAAATCATGTATTGATATGGGATTCTCTTCTGTAATGATCGATGGTTCTCATCTTCCTTATGATGAGAATGTGGCTCTTACAAAAAAGGTGGTAGAATATGCTCATCAATTTGATGTAACCGTTGAGGGTGAATTAGGTGTTTTGGCCGGCGTAGAGGATGAAGTCAGCGCAGAACATCATACATATACCAAACCGGAAGAAGTTGTTGACTTTGTAACAAAGACAGGTTGCGACAGCTTGGCTATTTCTATCGGTACGTCTCATGGCGCTAATAAGTTTAAACCGGAACAGTGCACAAGAGATGCTAACGGTCGTTTGGTGCCTCCTCCTTTGGCATTCGATGTATTGGAAGGTGTGGAAAAAGAATTGCCGGGCTTCCCAATTGTACTTCACGGATCATCATCCGTTCCTCAAGAAGAAGTGGAAACCATTAATATGTATGGTGGCGCATTGAAAGACGCAATCGGTATTCCGGAAGAAGAGTTACGTAAAGCTGCAAAATCGGCTGTATGTAAAATCAATATTGATTCGGATAGCCGTTTAGCTATGACTGCTGCTATTCGTAAGGTAATGGCAGAGAAACCTGCTGAATTTGATCCGCGTAAATATCTGGGTCCGGCTCGCGACAATATGAAGAAACTCTATGTTCATAAGATTGTAAACGTATTGGGATCGGATAATAAACTGGAAGCTTAATCACTGTAGAGATTATTCTCATATATTTATAAAAAAAGACCGTCTTTTATTAGAGGCGGTCTTTTTTTATAATCTTTTGTGTTAGAAATTAAATATGATGTACGTTTGCAAAAATCTTGATTAAGTTATCTTGCAGCAAAGAATGTATTGCCCATGATAGCATGTCGAGCTGCCATGATTCCCTGAGCATCCAGGTTTACATTCATGTACGAACCGTTTTGCATGTTTAAATCAACCGTTCCGTTACCTTGCATTTTCATTAACTCATAAGATTCGCCATTGCTGATAACGTTCCAGCTTTGAGCTTTTTCGTCGAATTTCAGTTCAATAGGACTCTCTTCTCCTTCTTTAGTAATAGAGTAACCGTCTTCTGTTGTTGTAACTAGATATTTACCGTTTTCACCTTTTACCTCTTTAACGGTTCCGGCAGCAACCGGATTATCACCGCTCCAGAATTCAATAGAATTGATAACTAATGCATCGGCAAGTATGGAAACTTCATATACCGGTACAATATGCAGACCGATGAAGATAAGTTCGTTCACAAAATTGTTGTTAGTGAGCTGTTTGTTCCAATCAAGTACTTTGTTTGTCAAAGCGAAGGAACCGATACATGAAGTAAACGCTACGCTACCTGCTAACACTGCACATGCTGTGGTTAATTTAAAGTTTTTCATATGTTATTTTGGTTTAATGAATAAATAAAAATAATAGGATAATATCTCTCTAAATCTTTTTCTCGTTTGTAATATTCCACAAAAGTAGGATAATTTATTAAATGCGGCGTACTTTTACTGCTAAAAAAACAATTTTAATTGTTCTATGTAGGATAAATCGTATCTTTGCAATCTATAAATAATATAATTTTTTGAAAATAAAACCATGACAGAGAAAGTTACTAAATTAATGAAAGATGTGCCCGCCATTAGGGATGGAAGTCCGTTCTTTTTATTCAAATGAGAAAATTGAATACTGTCGGATAAAATGTGATCGGATTTTACATGGCTGATGCCACCACTATATGTAACTATATAAAGTTCTCCCGAGCTACTCTCAAAAATGTATAATACGTCATTATTGGCAAGGCTTTCGGGTTTCTTTTCTTCGCAGTGGTTATAATGAAATTTAATTTTATCCGGAGACTGGAAATCGGAAGAAAAGGTTATCAATCCTTCTGTTGTTCCCACCATTATAATACCATTAGGGGTACAATGTATGAACCGTACATTTAAATAATTATAGTGTTTAAAGTCTTTTTTCGAATGGTCGAGTGGACGTATGAAATGTAAATTTGGAAAAGTACCTTGCACTAGATTTAAGCCTCCTCCATAAGTTCCTACCCAAATACGTCCATAATTGTCTTTGTTTATCGAATAAATGGAATTAGCATTGATACCTTGAGGTCTATTCTTTTCGTGAGAAAAATGAACCATCTGGTACCCCGCTTTTTGAGGCGTCGCTATAAACAATCCGTCTTCCTTGCTTCCCATCCAGATTCGGTTTTCTTCATCTTCGAAGAAGCAATAAATGTTGGCACCGAAAACAACGTTTTTGTCCTTTATTAATTTTCCCGAAGGAGCTAAATTACCACAATAATTTTGTTCCTTGTCATATACTTCTATTATTCCATTTTTATTTCCTAACCATAAATGTTGTTTAGAATCTATGAATAAAGCTCTTACTTCAGTTTCATTCTGTTCGGAAATTCCGTTGTAACTGCTATCGGAAAACGATATTTTATCGAATCCTGTTTCGCAGCAAAACCATAGATTCTTGTGGGAATCTATTAAATATCTTCTTAATCCGGTTTTATGATATAGATTGTAATATTTTCTTTCCCCTTTTTCGTAGGTGTAAGCTTGTTCGAAACAGTCTTTCTTGGGATTATAACAATGAAGTTCTCCATATGTCGGTAAAATCCAGATGTGTCCGTATTCGTCTTCGTGGATTAGAGCTTTATTTCTCTGTTTTGTCGAAACTTTATAATTTATAAATTTCATTTTTTCTTTTTCTAAGTCTAAGCGGATTATATTTTTCCAACCATTAAACATCCATAGATTTCCATCTCGGGTTTGATAAAAGACTTCTGGGTATATATTTTCTTCGTTCTCGTCCAAGAATATTCTTTTGAATTTCTTGGTTTGAATGTTGTATATGATAATACCGCGAAACGTAGCTATGCCTAATTGATTATTTTTGAGAGGAAAAATACCTCGTAATCCTACAATTTTATAAGGTAATGGAATTTTTTGTAATCCTTTGTTGGGTGTATACGTGATTAATTCTCCTTGATAAGATATCATATAAAATTGTTTTTCTATTTCTGTAAAGAAGCGAACAATAGTGCTGTTCGACAGCTCTTTTTTTCCATGTGCAAAATACCCTTTATTGGTAAAAATCCATTCATTACCATAAATGTCTAAACCAATAGTGTAAATTCTATTACCATGATATTTATTAGAACTAGGGGGATAATATTTCAGACCGTCCGGTTCCTTGTATCTTTTTTCATCAATACGCCATAATTCTCCATTGCTTCCTATTACCCATAATACTTCATTTTCTAAGGCAATCATTTGCTTAACGTCAGTGCATTCTGGAGTTTCCGGATGATAATCACATATATTTTCAAACGTTTTATGTTGTGTGTTAAATAGATAAACTTTATTGTTATAAGTTTGACACCATATAATATGTTTCCCTCCTTTTACTAATTCGATCAATCGATTATACTTTAACTTGACTTGATCTGTTGGATATGATTTATAATTCTTAAAAGAATAGCCATCAAATTTTTCTAATCCGTTTCTAGTTGCGAGCCAAATAAAACCTTCATTATCTTGGATGATATCTTGAATATTATTTTGAGATAATCCTTCTTCGGTAGAATAATGTTGTACATTAACCAGCCCTTGAGCTAAAGAGTTGATTGCTATAGTTTGAAAGAATAGAACTATAAATATTTTTAGTTTTGTGTGCATGATTTTGTTCTTTTCAAATAGTATTATTAGTATTATAAGAATTTCATTAAATCATTATGTCTTTTTCTATAGAAGAGATTTCTAATTTCATAGTAATAGATTTATATATGTAGATTTAATCGCAAGCGATTAAATTATAAAATGTCTTTTTAGAACAGAAAAAGAGTATTTGTTTTCTTGCAAAAATAATATATTTATAAGTAAAGCAGAAGAACTTATTGTCTTTTCTAAGAAGACAATGATTGAACTTACAAATAAACTTTGTGATTTCCTTTTCTATTATATAGGATGTTGGTTTTTAAAAATAAAAAGAGAAGTGTCTCACGACACCTCTCTTTAATGCCTTTGTTATTAAAATACAATTTTAATATAAGGCTATACTTATTAAACCCGAGAAATATATTTAATCTACAGATAATACTTCATCGTCTTGCCATTCTACAGTTCCGGCAGCACCGTTTTGATCTGTCCATCCTTTAGTTTGTCCAAGCCAAGTATTCGCATTTAACACAGTAGAAGTCAATCCATGAATATAATAATTGGGTCTCCACAAAATAGTAATTGGATTGTTGTTAGCGTCTTTATCTGCCGGAGATGTTGGATCTCCTAGTTGGAAATACGTTTCGTAGAAATCCGCCAATTCTCTGATTTGTGTATCAAAGTTTGCATCACCTGGGATTACACCTACGGTTGTACGAAGAATCTTCAGAGCGTCGGTACTTCCTTGTGTATATTTATCTTCTTTTATATCTAAATATTTAGATGTACGCGATGTCCCATTCAGAGGAGATACACCTAATGCAGTACAAGTATTAGTAGTACTTAACTTCATATTTTCTCCTTGTCCTCCATCGTACAATAACCAACGCCAAATATCCCAATAACGCTTTCCTTCATATGCCAATTCTATACGGCGTTCATACAAACAAGATTCTATTGCCGAGTGACGATCTTTTACAGTGGTATTTAACCCATAGTATTCCGAGCCTTCCTTCATTCCTACTCGTTGGCGTAAACGAGCTAACGTTTTCTTACAATTATCAAGATCACCTGTCGCTGCGTAACATTCAGCAAGATTCAGTATTAATTCAGCATAACGATATTCATAAATTTCAATACCAGACTTGCCGTCAATAGTCGGAGTCTTTTTGCCAGACATCTTACGTACAAATGCTGGGCTGGCTACATTATTCCCATCGCTATATGAATAGCTGTAGCTTCCGTCCTCTGCCTGTGATTTTATCCAACGATATGCCCAAACCGTATCATTCGGTTCTTCTAAAAAGCCCCATATCATTCCATTAAAAGCAAATGTTTCGTAAAAACGCGGATCACGATTTTCGATAAAACGGAGATTACCGTTTATTATTTTATCCTCAGGTTTCGGACGTGTACCATCTGCCATAGGGAAAATATCTATTAATTCTACGGGAGCAGGTTTCCCTCCGCCACCGTTTTGAGAACTTAATCGGGTAGACAGCTCCCAACCATTACTTTCTGTACCATCGGCTGCTGTTTCACCAGTAAGTAATTTAACAAATACGGCTTCTTTATTTGCTGTATTGTCATCTTTAGCCAACAATTCACCCCAGCCTTGTGCATCACTACAGCCCTCTAGACTGTTTTCGGTCATTAAATCTTCTGCTTCCAAAGTTGCTTTTAAAGCTTTTTGCCACCGGATGTTTTGCGGATTATCCCAGTCTTTATTAAAAATAGGGCTAGCATAAGTTAACAGAATACGGCTTTTAAGTGCTAAGGCAGAACCACTAGTCGGACGTCCATAGTCTGATTCACCCCAAGTTAGAGGTAAAAGTTTTGAAGCTTGATTTAAATCTTTTACCATTTGTTCCACACATTGCGTTACAGAGTTACGGGGAACTTTATCTCCATTCGCTGTAGCATTTAAAACAGTGGTTACTATAGGTACAGGTCCGTAATGACGTACAAGATGGAATAATTGTAAAGCACGTAAAAAGAGAGCTTGTCCTTTTGCATGCATTTTTAATTCTTCCTCTACTTTTGATGCATCGATGTCACGAAGAAGAATATTACAATTACGTATGCGAGTATAAGGATCATTAACAATCTTTGAGCCAAGCTTTTCCCCGAAATAACCACTAATGAGAGGATCGATGTAATCGGAAGAAGATCCGCCGAGTGGCCACGCTTTTATGTCGTCTATAGCTTTATAATTGCTTAACGGATCTATTTTACTGGCGGTTTTGATGCCCCATTGTTCTTCTGTCAGATAGTTCCAATCAGCAATTCCACCTTTCAGGTTGCCGTAAATACCTACCATTTGTTGTCCCGGTTGTGTATACCCTTTGAAATAGTCGTAATACAGACCGGCAAGATACCAGTTAACCTTTGTTTCAGAGTTGAAATCGTCATAGGATCCATAATTATTCATGTCCAAAAATGAATCACTGCAACCGGACATGGTTAATCCTAAAGTAAGAGTACTGATATATAATAATTTTTTCTTTTTCATTGTTTTGTAAATTTTAGAATGTGACGTTAACACCCAATGACCATGTTCTCAATGTGGGGTATTCTGTTGTAGATGAATCATACATATTACGATAGTGATCAGGATATGGATTATAGAAGTCCCACAAATTATTACCTGTTAAATTTAAGCGGACAGCTTGCATTTTTAATGGTTTTACCCATTCTTTGGGAAGTGTATAAGCTATTGTTAAGTTGCGTACATAACAACGGAACGAACTTACTTTCCAAAAATCAGATTGTGCAATAGCGGATCCTCCGACAACACTGTTTACACCTAAATTCGGATATTTACCATTTACATTCTTTTCCGGGTCGTACATATCTCTCCAGAATGAATCGGGTGACCATGCCATATTGCTTTGATCTGATTTAATCATCACAAGGTCTACAAAGCGGGCGCCTCCCCAAGATGTAGAAATATTAGCACGAACCGATAAGCCTCTCCAACTTGCTCCTAATTTAGTAGTAAAACCATAAGTTTTGTTCTTATTGCAAAGCTTGCCATAATCCTGTTGTTCTACAATTTGTCCATTAGGACCTTGTTGAACATTGTTTACCATTTCTCCACCTAAATCCTGATAAGCGAGCATACCAAGTTTCATTCCTGATTTATCTGTAACACTTAAATATTTAGGAGTCGTTCCAGCGGTGGTTGCGTTTTGTGTTAAATAGTTCCAATAATTATCGATATCTTGCTGAGTACGTAGGATTCCATCACCGGTAGATGTTCCTTTCCATACTTTATATCCCCATACAGGCATAATCGTAGAATGTCCTGCTTCCCAGCTTGTGTTACTTCCATATTGATTATATCTTAAATCCGGAACCCATTCTTTTACTTTGTTACCATCCAATCCGAAATCTGCTCCAATGGTATAATTTACTTCACCGATTTTGTCACGCCAGTTAATAGACAGTTCAGCTCCATAAGTGTCTATACGCCCAAAATTTTCTTCGGCATATGAACCTCCAGCATAAACAGGAATACCTGGTTGGCTGGCCATATATTGATTCAGGATATTATCGTTGATATCGTAATACAGATCAAGTGTTGTACTTAAACGCCCATTCAGGAAACGGAAATCAAAACCAAGGTTAAATTTATCGGAATTGTCCCATTTCATACCACGGTTTGGAGATGCTTGTGTAGTAAGATTCGTACCGAAGATACCTCCGTTTGGTCCGAATTGCATACCTTTCAAGTCCATCTTGTATTGCTGCTTCCATTTCCACATTTTAATATTATCTCTACCTGTGCGTCCCCATGAAGCACGGATTTTTACATATTCCGCCCAGGGTAACGCTTTTTTAAACCAAGGCTCTTCAGAGATAATCCATCCGGCAGATATACCGGGGAAGAAACCCCAATAGTTTTCCGGAGCAAATTTGGTGGAAGCATCAGACCGGAATACAAATTGTAGCATGTAACGATCTGCATAGCTATAACTGATACGTCCCAAATAAGAAAGAGAACCAGATTCACCTTTTGTTGTCACACTGTGCTCATTGCTGTAAGCTCCCGAGCCTTTCAGATTACTTATAGAAGGACCGCCTACACCTAAAAATGTGTCTGCAATATCGGCTGCGAGGTCCTCGTACATCATGGTACGACCATCGTTATAAGCTTCCCGACGTTCCACGGCAGCAATAGCTGAGACACTGTGTTTTCCGAATGTTTGGTCATAGTTTATATAAAAGTTCATTTGTCTGCTTTCAGATGCATTGTCTTTAAAAGCTAATTGTGTATTGGAGGTAAAAGTGGACTTTTTAAATGCACTACTCGGAATCGTATACACTAAGTGTTGGTTTGTTCCCATTTGTTTTCCAAGATAAGCGATTTCGTATGGAAAGCTTGCCAATTCATTTACTTTATTAGAGTGGGAAGACGAATAATTTGCGCGTAAAGACAGACCTTTGATGAAGGGCACATCATATGTAAGAGAGATATTTGCACTCCAACTATTATCTCTTCCTTTGCTGTATGATCCGTTTTCGTTCAATGCAAAATAATTCCATGAAGTAGGGCTGCTACGGTTAAAACTGGGAGTAGAAAATGGATTGGTGATAGGCCCCATCCAATATTCTTCTTCTTCACCGTTTTCATTAGGTAAGGTCACGCTCCAAGGCATAATATTAGGCATATGATGCAATGCATTATAATCGGATTTAGATGACTGGCTGATTCCATACATATTAAAACGTGCCCCTTTAGTATAAATCTGATGCGTTTTTTGTTCATTGGCCGATACAGTAGCCGACAACTTAATATCATTTGTTAATCGGATATCCACGCCTGCACGATAAGTATATCGTTTATAATTTTGCTGTCCTAAATTGGCACCTTGGTCATAAAGAGTTGCACCTGCATAATAGGTAGCTCTTTCACTACCACCTGTAACATTCAAAGTATGGGTTTGCGTAAAAGCTGTTTGCCAATCGGCTTTGTCTAACCAATCATAATTGAGATTATCCATTTCCGCTATTTCAATATCGCTATAGATATTATCTAATTCTGTATAATCGGATACTTTGCCTGCTCCGATAGCAAACGCATTTACAAAACGACCATACTCGGAACCTTTTAATACTTTAGAGTGACTTACTGCATCGTTCCATGCAAATTTACCGGAATAATTAATTTGAGGTACTCCGGATTTTCCACGTTTTGTTTTTACTAATATAGCACCATTTGCGGCACGTGAACCGTAAATAGCAGCACTTGCGTCACGTAAAACTGTAATTGATTCGACCTCAGAAGGATCCAAGAGGTTAAATTGCTCCATAGTTGGATTTCCGTTATCGCCTAATTGCATTACATCATCAATGATAATCAATGGAATGGTGTTTCCTCCGTCTTTAGAAATACCACTTAAGGTTCTATTTTGGCGAACATATATTTCACTACCACCGCTACCGGGACGGGGAGACCCCAATACAACATCCAAGCCATTAATCATACCTTGTAAGGCCTCTGCCATATTTGATACAGGAAGATCCTCCAGTTCTTCTGCTGAAATAGTTGCCACAGAACCTGTTACATTCTTCATTTTTTGTGTACCATAACCAATAACCACTACTTCATTCAAAGATTTTGTATCTTCTTTTAAAGAAATTATGATGGTATTGGATTTGGGAGCGATGACTTGTGTAATATAACCGATATAGGAAACTGTTAACTTTTCACCTTCAGGAAGATTAACTATAAAATTTCCATCTAAATCGGTTATTGTTCCAGTTGTCCCACTGGAACCTTTTATCGCAACGTTAGCACCGATAATAGGTTCCCCCTTCTCATCGATTACTTGTCCCGTAATTTTACGGGTTTGTGCGTTGGCCAGTAAACCGAACATTAAGAATAGGAACATCATGCCGATTTTATTGCCAAATGATGAACTTATGTACTTCATAAGATTTTATATTTATTGTTTATTATTAAATTGATGTGATAAGTACTACTAATACTTATCTATAAAATTGTTATTATTTATTATCTGGGAAAAGCTAGATTATTAGTTTCTCCATTTGATGGCTCCGGCGGAAGTTGCTCCACCAAACTGGCCGATAATTTTAAAGTTTCCTTCTTGAGGACTCATGAATAATTCACTTTCATTCATACCTATGTCGGAAGTCCCGGAGAATGGACAACTACCGTCCATTTTAAAATTAGTAGCCCAACTATTTATAGCTTTGGCAGGAGTATAGCCTTTAGAATCAGTCATACGAGAAGCTTGTGTACCTGCTGTATTAGGTGAAATACCACTTCCACTGGCAACCGGAGGACCAAAAATGGAATTCTCAAAATTTAGGATAACCGGGTTCTTGCTAATGCGAATTAATTGATTACCGGTACCTTCTAATGGGGCATAGCAGAATGTACAATCGATGATATTGAATGTCGGTATGTTTACCGTTGAACGCAAATCACCTAATAAAACAACGTTTGTAATCGTACAATCTTCAAAAGTTATATTATCCATCGTTCCCCCTTTATTATTAGTAGATACAGTGCCTTGATCTCCGGTACCATTGATGGTGCATCCTTTAAATAGGACATTGCGAACTCCATCATTGGCAGCCTGCAAACGTACTAAGGCACGGAAGCTTTTAAAGCTGCAATTTGTAAATGTCAATGAATTTAATGTAGTGTTAGAGCCATTTTCATTAAATACTTGTTTAGCACTGAAAGATTTACTTGTTTCGTTTTCTATAGGACGGGTTTCGAATTGTTCATTGATAGCTCCTACAAAATCTATATTTTTGAAGGATAAACTTTCTACATTTGTAGAAAGAGCAAATGCATTCCATATAATAAATTTAGCATTATCACCTAAGGTTAATCCTGTAGCAAATGCTACTGATTTATTTAATGCTGTAAAAGTTTTTGCTCCATTTTGTTCACCGAAATGGAAATCAATTCCTCCGGGAATAATGATTGTTGTACCTTCTTCTAATGAGTTCCAGAATTCGGGATTTGTAAAATACAGTGGATCGGTTACATCTCGAAGGTCTTTCCATTTACCTACTCCATATTGTGCGTCATAGTTTTCGGCTGCTACAGTTTCAATCATTACACGTCCTTCATATGTCGATACGTTTTGTTCGGTACCTGAATAAGCGCAGACTTTATATTTCGTTTCGGGAGATAGTCCATTGATAATAGTTTCGCCGGAAGCATAGTCTACGTCCGTTACCGTTTTTATTTCACTGCCATCTTCTGAGAATACTTTAAAAGCTGTGATTGTGTTTCCGCCTTCTGACCAAGTTATTTTTGCAGCATTGTCTATAGTTTTGGTTTGTCCCAGTTTGGTTGGATAACTGACTGCTATTTCACCCGTTTCATAAAAAGCAGATTCTCGTGAGGAATTTGTACTTTTTACTTGTAGTTTGTATTTTTCATCCCATTCGAGGTTTTCAATTGCATAGTTCGTCTGATCGGTTGTATAAGTTTGGTATAACTCATATCCTGTGTCAGTAAATCGGTATAATTCGATAACGTATTCTGTGGCATCAGGTACTTGTTGCCATTTTAGATTTACCGAATTTTTGTTCGATACCATTGTTGTTACCGGCCGTAACAATACAGTGGATTTCGCATCATCGTCGGAACAGCTTGTAAAAGTGGCTATTCCTGCACTTAGTATAATGCTAAGTGCCACAAGTTTTTTAAATCTCATACTATTAATTATTTTTGGGTTTTTATCTGTTTAAGTACAGACTCATATTAGTAAAAACTTTCTTGAAACACATTGAAAGCTTAGTCCCACTCCTGAAAAATTTTATTTAAATGAGGAATTTTTTCAGGTGATATCTTGATAAAGAATCAAGGTTGCTGAGTAACTGTGGCGTTCTCGGTAGATGTGTCATGACTAGCCTGGTTCTGACACAGAGACAGGGGTTCTTGTTTTTCATACATTAGGGTTTTAATTATGATTGTTGAGGTTTAAAGTTCTTTTGTTGGCAAAGTAGGTTAGAAAATGTTTAGTAGATGTGCAAATTTTGACCATTTACGTATAAATTTTGTCCATAAGCTTTATATTTATTAATTATTGTTGTATTGTATTAGATAGGGTTTTTATATAAAAACAGTTCAATGTCTTTTTGGAAAGGGCATTGAACTGTTTGTGGTATAAAGTCTGCAGAAATGGTTTCTTCATTCAACTGTATCTCTTCATTCGACGGATTGCCATAGACCATGGCACCAATGCGTCCGTTGCCGAGGGGTAAAGCTTCTTCCCCATATTGTGCGGGCTTGTCGTACCACTATATATTGGGATACTGTTGTGCGAATGAGCGGGAACACCATACGGTGACCATTCCCACAAGCATTGTTTTCATCGTTGTAAGGTTGTGTTTCATTTGCTTTTTTATTATGATTTGTATGAATACTAAGCATGTGCTTTAAATACGGTTTTTAAGGTCGTATCTGGAGTGCTTGTCCCAATGAACCGTATGAGTTGATGGCGCGGAGGGTCAGGACATTCTTTGCCTCGTTCGAAAGCCGGATTTGGGTCAGGTTGGTAGTACCCACCATTTTGTCTCCCTCGAACAATATATAGCCTATGGCTCCGTCCACTGCTTCCCAGTTTATATCCTTTCCTTTTACGCTCAGTTTTTGGGATGCGGGCAGGGATTCCATGATAGCACGTGGATTCCAGTTGTCACTACCGGGAATGATGTTTTCGTATACATAAGTATCGGCTTCTTCTTTGGTAATGGTCGCGCGGCACGTGCCGGTCTTGGCATTTTCTCTTGATGTGGAATAGGTGGTCTTACGACGGCTCAAATCCACAACGTTGCCTTTGGCATCGCGGGTATCGTATTCCGCAAATAAAGCGGGAATGGTTCCCATGTCGGTCCATCCTTCTGGGTTAATGGGGATATTAAGTGTGGTGTGGATATAAACAGTTTTCGGATTTTCGTGCCAAGGACGCCCCAATTTCACACCCCATCTGTCAACATTGGCAGCCAGTTCGTTACCATCGACAACACAGTTTCTGAAGACGTATCCCCATTTGGCGTTCTTGTGGCAGGGAGCCACGATGATGGAACCGGCTCGTACGTTGTAAAAGGTACAGTTTTCAACCAGTACGTCACCTCCTCCGTAGAAGTAGTCCACGGCCCCTTCGATGTAGCAGTCTTTCACATAGTGGCGGTGAGAGTCTTTGGTAGAGGTCATCCATGTATCTTGGAATGAGCGGAATTTGCATTGGTTAAATGCTGCGCAGTCGGCTTGGCTGCTCATAGCCAAGGCTTGAGGACCGCTTTGGGTGTCTACTCCGAAATCGTTGATGTATGAAATGTTTTCCGAATAGAAATTTGCTCCTTCTATGCGGCATACAGAACCTTCGAATTGATATACAGGTGAGTTCGGATTATGTACTGAGCACGCCCAAAATCCGTTTTTGTCTTCTTCGCCTTCTTTTGGCTCGCCTCCCACGTTCAGTTTTAAATGAATGATAGTTTGTTCTTTGTCTTGCCCTATCAAGTGAATGTAAGGTTTGTTTTTCGGAATCACTACTTGCTCTTCGTATGAGCCGTTTTGAATGAAGATTATCCAAGGCTCTTTCCGATTTTCCGGCGCGGCATTAATGGCTGCCTGCACGGAAGTGTACTGAGCGCTTCCGTCCTTGGCTACCATGGCGTGAAAAGGATTTTTGTACGCTTGTTCTTCTTTCGTTTCATTCGTCGCTTTGCTATCGGAGCAAGCCGAGAGCAGAAATAGAGAAACGGTAATCAAGATGTTTTGCAAATGTCTCATAATGTATATTTTATTGTCCTCTATCGCTGTAAGGACTGTTATTAATTTGTTTTTATATTTTACATACCCTGTTTCGCTTTCCATGCCGGATACTTTTCTCTGAGAATCCTTTGTGGCCAGTTCCCTACGTATTGGTAACTCCGTCGGTTTTCTGCCCTTAATGAAGTGTCTACCATGACACCATGTTCGTCCTTGATCGGTTCCGTATCTTCGTAATTGTATAGGAAACGATAGAAAAGGAAAGCATAGTTATTGTCATAAATGCCATAAATGGGCTGATAGGCTTTCCGCGAATCGTAGGACTTTACCGCATTATCCTTATAATAATAGGTGATACTCTTACCGTCTGCCGAGGAGTAGGTTCTCTTGCCGTCTTTCAGAAATTCGTTGAATAGATTGGTATAGACCCTTTCAGCCACTTCTCCGCCCAGCTGGATAAAACGTCCCCACATATCCTCTCCTGCGCAGTCTTCTACCTTGCGGTCGATTGTGTTACCGGAAGCGTCTTTCACATCCACCACTTTTTTATTCGGAATCTTATGATTTTCTAACCACTCCGCAGCGGCTACGACAGCTTCTTTCACTTTGTCAGAAGGATTTTCTATCGTCATCAAGAATTCCAATATCCTTGCTCCCTCACATCCTGAGAAAGATGGCAGTTCGTGCGGGCGGCCTACGGCAGGATCCATCGTTACGGGGTCATGCTGGGCGCACCACAGAGTCTTTGCGCCTTCGTCCACAATCTGGCAATTCAAGATGCAGTCTAAACCTTTTTCAAAAGTTTCCTTTGCTTTTCTCTTTGTCTCATCCTCTACAATCGCCGCGAAATTCTCACCGCTTTCATATACATCCCTCAAGAGTTTCAACAGGTTTACCATCAAATCATCGTTGAACGTAATGAAGTCACTGTAACCACCCCGGAGTGGGAAATACTGAGGCCATCCACCGGTAGAGTATTGGGCGTTCATGATGTAATTCAATCCTTTCGCAAATGCGTCACGATAACGGCTATCGGGAACATGCTTGTACATTTTGGCGAGAAACCTCATTTCCATGGTTGTCGCTCCATTATCGAAACAACCTTTCTCCTTTTTCTCGGCGGTCACCTTCTCCTTTTCCGTATCGGTCAGCAAATGGTGCATCTCAATGTTCTTATGCCATCCTCCGCAATCTCGTTGGTAAAGGAGTACATTATCCGCCACCTCTTTCGCTTCATTTGTCTCATACCAAGAATCTGATACTTTAGATAATAGTTTCGACCAAGCAATGTCCGCTACGGTAGATTTGAATATCCCTTGAGTCACCTTTACCGTTTTTGAATCTGTTTTTCCTATTTCGCGGAATATCAGATTGGCGGTTCTTTCCTTTCCATTATTGTTGAGTTTGGCTACAAAGGAGACCTGCTTATCGCTTTTTTCTTTCAAAGAAATCCAAGATTGGGCGGATGCGGGGACTTCTGCTGTCCATTGCAGTCCCTCAGCCGTCACACCAACGGTAAATTCTTCTCCCGATGAATCCAGTGTCTTTTGTGTAAGACTGATTTGGATAGTAGGAACTATGCCTGCCTGAATGATATGAACTATCACTTCCTTATTAATTCCCTTAACGACAACCTTTGTCTGACGCTCTTCCTTATTTTTGTTAGGGGAAACAGTCAGGGTCACATTCTTGTTGCCGCTTCCGGAGGTAAGGGAACACTTCACCCAGTATTCCTCGCATACAATACTCCACTTGTGCGATGAGTTAATTGAAATACTCTCTGAACTACCTTCTTCACTAATGTTTAAAACAGTCTTTGAAACCGTTAACGTTTCCTGTAATTCTTTGTCCTCTTCGGAACAGGCGCTGATGGAAAGTGCCCAAAGCAGCAGACCGACTTTGAAACTAAGATTCATTATCTTCATGTGTAAATGTTTATGATGTTGCTTATTTAATAATTGTTTTATTCAATAGTCATTCCCTGTAATTGCCATTGTTCTATTCGGAATTCCATCGGTCCGCCCTTCGGATTCCAAGGGAAAAACCGAATGTGCAGGTTCTCGTTCGGATTGACCGTAATATGGAGGGGATAAGTCTGTTTACCGGAGACAGGGCGTTGAGCTTCTCCGATATCGGTACGGGGATAAAAATCCTTTCCTCGTCCGTAAGCAATCCGGTAGCAGCAGTTCCCTTGCATGATAAAGGACAGTTGACGAATGGCAAGAGTTTTGCCTGCATTATGGAGTACGAATTCTACGTAACGTTTTCCGTCTTCATCGATGTCCGCTGGCCACGTACTGGATTCTATAGTGTAACTACTGTTTTGTTCGACTATTCCTTTTTGTTGTATGGTAAAGTGGGTGATGCGGATAGATGTCTTTTGAGAAATCTCCTTACCTAGTGCATTGACCATAATCTGACGTGTGATGTTTCCATTGCTTATATTCAGTGGCGCACGTAAGGGGCCTGCGTGAGTAGGTGTATAGTGCAGGAATAACGACTGGTTCCATAACTTGCCTTCCGTATAAGGTAATGCAATGGAGCGTTGGGGAGAGGCGTTCGGTTCCGTAGAAAATCCCATGTCTTCGGGAGCACTCAGCAAGAGTGTACCGTTGGTGGGAGAGAGTTGCAATCCTACTACGTCGATGCATTGTATCGCTTTGTCGCCTATATATACCGTGCCGAAATCAATGGAAGACGGATTGAAAACCAATGGGATGTCTGTGTGAATATAGTTGGCTAGAATGCCTAGTCTTTTTAACCCGTCGGCTGCGATGCGTGCATAACAGGCTGCTCCTGTAGCTTGGGTGTGGGTTCCATCAGTAGGCACATAAATTTGCTTGGTGGTGGCTTCTTGACCTAACTGTTCGGCAAAGGCCTTGGTCAGTGAGGTCATATCCACCACGGGCACCTGTTTATGGCGGGCCACATGTTTCATTACCCTTACGTAATTCAGGGTGGAGTCATCAGGATGTATACCTAAGTCGTGACATCCTTTGGGGGTGATATTTCCGTTCTTGTCAAAATAGCGCCGGATGATGGGCGTGACGAATACCGGGATACCTCCCAGCTGCCGGGTTTCGTCTACGTATCTTTCCAAATAGGATTTGTAGGTTGTCCAAGGAGCTGTCCCTCGTAAATCTGCTCCATCCTTGCCACCCTCTTTTTCGTCGTTGTGGGCAAACTGAATCAGTACATAATCATCGGGGCGTAGATTTCCCTTTACTCGGCTCCAAAGTCCCTCTTCGTAAAAAGAGCGGGAACTTCTTCCTCCCCGTGCATAGTCGATGACTTGTACGTCGGGACTGAAAAATGATTGTAGCATTTCTCCCCATCCTCGGGTACGCGTCGTGTTTTCCGCATAGTCGGCCATAGTGGAGTCGCCAATTGTATGAACTCTTACGGTCTGTGCTGTAGTGGCGTGGAAGCTTCCCATTCCGGCCAGTGTAATCATTCCTGATAAAAAGAATTTTTTAAGCATATGTTTTGGTGTTTTTTTGAATAGGATTTGTTGATTTTCTCTTCACTGTTTCGGGCTCCTTTGGCCAATCGTCCATATCTTTCGACGCCTGGAAATGCCACATCTTTTCCATACTCATTCTCAAAGTCTGGAAATGAAAGGATAATTTAAGGTCTATTTTTTCTTTCTTTGTATAGGCAGAGAGTTGGGAAAAACATAGGAAGAGGAAAACAACCAATAAACTTTTCCATAAGGAAATAAAGGTCCTTGTTCGCACGAAGATAGTGTTTCTCATTTTCGTTTCTGATTTTCGATTGTTGCAAAAATAGAAGATCGAATATATTTTGAAGTGTATTTTTTGTTTTCTTTCGTGTATATTTTGTTCAGTGAAGCTTATAGAAGTTAATTAATGGTTATAGGGTGCCTCTAAAAGAAGGGCATTGGCAAAGAATGCTATATTGCTGCCGGAAAGGCGGATGAGTAACTGATTTTAGGTATAGTTACGTGTATTTTCAGGGAATATACATTTTCCCGCAAAATATTTGTAGGTTTCGGTATTTTGACGACTTTTGCAAGAAAATATACAATTTAATATCATAAACAGACGGATGAAAAAACAAACCCAGGCAATCCATACTTCGTTTCAGAATCGAGATGCCTATAATGCCCTCAGTATGCCGGTTTATCATACGGCGGCATATGAGTTTGATAATGCCGCCGATATGGCAGATGCATTCTGCGGTCGGTCAGATGTGCCGGATTATTCCAGGGTAATGAATCCTACGGTGACTTTTTTCGAGAATAAGGTAAAGGCCCTTACTGGAGCTTCGGAAGTTATAGCTTTTACTTCCGGCATGGCTGCGATCAGTAATACATTGCTGGCTATAGCAGCGGCTGGGAGAAACATTGTCACTTCACGCCATTTGTTCGGCAATACCTATTCGCTCATAGCAGGAACTTTGTCACGTTTTGGGGTGAAGTCCAAGTTTTGCGATCTGACTAACCTCAATGACGTTAAAGATAGTGTGGATGAGGACACTTGTTGTATCTTTTTGGAAGTCATCACTAACCCGCAAATAGAGGTGGCAGATTTGCAGGCTCTTTCCCGGATAGCTCATGAAAAAGGTATTCCGCTGATAGCGGATACTACGCTTATCCCTTTCACGGAATTCAGTGCACACGGACTTGGTGTAGATATCGAGGTGGTTTCCAGTACCAAATACTTGTCGGGAGGGGCCACTTCTATTGGAGGATTGGTCATTGAGTATGGCACATATCCGGAATTCAGTAAACGTGTGCGTACAGAGATGTTGCTTAATTTGGGGGCTTACATGACTCCCCATGTCGCTTATATGCAGACTCTCGGACTCGAGACTTTAGATGCGCGCTATCGGATACAGTCTACCAACGCTTTCAAATTGGCAAAGAAACTTTGTACATTGCAGGCAGTAAGGCGTGTGAACTATCTGGGATTGGAGGATAATCCTTATCATGCTTTGGCGCAGAAACAGTTCGGTCGGACTGCCGGTGCCATGATTACGATAGATCTTGAGAGTAAAGAAGCGTGTATTCGCTTCATTAATCGTTTGAAGCTAATACGCCGGGCTACCAACTTGTTTGATAATAAAACATTGGCTATCCATCCCGCAAGCACTATCTTTGGATCATTTACCGATGAGCAACGACAAAACATGGATGTGTTGGATACGACTATCCGCCTTTCCGTTGGTTTGGAAGATGTGGACGACTTGTTCGAGGATATCCGGCAGGCATTGGCGGAAGAAACCGAAGAGCAGTATGAAAAGAAAGGAGTTATATGATGGAAGAATATGATTTTGATAAAGTAATAGACCGCCGGGGGACAGATGCCTTGAAACTGGAGGTCTTGCAGGAACGTTATGGAGATGCGGATATACTGCCCCTTTGGGTGGCGGATATGGATTTCGAAACACCTCCGTTCATTACTGAAGCCTTGCGCCAGAGGATGGAACATTCGCTTTTCGGTTACACTGTGGAACCGAAAAACTATTGGCCAACAGTGATTCGGTGGATTGCCGAACATCATGGCTGGGATGTGAAACGTGAGTGGATGACTTACATTCCTGGTATCGTAAAGGGCATTGGAATGGCTGTGAATGTATTTGTAAAGGAAGATGAGAAAGTAATTATCCAGCCTCCTGTTTACCATCCTTTCCGGCTTACTCCACAGGGAAACGGACGGGAGGTGGTATACAACCCGTTATGCGAAAATGCGGATGGATCCTATAGGATGGATTTCGATAACCTTGCGGAAGTAGCCGATGAAAAGTGTCGGATGCTGATTCTCTCCAATCCACACAATCCGGCCGGTATCGTGTGGAATAGGGAAACGCTGGTTCGTTTAGCCGATTTCTGTTATCAGCGTCACATTCTGGTAGTCTCCGATGAAATACATTGTGACATGGCATTATGGAACAACAAGCATATACCCTTTGCGGCAGTCTCGGAGGAGGCGGCCTCTTGCAGCATTACTTTTGGTGCGCCCTCCAAAACTTTCAATATAGCCGGCATTGTCAGCTCATATGCTATTGTACCAGATGAAGGAATTCGAAACCGTTTTTTTAGTTGGCTGAAAGCGAATGAATTGGATGAACCTACACTTTTCGCTCCCATTGCTACCATCGCAGCCTTCCGCGAGGGTGAACAATGGCGGAGGGAAATGCTTCATTATGTAGAAGGCAATATCGATCTTGTTATTAATTATTGTGCGGAGCATTTACCCGGTATTATTCCGTTACGTCCTCAGGCCTCTTTTTTGGTGTGGATGGATTGTCGTGCTTTGGGACTGAAGCACGATGAGCTTGTGGATTTTTTTGTGAAGAAAGCGCATTTGGCACTGAATGACGGAGAAATGTTCGGTCCGGGTGGTGAAGGATTCATGCGGATGAATGTGGCTGTTCCCCGTTCGGTTCTCCGTCAGGCATTGGAACAGCTCCGTCGGGCATTGGCTGAGTTGTAAGAATTCAAAAGCTTCATAATTTATATGGAAGGTATGCTGAATCTCTGGCAATCCAAAATGCGAAAGGACTGTCTAAAAAGTCTGAAAGTTTAAAGTTAATCTTTCAATTTAAAATTGATAGGACCCAAGTATAGAAGAGCGCGCCACTTCATATCTAATTCTTATAGGTTAAAGTGGCACTTTTCATTTATTCAGTTACAATTTATTACTTTAGCTAATTCAATTTTTATTTTTTGGATAGCCCCTTTGTTCAAGACAATAAGTATAACGGAGGATCTTATCAAAAGTGATACAACAACATTTGAATTCAACACGGTTTGTTTTGAATGGATACATTGCTACGATGCCTATATAGCGTCTATTGCTGCAAGAATCTTGAATGGATCGTTTATGATTACGTTCTTTTCGCATGTTCAAACTAAGACATCGAGTATTACTTGTTTTATTAAAAGGAGTATCTCTTATTTTATCGTATTTTTTGGGCTCACCCACTAAAGATTGAGGATTATCCTCCCTCTAGATGAAATAAGGTTAACCGGCTTCGGTCGGATTAACGGTCTGATACAAATCTTAACACATTTCCTTGGGAACAGTTTCTTTCTGTCAGGGATAAAGCTTTGTTCTTTAGTAATTTACCTTTTAATTTAAAAATGGAATTCCAAAGGCGGAAAACAATGGTTTCGTGATAAAGAGAGAAATGCTGGCTTACAGCAAGTTAGAGTTCGGCTGATTCTGAAAGGCTTCATGGTATGTAATGCCAGTACTTATCTGTCCGATCCGTGCAGGGGATATTTTACAGCATCTCGTTTACGTTCGTTAACCATTGAAGCGGTGAAATTGAAGATTATCTGCTTTACGGGTACTGCATCACTCTGTTTTTTCCCATTATTCAGCAGAAGTTTGAGTGTCGCGCAGCTGAGCTTCCATTAAAACCTCTCCTAAGTTTCGGTCGTAACTCTACTGCGCAACGTGTGCAATTCAGTAGAAGTTAGAGGCAATTTTAAAAGAAATGCTTCCTGTCCGTCCTTTCTCTTTCACATTTTTTATAGTTTGGGCCTTCGGAAGCATGAGTCCCTTTAGGAGTCGTCCTTTTTAGGATGGCAGAGAAGAAGAGTGTTTTCGTTGCAAGCATTTGTGTTAGGGAATGTGAATTTTTAAGGACCTATTTTATCTGTTTATTAACAATTCGTCTGTCAGTCGTCCTTCTTTTGCCTACGGAGTTCGGCAGGTAAGCCTTCCTACTTTTACGAGTGGCCTTATTCTTTTTTGAAAAGGGTAGGCTTTTGAACAATTACATCCTTTTGGAAAGTGTGCTGGCAAATCGTTTGCCAACACCTGCCGATACACTAACCAGCACACCGTAAACTGCTATACAATAATCTATTTTATGACAGTGCATTGGTGTGCTGGCAAATATGATAAAAACTCTGTAGAAGAGAGATGTCTCACCATGCCGAATAGGAAAAGGTATTGCAAATGGAGTTCGGTTTCCTTTTCTTTCGGGTTAGTTTTCCGCTTCAATCTTAACCAAACCGCCGGTGGTTGGGTCGAAGATGACTTTTGTAGTTGTTTTTTTATTGAACAGATTATTGGTCAGTACTTCGGTATTGCCGAACTGGCTCAATATAAGCTCTCCTTTATATAAAGGTTTTATGCCGTTACTGATCGTTATATCAGCTTTACCGGGCACGTTGTATACTATACCGTCCAGTTTCTTTTTGGGCTTTTCCTCTTCTGTGGGTTTAGGTATCACATTTTGGCTTGTTAATGTAAGGTATATAGGTGATCCGGCCAAGTCGGAGGCAGGTACAATACCTAATTTCTTGGAGAAACGAAACAATACCTCTTTGTCGATATTGCCTGTAGGAGTTACTTTAATTGTGAAGGATTCGCTCTCTGTAACGGTCTTTCCGGTAAATAATTGCATTAAGGCTTGCTCTTGTTCTTCCAAACTGCTAAGCATGATTTTTAGGGATTCGCCGTCTTTGGGCATGCTGTCCGCCTGGCCTCGTGTAATGGCATTCTTGCTTTCGCGGATATTATAAATTTCTTTTGCGACAAGCTCGGCCATTTTAGCAGTGGAACCTGCCATAAGAATCTCTTCGGTCAGATAATCTCGAGGGTTAAGAATAGGAACTTTCTTTTTTTCCTTTATTTCATTCTGCCGGATTTCAGGATAGTTGGTGTTGATGGCTTTTATAATTCCATCTTCGGTCAGTTCCACCAACGGCGCTACTGTTTTATCTTTTAGTTTGATGGTAAAAGCTTTTTCCGTATCAGGAGTGCCCACAGGGGTTATCATCACGCTTTTTATGACCCATTGTTCCTCCGGAACTGTAGCAATACCGGTTAAGCGCAGGTATTTTTCCGCGTATCGGCAGAAGTCTCCCGGTGTATAAGTCGTCTTTTCGGCTTTAACGGTAATATCTATACTGGTTTTGGGGAGGAAATAAGTAACTCCTTCATTATTTCTTCCCGGTAAGTAATTGGATACTTCTGTTTGAGCATAGCAACCTATAGAAATAAATAAACTTAATAGAATGAATCCTTTTCTCATACATCTACATTTATTGAACATACGTTCTTGTTAATTTTGGCAGACAAAGATAGGTTATCTTTCGTTATTTGTCTATGTTTTAACGCAATTTTGTCCATGCTTCCGGCAAACAGTCAATAATATCGCTTGCTGTCATGCTGATTTCTCCTTTTTTTTCGGCAGCTATATCTCCGGCTAAACCATGCACGTAAACTCCCAACCGACAAGCATCTTCGGGGGTATATCCTTGCGCTTCCAATGCTAATAAAATACCGGTCAGCACATCTCCGCTTCCTGCGGTAGCCATACCCGGATTCCCCGTAGGGTTGAAATATACGTGACCTTCGGGAGTAACCACTGCACTCCAAGCTCCTTTTATGATAATATATATTTGCTGGCGTATGGCTAGTTCCTTTGCTTTGTTCAGTCGTTCGAACGAATCGTTGCAAAAGCCCACCATTCGCTCCAGCTCCTTGGGATGGGGCGTCAAAATAGTGTGCTTAGGCAGTTGCAGCAACCATCCTCTATGGGTGGATAGGATATTAAGGGCGTCGGCATCCAAAATGACAGGGACGTGAGCCCTCTTTGTTTGTTCGATAACGGCTAGAGCCGTATCGGGATGTTGTCCTATGCCGGGACCGATGGCGATAGCTTCATAAGAATCATTACTGCTTAAACTTGAAAAATAGTCATCGCTATTGTCGTGCTCAATAATGGCTTCCGGTACGCTTATTTGCAGAATGTCATTATTACGTTGCGGTACATGAGCTGTTAAAAGGCCTATTCCGCAACGCAAGCATGCTTTGGCGGCAAGAATTGAAGCTCCTGCCATGCCGTATTGTCCGGCTATAAGCAGGGCGTGTCCGAAATTTCCTTTATGTGCGAAACGTTTGCGGGGGCGTACCAGACGGCGTATCTCTTCTTCCTCGGTGATATAATATAAGGTATGGGCTTCTTCCAGCCCTTTCGGATGCAATTGGATATCCAATACCTCCAATTCACCTATCATTTCCTGATTTTCGGCGAAAAAGAATGCCAGTTTAGGCAGTTGCAGGGTAAGAGTTACATCTGCTCGGATGATATGGCTTTTTACATTGTATTCATTGTCTTCGCACATGAGTCCCGAAGGAATATCTATCGATACGACTGTGGCTTGGGAGGCATTAATATATTTTACAACCGAAGCGAATCCGCCATTAAGTGGTTTGTTTAATCCGGAACCGAACAAACCGTCTACTACTAAATCTCCTTTTGACAAGGTTGGCGGAGTAAATTGGGAGATGACTTCCGTGAATGAAGCGTTTTTACAAGCTATCAGGCGTTCCTTGTTCGTGGCACAGTCGTCTGAAAGTTTATTGGCTGTATTGAACAAATAGGTGGTAGTTTGATAACCTTCCTCCGAAAGCAAGCGGGCAATGGCAAGCGCGTCTCCTCCATTGTTTCCCGGACCGGCAAATAGAATGACGGGAACTTCTTTTCCCCATCTTCGCATAATAGCAGAGGTAAGCGTACGAGCGGCACGTTCCATTAAATGAATGGAAGAAATGGGTTCGTTCTCTATGGTGTACTTGTCCCATTCCTTTATTTGGATGTTGGTCAGTATTTTCACAGTTTGAAGTTACTTTAAAGATTTGGCTTGTAAATATACGATTTTCATATCAATCCTTATGCACCTTTCATGGAAAATCATTACTTTTGCACCAATTTTACTAAAACAAACACCTATGAGCACCATTAAAATCAAAGACAAAACGTTTACGGTGTCTATTCCTGAATCTAAAATACAACAGGAAGTAAAACGGGTAGCCGAAGAGATAAATCGTGATTTGAAAGACGAAAATCCTTTGTTTCTTAGTGTATTAAACGGTTCTTTTATGTTTGCTTCCGATTTAATGAGGAACTTGACCATTCCCTGTGAAATATCTTTTGTTAAATTGGCTTCATATCAAGGAACTTCTTCAAGCGGGAAGATGAAAGAACTTGTAGGACTTTCGGAAGAGATAAAGGGGCGTACAGTGGTGATTGTAGAAGATATTGTAGATACGGGATTTACCATGCAGCATCTTTTGAAAACACTGGCGGAGCGCGAGCCCAAAGATGTGCGTATTGCCACTTTATTGGTGAAACCTGATAAATTGCAGGTGGAACTGGACATTCAATATGTGGCCATGCATATTCCGAATGATTTTATTGTGGGGTATGGGTTGGACTATGATGGATACGGACGTAATTACCGTGATATCTATACGGTAGTAGAATAAATGATTGATAACGCAAAATAGTGAGAAGTACAAAACGACTAATAAATTAAAGTAAAAAGATATGTTGAACATTGTAATTTTTGGAGCTCCGGGCTCAGGAAAAGGAACTCAAAGCGAACGTATTGTTGAGAAATTCGGTATTAACCATATTTCAACCGGTGATGTGTTGCGTGCGGAAATTAAAAATGGTACAGAACTGGGAAAGACAGCCAAAGGATACATTGATCAAGGTCAATTAATTCCCGATGAATTGATGATTGATATTTTGGCTGGCGTGCTTGATTCTTTTAAAGATAGTAAAGGCGTTATTTTTGATGGATTCCCCAGAACTATTGCTCAGGCGGAAGCGTTGAAGAAAATGTTGGCGGACAGAGGACAGGAAGTTTCTGTTATGCTCGATTTGGAAGTGCCTGAAGATGAATTAATGACTCGTTTGATTAAACGCGGAAAAGATTCGGGACGTGCTGATGATAATGAAGAGACCATTAAAAAACGTCTGGTTGTATATCATTCACAAACAGCTCCTTTGATTGATTGGTTTAAGAAAGAGGAAAAATATCAGCATATTAACGGATTAGGAACGATGGATAGTATTTTTGCCGATATCGTTGCTGCCATTGAAAAATTGTAGTCGGATTATAAGTTCCACTTCTTCACTGGGAAGAGCATAAATGTAAAATAATAAAAGGGCTTAAGGGAATACCGATTGGTATTGCAGGTTTAAGGGCAGAAACCGAACGGTTTATTGGAAAGACAGAAGATGAATAAAACGAAAAATTGACATATCAGATGATTGGTATTTCATTATTCATTGGACAGATTTTACAGAACTTAAAAAATAGCTCTATAAAATAAAAGAAAGAAATGGCTGAATCGAATTTTGTTGATTATGTGAAAATCTATTGCCGTTCCGGCAAAGGAGGCCGAGGTTCTGCGCATATGCGCCGCGCCAAGTATGTTCCGAATGGCGGACCCGACGGTGGAGATGGCGGACGAGGCGGCCATGTAATCTTGAAAGGGAACCGTAATTATTGGACTCTTCTCCATTTGAAATATGATCGGCATGTATTTGCTGGACACGGAGGCAATGGCTCTTCAAGCCGCAGCTTTGGTAAAGATGGGGAGGATAAAACGATAGAAGTTCCGTGCGGAACAGTGGTATACAATGCCGAGACGGGTGAATATATCTGTGATATTACCGAACACGGTCAGGAGGTAGTACTGCTGAAAGGCGGACGGGGCGGATTGGGAAACTGGCACTTTAAGACCGCCACTCGTCAAGCTCCTCGTTTTGCCCAGCCGGGTGAACCGATGCAGGAGCTCACGGTTATTCTGGAATTGAAACTATTGGCGGATGTAGGACTTGTAGGATTTCCCAATGCGGGAAAGTCTACATTGCTTTCTGTCGTTTCTTCGGCTAAACCTAAAATTGCGAATTATCCTTTTACTACACTTGAACCGAATCTGGGAATTGTTTCTTATCGGGAGGGTAAATCGTTTGTAATGGCTGATATCCCGGGGATTATTGAAGGAGCAAGTGAGGGAAAAGGTTTAGGACTTCGTTTTCTCCGCCATATCGAGCGTAATTCGCTGCTGCTGTTCATGGTTCCGGGTGATGCGGACGATATTCGTAAGGAATATGAAGTGTTGCTTAACGAGTTGACACAGTTCAATCCGGAGATGTTGGATAAGCAACGGGTACTTGCCATAACGAAGAGTGATATGTTAGATGAGGAGTTGATGCAGATGCTTGAAGAGAATCTTCCGGAGAATGTACCTCATGTTTTTATTTCTTCTCTTACCGGAATGGGCATTCAGGCATTGAAAGATATTCTTTGGAGTGAACTTAATAAAGAGAGCAATAAACTGGAGAGTGTATCGCAACGCATTGTTCATAAGAATAAAGATGTGAGTCTCTTAAAGAACGAACTCAAAGCAATGGGTGAAGATGGAGAGATTATTTATGATGAGGACGAGGATGATTTTGAATATGAGTATGAAGAGGAGGAATGGGATGAGAATGATGCGGAAAATGATGAAGAATGGGACGAACGGCAATGAACAGATTGACAGAAGATAAAAGGATGTTGGAATATGGCCTGATGTTGCCGTATTCCAACATTTTTTGTTTCTCTACGACCCGTCATGGCGGTTTTGGAGAGGGAACATATGATTCTTTTAATTGCACTCCTTATACAGGAGATGATTCACGGGATGTGTTAAAAAACCAGGCAATGTTGCGTGGCTTGTTGCCTGTTCCGAATGAATTGGTCATTCCTTATCAGATACATGATACAAGGGTTTTGGTAGTAGATGATGAGTATATATTTGCTTCGGAAGCGAAGCGTTATAATTCCTTGCAGGGAATAGACGCATTGATAACGAATTGTCCGGGTCTTTGTTTGTGTGTATCTACGGCAGATTGTGTTCCGGTATTGCTGTATGACAGAGAGCATCAAGTAATAGCTGCGGTTCATGCCGGTTGGCGAGGAACGGCGGCGCACATCGTGGAAATGGTATTACAACGTATGTCATCGGTATTCGGGACCCGTGGCGAAGGAGTAGTTGCATGTATCGGTCCGTCTATTTCGTTGGAAGCATTCGAAACCGGCGATGAAGTGTATCGGACATTTCAAGAAAAGGGTTTTCCGATGGAACGGATCTCACAGCGTAACGTACATACTGGAAAGTGGCATTTGAATCTTTGGGAGGCGAACCGCTTGCAATTGAGTAATTATGGAGTACCTGAACAACAAATAGAAATTTCCGGAATCTGTACATATAACCGATATGAGGATTTCTTCTCGGCACGGAGGTTAGGTCTGAAATCCGGGCGTATTTTATCCGGAATAATGATTATAAAGGAATCGAATGATATGCATAATAGAGCTAATTGTTGAAAGGTTAGTATTTGTTTGAAACCGGAAAACGGTATAGTAGTGAAACTTTTTTTAAATACCCAAAAATAAAAGTATATGGATATAGAAAAAGCAATAAGGGAAGGAGTGGTTTTCAAGGGAGCTAAATTGTCTGGGAAAAAAGAAGAGAAAGTCAAGACAAAGGCCAAAAAGAAAGCTTATATTACCGGACAACATGGATCCGGTTCTGCTAAGATGAAAGCAGAATATCGCCGTCGTCGTGCCAATCGGCATAAGTAAAACGCAGATAGCCAATTCGCATATACAAGCGTTTTATCTGCACTCGTACATACGTTTGACAGCGGATGGAGACATGTATGTTTTATTTATTCTTCTTCTTTAAATAGTCATAGAATACATATTGGGGACGGGAAGGCGAAATACCCGGTTGGTATTTGAAAATATTTTTCAGGTTCTCATCCACCCAGCAAGCTCGGCTGTTATCTTGTAATTGAATGGTCAGCATATCTGTAAGCTCTTGCTTTAAATCCGGGTCGGTGATAGGCGTTACCGCTTCTATACGACGGTAAAGATTGCGCCGCATCCAATCCGGTGAGCCTAAAAATATTTTAGGTTGCCCGTTGTTGCCGAAATACCAGATGCGCGCATGTTCTAAAAAGCTGTCTACAATGCGGGTTATACGGATGTTCCGGCTGTAAGGTTGGTTGGGTATCAGGCAGCAGATGCCGCGGATTAATAAATCTATTTCTACTCCCGCTTCGCTTGCCCGATATAGTTCGTTAATCATGCTGGTATCCTGCAAGGCATTCATCTTTAAAATAATGCGTCCTTTTTTTCCGGCCTTGGCAAGGGCAATCTCGTGGTGGATTAACCTTTTCAGTTGGGGTATCAGATT
>UMKF01008357.1_pt1 | contig 31329 bp, 28 predicted proteins | sample 1966251 | NCBI WGS metagenome assembly UMKF01 (sample SAMEA4836171, study PRJEB28245) | human gut metagenome | biome: gut microbiome; material: fecal sample | place: Denmark | collected 2008
TCCCGTAGTAAGTTGCGTTTTCTCCGTAGTAAGTTGCGTTTTCCCCGTAGTATGCTTTATTCTTGATGCAATTCCTCTATTCGGAAGAGATACAAGAAAGAAATATTCATTAGAATAAAAACTCGGTTTATTCTCATAATGGGTATATGAATTTATAATTCGACGTATCCCACTACCTCGACGATCCATATAATGCAATCTCCCAAAAATATCTGAAATAATTTCATTTCTTCTCATAGACGGCACCGTTTTCAAATCCAAATCCTGAATACGGCTTCCATTCATCATACCTCCAGGAGAGGATATTTCCATCCGATCATCATACATATCAACATGTACCTCAGCCCCAATATTTTGATAATCTCTATGAATTAAAGCATTCACTAAAACCTCACGAACTGCTTTAAAAGGATAATCGCTTTTTTCTTCTCGCCGCATCCCTCTAATTGTCCACGGGTTCTTTGAATTATTTCGTATAAATGCTTCTGCATTATTTAAAAGCATGATCAAACTGGTTCCAAAAAATTCTTGATCATCTAATGCATCACCATCAATTTCTCCTTTTTCCTTGCCTTTCCAATGTGTACAAACAACACGCGAATGCCGTAAAACACCCTGGTCACAAAGCAATAACCCAGCATTGGTGACTTCACCATTTGGAGTAGTTAATCCTAAAGAAACTGCATCCTGTAATAAATTAAAACTTTCACCGGTTTCCTGTTTTAAGCTCGCTCCCAACAAAGTAAAGCTAATATCGTCTAATTTATAAGAAGTTGGTAATGCATCATAAGTTTGATTTATCCCCTTTAAAATAAGTGCATTAACTTCCAAAGTAGTTGCTGGTTCGGAACGATCACCTCTACGAACATAACATTCCCGAGTGTGTTCATGTACATAATAATACGGATAATGAGGTCCAGGATAAATAGATAAAACAAGACACAATCGGCCCTCTTTAGCGCCTGGAAAAGTATTTATCGTATAATTTACCTTTGGACTAATCCGAGCTGAAATTATCTCAGCGATTTTACTACCAGCCTTTTGTGCATCATCTAGACCAATTGCTTCATGCGTTCTATCTGTAACGCCAAATAAAATATGCCCACCCTTTGTATTTGCAAAAGCAGAAACTGACTTTAACCAACTTTTGGGTTTCTCTGCTTCCAAGGAAATTTTATAATCCAAAAACCTAGATTCAATTCCCTGAAAATCATTAATATCCATTTACAGCCCTCCGCTTTCGTCTACTTATTATCCCGAGTCAGATTTATTTACCATTGTAACGTTATTTTTAATGATTCGTCAAGACAACCGCTTCACCGTCTCAGCATGGCCAAAGGGATGAGGATTCCCCCATAGGCCGAGATGGAAATAGGCGAGGCCGATGTAGACAGCGTTGAGGCTATTAACCACTCTATTCAAAATTAAGAAACCGCTATGACACTTTGCTTCAAATAATGTCATAACGGTTCTTGATGTAAGATTTTACCGGACTCGAAACAGCTTTTCACCAATTCTGAACAATTATTCATGCTCTCTTTCTAAAAGATCATAAATACAAAATTGTCCCGAATGTCTGGATTTATAAACCCTACAAGCCTGTTCAAAATTTTCAAATGACCCAAATTTATCAATAAAGTTATCGCCATTTTTAATATTACAATTGAAATACGTTTTACAAAATTCCGATGGTTTTAACTGACGATTTTTTCTAGAAGCTTTTTCCCATTCATGTTCTGTTGCTGGATTTGCTAATATCAAGAGAATCTCAATTTCTGGCGGTGTGAGAATCTTTATGACGGGTATCTCCCGGCCTGTATATTTTGATCTTAAATTTTCTCTTTCTTCTCGTTTAGAATCCAGGAGATAGAATACGGCTACATCACCATCATAACTGAATTGAAAGCACTGATCTCGTAATTTATCCCAACTTTTACGCCCTCTCGTCCTCATAAAATCCAATGAATAATTTTCTTCCGCAAATCCCATCTTATGGTTTTCGTGAATCCATAGTAGCGCAGCTTCCTCATTTTTCCCTTCACAAACGAAAAAAACATAGGCGTAATTTGAAAAAATAGACATTATACGCCCTCCTTATTCACAATAGATGAAATCCACTTTCTTCCATTTTCCAAATCTTGATACCGCGGAGCTGTACCGTTTATGACGTTTTCTAAAATCACCTTGCTTTTTAAAAGTTCATTTCTTCTAACAAAATCAGAATATCTGACACATTCACAATAATTTTCTTTATCTCTACGAGTAATATAAATATTATCTTTTCTCTTAAAAGAATCCAATAATTCCGGATAATGTGTGGAAAAAATTAAACAAGCTCCATTAGGATTCGTTCTCACATCTGTAAAAAGGCTAAAAAACCATTCAATAATTTTTTTATTAAAATGATTTTCTATTTCATCAATAAAAACATATCCTCCTAATTTCAAAACTCGAATAATGCCTGGCAAAACCGTCAATCCTTTAATGGTCCCAGAAGATAAAAGATCAAGCAGTCCCATCGGAGAGCCGCCATATGTAAATTTTCTATGATTCTTAAAAGATAGCCTTGATGTTGTCTTCCCTTCTTTATCCCGACTAATACTCAAATTTTCAATATTAGGATCAAAAACATGTACCACCTCTTCTGCTGGAACTCCAATCCATGCAGGTAAATTGAGATTGGTACTTTGTCCTAACGGAAATACACTTCCCTGGAAACCTTTAAAGGAAGATATTATGCTTACATCATCTTTTAAATAAGGATTATCTGCTACCTCACTACGATTAAGATCTATTGTATAACTTGCTACCTCTCCAAGATTTTTTCTAGTTACTTTTTCTTTGCATTTTTTTAATTCTTCAAACTTAAATTTAAAACCACTATCTTCAACAGCTTCATTTAATATATTTTCTGCAGTTATCACTGAATGTAAAATATAAAATTTGTGCTTGTAGAAAAAAAATACATTCCATTCTAGATTTTTTTCTTTCATTAAGGGGAGTAATTTAAAAAATACTCGGCGTATAGATGGATCATTTAAACTTTTCCCCTGCATAACGATTTGGGTAATAGCAGACAATAATTCTAAAGTTGTCGTTTTACCGGTCGCATTAAGGCCAGTCAAAGCCATCAAAACCTGCGTGTATATCCCAGGTTTTATTTTATAGGCCTGCAGTGCATTGTCATTATCAAAATAAGATTTTCTAACGCTATCACTATTAACAAAATCAAAAATAAATTTGTCTTGAAAAAGGCCACAACCAGCTATTTCTACCCTTAACAACCTCATGTTATCATCTCTCTTCACTAAAATCGTATTATCAATATAGACCTTTTATTTTTTATTATAGCACAATTAGGGCAAGAATAAAACAGAAATCTTGTTTTATTCTTGTCCTAATCACATGGAATATCGTTAAATGAATCTATTGAAGCAAAATGCAGCATCTGAATCCGATCCGCGGCGATGCGTCAGCGAACCCGACTCGCAAACGACGAACGATGAACGATTCTACTGTCGATAAGGTAAAATATATTTCGCAAATTCAATTTCATAAAAAATAGACATAGTCTATTGCCGCTAGTACAATTAAATTACCACACAAAATTCGTAAGGAGGCAATAGACCATGTCTGGTAATATTATACAACTTAATGAGGATCTTATAAAGAATAATTTAAAGGATTTTGTACGCAACAGTGTAGAGGAAACACTGAACGCCCTGCTCGACCACGAGGCGGATGAACTCGTCCGCGCTGGCAAGTATGAGCGAACGGGAGACCGTAAGGGCTACCGTTCCGGTCATTACGAGCGGAATTTTGGCACGACTTCCGGCGAAGTCAGGTTACGCGTGCCGAAGCTCAAGGGCATCCAGCTTGAGACGGCCATCATCGAGCGCTATAAACGCCGTGAATGCTCTACCGAGGAAGCCCTTATTGAGATGTACCTGGCCGGCGTATCCGTGCGCCGTGTCGAAGATATCACCGAATTGCTTTGGGGCACAAAGGTCTCCTCTGGCACCATCAGCAATCTCAACCAGAAGGCATACAAGCACATCGAGGAATGGCGTCAGCGTCCTTTAACGGGGGAATATCCGTATGTTTACGTCGACGGCATTTACCTCAAGCGCTGCTGGGGTGGCGAGATTCAAAATGTCTCCGTTTTAGTCGATATTGGCGTCAATAAAGACGGGTTCCGTGAGATTCTCGGAGCAGCAGAAGGCATGAAAGAAGACAGGGAAAGCTGGTTGAACTTCTTCACCTATATGGATTTTCCAACAGAACACTGGAGCCGGATCCGCACGAATAACCTAACAGAACGGGTGAATCGCGAGATACGCCGCCGTACACGGGCCATTGGTGCCTTTCCTGACGGCAACAGTGCTTTGATGCTCGTCTGTGCCAGACTTCGTCATGTTGCCGCCTCGGAATGGGGCTCAAAACGCTATATGGACATGGAGCATCTATTCAAGATGGAAATTGAGCAGCCAAATGACGAGGAAAATCCATGTATCTGATTACGATATTTACTGGCGGATGAAATGAATTTGCGAAAAAATCTTGACACTACCTCTTTAATTTCCGGCCTAATTCTTTTGCTTTTTGATTAATGTCATAAGCAATGCCAGACTCTACAGCAGCGATATTGGTCAAAACTTCAGAATACATCGTATCTCTTAAATTGGATCTACTCTTTAATCGAAGGATTTTTTGATATCGTTTGGCATTTTCAAGAAAAATGGCTTTATAAATTTCATTAGTAAAATACTCATATTTATAAATTCCCATATCCACTGACTCATTTAAAGCTTGAGTAAAAGCCTTTCTCGAACGATAATTCTCATAGGAAGCATCCAAAAAAGATGGATCACGTTGGTTAATGTATAAACGGTGTCCCCCCGTTTTTTCAGTTAATACATTCAAAACAATATCAAGCATTTGAGTTCTAATACATTTAGCTTTCTCGCTATTTCTGAGCAACATTGCCATATTTAAGACGGCCTTAAAGCTGAATAAACCTAGGTTTCTGATTTTGCGCCCGAAATGCATTTCGGGCGCAAATTTTTTAAACTCATCTAATTCCGCACTATTCAAAACTTTATAGCCATTATTTGTAATTTCCTCTAAATTTTTAGAAACTTGGTTTTCAATCGTACGGATATCGACCTCATATAACCTAGCTACATATTCCTTGGTAAACCACATGGTATTTTTCCAATTGGTTCCGTGCAAATTTAATTGTTTTTCCATTGATTTGACAGCAATTACATTATTCAATATATTCTGCCTATCAATTATTGAATTCGTTAAATTTTTCCCCATCGTTTCCTCCATTGCTATTCCCCATAATGATAACATATTATACTTAGTATATCACAACTCATTACTGCCGTATGAGTCTGATTTCTGTCGTGTGCAGGCACCAATTCACTAAGCTGCATTTTGTCCCTAGAAAGTTGCGCTTTTTCCCAACAAGTTGCGTTTTAAATCGCCTGTATGCGATTTCGTAGGGGCGACCGCGTGGGGCGCCCGCTATGCGCCGCAGGGGCACCCGAGGCGTCATTGTCATTCTGAGTCTGTCGCTGCGGAACGCAGCATCTGAATCCGAGCCGCGGCGATGCGCCAGCGAGCCCGACTCACAGCACTTTCACTACAAACTGCAAACTGTAAACTAAAAACTCATCATTCGACAAACGATGAACGACCTACGATGAACGATCTCCGGACTGCGGACTGCCAACTGCGGCGCCGTCAGGCGCCATCTCCACTACAAACTACAAACTGCAAACTACGAACTATCTTTTAAAATGGACAGGGCCAATAAGAGAAAGGCCGGCCGTTCGATGACGAAGTCATGGCGCAGGAGCTGGACGATAGATGACCGTCATGGTTGTTTTCAATGGCCTACCATTGGCTAATTTCGACGGACTTAAAATGGCTGTTTTCGCCGGCCGTTAACACAGCACGTCCCGTTCCGCTTTCATTCCATAAAGATTCAGAAATCTTTTTTGCAAACTGTTCAATACGTGCGATTGCTTTATTTTCCATGCTGCTTACCTTTGTCTCAAATCTATTTCTCAATACCTATTGCGCAACATACCAAGCTGCTGCCGCAGCTATCCATAATGCAATGCAGCTTAGAACTACATTATACCAATGATATTCTTTACCCTCCATTTTAAAAATAGCACTTAATAGCATCTGGATTAATCCAAGAACAAGTGTTCCCAATATAGTATTTAATAAAATAGCACCATGCAAATCACCATAGTTTCCTTCGGTGGCATTTTTAGCAAGAGATAAACTACTAAAAGCAGCCAAAATAATCGCTGCAAATATCCCTAATGTAGTAACATATCCTCTTTGAGCACCTCTTGACTCATCGTTAATATTCTTTGTAATTTCCTTTATAGCTTTGATTTTCTCTTTTTCTGCTTTCTCATCAAATTTTTTCTCGCTATTTTCAAACATTGCACTTATATTTGCTTTCGCATCTTCTACTGCTTGCTTTATTTCTAGCTCTTGAAATTGTGCTAAATTGATATGATCATAAATTTTAAAAATGATGGGAAAAATTGAATCTTCTTTTTCCTTCTCCGTAAAGCTTATTAACTTTGTTAAATTTTCAGTTATATTATTTTTCTTATTTTCATCCATATCATGAATTTTTTTAGTAATTTTGCTATATAATGGTCTCCCCTTATTTTTCTTTTGTAGACTAGATTGATATTTTTTTAATCGATTAAATGTTTGTTTAGGATTATAAATTTCTGTATCTTGTGATAATTCTAAAATAATTTCAGAAATCTCTTTTTCCTTATCATTAATAAACTGACTAATACTGCCCTTGGGAATGGCCTCTTCCCCATCTTTTTTCAATAATTCTTCAGCTTTATTTTTCTTTTCCATGTGCCACAAAGCTCCTCATATCCTCTATGGATATTTTATTGTTTTCATAGTGCTGGTAATTTTTTTTCCAAGGTTTTTGATTATGAGTAATATTGACTAATTGATAGGTAGTATAACTTGATAAAAGATCCACTACTTCATTAATTCTGTTTCTGTCTTCTTCAAGTATTTTGGATAATATAAATTGATTATCAACTCTTAAAGGACTGGCACCAAATTTTTTAAAAAAATGATATGCATCAGGTACGACAGGGCCTAAATCCCATGCTTCTATATCAGCGTTAAAACAAGGAGCATCTGTTTCCTGTAAGAAAAACGCTTGTACAAAATAAAGAATTTTCTGTAACCTAAGATTAGTGATTTCATATCCTTTTTTTCTGCAATATAAAATTATGTAGTTACAAATATCGAGTACATTATACATCCAGACACCCCCTTATAGCGATTCGACATAAGTAAATTTCAACGAACTTAAAATGTCGTTTTTCCTTAGTCTCTAACACAAGACAGTGTAACTGAAAACCATTTCTTTACAGTCCCACTAAAAAGATTAGTCTAATTTATCCCGTTTGATGAGCCTATGGTCTCACAAACAGCCAGGAAATAAAATCCACTAATTTATTTTCCGCTTACCTATAACAGATAATTCCATGACGAATTTTTATCCTTAAATACATCTTCTACACTACCTTGAGCGATAATTTGCCCTCCTCTTTCACCGCCAAAGCAACCAAAATCAACTAAATACTCTGCATTCCTCATAACAAATTCAGGATTATGTTCAATAATTAAAATCGTATTTCCTCGATTTTTTAATTTTCTAAGTATTTTCTCGATTTTTTCTATGTCTTTTTCACTCAACCCCGACGTTGGTTCATCCAAAATATACAAACATCTCGACGAATAATTACTTCCTAGTGCCTTGGTCAATTTTATTCGTTGTGCTTCACCGCCTGATAAACTCATTGACATCTGACCTAGCTTCAAATATCCCAATCCGATTTCGATCATGCATTGAAGTTTTTCATAGATAGCCAGAGAATCGCTAAATACATCAACAATCTCTGATACTGCTGTGTCAAGCACATCATCTATTGTAAGTCCTTTATATTTAACTTCAAGCACAGTGTCCTTAAATCGCCTTCCTTCACAAACAGGGCAGATGATGTATGAATCTGGAAGATATGTCAGCTCTATTTTTTTATAGCCAGTTCCTTGACATTCCTCGCATCTTCCACCTTTAACATTCATGCTGAAATTTGATGCAGTTAAGTCATGTTCCATTGCATAATCCGTTGCAGCAAAAAGATTACGAATCTCATCATAAATTCCCAAATAGGACACTACCGTTGAACGTGATGTTTTACCTATCGGCTTCTGGTTCACTCGTTCAATATGTTTAATCAAATCACGCCCTGTTATCTTTTGACAACAATACATCTTCTTCGACGTCAATGATGCCGAAATGACATCTACCAATGAGCTTTTACCAGAACCGGATACACCTGTTATACACGTTATAGCGTTTATAGGAAATTCGACAGCCTGGTTTCTTAAATTATGGTATGTTATCCCCTTAAACTGTAGAAATTTCTCAAACTTTTGTGGCCTTTTGAACTGCACTTGATATTTTAAATTTTTTTTAGGTTTATCATCTGACACGATATAACCGCCCTTAGGCCCCCCTACCGGTCCTAATTCAATTACTTTTTCAGCAGCAGAAATATATTGCCTATTATGTTCGATTGCTATAACAGTATTCTTTTCCTGGACCAATTGCTTAGTAGCAGAAATAATAGCCTCAATATCACGCGCATGCAGACCCTTACATGGTTCATCTAATATATACAGTAATCCTCGCAGAGAACATGTCAACTGTGTTGCGAGTCGTATTCTCTGTACTTCTCCTCCAGATAACGAAGGAATCGTTCTTTGAAGTGACAGGTACCCTACTTTCAATTGAATTAGTTTTTCAAGTTTTTTGCATATTTGAATTGTCAGTTGGTTTATCTGCTTTTCTAAACAACTTTTATTGTAATGGTCTCTCGCTACCTTACACCATTCTTGCAGATCATCAATTTTCAAAGATTCAACTTCAAAAATATTTTTGCCACCAACTTTCGGAATCAATGCATTCTCATTAAGTTTGCTCCCTTTGCAATGTAAACAAGGTTGCTTTACCAAATATTTTGAAATTGCCGCAAAAACAGATGATTGATTCAAATTTAAAGACTGCTCTTGCAGTTCGATAATAGCACCTTTAGAATGGACCTCTTTATGTTTGTAACGTCCCTTAGGCGTTTTAAATTTAAGATCAAAAATTTCATCTTCCGTTCGATACAGCAGTATTTTCTTCTCCCGTTCTGTTAAATCAGAAAATTTCTTATTGATATCAATTTTATATCGATTACAGACAGCTTCCAATGTACGATAAGCAAGAGAAGTCTCTTTACCTGCGTAATATTTGATTGCGCCTTTTGCAAGCGTTTTAGTAACATCTGGAACAACGCAATCTTCAGATATAACATATTCTTCGCCTAATCCTCTACAATAAGGGCAACATGCAGTGGGGTTATTGGGCGAAAATGATTGTTCTGTCAGTTTTGTATGTTTTTCATAATTTGATACGAGAGCAAAAATTGTACGCAAATAGTAAGAGATATCAGTAACAGTTCCAACTGTTGACCGTGGATTTGAATTGTAGTAAATCTGTGAAACATTTAGTGCTGGTCGTAAATTGGTAATACTTTCAACCGCCGGTTTATCCATAAGCTTTTGACCATACATATTTCCAGACATTGATTCTAAAAAATTTCTTTGACTTTCAGCATAAATAGTATCATAGACTAACGACGATTTCCCTCCTCCAGATACCCCCGTAACACAAGTAAAGGTATTGATAGGAAATGACACAGAAATACTTTTAAGATTATTTACGGTTGCATTTTTAATTTCTATACTTTCCTTCATCGCCGCACCACTCGCAATCTTTCCTTCTTTGAAAATCATGATACATTATATCCATGGTATATACATCCATCTCGCCTCTTCGATTCACATTTGCAGGTTTGATGTGTTTAGAAAGAACTTTGATTGCCTCCATTCCTACGAAGCTGGCAATCATAGCACACATTGGGCCAAAACTTCCAACTTTTCGATTTTTTACTTGTAATTTTTTTACTCGATTTGAATCAATAGTATTTTCCTCTTCCAGTTGTTTTTGAAAACATTTTACACATGCCGTTTTCCCTGGAATGACGGTCTGTCCTATCAGCGAAAGATGTAGATTGTAACCGCCACCAACAATATGAGGAATATTATGTTTCATCCCGTATTCGCCCACCCAAAGTGAGGTTGTATCAACGTTAGGTTTATCTGCACAATTGATAATCAAATCAATTTTTTTATCATCAAATTGTTGAAGAGTGCCCTGATTAAGAGATTCAATACATTTTTGAACATTTATCTCCGGATTGTACTGTTTTAATTTCATTTCCAATACATCTACCTTATACTTCCCCACAGACGATTCTTCAAATCCGAACTGTCGATGAAGATTCGTAATATCAACAATATCCGGATCTAATAGAATAAACGTCTTTACTCCCGATTGAGCTAAGTTGCATGCAGTCCATGTCCCAACTGCTCCCAGTCCAATTATCAATACGCATGAATTTTGAATATTCTTCCACATTGCCACCAATTGATTATGACTGGTCGAATAATCATTTAAGAAATTTATTGGTCTTCTAAATCTCTCATAATCATGGAAATCCTCATGTGGATTTGCATTATCCAAGATGCCTTTTGCTTCTAAAAATTTCAATAGATGGACTAATGATTCTTTCTCCACATCATACTGCTTTGTAATTTGATTTATCGTCAAAGTGCCGTCTAAATGATTGACTATATCCAGAATCATATCATCGACAACACGTATTCTAACCTGCTCTCTCGTGTTAGATTTAAAAAACTCTAATACGGAATCAGATATTTTAACGACAGAAACCGCAGAACCAAGTTTAGGATTCATTTTATTGCTCCTCTCTCACCACATATCGGGCAGTCAGGATTTTTCTTCACATTAATATACGTAAGCTTCAATGTTGAAAATAACAGTTCTCCTCGTACCTTGAAACTTTCATTCATATTCACTAATCCTGCAAGATATTTGATAATTTCAATACAGGCAAAGGATGCTGAAAACAATGTCATCGAAGATAAACCACCGATTTCTCTATACCGTTTCACCACTGGGTGTTTTTTCGGTTTCCATCCTGCTAAAGTTTTCTTAAAGTATCCTGCATAGCACTCAACACATGGGGTAACATAGGGAATAATCATTTCACCTGTACTTGCCAAATGCGCATCGAATCCACCCGCAATATAATGCGCAGTATTATGTTTTACGCAGATTCTTGAAATTTTAGATGAAGTATAGCCAATGTATGGTTCATCAAGAGTATTCACCACAAAATCATGTTCTATAATCAGTCTCTCAATATTACTGTCAGGTTTCATGCTTTTATGAATGATTCTAATAGCTATTCTGTTATCGATTTCATGAATTTGTTGTGCCAAAGCTTCTATTTTAGGATAGCCTACCATTTCATCTTTAAAGTACATATGTCTGGAAGCATCAGATACCTCCACTTTATCGAAGTCGAACAAAGTTATGTGCTGCACACCAGCCATAGCCAGTTCTATGGCAATATCTCCACCGACGGCTCCGCACCCAAAAATGATAATTTTCGAATCCATCAATTTTTTCTGTGCGAGCATCCCCTCTTCTTCTCTGCTGAAGAATTCAGCAAAGTAATTGATTTGACGATCATAACGTTTTCGATCATACTCCGACAAAATCGAGTCGTCTATACATCTTGGTGTAATTATCTTATTTGTTTCCAGTTGTTCAATCACTGCTTCAGTATTTTCTGCAGCAACATTAAATTTTTCCTGCATCATTTTTTTTAATTCATCTAAAGTCTTTTCGCCATCTATAATTTCTAAAAGATGCATTGTCCATTCATTAATTTTAAACGATTTCCGACGTCTGGTATTCATGTAATATACCATCAGATATTTGTTGTCTGACACAAAAAGATCCACTGAATCTTTGATCTTATATATCGGGGTATTCATCGATTTCCTCCAATCTTTTCCCTTATAGAAATGACATCCCCTTTAGCATTCACTATCAGAGAATCAATCAATTGTATTTTAAAGAATTTAGCTGCAGCTCCAATTCTTTGAGTAAGATTAATATCTTCCGACGTAATCTCCAAGACACCGCTGGGGTGATTATGCGCAATCATGATTTTATCCGCATTAGATAACAATGCAATCTTAATAATTTGAGCCACCGATACATCCACCGAATTTGTATTTCCTATAGCAACTGTAGCATAATTCAATACGTGGTTTGTATGATCCAAGGATAAAATTCCTGCCATTTCAACATTTGCTTTTCCAAGTATATCTGAAAAAATCTTACCCCCCGTTTCGATGCCATATACATATCCATCTGTATCGATATTAATTTTACTCTTACAGACCAACTCTACTTGAACGCAATCAATAAGCATCATTTTCTCCTGATAAAGAAAAATGCTGCACCTATAGGTGCAGCATCAATGGATTCTGGTATAAATTAGTACTGGATGACTCCACCTTCAACATTAAGGAATTTGCCCCATTCCTCTTCAGTGGCTACATAACGGTCGCGCGTGCAGACTCGCGTGCAGCAATCTGATCTAGCCCCCGAGCAATCCGCCGTGTAATCTGCAAATAATTCTTTTTCTTCGACTTCTTCAAACTCAAGCTTATTCATGAAAACACCTCCAAAAGGGAAATGACAACAGTATTAATATAATATAATTATATATCTACACAAGAATCAAGTCAACTTAAAGAGAATATCAGGTAGTATCAAGACATTGTAGGCTTTTTATACTCCCCTTGATGATGACCTGGGGCTTCGTATCTCCACCGCCATACACGGCAGAGATATCAAAACATGCCTGCTCTTCTCTACAACTTTCTTGTCTTTATAGACGTCAATGAGCTTCATCTGTTTGCTTCAGCTGTGCTATATCACCACATGATTTTCATCAGCTTATATATATGCCGGAAGCCGGGTTTCGGTTCCGGCATCGCTGCTCCTTCACAAAGATTTTTTCATCAATGAAATGCCACTTCGCTACAAGAACCGATTTAAAATTTTCCCACAACTATTCTACACTAACCGTGTAATGATATGAAAATCTTTAAATTTAATCAAGATTTTCTCAATACTTTTTTTATGAATACAATGGCAGAGCCAGGAAGGACGGTTTTTGCAGTTTTTTTGATGGTTTTCTTTACGTGAGTTTTCCAACCGTAATCGTTTGTATAGTGGGTAAGAATGTATTCGAATGGTTTATTTTCAAAATCTTGCCAGAATTGGTCTCTGGTAGCGGGGCGGCTGAATGGATGTTGAAGTGGTGGTTGCAAGCAGTCCTTCGTATTTGACTTCAAATAATCCAAATGAGCTTTTGATAAATCAAAAAGCTTTTTGCCATTTTGAGTATTGAGAAGTACAAGAGATATACCTCTATTATCATCAAAATCAGGAGCCCATTTTTCAACGCCCCAGTAATCAGAAATCGTTATATCTGTGACATGAACAATATGTTTATATGGGCACTGATAACAAGAAGGCCTTAAAGTGTTATGTCCATAAAATAAGTCAACATATAACTTAGTATCATATTGTTTGCCATTTATTATTGTAGACTCAACATGGGAATGCCATCCAAATTTATTTTTATTTCTAAAGTTAAAGTTTTCTATTTTGCCTGAGTATTTTTTCTCCATAAAATTTTGGAAAGCCCTATAAACATTTGGCGAAGGAACCCCATGGCAGACGATATCTACCAAGTAGAGGTTCTCGGTCTTAACGCGGCATGTTTCAAGCAGGCTTTTCAACCCAGCACACTGACAATGGGTACCGGAAAAAAGGACAATACGGCCGTTCTTAAGATCTTCCCCAACACGATGAAAAGTATCTTGCATATCGCTTTGCACATATTTGCTTCCCCGCATTTCATTGCGCGCTTCTTTTGTCTCTGCCCGCTTATGGATAACATTCCATTCTCCGTCATAGGCAGCACCATAGACGACACCGCCCATGGCAAGCACTGCATCAGACAGGGCGGCAAAAAGCCCTCCAGATTGGCTGGCAGCCCGTTCTTTATCAGATTTTTGTTTTGCCGCATATACAACAGGCCGAGGCAAGGCATCCCAATCATGCTGTTTTACGAAGTCACAAACTTTTCGACACATATTGCAGTGAATACATTTTTTTTCATTGATTTTTGGATATTTGAACCCTTCCTCATCGTTTTCCATAGTAATTGCATTTACGGAACAGACGGTCATACAAGCCGTGCAGCCGCAGCAATCCTCTTTTTTATCATGAACGTACATATTAATTTCTCCTTTTTACAATATTCATCAGACGGTCCCACGTACTATGAGCTAAATCCCGGAACAAAAGAGCATTTACCAGAATCACCAACAGGGAAAAGAAGAGGCACAGACCAGCCGCAAAGAGTACCCATTGAAGGAAATTTCCTATCGAAGGCAGCCATAGAAATGTACTGATTCCAGCAGCAAGACCGATAACGAGAGTATTCACAATCCATAACTTTACAGTGTGGCCGATAGCCATATGAGTCAAATGACGAGGAGAAAAGAACAAAAATTCAATATCCCGATATAAATTGGAAAGAAGGGATCCCAAGACAAGGCCGTTCAATCCCCAGATAAGGGAAAGAACAATACCGCCAATGAGTTCGATAGCACCTTGAATTGTAGTCGGCAGCCGTGTTTCTTTATATTTTCCTGCAGAGATAACCAACATACCAAAGGGATTTTTGATGTTATAGGCAAAGCCGTTCAAGGTCATAAGAAAGGCAAAAATCGGATAGTAATAGCTGATATCACTGCCTTTCGTATACAAAGAAATAAACGGCTGGTATACAAAAAACATAGTGCCATAGATGATAGTAATACCGATGGTATAAATAAATTCGAACTCATTAAAGGCTTTTTGAAAAGCCTCTTTCTCTCCTCTGGCAATGAGGTCGCCAAACCCAGAAGTAAGACCGGTCATAAAAATACCGAGGATAGCATTCAGCCCCAGTATAACCAAGTTAAAAATGGCATAAATACTGACGTCCAAGAGCGATAAAAGAAACGTAGCAATCAGGATAGGACCACCTTGGTGAATCGCGCCAAGTACCTGAAGATACAATGCATCCCATCGCTGGCTCATAGCATTGTTATTGGGAGGTACTGTGAAATCAAGAAAATCATAATGATCTCTACAGTATTTCCAAAGAAGGAAAGTTCGTATGAAAATAGCCCCGACTGCCGCAGCGCGCACGATGACAATGGAAAAGCCCGCATAAGCTAGCGAACCGATAATGATGACATTTAATATAATTTGGACCATATTAGCTAAGGATATGACCCAGGTCTTCTGGTCTGCTGTCAAAAGCGCCCTGTATTTAGCTAATGTATAGAACTCCAGCACACCATTAACGCCTAAAATCAGGAAAAGTAAGAAAAGATTTCCATAATCCAAAGTCGTACTGTGCACAAAGAAAGGGTACAATGCAGCGCAAAGAGCAACCATGCAGCTGAAAATATGCCCCGTTTTATAATATAAATTCTTAGCAGCTGCCAAAATCCGGTTGATGCCATAAGTATCATGAGCTGCAATGGGTTTGTACAGAGAGAAGACGGTCGCTCCTGAAAGCCCTGCTTCCAACAGCGTCAGATAAGAAATCAGCTGGGCAATAGATGTCACTATACCATTAATTTCTGAACCATAGAATACAAGCATGATTTTAGGAACGATAAAGCCGCTCACCATTGCTGTAATCTGCATGAGTCCCGTGGCCAGCGTGTTTTTTATAAATTTTTCTGTTCTATTCATTGCTTGCTATTATTCCCCAATAATTTTCTTCAAATGAGATACAGATACCTGCCGAGCTTCCATTATTTTTTGATCTGCTTTTTCCCAATCAATTTCTTTAAAGGGCTTCCCGATTACCCGACCTTCTATGCCGGTAATCGAAAAGAGATTGGAAATGCGGGATCCTATCTTATCCGGCATAGAAACATACATATCTTTATGGAAAATAATGGAAAAAGCAGTAGCATGAAAAGAATTAGTTACAACACAGGAAGCATTTGCGATAAAAGATACAAAATCATCAGGGCCAGCATCGTAAACCACATTACCGATTTCATATTCCTTGTGTCGGAGAGAACGGTTATAACGAAGATTGATGATATCCAGATGCTGTTCCTGGGCGAGTTTGGAAGCAGTGCGGTACATGTCATCGGGATTTCCACCACCCACAAGGTAGATAAAGAGATAAGGTTTCTTAGTTCTGTCTTTACGAATCATAGAAAGCCAACTATTTTTTTCAAGTAAAAATACAGGATCCACATCTACAGTAACGGATGCCGTACGACTTGTCAAAGATTGAATAAGTTTTTTCCCCGCTTCTTCTCGAACAGAAATAGAACTCATAGATTCCAATAGTTTTGCCACAGGAAGGGTAGACGAAGGCCATTCAGACACACCAAAACTTGCCGCATAGGAGCGGCGTTTATTTTTATCTTTGACGAAGTCTAAGAAATAGGCGGATTCTGCCCCAGTAATCAAAGGGTTCCATACTTGATCGCTGCCAGTAATATAAACGTCATAAGCATCCGATAAGGTAGATAATGATTCCGCATCAACAGGCTGGGAAAAATGCATATTATCCCGAATAAAGTTATGAAAATGTTTATTTCTGCTTTTCCGGATTGAAAAATTTAGAATATCCCCCATTAAAACACGTGGATGGATAATATTCCTTAAATGAAATGGTTTATATCCATCAAAAATATAAGGGCATATAAAATCAATAATTTCAGCATTGGCTCCTAAATCTCTAATCTTCTTCTGCAAAGCATACATCTGCAAAGCCGCACCATAATTGATTGCACGCTGGAAAGTAAGAATCCCAATTTTTTTCATATAAAACCTCGATTCTAATAAACAAAAAAATGAATGCAATTACTTTTCCCTAAATTTTTTTTACAAAACTTCTACTTATCCTTCTCTTTACTGCATCTATTACCCATTTTCGATCAATGTGCCAAAGCAAATGTAGTTTTTCTCTCCCATGTGCTAGGTGCCACAAGAGATGGAATTCTTTTTTGGCATATGTTCCCGTCAACTGATTTATATTATCACTAGCAGGAACGTGTTCATGACAGCAGTCATTTACTTCCAGAATGGAGATTCCTTCATAATATTCCTCTATACATCCAAAACTAGTATTTTGAATCTCAAAGTTGGGATTCTTATACTGGGCATAAGGAAAATCAGTAAGTTCCTGTATTATTTGTGCCGCACCATATTGCCAAGGGTATGTTTTTCCCCAATGATGTTCCTGGATTCGTGAGGCAATAGCACCTAGATTCGTACTGATACAAGGAATCCCTAAACGAACAGGAATCGTCAAAGTATAACTATATGTCTCAGGCCAGATTCCTGGAAACCAGAAAAAATCAATTAAGTACCTTGGAATTTGACTATAAATAGTTTCTTCTTCATAAGGACCGAGAATAGTAATATATTTATTTTCATCTTCATTCAACACTATATCCGGTAAAGTGCCAAAAAGGACAAAATGAAGTTTCAAATGGTTAGCTGCGCAGTAATCCAAACATTCTTTGACTTTCCGCCCCCCCTTTGCTTTTGAAAGGGCGCCAATCAAGCCGATCTGTTTCACTTGACTCTTAACAGGAATTAACTCTGGATTTTCTATCATCCGCAAATGAATGTTCGGATAATACTTTCGAACACGCTTCTCCATATCCCTGCTAGGCACAACTACCAACGCTGCGCCTTTCAAATATTCTTCCCACATCTTTCGCCACTTATAAATATCCAGCACTCTAGTCCCTGAGGCACCATATACAAAATTTCTTCTAGCAAGGCATTGTTGGCACGCATCAGTTCCCTTTTCCCCGCAATAAGATTCATCTTCATAGGTCAGCTTAATAAAGGGACAAATCATATAGTAATCATGCATCACAATAGCAAGTGGAATTTCCAGTTTTTTATGTAAAGATAAAAAATAAGTTGGAGCATTAAAGAGGTGCTCAACATGAAGAAGTTGAACATGATAAGCCTGTAACAACTGCTTAAGACGCTTTCCATCCTCATCATCAACAAACAGATATTCCTTTACGATAACTCCTTTTTTCAAGAAATGGACTTGGGTAATAGAATCAGTTACTTCAATATAAAGTACCCGACATTCCTGCATACTCCATGCGTGAGCTATTTCCTTTGCATGTCTTACTGTTCCTCCGCCAGAAACATTAGTAATTAAAATAGCCACTGTCTGTAATATTTTTTTCACTAATTATCCCTCTCAACAGTATTTAACTTAGTTTAACTTCTATGTAAAGCGGCGTAAAAATTGTAAATCCAGCCTATTAAAAAAAATAATTTATGTATATCTAAGGTTAATTTCTACTACGCTTAATTTTCTTTAACCCCTTGACAATCTTTTTATTGTGACTAATCAAATTTCTAATTTTGCTAAAAAAAGAAAAAGGATAAAGCAAAGTCATTTTAAATTCATAAATAAAAATTATACACTCATAAATTCTTAGAGCTTTTTTTCTTCCATAAAATTTCTCACAAAAAACAAAGGTATTTGCATATATCTTTTCCTGCTTAGAATAACTTCTGTTTTGTTTTTCACTGGCTCCGCCAAGATGAATCATGGAAACATCTGCATTGTAGAAGATTTTTTTATGTAACTGGCTTTGAATTTTTTTGCAAATATCCATATCTTCTGTATACATATAATATTCCGTTGAAAAGCCGCCTATCTGCTTAGCTTCTGCTGTTCTCATGAACATCTCAGCTCCGATAACCCAGTCTGGAAAAAAGTATCCCTCATTAATTTTAAAATATTCTGGAGCTAATTTTCTTCTTAAAGTATTAGGAAGGATATGAGCAAGATGGAACCCAGATACAAACACCGAAGTCAAATCGGTAAAACGTCTTGTCGTTTCTTGCTTACTTCCATCAGCATTATATAGTTTATTGGTTACAAGACCGATATCCCGATATTTTTCTAAAATTCTAAGAGCCGGTTCAGTAATATCTTCTGTTAAAATAACATCTGGATTAAGGAAACATAAATAAGGTGTAGAAACTTTTTTCAGAGCAAGATTATTTCCTTTGGCAAATCCTAAATTCTCCTTGCTTTTTATTAGTTGTACATCGGGATACTTTTCTGAAATAATATCGCATGTATGATCTTTAGATACATTATCAACAATAATAACGTCATAATAAGTTGTTGTAAATTTCTTTAAAGTATCTAGACAAGCTTCAATTTGATGTTCATTATTCCAAGTTACAATTATAAAAGTTACTAACTTTTCATTCATGAGGTATAAAATTCATGATAATCGCAGAAACAAAATTACCATTATCCTTTCTGATAGATTTATAGCTTAATGCATCAAAAACAGCAATATTCCTATCAAGTTCTTTTTATGCTCAATAAATTTGATGGCTTCTGCAGACTATTCTATATCTCATATGAAGGACAGTCTCATCATCATTTTGAAATCTATTCAATCAAATTAAAATTGATGCTGCATAAAAAATGAAGTAGTATCTCTTTTCCTAACCCAAAGAATCCAATACTTCAATATTTGATAACCATCAATTTCTTCCTAAAAGCCTCTTGCAAAAACTGTATAAGTGTAATTTAGCCAGTAACATAGGAAAATCAAAGCCTAATAAGTCTTTATGCTGCTGATAATGCAAAGTACATTCTCTATAGGCAGCGGAAGTTTTATCCAATTTTCCACCGAGTAAAAGACATCTTGCTATCCAGGTCTGATAATAAATTGTATCCGGCAGGATAGCTGGATACTCTTCGTTTGCTAGTTGCACAAACATTTGCGCATTGTGCCAGATTTGTTCCACTTGCTTAAAATTTTGACGATGAGTAACGCTATCCAAACGGTTCCGATAATGATAGTATCCACAGCCAATATGAATCAGTGTGTGCTTCAAATACAAATCAAAGATAATCTTTGCATCTTCGTTAGTTTCCCCATCGGGCAAACGTACTGTATCCCAACACTCCCGACGAAATAATTTCAAACAAAGACTCGTTTCAACAGCTCCGTTATGGAAGATTTCCCGAACCACTTCGATACCTGAATACAAGTGCGGCTGACTTACCGAATGTAAAATCCTTTGATGCGTTCCCTCTTCTGTTTCTCGAATCATTCCAGTACAAGCAATGTCTACCTGGTTTTCTTCCAATGCTTTTACTAGTTCTTCATACATTTTAGCCTCTATATAATCATCGCCATCAACAAAGCCAATATACTCCCCTCGTGCACAATCCAGTGCTAAATTTCGCGCTTTAGCAGCTCCTCCATGGTTTTGAGTTAAAAACTGAATTCGTTCATCCTGTAAAGAATAATTTTTGCACATTTCAGCAGATCCATCGTCGGATCCATCATCAATCAACAATAACTCAAAATTTTGATATGTTTGTTGTAAAATACTAGCCACACATTGTGGCAACCATTTTTTTACATTATAAACAGGCACAATAATAGAAATCATTTTTTCCAATTTTCAAACTTCTCCCCTTTATTAAAATATTTTCTCTTAGTATTTCTAACAATTTATAAATAAAGTGCTGCTATGTAATTTAAGGATACTTCATTGTTGGTTTATAAACTCAGATAATTAATAATTTTTAAATATATTTCGACAAAATCTTTATCAAGAAAATCAATTGATACCGTAATAGGAACTTCGGAATTTGTTCTTTGCTAAAACGAGTAAAGTGTGCATCATTGATATACGTTTGAAAATCAGCTGTATTGATTTCCTGCAAAATCATCTGCTTGACTTGTGCATACGGCTGATTCGTCTGCAAATGTGATTTTGCAACATTAAATAAGTCATGGCACATATATCTGGCAATCTGCGCTGAAAAATCATAGTTAGGATTTAAATTATGGTGCCAAATATCTGCCAAGGTACGCAAGTTATCCCAATCAAAACCTTTTTTGCGTGATTTCGTCATAGAATTGGGATTCATGCGATAATAATAAAAGCATCGCTTGGTAATGAACATAGACTTGGCCTGACTGACTAACGGGTAGGTAACCGCAGCATCTTCCCCTAAAGCAATGGTATCCGGTACTGCTAACTGGTATTTTTGGTAAAACTTTCGTGAAAAAACTTTGCCACAAACATTGGGAGGAAAACGCACTCCGTTGTCTCCCTTAATCAAATGAGGAAGAATACTTTCTTTTATTTTATCTTCATCATAGAGGCCTTCGCATTCAGGCACGGGTTTAGACAAGTATCTTTCATCATTTACCCCTTGGTACATACCATAACAAATCAAGTCCAGCCGTGGATATTGTACTAATAATTCTGCCATTGATGCTAATAGCTCCGTATCGACCCAATCATCACCATCAATAGGAACAATATAATCTCCCTTAGCTTCTTGAAGCCCGGCTTTACGTGCGCTGACTAGGCCACCATTCTCCTTATGGATAACCTTGATGCGCCTATCCTTTTCTTTGTATTGATCACAAATGCTTCCAGATGCATCTTTGGCACCATCGTCGACTAAAATTAATTCAAAGTCTGTGCAGCTTTGCGCTAAAATACTGTCAATACATTTTGGCAAATATTTTTCTATACCATAAACAGGTACTATAATCGAAAATAACATTTTTCTCTCCATAAAATAAATCAGGCATTTAGTTCCAAAGCCAGCTGGAATAGGGAATGACATCACCTAAATTTCCCTGTGCCCAAAGATAATAAAAAGCGGATAAGCCTATAATCGTAATGGCATTTAGGATATATCTAATGTTATATCGAAATTGGGCAAATACATATGGAATCAGGCTGATATATAAACAAGCATAAGGCAAAGCGACACGATTCATCATCGTATTGGAGTTAAATGCAATCCCGCTGATAATGCAAAAAATAGCTCCTGGAAGGCAGGCATCGTATAACGTATGTCCAACCTTTTGTTTCCGCAGCCATTGTCCGATATAATACGTGACAACAATCAATAAAAAAGCCAAATATTCAACAATGATCCTGCCGCCGCCAGTATTTTCAATCAAATTATCACTGCTGGTGCCTTCTGTATAGATGGCGTAGTGAGGAAAGAAAGCTGCAAATATATTCGTCAATTCGGCTAAACTAATGACAACCAAGAGGGATAGTAAACATGACCAGAAATATAACTTACGATATGTCTTGCACCTTCTTACGAGCCATATGCCTAATACAGCAGGCAAAAAAGAAAAGATGGAATTATGAATTAAACCGGCCAGGATAAATAAGCCCCAACCTTTCTTGCTGTACGTATGGTCACACAGGTAAACGAATGCATTTAAAGCAATGCTGATAGAGATAAATTGCCGACTTGCATTAAAAGATATAAAATACATGTTCAAAGCCAGGAATAAGAAGGTGGACAGCCACACTTGTTTAGACGTGCGATAAATAAAGGCTGCAAAACCAATGGCAATAATCGTCGAACTCCAAAACGTGTACATCTCAAAATCTGAGGATAAAAAACCAACGAGATATGAAATCACATTAAAGCCAGCAGAACTCCCGCCATTCATAATTACATCTGCAAAAGACTGCCCACTCGCAGCCGATACAAAGTAAAGTGCATTGGCGGTCGTATCGGTGCCAACACTCAGACTCCGAAAGGCTGCAATAAACCAAATTGGCAAAAAAGTTATTATTAAATAAAACAACTTGCCAGAAAAAATGCTCTGCGCTCCATAGTTAAGTTTTACGGATGGCACCAACGAGCATAGTAAGACCCATATTAATAAAAAAATATATATCAGCATAACTCAACTCTACTCTCTCAAGACAACTTGATAAACAGTATATGCATAAATTTACTTATCATATTTGAAAGCTATCTTATTTTCAGAAGATGTCACTGATGTAAATTTGTATTCTAACGGGACTTCTTTTAAAAGAGAAAAGCGCTTTATCCGCCTTCCTTCTGCTTCTGGCGTAGTATAAGCATTAAGTTTATTATTAATTATTAATTTTTTTACTTCTTCTAATAAAATTGATTCAGCACTTTTCATACTTATCATTCCTCTCATGATGAATGCATATTAATAACCATTGAATCGTATTTACTTTCCACGATTTTCAGTACATGAGTACTAGCCAAAAACTGCATATAAATGTGGTGCAAAGTCAATATACAGTCCTGTAAATCGACACAATCTTCTTTTTGTAATTTAGGTGATTTTTCTAACTCTTTAACATTAATGCCTAATTCCTGCAATTCAGCAACATGAATATGACGATTATGTGCAAAAGTCGTTTCATGATTAGACAACTCGCTTACAACATGATTCGCTAATATCTCCCTATTTTCTTTCGTTGAAAACATATTCGTTATCAACCATTGTGTCACAATCTTTTTCCCCCACTCAATTGCATTTTGACAATCACCTAGAAAGGTCGGATGATACTTGCTTATTATGTTTGCCCATATTACCGCTGAAGAAGGATTTCGTCTAACATCTTCGACTGCTTGATTAAATTCTTTTACCACGCCATAACAAGAGACGCCTCCAAATTGAGGGTCAATTGGACCTAAACACGATTCCTTTCCCATGAGAATTTCTTTTGAAGATAGTGCTATCATTGTGCCAGCAGACATTGCCATCTGTGGAACAATTACGCGAATATCCATCCCAAAAATTGATCGTAAATAATAAACTAATGATTCTGCTGCTGCTATATCTCCCCCTGGCGTATGCAAAATCAAATCCAACCCTTTTTCTCGTTCTTCTTTTGGGATGCCTGCTACCATTTGCATAAATGCGTTCTTGTCCATATCATTAATTTCTTCGCCCGCAATTCCCGGCTTTTGTAAAAAAGCTGAATAATATGCAATGACAGTCCTATTCGTATATTGACATAATATATTTAAATAGTGCTTTTGTAAATCTTGCAAAGTGTCAACAGGATCTTTCAGTTTATTAATTACTTCACTCCAAGTCGGCATAAAGTCCCACCTCCATCACAGCAAAATTAATTCAAATCATGGTTTCTTAACCAAATTAAGTTTTACTAACGTCTTGTGCTAATATCTATTAAACTTTTTCTATACATAAATCTTCTCAATTTACATTCCACCATAAAGTTTTCGCATAGCTGGCAAAATCTGTGTCAAATCAAACTGCTTGATTCTTTCCAGCGCATTGGCAACAAGGCTGTCTCGCAACGCCGGATCAGACTTCATTTTTTGAATCGCTTCGGCTGTCGCTTCCGGTGTGTTGTCTGCCAAGAAGCCGGTAACGCCGTTTTCAATAAGGTCTGTATTGCCCCGGATGCTGGTGCAGACTGCCGGGAGGCCGCAGGCCATGGCTTCCATGAGTGCTACAGGCAAGCCTTCCTGCAGGGACATGAACATGAAGACGTCGCTGGCACTGCAGATATCCGGGATGTCGCGCCGATAGCCCAGGAAATGGACATGATTCGCGATATCCAGACTCTTGGCAAGTTCCTTCAATTCGTCCATTTTCGCGCCTTGGCCGCAGATGAGGTATTGAATATTTCCCAGATTTCCCTGTTCCTGCAAACGGCCTAAGGCCCTCAAGACAACTTGATGATTCTTGCGCGGGATGAGTTCGCCTACTGAAAGCAGGACGAAATCATCGGCTGCCAGCCCCAGTTCTTGGCGTTTAGCGGCTTTATCCGTAACATCCACATGGAATTTCTTCAAATCGACGCCGACACCGGGTACGTAAACCACTTTCCCGGCTTTAAAGTGCTGTGCCCGCTGGTAGTCTTCCTGGTTAATCGTAATGAGGACATCCGTATCATGCGCCAGCCAGCGTTCGACCGGATAGAAGATGAGCCAGTTAAGGAGCGGTGCCCCTTTATAAAAGTGAAAACCATGAGCCGTATAAATGACTTTAGTCCCTCTTTTTCGTGCCTCACGAGCCGCCAGACGGGCCAAAGCCGCCCCGACGGGTGTATGACAATGGATGATGTCATAATGGCCTGTATCAATGATTTGCTTCAATTTTTTATAGGCCGTAAGATTGCCAGCTTTGAAAGGATTCCGCTCAAAGGGGATATCGTAATAGTCGTCGCAAAAAGGAATCTGGCAGTCTGCCGGATCATCATAGTCATTGCGGGCCGCAACAGCTGTCTGCCAGCCGTGTTCCTGAAACATCTTCAGAAAAGGCAGATGGAATTCCATGATATGCTTTTTTACAACGGTGGCAACAAAAAGGACTTTGGGCATGGCGTTTCTTTCCTCATCTTTCAAATTTATTTATATCAAAGTTTTTTGGCGGCCCCCACGGCTTACCGTTCAAACTTGCTCAGGTCCAAATCCTTGCCGCTGACGTCTTTGCCTTCGGTGGCGCTCTTGGTGACTAGGACTTTGACGGTCTGAATCATGATGATGAAGTCTTCTAAGATGTCGTAGTCTTCGATGTACATCAGGTCGTAGACGAGTTTGTCGTACGGGGTGGTGTTGTACTTGGCGAAGACCTGGGCCAGGCCGGTGATACCCGGTTTGACGTTATGGCGATAGGCGTATTCGGGGTTTTCTTGTTTGAACTGTTCGACGAAGTACGGCCGTTCGGGTCTCGGGCCGACGAGGCTCATGTCGCCGTTGAGGACATTGAGAATCTGCGGCAGTTCGTCGAGCCTGGTGGCGCGGATGAATTTACCGACTTTAGTAATGCGCGGGTCGTCTTCGGTTGCCAGCTGGGGACCGGAGTATTTTTCGGCATCGACGCGCATAGAACGGAATTTATAAACCTTATATTCCTTGCCAAAGCGGCCGACGCGGACCTGGCTGTAGAGGATGGGACCGCCGTCGCCGAGTTTGATGGCCAAGGCGACGGGAATGGCGAAAGGCAAGGCGCAGATAGCGGCGATGCCAGCCAAGATGATGTCGACAGTGCGCTTGACCGCCCGCTGTTCTACGCTGAGGCGCAGGCTCTTAGGCCGGAAGACGGGCACGTCATCGATTTTCTGGAGCATGGCCCCGTTGCAGAAGATTTCATAAGAACTGGGAATGATATATGGCTGAATTTCCTTATCCGTACAATAATTGACGATGGCAGCTTTCGTGGCAATGGGAATGTCCGAGCAGATGATGAGCGTATCGATATCACAAGCTTCCAATTCCTGGCGCCAATCGGTCTACGGATCCATGATGACGTGCTGGAGCTGCATTTTAAGCTGTGGCTGAGCACTCATGCGATAATAGACATGGCGACATTCTTCTTCATTGCCTATAATCATGACCTGGCGAACGGGATGAAGGCTCTGTTCCCAATGCTGGACGGCCCGCTTCCACAAACCGAGCAAGACGAATTGCACAGCCGTACTGGTGACAATCAAGACGCGGGAATAAGCGAATTCATGGATCACGAAGCTCAAGGCCATGATGAGGATGAGAACCAAGAATAGACTGACTGCCAGGCTGATGAGGACTTCGCTGAATCGCTTGTGCTCGATGGTATACAGGCCATTGATGCTGAACATCATGACTGAAAAGATGACAGCAACAGGCAACATACCGGAATATAAGGCTTGATTCATAGCCCGTGCGCCTGGCGGTATAATCAAATAGGTCAGGAGTATGTAAGTTAAGGTAATGATGGTCACGTCTCCGAGTAAGCCAAAGAGTTTACGTGACGTAGGATAAACACGGGTCTTCATGACCTTTTCCTTCCTTTCGTGAGGATTGGGGCCGGTGGCCCCAGTGGCTAGTGGTTCGTAGGCGCCCTCACGGGGGCGCGTCGGTCGCAGGTCGTTCGTCGTTAAGCCTCCCCTCATAGGGGAGGTGGCCGAAAGGCCGGAGAGGTTGGTTGGTCGTGGGCGCCCTTGTAGGGCGCGCCGGTCGCAGACCACAGTTCGCAAAACCATGCCACATTAGCTCGCAAGTTATATGGCCGACTGTTCGCGGCGGGCCGCCCTAACCGGGACGGCCCCTACGCACGAGGCCACAGGCCGTGGATAATTATTATCGCCTGGCTGCGACTCCGTAGGGGACGTCCTGGAAAGGCGTCCCGCTACGCGCTGAGGGTACCCCCGAAGCGTCGTTGTTAGTTTGAGTCTGACGCCGCGCAGCGGCACCTGAGTCCGAGATAAACGCCGGTCGCAGTTCGCGAAAATCATGCCACATTGGCCCGATTGGTGTATGGCCGTCTGGTCGCTGTAGGAACCTCTCAGTCAGCTTCGCTGACAGCTCCAGCACGGCTCTCCGTTTTGGCAACCGTCCTGCACTTCCCTCCGGTCAGTCCCTGACGGGCCAAAAAGGGCCTATCAGGGGAGCCATACGCGCCCCAAAGGGGCGTTTTTTACGAGCCGAGGGTTATTCGAGGCGATGTTGTCAGTTTGAGTCCGTCGCCGCGCAGCGGCATCTGAGTCCGAGGCGGCCTGCGCCTCCCCTTCGCAGGGGAGGCTAGCGTCTTTTACGTTTTTTATTATGGTTTTCGTCGTAATAGTAGTAGTAATAGTAACCGCTCTTGTGGTGCTGTGGGACTTTATTTAAGATGACGCCTAAGATATTGGCGTGGACTTTTTCTAAGAGTTCTTTGGCTTGTTTGCCTTCGTCCGGGCTGATGTCGCCGCTGCCCAGGACGAGGATGGTACCGTCGGTCTGGCTGCTCATGAGTACGGCATCAGTGACGGCCAGGACCGGCGGCATGTCGAGGAAGACGTAATCATACATTTCCGCCGCTTCCTGCAGGAGGGCTTTCATTTTCTTCGATCCCAGAAGTTCTGCCGGATTGGGCGGAACCGGGCCGCTAGTGACGACGTCCAGGTTGGGGAAGACGTCGGCCTGGATGACTTCTTTCAGCGGCAGGTCTTCGGCAAAGCAGTTGCTCAAGCCCCGGTTTAAGAGGCCGAATCGGCGGTGGACGACGGGCTTACGCATATCACAGTCTATGAGCAGGATTTTTTTATCATCCTGTCCCATGGCGATAGCTAAATTGGCAACAGTCGTCGATTTCCCTTCGCCAGGAATGGCCGACGTAAAGACGAGGGTTTTCAATTGCTTTCCAGCACCGGCAAACTGCAAATTCGTCCGGATAGCCCGATAGGCTTCGGATACGGGCGACCGGCTGTCATAATGGGTGATGAAATCTATTTCCGCCATAATTTCCTCCTAATTTTCGACCACAAACCATCGCTGCTTCCCTTTTCTACCTGTAAGGTGCTGGTGTCGGGAATCATGCCCAAGACAGGCAGGCCCAATTCTTTTTCCACGTCTTCAGCTGTCCGTATCTTGCGATACATGAGAGACTGAACGATGACGGTCCCCATACCGACGATGAGCCCTAATAAGGTCATAATGGCCATAATCAAGACCTTTCGCGGCTTAATCGGTTTTTCCGGCAGTGTAGCCGCATCGATGACCTGGACTTCATTCGGCACCATGACTTCGGCGACCTTGGCTTCTTCCAAGCGTTTGGCCAGCATAACGTAGATTTCGTTGGAAACGTCGGCATCGCGCTTGACCCGGACGAAGCCCTGTTCTTTTTCCGGCAGCGATGAAATGATGGCGTCGTTCTGGGCATCCATCTGGTCCAAAGCGGTCTTCTTGCTCTGGGCTACGGCAATGGCCGCTTCGTTCTTGAATTTATCGGCCAGTAATCCCTGCTGGACACTGTTGCTGGACGGCGCCTGCTGGGAAACGATCTTGCTGATTTCCTGGTTCAGGGAATCACGGGTGGAGTTGATCTGGTTGTTGATTTCCTGCATCTTTGGATGTTCATCCGTGTATTTGCCGACGTAGCTGGCTTTCGTCGCTTCCAACTGGGCCAGCTGAGTCTTGTACTGCTGGATAGCCGGGCTGTCGGCAATGGAGACGCCAGCCGAGCTGAGCTGTTCATTGACACTGTTCAAGCCGGCCTGAGCCGTTTCCAAATTGAGCTGGTTTTCAGCCTTAGCCTTGTCGACGATGTTCAGCTTATCCGTGAGCTGCTTCATCTGGTCGTCTGTAGAATACATCTTATTGGCAGCTTGATACTGCTGCAGTTTGTCTTCGGCTTTGCTCAGTTCATCCTTAGAAGCACCTAGCCGCTGTTCCAGGAACTCGCGGGTCCGCTTCTGTTCATCATGACTCAGTTCGGTCAGGCGGTTCATAAAGCCCTGGACGATGAGGTTATTGGCCTGCTGGGCCTGTTCCGGCGATTTGCCCGTGACGTCAACTTCCAAGATTTCCGTATCTTTGTACGGTTTAGTAATGATATGCGACTTGACATAGCTTTCATAGTCAGGCAATTTCCCGTCATCATTTCGTTCTTCTGTCTTTTCGATGACCGGCAGGACGACGTTACGGCTCTTGAGGATTTCCGCGTCGGTCATCATGCGCTGCTTATCGTCCAGGGTATTGCCCCCGGACACCTTAGACATGAGCGAGTCGCCTAAGCCTTTATCCTGCTTGATACGCAACAGCGACGTCGACTGGTACACTGGCGAAGCAATGCAAAGATAGGCCCCTCCAGCAATCATGAAGGCCGCCGTAATGGCAGCGATTTTCTTTTTATGGTCCATGACGACTTGAAAGAGGTCCTTCAAATCAATGGTTATTTATTCCACCCTGTTCAACTCCTGTATGGGAAATACTAATTGTTATCTAAGTTGTCTTTCGCTTCTGTTACCAAATAAAGACTGCTTAAAATCGGCGCGATATCGCGAGCAAAGTCGATGCGATGGTTCTTGGTCAGATAGAGGATGTCCCCTTCGCGGAGGGTGACATTCTGCGACATGTCGCCAGTTTTGAGCATATTATTGAGATTAATGGGGATGAGCGATTTCGGTTGGTCCTGATGGATGAGGAAAATCTTTTTCTTCGCCGTATCCCGCGTAAAGCCCTGGGCTGCGCCGATGGCGTCGATGACGGTATGGCCCTTTTCCAGTTCTACGGCACCGGGCTTCTTGACTTCACCAAAGACGTAGACCCGGACGCGGCCTAACTTGGAAATATTGACAGATACATCAGGATCGACAATATACCGAGACAAGCCCTGCTGCAAGACGTCTGTGAACTGGGAGACCGTCATGCCTTCGGCGTGGATTTCCCCGACTAAGGGAAACGATACGTTACCATCGGGCCGGACGACGAAGGGCGACTGATTGGTCGACGAATTGCCTAAATCCTGTTGCTGCGTGACGACAATGTTGAGCTCATCGCCAGGGCGCATATAATACTCTTCAGCACAGGCCGTACCAGTCCATAAAGCGGTTACAGCAGCCAATGCCAGTATGCTTTTTTTCAACATATATATTCACATCCTAAATTCAACCAAAAAGACGATGGAAAAAGCCTTTTTTCTCTTTTTGCCAGTGCGACGGCAAATCAGGATAAAAGACGCGGTGTTTCAAAATATATTCAGCATTACGCGTTGCTGTATTCCAAAGATTGACATGCGGCTTTTCCTTGGCGGCCAAGCGATCTAATTCTTCATGGGCCTGACGGATATCTGTCGTGCGGAATTCCACGCGGTGACCGTCGCTGCCGAGGAAATGGATCATGTTATTACGGTAAAGATTGCGGACGCGCTGCTGCAATTTCGAGCCGAAATAGCCCGTAAAGCTGCCTGTATTGCATTGAGCCAGGACGCCCTTGTTCATCCATGCCAAGAGTGTTTCCGGGCGCTCCATGAGGCGCTCATAGCGTTCTACGTGGGCTAAAAGCGGCAGGAAGCCGCGCATCTGCAGCTCATATATCATCTTTTCCACAATATCCGGCTGAGACTGGGCCGTCAGTTCCAACATGACATAGCGGCTGCCGGCCAGGCAGTAGTCGAAGTGATTTTCCTTCATGAAGCGCAGCGTATCACCGTTAAGTTCTACTTCGGCACCAGTATGGATACGGATAGGGATACGGGCTTTATCCGCTTCTTCTTGAAGGGCTGCTGCCTTGTCAAGGATGGTCTGCCAGGACGGAATGTGTCCTTGTCGATTGACATGAGGCGTCGCAATAATATCAGCGACTCCCGAATCGACGGACATGCGCAGCATCTGCAGGGACATGTCCAATGATTCAGAGCCATCATCAATGTCGTATAAAATATGTGAATGAATATCTATCATAATTGTTCTCCGTTTGGGGCCTAAGGTCCCGTGGCTCGTGGCTCGTGGCTCGTGGTTAGTGGCTTATCGCCTTCGGCGATGTCGTTCATCGTTATGCCTCCCCTTATAGGGGAGATGCCCTGAAAGGCCGGAGAGGTTGGTTGGTCGTGGGCGCCCTTGTAGGG